>Ga0163209_1000060_pt1 | contig 40894 bp, 32 predicted proteins | sample Kivu_160m_FD_113538 | JGI IMG/M metagenome (GOLD analysis project Ga0163209, IMG submission 113538) | Freshwater microbial communities from Lake Kivu, Western Province, Rwanda to study Microbial Dark Matter (Phase II) - Kivu_160m | ecosystem: Environmental > Aquatic > Freshwater > Lake ...
CCTTTTGATCCGGTTATCCGTGACGGAAAGATCTTCGCAAGAGGTGCCGATGACGACAAGGGCCAGTCCTTCATGCACGTCAAGGCCTTTGAATACCTCGTCAAAACCGGGCAGCTGAAATGCAATGTAAAATTCATGATAGAAGGCGAGGAGGAAGTGGGATCACCCAACCTGGCTGAATTCTGCCAGAAGAACAAGGAAATGCTGAAATCCGATGTCATCCTCGTCTCCGATACATCAATGATCGCCCGCGACATACCTTCGATAACCACGGGCCTGAGGGGTCTTACCTACCTTCAGGTTGAAGTTACGGGACCCGACCGCGACCTGCATTCCGGGTTGTTCGGCGGGGCCGTTGCCAACCCGGTGATCATCCTTTCGAAAATGCTGGCATCGGTTCACGACAAGGATAACAGGATCACGATTCCGGGTTTCTATGACGATGTGATGGAAGTCGGTGCGGAAGAGCGAAAGTTGCTTGCCCAGGCCCCGTTCGATGAAGAGAAGTATGTTGCAGGACTGGGTATCAGGGAAGCCTGGGGTGAAAAAGGCTACCGCGTCCCCGAACGGACCGGCATACGCCCTGCATTCGATGTGTGCGGGATCTGGGGAGGTTACACCGGAGAGGGCACCAAGACCGTTCTTCCGTCCAGGGCTTATGCTAAAATAAGCGCCAGGTTAGTGCCTCACCAGGATCACATGAAAACGGCCCTGCAGGTCAAAAACTACCTCGAATCGATCGCTCCCCCGCAGGTGACCGTTAAAGTCGATATCCTCCATGGGGGTCCGGCCTATGTTTCGCCGATAACCCTGCCGGCTTACCAGGCCGCGGAAAAGGCCTATACGGAAACATTCGGAAAGCGCCCCGTACCCTTCCGTAGCGGAGGCAGCATACCCATCATTTCCGCCTTCGAAAGAATATTGGGGGTTAAATCCATCCTGATGGGATTCGGGCTTGAATCCGACAGCATCCACTCAGCGAACGAGAATTACCCGCTTTGGAACTTCTACAAGGGCGTTGAGACCATCACGAGGTTTTACCATCATTATACAACAAGGTAAAAGGTAAAAGGAAAAAGAAAAAAGGAAAAAGGAAAAAGGACCCGGGTAGATCTGGGTCTTTTTTTTATCATTTTTTTCAACAACCCTCTAAAAAATGAATAATGAATTGTAAAAGAAAATACTTTTGCGAACAACTACCCCCCAAAAAAATAGGGGGTATACTCGAAGATATGTACTTTTTTCTTTTTCCTTTTAACTTTTAACTTAAAACTTACCACTATGTCCACCATCCGCGTTGAAGCCGTGAAGGAGCTGTTCTCGAGGAAACCTCTACCGGTTGAGGCTCCCGGAGAAAAAATATCCGATTTCTACGGTGCGCACACCTTGAGCCTGGATACCATGAAAAAGTATCTGCCAACCGAAGCTTTCGAGAACGTAAGGAAAGCAGTTGACACTTGGGGATACATCGACCAGCATACAGCGGATGCCGTTGCCTCGGCCATGAAAGCCTGGGCCATGTCGCATGGCGTCACTCATTACACCCATTGGTTTCATCCGCTGAACGGATCGACCGCGGAGAAACATGATGCTTTTTTCGAACCCACCCGCGACGGTAAGATGTTCGAACATTTCAGCGGACGGGAACTGACCCAGCAGGAACCGGACGCCTCCTCCCTTCCCAGCGGTGGGATCAGGAACACATTCGAAGCCAGGGGCTACAGTGCCTGGGATCCTTCCTCACCCGCCTTCATCGTGGACAAGATTCTGTGCATCCCGACGGTCTTTGTCTCCTATACGGGCGAGGCCCTGGACTATAAAACCCCTCTCCTGAAATCGCTCTATGTCCTCGACCGTGCCGCCGTGGAGGTTTGCCAGCTATTCGATAAAAACGTCAACAAGGTAATTTCCACCCTCGGTTGGGAACAGGAGTATTTCCTGATCGATGAAGCTCTTTTTTACGCCCGGCCTGATCTGGTTCTGACCGACCGCACCCTGATGGGACACGCTTCGGCCCGCGACCAGCAGCTGGCCGACCATTATCTCGGCTCCATACCGGAAAGGGTCACCGCGTTCATGAAAGAATTTGAATTCGATTGCTATAAGCTGGGCATACCCATCCATACACGACATAACGAGGTGGCACCCAATCAGTTTGAGTGCGCCCCGGTTTTCGAGGAAGCCAACCTGGCTGTGGATCACAACCAGCTCCTGATGGATGTCATGAAGCGGGTGGCCCGCAAACATAACTTCCGTGCCCTGCTGCACGAGAAACCCTACAAGGGTATCAACGGTTCGGGAAAGCACAACAACTGGTCGCTCCTAACGGACACCGGGGTAAACCTGCTGGCGCCCGGCTCAACTCCCAAAACCAACCTGCAGTTCCTTACTTTCCTGATCAACACTGTTAAGGCTGTCCATGATTATTCCGATCTGCTGCGTGCCAGCGTCATGTCGGCAGGCAACGAGCACCGCCTGGGAGCCCATGAAGCACCGCCGGCAATCATATCCGTATTTATCGGACAATACCTGACGAAAGTGCTGGACGAGATTGTGCAGAAAGTCCCGTCGGTCAAGATGACCCCTGACCAGAAGACGGAACTGAAACTGAATATCGGCAAGATCCCGGAGATCCTGCTGGACAATACCGACCGTAACCGGACTTCGCCGTTTGCATTTACGGGTAACCGCTTTGAATTCAGGGCGGTGGGCTCATCCATGAATTGTGCGGCTCCCATGACCATTCTCAATACAGCCGTGGCTAACCAGCTCAATGAATTCAAAGCCGAAGTGGATGTTCTGGTCGGCAAGGGTCTTAAAAAGGATGAAGCCGTTTTCAGGATTCTCAGGAAATACATCCAGCATTCGAAAAAGATCTTCTTTGAAGGAAACGGTTACAGCGAAGAATGGAAGGAAGAAGCCGCCAAGCGTGGATTGAGCAACATAACCAGTGCCCCGGAGGCTTTGAAAGCCTATATCGAACCCAAATCCGTGAAGCTGATGACCCGCATGAATGTGCTCTCAGAAAGGGAATTAAATGCCAGGTATGACATCAGACTCGAGATGTATACCAAAAAACTGCAGATCGAAGCACGGGTTCTTGGGGACCTTGCAGTCAATCATGTCATTCCCACGGTCATCAAATATCAGAACAGGCTCATCGAAAACGTCAAAGGCCTGAAGGAGATCCTTCCCGCCAACGAGTTCGCCGATGCGGCCAGCTACCAACTGAATGCCATCAAGCGGATCACCCGGCACAAAACACTCATTCTCGAAATGGTCGATGAAATGATCAATGCCCGAAAAACAGCGAACCATATTGAAGATGTCAGGGAACGGGCCAGGGTTTACAGCGACCAGGTCAAGCACTATCTGGCCGACATCCGGTATCATATTGATAAGCTGGAATTGATAGTGGACGATGACCTTTGGCCGCTTCCCAAGTACAGGGAATTGCTTTTTGCGCGGTAAAAGGCTGATTAACAAGAATTAACGCTGATATACCAGGGGCCGTGTTTCCTTCGTTAGTAAATGACGAATGAGGCAAATAATGCCTATTTTTACAATCTTCCTGAGAAAAGCAACAGGTATGAAATCGGATCGGGTCATTCTGATATTATTCGCCTTATTCCTTGCCGGAGAAACGGTGATGGCTCAGAGAAGGGAATTGCTGGCGCAGGCCGACAAGACCTTTTCTGTTGGGGAATATTTCAATGCCATCGAAAAATACAAGAAGGCCTATTCGCGTGAAAAAGACCGCACAAAAAAAGCAGACATCAAGTTCAGGATTGGCAACTGCTACCGCCTGATCAACGACACCAAAAAGGCGGAGCCCTATTTTTCCCAGCTCGTCAGGCAGAAGTACAGCAACCCGCAGGCTCTGCTCTTCTATGCCGACATGCTGAAAATGAACGGGAAATATGCCGATGCTAAAGCCCGTTATGAAGAGTACCTGAAAAAAGAGCCCGGTGACCTGATGGCGTTGAATTCATACCAATCGTGCGATTCCATTCTGACCTGGACCAAGAATCCGACGCGTTACCAGGTGGAGAACGTCAAGGATTTTAACACCAAGGATAATGACTTCAGTCCGGCATTTGCCTCCGAAGATTACAAGGAGCTTTATATCACCTCATCGCGCGGAGGTGCTCAAGGAAATAAAGTCCACGGGGGAACCGGGCAGAGTTTTGCGGATCTGTTTTACACCCGGCTCGACAACAAGCAGAAATGGGCGGTTCCTTCGCCCATCGACAAAACTGTCAACTCCATTTATGACGATGGCGCGCCCTGGGTGAGCAAGGACGGATCAACCATGTACTTCACCCGGTGTCGGTTCGACAGGCAGGAAGAACTGGGTTGCCAGGTCATGGTCACCCAAAAGAAGGGAACGGGCTGGGGCGATCCAACTGCAGTGCCCATCTCCAAAGATTCGGTAGTCATTGCCCATCCGAGCCTGACTGACGACCAGTTGACCCTCTTTTTCGTGAGCGATATGCTGGGAAGCATCGGGGGCAAGGATATCTGGATGGCCCAGCGTGAAACGGACAAGGCAAACTGGGGCCCCCCGGTTAACCTGGGAGAATCCGTCAATACGCCCAGGGATGAAATGTTCCCGTTTGCCGTGACCGATACGCTCTTTTATTTTGCCTCAAACGGCCATCCAGGCCTGGGAGGCCTTGATATTTTCAGAGCCCATACGAATGAGGAGGGGAAATGGGTTGTCGAAAACATGAAATACCCGATCAACAGCATTTCCGACGATTTCGGTATCATTTTCCAGCGTGAGGAAGAAAGAGGCTATCTCGCCTCCAGCCGGACCGGGGGCAAAGGCGGGGATGATATCTATTCCTTCGTGCTGCCCGAGAAACGTTTCAACCTTTCGGGGTTAGTTCTCAGCGAACGGAACAACCGCCCCATTCTGGGAGCCGACGTCCGCCTGATCGGAAGCGATGGCTCCAGCCTCGAATATAAAACGGATTCCACGGGAGCTTTCTCCTTTAAGCTTAAAGCGGAAACCGACTATCTCCTGGTGGCCTTCAAGAGAGGTTTCCTGAACGGCAAGATACGGGAGACCACCATCGGCCTTGAAGAGAGCCGCGATTTTACCACTAACCTGGTTTTATCACCCTATGAAAAGCCGATCGAGCTCCCGAATATCCTTTATGATCTGGCTAAATGGGACCTCCGGCCAGAGTCCATGGTCGCGCTGGATGAACTCGTCGAAACCCTGGAAGATAATCCAAATATTACCATCGAACTGATGTCACATACAGACGTGCGCCCCTTCAGTGTCATGTCAAACCTGGAGCTTTCGCAAAACCGGGCACAATCGGTTGTCGATTACCTGATATCCAAAGGTATTGCGGCAGACCGCCTCAAGGCGCGCGGTTACGGCCCTGACGTTCCCAGGGTGGTCGATCAGAAAATCGCCTCACAGTACAATTTTCTGAAGGTCGGTGACACTCTTGCCAAAACTTTTATCGATGCCTTGCCCAATGACCAGGACAGGGAAATAGCCCATCAGCTGAACAGGAGGACGGAATTCAGCGTGTTAAGCACGAACTACGTGCCCAAGGAGCTTCGTACCGGCGACTATGACGCCCAGCAGCAGATACTCATCAAAGGGATGGAAGAGCTTCAGGAAGGGCAGAAAAAACGCATGGAACGCGACCGCAAGATCAACCCGGTCCTTAACAAGGAAAAGGAAGCCTCTAAAACAGGCGCCGGCAAGCTGCCTTAATTTTCTTACCTTTGCACCTCCGATGGAAAGTGCAAACCGATATACCCGGCGTGGAGTCTCTTCAGGCAAGGAAGAGGTTCACAAAGCCATTCAGAACCTGGATAAAGGGCTCTATCCTAAGGCTTTCTGTAAGATCATCCCAGATATCCTGGGCGGCGACCCCGACTGGTGTTCCATCATGCACGCAGACGGTGCAGGAACCAAATCAGCCCTGGCATACCTCTATTGGAAAGAAACCGGCGACCTTAGCGTGTGGAAAGGGATCGCCCAGGATTCCATTATCATGAATACCGACGATCTTCTTTGTGTCGGCGCAACCGGGCCGTTCATGCTGAGTTCGACTATCGGAAGAAATAAAAACCTGATTCCCGGAGAGGTAATTGCCGCCATTATTGAAGGGACCCGGGAAACAGCAGACCTCCTTACCTCCCATGGTATGGAGACTGTTATGTGTGGTGGCGAAACTGCCGATGTAGGCGACCTAGTGAGGACCATCATTGTTGACAGCACTGTCGCCACCCGGATGAGGCGATCCGATGTGGTTTCCAATGACGGGGTACAACCCGGCGATGTTATTGTGGGGCTATCTTCATCGGGGAAAGCTTCGTATGAGAATGAATACAACGGTGGGATGGGCAGCAATGGACTGACCTCTGCCCGCCATGATGTTTTTGCCCATTACCTGGCTTTAAAATACCCGGAATCCTTTGATCCCCTGTTACCCGCTGATCTGGTTTATTCAGGCGGGATCAGCCTCACCGACGGGATCGCGGAAACCGGTCTGGACGCAGGAAAACTCGTCCTTTCGCCAACCCGTACCTATGCTCCAGTGATCAGAAAGGTCCTCGGGGAAATGCGGGCTTCCATCCACGGCATGATACATTGTTCCGGCGGAGGACAGACCAAGATCCTGCGTTTCCTGGATGACCTGCACGTGGTAAAAGATAACCTTTTCCCGGTGCCCCCTTTGTTTAGGATCATCCAGGAACAATCAGGCACGCCATGGGAGGAGATGTACAAGGTTTTCAATATGGGTCACCGGTTTGAGATCTACCTGCCGGAACCTTTTGCCCGCCAGGTTGTTCAGATCTCGGAAAGTTTCGGAATTGAGGCGAAAATCGTGGGACACTGTGAGGCCTCTTTCGGCAGAAAACTGACGATCCGCAGTACGTACGGGGACTTTTTTTATTAAATGATTCGCTTCGCGAACGAATAACCCGCTTCGCGGGCGAAAAATTCGCTTCGCTCATGAATATCAACAAATCTTATGTTTCATAGTCCATAGTCAATCATAATTAGTTTAATATGTTGCTCGAAAAGTTAAAAGGAATCGCGGATCGCTTTGAGGAGGTTGGACGGCTCATCACCGAGCCGGATGTGATCAACGACATGAAACGCTATGTGCAGCTCAACAAGGAATACAAGGAACTCAGCAGAATAGTTGAGTTTTACCGTGAATACAAGAATATTCTCGATAATACGGACTCCACGCGCAGGATCCTGGAAACCGAGAAAGATGAAGAGATGAGGGAGATGGCCAAGGAAGAACTGGATACGCTGATCACCCGCAGGCAGGAGATGGAGGAGGAAATCAAGGTGCTCCTGCTCCCGGCTGATCCGCAGGATGCCAGGAATGCCATCGTCGAGATCCGTGCCGGAACGGGTGGGGACGAGGCCAGCATTTTTGCGGGCGACCTGTTCCGCATGTACGTCAAGTTCTTTGACATCAGAGGATGGAAATACAGCATTAACAACTATACCGAAGGGACCAACGGAGGCTACAAGGAGATCATATTTACAGTCAGCGGCGAAGGGGTTTATGGCATCATGAAATATGAATCGGGAGTGCACCGCGTCCAGCGGGTTCCCCAGACGGAGACGCAGGGGCGTATCCATACCTCGGCTGCGACTGTGGCCGTGCTGCCTGAAGCTGAGGAGTTTGACATCGAATTGAATCCGGCGGATGTCAGGGTAGACACCTATTGTTCTTCCGGCCCCGGAGGCCAATCGGTCAACACCACTTATTCAGCCGTCAGGCTGACCCATGTTCCGTCAGGGGTTGTCGTCACCTGCCAGGACCAGAAATCCCAGATCAAGAATAAGGAAAAAGCCATGATCGAACTCCGGACAAGGCTCTATAATATTGAATATCAGAAATATCTTGATGAGATATCGAGCAAGAGGAAAACCATGGTCAGCACCGGCGACCGTTCGGCCAAGATCCGGACCTATAATTATCCGCAAGGTCGGATGACCGATCACCGGATCAACCTGACCTTGTACAACCTTCAATCGATCCTGAATGGCGATATTCAGGAAATAATTGATAAATTGCAGATTGCAGAAAACGCAGAGCGTCTGAAAGCTTCCGATATGCCGAAACCATGACAGCTGCTGAGCTGAATCAGGAGATACGCAGGAAAAGGTCTTTCCTTTGTGTCGGACTCGACAGTGATCCTGCCAGGATCCCCCCTCACCTGAACCGGGAAGCACTGCCCGTTTATGCTTTCAACAAGGCGATCATCAATGCCACGCATGACCTGGCCGTGGCTTACAAGCCCAACCTGGCCTTTTATGAAGGGCTGGGTCCCTCCGGGATGAGACAGCTTGAAATGACGGTCGATTACATCCGGTCAGTTGATCCCAACCTGTTTATCGTCGCCGATGCCAAGCGCGGCGACATAGGAAATACGGCCGAACAGTATGCCCGGGCTTTCTACTTCCATTATGATTTTGATGCGATCACCCTGTCACCCTACATGGGAAGGGATTCAGTCGAGCCTTTCCTGCAGTTTCCGGGCAAGTGGGCTGTCCTGCTGGCCCTCACCTCCAACCCCGGAGCGGATGATTTTCAGATGCAAAAACTTGCGGGAGGGGACTACCTCTATGAAAAAGTTTTGTCCGACAGCACCTCCTGGGGTACCGTGGATAACCTGATGTATGTTGCGGGAGCCACCCGGCCCGAATTCCTGCGGAACATACGGAGGATCGTTCCCGATCATTTCCTCCTGGTTCCGGGAGTCGGTGTCCAGGGAGGTTCCCTGGAGATGGTGATGAACCACGGCCGAAGCGGGCATGGCGGGCTGCTGATCAATAATTCCCGCGGGATCATTTTTTCCGGCAAAGGACCCGGCTTTGCCGATGAAGCCCGGAAGGCCGCGCTGAACATGGTCGCGGCCATGAGGGCAGAATGGGGCTCGTGACTCGTGATTCGTGATTCGTGACTCGTGACTCGTGACTCGTGACTCGTACTTTTTCCTTTTTCCTTTTTCCTTTTTCCTTTTTCCTTTTTCCTGATCTGATCGCATCTATATCTGAAAAAGATATCCGGTGCAGGAAGATTTTTTACAGTACCTGTGGAAATACGGGTTGTACCCTTCCGATCAGATGGTTACGGACAGGGGGGAAAGGGTTGAGATAGTTTCGCCGGGGCAATTGAACAACGATGCCGGTCCTGATTTCCTTTTTGCCCGTATCCGGATAGGGGCCACCTTATGGGTCGGTCATGTCGAGGTCCATGTAAAAGCTTCGGACTGGTTCAGGCATGGTCACGAAAAAGATCCTGCCTATGAACCGGTCATTCTGCATGTCGTCTATGAAAATGACTGCGAAACCAGGAGACAGTCAGGGGAAACCGTTCCGACCGTCAGGCTGCCTGTCAGGCCGACTTTCCTCGAAAATTACCACCGGATCCTGTCAACCCTGTCACCCGTACCCTGTGGCGAAGGATGGAAAAAACTGGAAGCCCTCCAGGTTGAAAACTGGATCATCGCCATGGGGGTGGAAAAGATGGAAACCAAGGCCGGGGAAATCTTCAACCGGCTGGGTGAAAACCGGGGCGGATGGGAAGAAACTCTGGTCCAGCTTATGTTCCGTTCGTTCGGCTTTGGTATCAACCAGGAAGCCTTTGACAGGCTTGGAAAATCCGTTCCCCTGTCTGCCCTGCGTTTTTCCGGACCGAACCAGTTCCGGACGGAAGCCCTGTTGTTCGGGCAGTCGGGGATGATACCCGCGCAGAAAACTGAACCTTACACGAAAGCTCTGGGATCTGAATTTATTTTCATGAGGCGTAAATATAACCTTCTCCCGTTGTACAATCCGGGGTGGAAATTCCTCAGGATGAGACCTTCCAACTTTCCCACGGTCAGGATGGCCCAGTTGTCTTCTTTCCTGTCCGGAAATCCTGACCACCTCGGTTTGGTTCTGAAAGGAGCCGGTATGATTGAGCGCTCGTCCCTGGACTTTCCGGTATCGTCCTATTGGAAATCGCATTATGATTTTGCCAGGGAATGGTCAGGCCAGTACCCCGGCATCGGGGAGGAAACGGTCAACCTGTTCCGCATCAATGCCTCCCTGCCATTTGCCGCCTGCTATGCCGACCGTCATGGCGATTCCGCCTCGAAAGAGAAATGGATGGAATGGCTGGAACGGCTCCCACCTGAAAACAACCGGATCACGCGAATCTGGACTTCTTATGGCTATTGCGTTCCCAACGCGTTTTATTCACAGGCTTTCCTCCATCTCTACCTGGCTTACTGCCGCCCGAGACGATGCCTGAACTGCCGGATCGGACAATACCTGATCCGTAACCCGGATCCATGAGTTTTTCCTAACTTGCCGGTATATAGTGATGAAAAGGATCCTGATAACCGGTTCCAACGGCCTGGTTGGCCAAACGCTGCTGCATCACCTGCTGGGAATGTCCGGGATTGAGATCATGGCCACCTCGGCCCATGAGAACATGTACCCCGGGTTGGCGCGGGATCAGTTTTCACAAACCGACCTGCAGGTGCCCGGCCAAACTGCTGCTTTGATCCTGGATTTCAAACCCGATGCCGTTATTCATGCAGCCGCAATGACCCAGGCCGATCCGTGCGAACTGAATCCTGACCTGTGCGACCGCATCAATATCGAAGGAACCCGGGAGGTGGCCGGGGCCTCGGAAAAAGTGGGATCCCATTTTGTTTTCCTCTCTACCGATTATGTTTTTGACGGATTGCAGGGACCTTATGCTGAAGAGGATGCACCCAATCCGGTAAGTACTTACGCATGGTCGAAACTCCAGGGAGAATACCTGACCCGGGGACTCAAAACTCCCTGGACCATCATCAGGACCATACTCGTATATGGGGTTGTTCCCGCCCTCAACCGGTCCAACCTGGTTCTCTGGGTGAGAAATTCACTGATCAACGGGACCAGCATCAGGGTCGTAAATGATCAGTTCAGGATGCCCACACTGGCCGATGACCTGGCCGAAGGGATCATTACCGTGATCCTGAAGGAGAAGACAGGAATCTACCACCTCTCAGGACCCGAGATGTTATGCGTATCCGATATTGCGTTTAAATGTGCTGATTTTTTTTCCCTTGACCGGTCATTGATCTGTCCGGTTTCTTCACTAACTTTGAATCAGCCCGGTAAACGCCCCCCTTCGACCGGGTTTGTTCTGGATAAAGCAGCCCGCGAGTTGGATTATGCACCGAAAAACCTGGAGGAAGGGCTGTCCGTGGTACAAAATTTGCTTGTGTCTTTTGATCAGCCTGAGCGTCCCGTTTATTAACTCATAGATCATGAAAACCCTGAACCAGATAATCACTCTCCTGATCCTGGTACTGTTAGGCTGCAACCGTGAAGTCCTGCAACCGGGCATCACCCTGGATGCCTCCTCCGATTGTAAATCCATCCTGAAATCCGGGATGGGCATCCCCGGGAACCAGGATTGCATCCAGTACTCTTTTCAGGACAACCGGCTGGTCATCAAGCATATCAATGCCGGATTCAATTGCTGCCCCGAAGGATTCAAGGTTAGCCTGGCTGTCAAAGGTGATACCCTGATCATAACGGAAGAGGAGAATTCCAGTCTCTGCGACTGCAACTGCCTCTTCGACCTGGATTACACCCTGACGGATATAGACAAGGACTCCTGGTGGATTCGCGTGGTTGAACCCTATGTCCAGGGCCAGGGCCAGGACCTGATCCTGTTCGAGGCCAACCTCAGGAAAGACACCAGCGGGCTTGTATGTTTTGAAAGGACTACCTATCCCTGGAGATTCTAATCAATCACGATATGAAAACCCATCCGATTTTATTCAGTGCGCTGATCCTGGCTGCAGGAATGTTCTCCTGCGACAAGGAAACAGATTATGAGGTCAATCCGTTGAACCTGCCGCTGAAAACAGCTGAAGTGATCACAGCAGACAACTCATTCGGTTTTGACCTGTACAGAAAATTATCGGCCGCGGCCGAAACGAATGTCAACCTGATGATTTCCCCGCTGAGCGTTTCGCAAGCCTTGGCTATGACTTATAACGGGGCAGCCGGCGAAACGAAAGTCGCCATGGAGCAAGCCATGCAAATGGCCGGGATCGAGCGTGACGAGCTGAATGAACTGAACCGGACCCTGGTCAACGCCCTGCTGGCACATGACCCTAAGGTGATCCTGGAGATCGCCAACTCGATCTGGTACAGGGATGACTATACCATTCTGGATGATTTTAAGCAGAGAAACACGGAATATTACAATGCAGAGGTTAATGCCATGGATTTCAGCGATCCAGGTTGCAAGGATGTGATCAATGCCTGGGTCGATGAAAAGACGCACGGGAGAATTGAGGAAATCGTCAAGGAAATAAAGCCCGAATCGTTCATGTTCCTGATCAATGCCATCTATTTCAAGGGCATCTGGAAATTCGAGTTTGCCAAAAAGGATACCCGGGAACAACCATTCTACCTCCAGGACGGAACCTCGGTAAATGTTGACATGATGAACCGGAAAATCACAGCCAACTGCCTGTCGAATGACCTGTTCTCATCCATCGAACTTCCTTACGGCAAAGGAAACTGGAGGATGTTCCTGTTCCTTCCCGAATCCGGCAAGACCCTGAAAGACATTGAAGATCAGCTTACCTCCGAGAACTGGAACCTGTGGATGACCCAATACAAGGAAATCACGGATCTGGAACTCTACCTGCCCCGTTTCAAGTTTGCCTATGAGGAAAGTCTTAAAAATGCCCTGGCTGCGATGGGCATGGAAGTTGCCTTTACCGAGGCTGCCGATTTCAGCGGCATCCTGCCGGGCGGCGGCCTGATGATCAGCGATGTCAAACACAAAACATTCGTCGAGGTCAACGAAGAAGGTACCGAAGCGGCAGCAGTTACCTCCGTGGAAATTGTGCTGACCAGTATGGGTGAATACCTCTCGTTCAACCGACCGTTCCTGTTCGCCATCGCCGAGAAATCTTCAGGAGCGGTCCTGTTCCTTGGCAAACTGATGAATCCGAATGACTAACCCCAGACTTCAGTCTGGGGTGCACACAACGCTAACTGACTAACCCCGGATTCAGTCTGGGGTGCACACAACGATGACCGACCAACCCCAGACTGAAGTCTGGGGATAAACATACCACTATGAAGAATCTGACTATACTCCTGTTATCGGTCTTTTTGCTGGCGTCCTGCGAGCTGTTCAGGGACAAGGCAGTGAGGATCGAATCGTTGTCCGATATGGAATGCAAATCGGGTGGCAGCGACCTGCTGAAAAGCGACACTCCGGGTTCTGACCAGACCTGCGTGGAATACAGTTTCGATCAGGACAGCACCCTGACAATCATGCACTACAACGCAGGCTTCAACTGTTGCCCCGGCGCCATACTCACTAATGTAAGCGTCGACGGGGACAGCCTGGTCATCATTGAGAAGGGCAGGGAGGTCGGCTGCAAATGCAATTGTCTCTTCCATGTCGAGATGAAGGTTTATAACCTGAAACCCAAGGTTTACCATGTGAGGTTCGATGAGGACCTGGTGGTGCCTGACAGCCTCCGGCTGGTCTTTGATATCGATCTGAAGCATGAAACATCCGGAAGTGAGTGTGTTACCCGCACCTCATACCCGTGGGGACGATGAGAAGGCAGAAGGCAGAAGGCAGAGGGCAAAAGGAAAGTATTAAGTAAAAAGGATTAAAGTGAAAAGTTTGTGGTTGGTGATCAGTGTAGTGCTGGCGGCAGGATGCTGCCGGTACTATGACGAACCGGACGACCATTACAGGTCGTGGACGGATGCCACCATTGTCTTTATGGGAGATCCCGCGGTGGATGGATGCGGATGGCTGGTACGGATTGATGATGAGTTATATTATCCTGTGAATCTGGCGGATGAGTACAGGATCGACAGTCTTGAACTGCAAATCAGGTATTACTATGACCCGGTCGAATACCGCTGCGGAAGAGGCGGGACACGCTATCCCTCGATCCGGATCATTGCTTATAAAATGGATACCTCCCCGGCTGAAGTCCGGGACCTGCTGGACTGGGATTCCGTTCCGATGGATATGTTCAGGATGGATTCAGCCTATGTTGAGGGCGACAGCCTCCATTTGCAGATCAGCTACAGCGGGGGTTGCCGGGAGCATGAATTCAACCTCTGGAAGCTTCCGCCGAATGCTCTTGAACCTCCGCCGGTGGAACTCATGCTGGCTCATGAGGACAATGGGGACATGTGTGAAGCCTGGATTACCGAGTGGATGGCCTTTTCGCTTCGTCCTTTGCGGGAAAGGGGTAAGCGCGAAACTACATTTCTGCTCCGCGGATCCCCCGAAATGTCCGCTTATTTCGGAGAATTTGTATATCGCTACTGATTCTTGGTCTCCTCCGGTCGCACCGGCTGCACCGGAGGTTACTTTCTCCTTCCTCCTTTCTCCTTCCTCCTTAAAGTTTGGAAACTCCAAACATATGCCTATCTTTGCATGCTTATTTTGAACCAATAGTAAAATTTTAACTCACATGTACTTATCGGCAGAAAAGAAACAGGAACTTTTCGAGAAGTACGGGAAGTCCAATAAAGACACCGGTTCCCCTGAAGGACAGGTTGCCTTATTCTCTTACCGTATTTCCCATTTGACGGACCACCTTAAGAAGAACCGCAAGGATTTCAGTACCCAGCGTGCCCTGATCAGTTTGGTCGGAAAGCGCAGACGTATTCTCAATTATTTGAAAGACAGGGATATCGAGAGATACCGCGCTATTATCAAAGAATTGAATCTCCGTAAATAATTCATCGAAAAAAGGCAATCCCCAATTGCCTTTTTTCTTCCCGATCAATCTGGTTTTAAAACTGATTTTTAATAAGATGTACAACCTATATCAGAAAACCATCACGTTAAATGATGGCAGAACCATAACCATTGAAACCGGCAAACTGGCCAAGCAGGCTGATGGTTCGGTTGTGGTTACCATGGGAAAGACCATGGTGCTGGCGGCTGTTTGTGCCGCCAAAGAGGCAAAGGAAGATGTGGACTTCATGCCGCTAAGTGTTGAATACAAGGAAAAGTTTGCCGCTGCCGGCCGTTTTCCCGGTGGCTTCATGAAACGGGAAGCCCGGCCGAACGACAATGAGATCCTCATATCTCGCCTGGTTGACCGTGCCTTGCGACCTCTCTTCCCCGAAGATTATCACGCGGAAGTTTTTGTCACGATTAACCTGATATCGGCTGATCCCGAATGTCCGCCGGATGCCCTGGCCGGGCTGGCAGCTTCAGCCGCGATGATGCTGACCACCATTCCCTTTGGTGGACCGATCAGTGAAGTGCGCGTCGCAAGGATCAACGGTGAGATGGTGATCAATCCGTCGATGTCGGCTTTGGCGACTGCCGATCTCGACATCATCATTGCCGGGACCAGTGACAGTATCATGATGGTTGAAGGCGAGATGAAGGAAATATCGGAAGCTGACATGCTGGAAGCCATTCGCCTGGGCCATACGGAAATCAAAAAACATTGCGGCATTCAACTTGAGCTTCGAGACGAGTTGGGCGTCAAAGGCCCCCGTGAGTATTGCCATGAAACCAATGATGACGAGCTCAGGCAGAAACTGACTGAGGCCACCTATCAGAAAGTATATGACATTGCCAAGGCCCGGATGCCGAAACAGGAAAGGAACGATGCCTGGGATAAACTGCAGGAAGAGTTTATCGCCTCCCTGGGCGAGGAAGTCGAAGCTCCTGTCGTTACCATGGCTAAAAGGTATTTCCATGAAGTGATGAAGGAAGCGACCCGCAACCTTCTCCTGGATGAAGGCATCAGGCTCGACGGCCGCAAGACCGATGAGATCCGCCCCATCTGGTGCGAGGTGGATTATCTTCCCATGGCCCATGGATCAGCCATCTTCACGAGGGGTGAAACCCAGTCGCTGACCACCATCACCCTGGGGACCAAACTCGATGAGAAAATTGTTGATGAGGTACTGACCCAGGGCAAGAACCGTTTCATGCTCCATTATAATTTCCCGCCTTTCTCCACCGGTGAGGCCCGCCCGGCACGCGGCACCAGCCGCCGTGAAATCGGGCATGGCAACCTGGCCCACCGCGCCCTGGAACCGGTCATGCCGGATCCGGAAGATAATCCTTACGTGATCCGGATAGTCTCCGACATACTGGAATCCAACGGTTCCTCCTCAATGGCCACGGTCTGCGCCGCTACACTGGCGCTGATGGACACGGGCGTCAAGATCAAGAAACCGGTGGCCGGCATTGCCATGGGACTGGTTATGGGTAATAAGGGGAAATACCGCATCCTTTCCGACATACTCGGAGATGAGGACCACCTGGGCGACATGGACTTCAAGGTTACCGGAACCCGCGACGGGATCACAGCATGCCAGATGGATATCAAATGCGACGGGCTCTCCTATGACATCCTTGCTGAAGCCCTCGACCAGGCAAAGAGGGGAAGGATGCACATCATGGACAAGATCCTCGAAACCATTTCCGAACCGCGGGCCGATTATAAGCCCCACGTGCCCAGAATACAGACGATGACCATACCGAAAGAGATGATCGGAGCAGTGATCGGAACCGGCGGCAAAGTGATCCAGGAGATCCAGGCATTGACCAACACCATCATCACCATAGAAGAGGTGGACGGGATTGGCTTTATCGAGGTGGCCGCCCCTGACAAGAATGCCATCGAGGCTGCCATGGACATGATCCATGGAATCATCGCAGTTCCGGAAGTCGGCGAAGTATACCATGGAAAAGTTATATCCATCCTTGCTTTTGGCGCATTTGTAGAGATTCTCCCCGGCAAGGAGGGTCTTCTCCATATATCCGAGATTAGCTGGAAACGATTGGCCACCGTTGAAGAAGAGTTGCAGGTCGGCCAGATGGTGGATGTCAAGCTTATCGAGATCGATGAGAAAAGCGGCAAATACCGTCTTTCCAGAAAAGTGCTGCTTGAAAAGCCGGAAGGCTATGTTGAAGCTCCTGAAAACCGCGGTCCGAGAGGCCCGAGGGAAAACCGTGATGGACGTGATCGCCGTGACAGCCGTGACAGGCGTGATCGGGGTGATCGTTCAGGCCGGGGACCCAGAGGGGGATTCGACAGAAGATAGCAGATTGTTCATAATAATAAGGCTAGAGAAATCCCTGCACCTGCGGGGATTTCTTATTTTTAGGCAATGCAACCTAAAGATCAATACCCTTGCCCATACCGGTTTGTGGTGATCGAAGGCAATATAGGCGCCGGCAAAACATCACTGGCAACCCGCATCAGCCAGGACTATCAGAGCAGCCTCATCCTGGAGCGTTTTGCCGATAATCCGTTTCTCCCAAAATTCTATCAGGATCAAGCCCGATACGCTTTTCCAGTGGAAATGTCATTTCTGGCCGACCGTTACAACCAGTTAAAGAAAGAGTTGGGCAGCGGACCCGATATATTTTCCCGGTTCGTCGTCTCGGATTATTACTTCATGAAATCGCTCATCTTCGCATCCAATACCCTGTCTGGAGACGAATACGCGCTCTACGCCCAGCTCTTCCATATTATTTATGCCTCGCTGCCTCGTCCTGACCTGTATGTTTACCTTCACCAGGATCCTGAAAACCTTCTGATCAATATATGGAACCGGGGCAGGGATTACGAATCCTTGATCACGGCAGACTACCTGAAAAAGATACAGACGGGTTATTTCGAATTCTTCCGGCAGGAAACCGGCATACGCATTGTCGTCCTGGATACCCGAAGCCTGGATTTTGTCAACCGCGAGGAAGATTATCATGCAGTTTTGAAGATACTCTTCGGCCGGGAATTCCCGGTTGGGGTCACCCGGGTGCTGGCAGAATGAGCCGCAACAAATTTTATCCTCACTTCATGCGTTAATGTGCAGTAACTATGATGTATTCTTGAAAATATTTTTATTTTTGTCCTACCTAGAAAAACAAATATTAATACAATAATCCCCATGGTTATGAAGAAACTCAACTACACCCTGCTGATGGCCGCAACTGCTGCTTTCATGCTCTCCGGCTGCAGCGGCCTGAACAAAATGAAAAAAGACGCGTCAGGAATATCCTACAAGGTTACTCCCGAAGTGCTGGAAATGCACGGAGACCAGGTGAAAGTAGCCATTGATGCCAAGTACCCTGAAAAATACTTCAATAAAAAAGCCGTGGTCGTTGCCACACCGGTCCTGAAAACCCCCGGCGGCGAAGTTGAATTCAAACCGGTCACCCTTCAGGGTGAAAGTGTCACCGCCAATAACAAGGTTGTCAACTATAAATCCGGTACAACGGTGAAATATGAAGGATCGGTTCCCTACACCGGCGATATGCGCCAGTCTGAATTGGTCGTCAAGGCGGAGGCATCAATCAAGAGCAAGAAAGTGACTTTCGATCCTGTCAGGATTGCAGATGGAGTTATCTCCACACCGACGCTGTTGGCCAATAAAGACGGTGAATCGTTAATTGCCGCCGATCGTTTCCAGCGCATAATACCCGAAAGCTATCAGGCTGATATAATGTATGATATCAACAAGGCTGAAGTGAAGAAAACTGAAATGGCTTCGGCCGACGTAGCTGCCCTCAAGGACAAGGTAAAAGCCGCAAACGAAAAAACCAATTACAACATCAAGGGAGTGGATATTTCAGCTTACGCTTCGCCGGACGGTGAATTGAGCCTGAACGACAAGCTCGCCAAAGAACGTTCCCAAACCGCCACCAAGTTCTTTAAAAAAGAACTGGAGACTCTGAAAGTTTCCGAAGCCGGTCAAGCTGAGTTTTTTAAGCTGATGTCCACGGCTGAAGACTGGGATGGTTTTAAGGAACTGGTCGGCAAATCGAATGTCCAGGACAAAGACCTGATCCTTCGTGTTCTATCAATGTATAACGATCCGGTGGTCAGGGAACGGGAAATCAGGAACATCTCAGCCGCTTTCACCGAACTGGCTGACCAGATCCTGCCGCAGCTTCGCCGTTCTAAGCTGACCGTCAGCGTTGACGTGATCGGCAAATCGGATGCCGAACTCCTGAAACTGGCTACCACCAGCCCGGGCGACCTGGGCATTGAAGAAATTCTTTACGCAGCGTCACTGACGAATGACGTTAAAACAAAGAACTCCGTATACCAGGCAGCAACTGAAAAATTTCCCGGCTGCTACCGGGCATGGAATGATTATGGCATGACATCGGCCCAACTGGGTGACTTTAAAACCGCCCAGACAGCCATCGAAAAAGCCAATACCCTGAAAGCCAATGACCCGATCGTCCTCAACAACCTGGGCGTTGTAGCCCTTGCCAATGGCGATTATGACAAGGCTGAAGGCCTTTTCCGCAGTGCGGCCGGTGCCGGGAACGAAGTGGACCACAACCTGGGGATCGTTAATGTCAAGAAAGGCAATTATAGCCAGGCAATAACCAATTTTGGTTCATCCTGCCTTTACAATGCCGCCCTTGCGCAAACCCTGAACAAAGATTACTCCAAAGCCCTTAAAACCCTTGATTGCATTACGGACCCCTGCCCGATGACCCACTACCTGAAAGCTGTCGTTTATGCACGTCAGGGCCAGAGTGCGAATATGTTCAAATCTCTCGAAGCTGCCATCGCAGCCAAGGCTGATCTGAAACAACTGGCTAAAACCGATCTCGAATTCGGGAAGTATTTTGACGATGAAAAATTCAAGGCCTTAATTCAATAATATAAACCCAACAAAAGAAAAAGAGCCGCTCCGGAAGGGGTGGCTCTTTTTTATGGTGACTGGTGACTGGTGATCAGTGACTGGTGGCTTGTGAATGAATCCGTGTTGCGTAAATAGGCCCCTGGCTTTCAGGGTTCATTTTTCCCCCAAAACGAATTTTATCGGTACCGAAAAGGAAACATTCACTGGCTTGTTTCTTTGCTGGCCGGGTTTCCAGGCCGGGGAAGTTTTAATGACCCTGAGAACCTCATTGTCCAGTATCGGATCAACGCTTCTGAGTAAATTGGTCCCTTTAACCACTCCGTCCCTGCCGACCACAAAAGAAACATAAACGGTTCCCTGAAGTTTTTTCTCCTTGGCTTCCTGCGGATACTTTACGTTTTTCTGGACCCAATCGCGGAATTTGTCAATCCCGCCGCCTTCGAATTCAGGCATCACATCAACAATTTGGAAAACCTGAGCATCTTCTTCTTCTTCATGGGTAATCTTCTTATCATCCACACGAATGTCAACACCGATGTCTTTCTTTGCATCGGTCTGGGATGCCCTGATCTTGCCATCAATGCGAAGTTTGATCTCATCAATATCAGCTCGGGTAAAACCAGCCTTGGTGAGTTCTTTCTCAACCGCCATCTTGGCAATCTCCTCTTTTGATTTTTTAGCCTGGTCCTGTGCGGTGGCTGACCAACCGTTCAGAAGGATCATGGCGGCAAGCACCGGGATGACCATCAGATAACTCCAGCCAACCCTGCGCGACTGTTTGGTTTTTGATAACATGGTTAATCTCCTTTTTAATAATGTTTTTGTATTGAAAGAATGCATCAGCAACAGCCCGGGGACCAGGAACTGATGATTGATGAGCGCATTTGAGTATTCAACCGTGTCGGCTCCGGCGGTGGCTTCATCGGCGATGTACTCATGCACAAGCCTGATTCGGGTGGTAAGAAAATAGACGGCCGGATTGTAGAAAAAGATAATCCGGAGCAAAGTGAAAAGAAGATTGTCAAGGCTGTGCCACTGCCTGATGTGGACCTTTTCGTGTTCCAGGATGGTGTTCGTCTCCCAGGTTTCCATCTTAACGGGTGCAGGATAATATACAGTTCCAAAAAAGCTGAAAGCTGCGCAATGCCGTTCCAGGGGAACGATTTTGAAGCCCTTATGTCTGATAGACTGGGCCGACCGGGACCAACGGATGAGCCGGATCACCTGGGCCGCCGATAAAAGAAACAGAATGGCAACTATCGAAAAGTAAACTGTGGCGATCCACTCTGAGGCCGTGAAACCGGGTGAGGATAGGGCTTCGGAAGCGGTTTCCTCAACCGGGGCCGCCTCAAACGCACCTATCAGGGGAATCTGGAAGACAGGCCGGACAGCCTGCCCGATAGGGATATACCAGGGCAGCCACGGCAACAGGACAGCCACGAGAGAGCCGCTCAGCAGAAAATACCGGTTGGCCTGGAACAGCCTGAGACGGCTGAAAAACAATTCATAGGCCAGCCAGACGAGAACCAGGAATAGATTGGCCAGAACCAGTTCATTCAGGTGGTTCATTGCTTTTCCTTTTTAAGTTTCTCAACCGTCCTGAGGAGATCTTCCATCTCTTTTACAGTAAGTCCTTCCCTTTTTGAGAAGAATGAAACCATCTGTTTCAGGCTTCCGTCGAAATAGTTTTCCAAGATTTTCTTCATCGAAAAATGGGAATATTCCTCCTTGCTGATCAGGGCAAAATACTGATGAGTGGTCCCAAACGCCTTGTGACCGACGAATCCTTTCTGCTCCAGGATCCTGACAATCGTCGAAACGGTTGTGTACGCAGGTTTGGGTACCGACATCCCGGCCAGGATCTCTTTGATAAATGAAGGTCCCAACTCCCAGATAATCTGCATGATCTGTTCTTCAGCCTTGGTAAGTTCTCTCATGATCCCAATGGTTTACTCAAAGGTAAAACGAAAAAATTAAAAATCCAACTAAATCATTAGTTAATTATACTATTGGGTTAGTTGAATCAATAAATGAGTACGGGATTATGGATACTGGATGTCGGATATGGGATATTGGATGTTGGATATTTTCTAAAATCCAAGATCCCGAATCCAAGATCCCGAATCATCCCTGTTCACTCGTCATTCAGTACATGCCAAAGCACTATCCCGACACTGACTGCCACATTGAGAGAGTGCTTCGTCCCATACTGAGGGATCTCAACGGCGAGGTCGCAGAGGTCAATGACTTCCTGGGATACCCCACGTATCTCGTGGCCGAAGATCAGGGCAAGTGGCTGAGAAAGTTGCAAGGGTTTGACTGGTTGAAAGTGCTGAAGAGGGAGGCTGGTGTCGGTTTGTTCCAGTGCAACAATGGCATATCCTTTATCTTTCCAGGTCCGGACTGCGTCGGTGGTACTCTCGAAGTACTCCCAGTCGACGGAAAGTTCGGCACCGAGGGCCGTCTTATGGATATCCCTATGGGGCGGGGGTGTACTGATGCCACATAGGATGAGCCGGTTGATCCTGAAAGCATCACAAGTCCGGAAGATGGAACCGATATTGTTAAGGCTCCTGACATTATCCAGGATGATGATCACCGGATTCTTGTCAGAGGATCTGTATCCGCTGATATCCAGACGTCCCAGTTCGTCGTTGGACAATTTGCGCATGATCGGAAATTTCCGTAAAAATAACGTCATCAGCGTTAACCTTGCAGGGTGCTTGTTTGTTTGAAACAAAAAATGTGCGATTTTCGTGTGATTTTTACATTTAACCGATAAAACCTGACAGGATGAATCTTCATGAATACCAGGCCAAGCAGCTGCTCAGTTCCTATGGTGTACCGGTAGCAGAGGGATTGATGGCGGAAACCGCCGAAGCTGCCGTGGAAGCAGCCAGGCTTATCCAGGAGCAGACAGGAACCAAGATATGGGTCATCAAGGCCCAGATTCATGCCGGCGGTCGCGGCAAGGGAGGTGGGGTAAAACTAGCCCGGTCGCTGGAAGAGGTCAGGGAACATGCCTCACGGATACTGGGAATGAACCTGGTTACTCCCCAGACGGGTCCGGAGGGCAAGCTCGTGCGCAAGATCCTGGTTCAGCGTGATACTTATTATCCGGCTGCAGACGGACAGTTGTCGGTTAAGGAGTTTTACATGAGTGTTTTGCTGAATCGTAAGACCGGCCGGAATATCATCATGTATTCAACCGAGGGCGGCGTGGACATTGAAGGAGTGGCCAAGGACACACCTCACCTCATTTTTATCGAGGAGATCGACCCTTCAGTCGGTATCCAGTCATTTCAGGCCAGGAAGATCGCTTCCAACCTCAGGCTCGAAGGAGTTGCCAGCAAAAACCTCGTACGGTTTGTTACAAATCTGTATCAGGCCTTTTTGTCTGCCGATGCTTCCCTGATGGAAATCAATCCCCTCGTGAAAACTTCCGACGATCTGATTATTGCAGCTGACGCTAAGGTCAACCTGGATGACAATGCCCTGTACCGTCACCCTGATTTTGAAGCTATGCGGGACCTTGCCGAGGAAGATCCGACCGAGGTTGAGGCTTCTCAGCATAACCTGAACTTTATCAAGCTCGACGGAAACGTCGGCTGTATGGTGAACGGAGCGGGACTGGCCATGGCAACCATGGACATGATCAAGATGTCGGGCGGTCAACCCGCTAATTTTCTGGATGTCGGAGGCAGCGCAAGCCCCCAGACTGTCGAAGCCGGTTTCAGGATCATCCTGAAGGATCCAGCCGTTAAAGCGATACTGATCAATATTTTCGGAGGCATTGTGCGTTGCGACCGGGTTGCACAGGGCGTTGTAGACGCTTATAACAAGATCGGCTCAATACCTGTTCCGGTCATCGTCAGGCTTCAGGGAACCAACGCGGTTGAAGGCAAAAAACTGATAGACCAGTCGGGTTTGCATGTTTCCTCCGCCATCACCCTCGAGGAGGCTGCTGTTTTGGTAAGACAGGCCGTAGTATAGAAAATCAGGCGATCCGAATGGCATGGAAATTGTCTAATTTTGAGTATGCGGATCTTATTTACCATCTTGTTTTTTCTGATCCTGTTTCCTGACACAAACTGCCAGGAACGGCTGAAGATCCTTAAGGACACGGTATATGTGGAATCTGTCGTGATCAACGGGGATACAATGCCGCATATTGAACTCAGGGAGGTACCCATTATCCCGCCACGCTATTTCAGGAACCGGTTTGAGGAGAGACAGTACTGGCGTCTGGTCTATAACCTGAAAAAAGTGCTGCCCTATTCCAAGATAGTTGCTTCGACCGTTCAACAGGTGGAGAAAAAACTTGCCGCCGTCCCGTCGGATAAGGAAAGAAGGAAATTCATGCGCCAGCTTGAGGACTCCCTCTGGAAGGAATATGAAGCCGATATGCGGGAGATGACCATCACCCAGGGCAAGCTTCTGTTTAAACTGATTGACCGCCAGACGCAGAATACCACCTATTACTGGATAAACTCATACAGGGGCTCAGTCAGCGCGTTTTTCTGGCAGGGCATGGCACGCCTGTTCGGCACAAACCTGAAATCGGAATATAATCCGGAAGGCGATGACCGGTTGATCGAGCAGATCGTTACCTATATAGAGAAGGGATACATTTAAAGCAAAAGGCAAAAGGCAGAAGGCAGAAGGCAAAAGGAAAGGAAAAAGGAAAAAGGAAAAAGAACGGGATGTTATGCCTAACCCCAGACTTCAGTCTGGGGGATGCTCCCCAGCCCATTATGCCTAACCCCAGACTTCAGTCTGGGGCAATAATCAAGATGCTTGAGCTTTACAAATCCAGCAGTGCTTCTACTGTTTTCATTGCACCCTCGGCGATATCCGTTAGGGTTGCATCCAGCATGTAGCAGGGGCTGGTGACGATCTTGTTCTTTTTGTCGATAACCACTTCCCGGTGGCCAGTGGGTTGGTGAACCGCGCCCATGGCCGCGATGGCCCGTGCAGTCGAGGCATCCTGCCCGATAGTAACTTTTACATCTCCCAGGGTCCTGGCAAGCAGGACGGGCGCAATACATAAGGCCCCGATCGGTTTACCGGCTGCATGCATCGTCCGGATTGCCCTCTCAACATCGGGATTTACAGAACAGGCGGCACCATCGAAAGCAAATGTGCAGAGATTCTTGGCGACGCCAAAGCCTCCCGGGAAGATCAGGATATCAAAATCAGTAGCCCTGAACTCCGCGAGGGATCTGATTTTACCACGCGCGATCCGGGCCGATTCAGCCAGAACCTGCCGGCTGGCCTGTTCCGGTTTTCCGGTCAGGTGATTGATCACATGATGCTGAGGCACATCCGGAGCGAATATCTGACAGGTACAATGATTCCTGTCAATGGCATACAAGGTCATTACGGCCTCGTGAATCTCGGCGCCGTCATAGACACCGCATCCTGCGAGTACAACGGCAAATTTGCGTGTTCCTTTCATGACTTATTTCCCGCTTGCGGTTATTATGGTTTTAATGGTATAGATCAGGATCTTGGAGTCAACAATCAGGGACATGTTCTCGATGTAGAGGATGTCATATTTGAGCCTTTCAATCATTTCATCCACGGTGGAAGCATAACCGAATTTGACCTGTCCCCACGAAGTGATGCCCGGCTTGACCTTCTGAAGGTGATTGAAATGAGGGGCTTTTTTTACGATCTGGTCAATGAAATACTGCCGTTCGGGCCTGGGACCGACCAGCGACATGTCACCCTTCAGAACATTATAAAACTGGGGTAGCTCATCCATCCGGGTCTTTCTCAAGAAGGAACCAAAACCGGTTATCCGGCTGTCATTCCTTGAACTCAGGGCCGGTCCGTTGCTTTCGGCATCCCTGAACATGGAACGGAATTTATAAATGGTGAACGGTTTGCCGTAACGTCCTATCCGTTCATGACTGTATATCACCGGGCCCGGAGAGGAGATCCTGACCCCCAGGGCCAGTATAAGATAGAGCGGACTCATCAGAACAAGCACAAGCAAGGATACCACCACATCAAGGATGCGCTTCAGGTTTTCTTCCCAGGGCGGCATCAGGTCATGACTGATCTGGATCAGCGGTGTGCCGATGATAGACGACATCTTGACCATCCCGGTCAGGATATCATACATGTCCGGAGTAACCTTGATGGTCAGCTTCTTGTATTCCAACTTGTTGATGATCTTTTTCAGCAGCTCGTGCTCAGAGCTCTCAATGGCAATGATCACTTCGTCGATATGGTTTTCCGCGATGACTTTCTGCAGGTCCTTCAATCCGCCAAGATGAGGCAGGAACTGGTCCATCTGGCAATCGTCATGGTGACTGGCGCTTATGAAGCCTATGAATTTATTCCCGGTGGACCGGGGCTGGTTTTCCATTTCCGTGTAAAGTTCACGGGCCCGCTTGCCCGATCCGATCAGCAGGGTGGGAAAACCGATGATCCTGTTGTGGATCCGGTGGGCCGAACTGGTGGTGAATATCAGCCTGGGTACATAAGTCAGCAGGAAATGCAGCAGGAACAACACCAGGAAAGAGAGATAGTAGTTGGTATAGGTCTTGACCGTATCATTGAGGATCAGGGCAAAGAATATGACCAGTACCCCGATAAAAGTGGTGGTCAGGGTCTGGCCCAGTTCGCTGAGCCGGGATTTCCTGAACAAGTCCTTATAATAGCCTGTGATGTAATAAAACAGGATCCACAGGAAAGGCAGGGTCATCAACCCGATCCAGAAGGAGCTGTTCAATTCGACCGGTATGGGATAACCGAATTTCTTGGTTTCAATATAGACCTTCCGGAAAATATAGAACAGGGTCCAGCTGGTGCCTGCAGCCAGCAGGTCGGAAATCAGGTATTTGACAAGCTGCCTATGCCGGTTCATTAAAAATGAATTAACTTGATATTATCCATGATGATTCCCTGGGTGGCCCGGCCGGTGGAATCCCAGGCCGCCCTGAAACCCATCCTGAAAAGGTCAGCGGAGATTTGATCCAGGACGGTGCTGTGGACGTCGACATACATCCGTTTCCATCGATCGGCCGGCTTCACATAAACCAGGCTGTACCACGTGGCCACCTCATCCTCGATGGCATAGGTCCCGACTTCAAATCCGAGATTGTTCAGGTAATCGAATTCGAGAAGGATCTGGGTGCCGGTTCTGGGCAGGACAAAATCCTCGGAACTGTTGGCTTCAAAATAGGGATTGTTTTTATCCAGATAGATCCCTCCGGAAAAACGGCCTTCCTTCACGGTGTCAGTTTGATTCCTGAAAATCGTATCAGAATAGTTTGGATAAATGAAAGTCAAACCGGCATCCTCGAAATCCTCCATCCATGGAAACAGGCATTCTTCCTTGTATGTGGTTGTGGGCGTTATGGTTGCAATAACTCCGGGTTCAAGGTTGTAGTCCTTTATCTCATAGGGCTCAAAGAAGCTGTAAGCGGTGCGGGATGCAGCTATTCCATTCAGCTTCACGCCCGGTCGAATGTATATCCATTGCGGCCCTGTCTCGAGACAGGGGATCAGGGCAGGCAACTCATAAACCCCGAGGTTGATGCCGCCGACACTGATCCATACATTGTTCATCTGGTGACTGGCTGATCCCTGGTCGAACTGGTTAACCCTGACCAGAATCGTATCGATCCTGATCAGGGCCGGAATCTCTTCAGGAGGGTTGATGAGGTTACAGGAAATAAGGAATACGGCAAGGGTGGTTACCGATAGGCTTATCCTGATTTTACGCATAACTAAATTATTCTGATATTACAGGTCACAAAGTTAATAGATTTGTGATGATCGAAGACAGCTTTCGACATCAGGGCTTGCGCCGGAAACTGGTTGATCAGGTCAGGGCGAAAGGCATCGGCGACCAGAGGGTCCTGGATGCACTGATGCGCGTACCCCGGCATGCTTTCATGGATTCAGGCTTTCTGCAGTTTGCCTACCAGGACCAGGCCTTTCCAATCTCTTCCGGCCAGACCATCTCACAGCCTTATACCGTTGCCTATCAAACTGAACTATTGGAACTCCAGACTTTCCAGAAGGTACTGGAAGTGGGTACCGGCTCTGGCTACCAGGCAGCCGTCCTGTCCGAACTGGGAGCCAGGGTTCATTCGGTCGAGAGGATTCTTAAACTCCACCGGCAGGCACAGGTTCTGCTCAAAGAACTGGGCTACAACGTGAAGCTTTTTTACGGTGACGGATATGCAGGCCTTCCCTCTTACGCTCCGTTTGACCGGATACTGATCACCGCGGCGGTAGAAAGCATTCCTGAATCCTTGAAGCAGCAACTTACTGTTGGCGGCATCCTGGTGGCTCCGGTCGGCCGGAGGGACGTCCAGGTCATGACACGCTGTATCCGGACCGGTGATCAGGAGTGGCAGATGACCCATCACGGGCATTTTGTTTTTGTGCCGATGAAACCGGGCCTGGAAGAAAAATAGCTGAAAAGGGCCATGAAGGTTGGAAAATACGCCGGCTTATTTTTTTCACTTTTCTGTTTGACCCTGTTGGCATTTCCCGCCAGGAGCCAGGTCAGGACTCTCCGGATGGCATTCCATGTTTTTCAGGATAATTCGGGGCAAGGGAATTTCTGCCGCGACTCAAGCCGGGATGCTGCTTTCTTGAACGGATTGGCGCTATGGATCAATCATAAGCTGGCCAATTTGGACACCCTTACCCCTGCCGTTTCCTCGCCTTACGTCAGGGATGCAGGCGTCCGTATCAGGCTGGACACGGTGTTTTACCACCGCGACAGCCATGCGTGGGACTGTTCGGATGAGATCGAAGCGGATTACATGAGAACGGTTTATATTGACCGGGATACCCATCTGAACTATCTGCAAAAACATCAGACCCTGCCGGTGTTTATCGGGGGCAATCATCCCGTGGTCGGAGGCCATTCGAGAAATACCGGGGACAAGGGATACATCGCTGTCCGCGGATTTTATGCGCAGTACCTGAATTCACCCTTTGACGATGCCGTTGAGGAGTGTGCGCGCAATCTGCTGCATGAGACCGGCCACTGCCTGGGCCTGTCGCATAACTTCCGGGGTGGACCCGGCGGTGACCAGTGCGACCTCTGTGATGACAACGGCTGCCCCGTGGAAGGCTCTTCGAATAACCTGATGGACTACTGGCCGAATTATGGTCACGGTTTATCCGGGTGCCAGGTCGGAATCATTCACTCCTATCTGAACGGGGAGAGGGGAAATATATCCGAAGTCCTTGTCAATGACAGCTGTTTCCGGATTCAGGGGTTCACGCACAGGATCCATACCGGTGAGGCTATGATTGTTTCCGATACACTCTATCTGCATGGTGATTTGGTGATTGAAAGCGGAGGCCGTTTGCTGGTCCATGGATACCTTTCTGTCCCTGCTGACGGGGTGATTCATCTGGATCCGGGAGCCTCGATCGATATTGACGGAGGAACCATCGGGAACCTTTGCGGCGATTTGTGGGAAGGCATACGGTCCGGTGGTATCGGTGAAGAAGGCAGGAGCCTGATTGACATCGGAAACGCCGGCCGGATCGAGAATGCCAGGCTGGCAATCCGATACGGAAGTGCAACCGCCTTAAGCCTCGACGGAGCCGTGTTCCGCAATAATATCCGGTGCCTGGTCCTGGATTCGGGTACAAGCGGGTCTCAGGAAATTGACAATAGCACGTTTGAAATCACCCGGCTGATAAACCATCACGAGGAAGGCTTGCTGCCGGTGGATTTTATCTATGCCCGGGATTGGGTAAAACTCAGGTTGACCGGATGCATTCTGAGGAATGAACCAGGAACCTTTCTCTTTAATCCGGATACATCAGGTACAGGCATTGATTTTGCCGGCGACACCCTGGTAGTGACCGGATCTCAATTTGAAAACCTGACAACAGGGATTCTCGTCCGCAGCGGGAATGAGGTGGCGGTCGACGGGAACCGGTTTATCCACAACCGTTGTGCAATCAGGAGCCGGACGGGAAGCTATCAGGCGTACCAGGACAATTTGTTGCGTCTCCAGAGGTTCAATGATGTGCCGACCTTCGGATTGCTGCTTGAAGACGCCGGCCTGTTCAGGGCCACGGCCAATGTTTTTGAATCGGAGTATGGGGGAGGCAACATGGCAGGTATTTTTCTGATCCGTCCTTCAGATAACAACAGCTATGTGGCAGGGAATTCCTGGTCGAATATTCCGGTGGCTAACCTGGTATTGAGCCCTCCAGCTATTGAAGACAACCTTTTTGTATGGGCGGATTCCGGAGGAGGCGAAACCGCAGAGCCCAGGCTGGGCCCTCAGTTCCGCTTCAACGAATATGACAGGACCGGCATCCGCCTTTTGCTGATGCCCGATTCAGCTTACGGGACAGGTATAGTGGGCTCCCTTATCACTGCCGACCGATCCTCGGAAAGCGCCCTGGAATGGCCGCTGGGGGGATTTGCCTGGTACAATGAGAAATTGCCCCTGATAGCCGGGGGGCAACCGGATCCACCCTCCCGCCCGTACAGGGAGCATGGTTTTTACCTGTTCATGAACAGTGAATTGATCGATACGGATGATGTTCCCGCTTGGGAACCGTTGAAAAGTTATCTCAATGATATCCGGTTGGCAGAGAAGGATACCGCTAACTGGATGGAACGTGATATTGTTTACAAGCTCGGCTGGTTTGAGAGGTTGCCTGCCTGTGCCCGATCAGCCATCCTGTCATCCTGTCTCAAGCCCGTCAGGGCTGAGGAGAAGAGATGGCTGAGGACAGCACTGGCCGGTATTGCCGGTCAGTTTACCCGGGCCGACTCCAGCCTGGTTGCATTGGGCACCTGGCTGGCTTCTGCGGATGTTCTGCCGCACAGAAATCCGCCAACCGGTAACCCGGGTGACCCCGGCCCGCTGCCTGCCTTCCCGGCCTGGTCGTTCTTTCGCTTTCTCCCTCCGGTGATCGTGAATGATCCGACACCCCTGTTTGATCTTGTCCCTAACCCGGCGGGTGATTATATCTGTGTGATACCTGCTGCCGGCCAGGGACTTGAGGGTACCTGCGGATATGAAGTGACGTCGGCTGCAGGCAGGGTGGTTATGACCGGAAAAATTTCCGGATGGCATGACCTGAAGATTACTACAGCACAATTGCCGGATGGCTTATATTTACTGCGGTTATTCAGGGAAAATACAGATCAGGGAACGAGAAGGTTTGTAAAAATCGGGCAATGATCGAACTTAAGCAGTTTGTTTTTAATCCTTTGCAGGTCAACACCTGGCTTATCCATGTGATTGGCGGAGACGGGATCCTTATAGATCCCGCCTGCATGACTCAACAGGAGTTTACGCAACTAACGTCTTTCATCGACCAGCAGGGCATTGCCCTTAAATATATCGTCAATACGCATGGCCATTTTGACCATGTTTTCGGGATTGGGATGGTGAAATCGCGTTACAATGTTCCCTTCCTGATAGACCGGAAGGATCAGGCCCTCCTGGGGTCCGCGCCGCATCAGGCCGGGGTCTTCGGTTTTGACTTTCCGGACCCACTTTCCGAGCCGGATGGATATCTGGAAAATGGGCAACTTATCCGATGCGGTGAAATCGAGCTCGAAGTCATTCCGGTACCCGGGCATTCGCCCGGCGGGACCGCTTTCTATCTCCAGAGCCTGGGGTGGCTTTTTTCGGGTGATACACTCTTTGCTGGTTCCATCGGCAGGTCCGACCTTCCGGGCGGGGATTCCGGAGTGATCATTAAAAGTATCACGGAACGCCTGTTCCCCCTGCCGGATAACACCCGGGTGTTTCCGGGCCATGGCCCGGAAACCACCATCGGGCGGGAGAAGAGGCATAATCCTTACGTGGGGCAGGTGAATTCGTGACTCGTGAATCGTGACTCGTGACTCGTGAATCGTGACTCGTGACTGGTGACTCGTGACTCGTGACTGGTGACTGGTGACTCGTGAATGGTAGCGTAAGCCCCCAGACTGAAGTCTGGGGTTAGTCATGATGTACTGGTGAGCATCCCCCAGACTGAAGTCTGGGGTTAGTCATAAAATACTTTTTCCTTTTTCCTTTTTCCTTTCCTTTTGCCTTTTGCCTTCTGCCTTCTGTCTTTTCCTCCCCCCCCGTCATGTAAAAAATCATAGATATTCCTATTTTTACCTCCTTATTTTGCATTCTCTCAACCCCTTTACTTATGACTGCTGACCAATTCATTTACAGGCATATCGGGCCCAGAACCCATGAGATTGACCAGATGTTGGAAACCGTGGGATCAAGGACCATGGAAGACTTCATTTCTTCTGTCGTTCCGGAATCCATCAGGCTAAGGGAGCCTCTGAATCTTCCTCCTTCCATGACAGAGCACGAATATGCAACGCATCTCAGGCAGATCGGCTCGAAGAATAAAAGTTTCCGTTCGCTTATCGGCATGGGTTATTACGGGACCGTGATGCCGGCTGTGATCAAGAGGAACATCCTCGAAAATGCTTCCTGGTATACATCCTATACTCCTTACCAGGCGGAGATCTCTCAAGGGAGGTTGGAAGCCCTGCTGAATTTTCAGACCATGGTCGCCGAACTCACGGCCATGCCCCTGGCAAACGCATCTCTGCTGGATGAAGCCACTGCCGCCGCTGAAGCCATGATCATGATGTTCAACACCCGATCGCGGGATCTGATCAAAAGAGAAGCTGATCTCTTGTGGGTGGATGAGAATATCTTTCCACAGACCCTCGAAGTGATCCGGACACGGGCCTTGCCCCTCGGAATACGGATTGAGGTATGCAAGGTCAACCAAACCCGCCTGCACGACAAGGTTTTCGGGATCATTGTGCAATATCCGGCCGGTGACGGCAAGGCTATCCTCTATAAAAAAACGGCGGAACGCATCCATGAGCTGGGAGGTTTATTTACAGCGGTCAGCGACCTGTTATCACTGGTTCTGCTGACTCCTCCCGGAGAATGGGGTGCGGATATCGTTGTGGGAAGCACGCAGCGATTCGGCATTCCCATGGGTTACGGGGGCCCGCATGCCGCTTTCTTTGCCACCCGCGAAGAGCTGAAACGCTCAGTACCCGGAAGGATTATCGGCATATCAATCGATATTCACGGAAACAAGGCTTTGCGCATGGCTTTACAGACCCGCGAACAGCACATCAAACGGGAAAAAGCCACTTCGAATATCTGCACTGCCCAGGCATTGCTGGCTACAATGGCAGGCATGTATGCAGTGTATCACGGACCGGACGGACTCCTGGAAATTGCCGGCAAGATACACCGGTCGGCGCATACTATTGAAAGGGAACTCGACCGGTATGGGTTCATACAGGAGAACAAGGACTATTTCGATACCCTCCGCATCGTTCTGCCCGAAACCGTTACCCTTGACCATTTCAGACAGATCGCCCTCAGGCATGAATTCAATTTTCGTTATTATGATGATGAGACCATTGGCTTGTCGACTGATGAACTGACTGATCTCGAAGAGGTTAACAGGATCATGGCAGTCTTTGCCGAAGCAGCAGCCAAAAAAATGGTACCGGTAACTAAACTGTCGGATTCCGCCGGTTTTGATCCGTTGTTTGCACGATCCACGAATTTCCTGGGTGAATCCTGTTTTAACCGGTATCAGTCGGAAACCGAGATGATGCGCTATATCAAAAGACTGGAAAACAGGGACATATCGCTGACACACTCGATGATTCCCCTGGGTTCGTGCACCATGAAGCTAAATCCGGCCAATTCCATGTTCGCCCTGTCCTGGGACGAATTTGCCAACATACATCCGTTCGTTCCCCTGGACCAGGCTGGCGGATACAGCCAGCTGATTTCTGAGCTGACAACGGCCCTCTGCGAAGTGACCGGTTTTTCCGCCGTTTCATTCCAACCCAATTCAGGAGCTTCAGGAGAATATGCAGGACTGCTTGTGATCAATCGTTACCACCGGGAGAGGGGCGAGGGGAACCGGAAAGTCGTCCTGATACCCGCTTCCGCCCATGGGACCAATCCCGCCAGCGCCGTGATGGCAGGAGGACAGGTCGTTGTGGTGAAATGTGATGAATGCGGCAACGTTGACCTTGAGGATCTTAGGGCCAAGGCGGCTGAACATGCACAAAACCTGTCGGCCTTCATGATCACTTATCCGTCCACGCACGGTGTTTTCGAGACAAGGATCAAGGAGATGGCCGAAATCATCCATAATCATGGCGGACAGGTTTACATGGATGGTGCTAACATGAACGCACAGGTCGGACTGACGAAACCGGCGTTGATCGGAGCTGATGTGTGTCACCTCAACCTTCACAAGACCTTTGGCATCCCTCATGGCGGAGGTGGTCCCGGAGTCGGCCCGATCGCTGTGGCCCCGCATCTGGCTGATTTCCTCCCGGCTCATCCTATGGTTCCTGTTGGTGGTCCGAAGGGTAGCACTGTATCTTCGGCACCCTTTGGCAGTGCACTGGTCTTGACCATTTCCCATGCTTACATCCGGATGTTGGGAGCGGACGGCCTGAAGGTGGCGACCGAATTGGCGATTCTGAATGCCAATTACCTGGTTGCCAAGCTGAAAGGTCATTATAAGGTACTTTATACCGGTGAAAACGGCCGTGTGGCTCATGAGTGCATACTGGACTGCCGTGACTTCAAGGCGCGGACGGGTATTGAAACATCCGATATTGCACGCAGGCTGATGGATTATGGATTCCATGCACCCACACTATCGTTCCCGGTTCATGAAACGCTGATGGTGGAACCCACGGAAAGCGAATCCCTGCAGGAACTTGACCGCTTTGCAGAGTCCCTGGTATCCATATTATTCGAGATTTCAGATGTAGAGATGGGCATCACGGACCCGGAGAACAATGTTCTCAAAAATGCGCCCCATACGGCCCGCCACATCGGAGAGGATACCTGGAGCCATCCTTACGGAAGGCAAAAAGCAGCCTTCCCCCTTCCCTGGGTTGCAGAGAATAAATTCTGGCCGTATGTCGGCAAGATCGACAATGCTTATGGCGACAGAAACCTGGTCTGTTCCTGTAAAGGCCTGGATGAATATTAAAAAAGAACCGCCGCGGGTCTGCGGCGGTTCTTTTTTCATTCCCTGGTAAGGTTTAGCTGGAACCACCATCCCTCGCGGGGATAGCAGATGCAGTAATAGAACCTCATGTTCTGGATGCTGTTGACATGGTACATAAAGGTATGTGCCGTGGTTTCTTCTTTCCAGTTGTCGGCAACCCAGCGATGAGTCTGATCAACTCTTATTTCCGTATCCTGTCGGCTGATCGGTTCAAACACTCCTTTCATGGAATTGCCGTTCAATTCACTGGTCACGAGATCCGACAGTTCCAGGGTCATCTCACCTTGCTCGCTGACATGCACCTTGACATGCATGAGGCTCTGACCCAGGTCGATCGGGCCTCCCGACCAGTCACCGATATACGGTGCCGGCTGGGCAGTGGCAGTAACCGTGAAGGCTTTGGTCGTTGCATCTTCAGCAGTGACCGTATAGACGAACGGTGCGCTGAAGTCGGTGGGTACTCCGCAAGCCGGGCTGAGGGTAGCCCTTGGCGAAATTTCAATTGTGGGCACCAGCACCGTGAGATCGGTCCCGAATGCCAAAGACGCTGTCACTTCGGTTCCGGATATTTCACCCAGGTAGTTACGATCCAGCTGTGCATTTTTGCTGGCCTCAAAAATGAGGGAGAGTAGCTCCTTCTTGCTGGATAATTCTTCCTTCTTGCAGGAAGACAGGAACGCAGCTCCTGTGCACAGGAGCAGGGCCAGAAAGAATGACTTTCTAACCATGGCAGAAGATTTTATTATGAGGCTAACGCATCATGGCATCCTTCAGGAGGATTCCAAAAAGCTCATTGAGGCTCAGGCCCGATATAGAGGCCTGCTTGGGGACAATGCTGTGTTGAGTCATGCCCGGGATGGTATTCACTTCCAGGAACCACGGAACCTGGTCGACCAGAATATAATCCATGCGGACAACCCCTCGGCAATTCAACAAATCGTAAATATGCGATGACAGGTCCTGTACGGACCGGCTGATTGCATCCGGAATGCAGGCCGGCGTGATTTCATCTGACATTCCGGGCGTGTACTTGGCTTCATAGTCGAAAAATTCTTTCCTGCTGATGATCTCAGTGAGAGGAAAGACTTCTGTCCGGTCAGGGGTCTTAAAAAGACCGCAGGTGACCTCTTTACCGGCTAAAAATTGCTCAACAACCACTTCCCGGTCTTCTTTCATGGCCTTCTGAAGGGCCGGGACGATCTCTTCGGATTGGTTAACGCGGGATGTGCCGCAACTCGAACCGCCATTGTTGGGTTTGATGAAGCACGGTAACGCGATTGTGGTAATGATGTTTTCAATATCAGGTTTTTCCTGATTCCGTATAATCAGGGAGGCGGGAACCAGGATCCCGCATTGGCTCAGGAATTTATTACAGTAATATTTGCTGAAAGTCAGTCCACCGCAAAAAGAGCGGCACCCGGTATAGGGCATCCCGATCAAATCAAAATAAGCCGGCAAAATACCGTTCTCCCCCGGCGTACCGTGAATGGAATTGATGACGGCATCAAAATGCCTCATCACACCGTTAGGTTGCCAGGTAAAATCGTGACGGTTGATGGGATAACGCTTCCCGTTCAGGTCCCTGACCATCCAGTTTTTACCTCTTATTTCGACAATCCGGGCATCATACTGTCCGGGATTCAGGTTGGCGAGAATGTTTTCCGCGCTCTGGATCGAGATCTCATATTCACCCGAGTCGCCGCCGGCAACGATGGCAATGTTCAATGGTTTGTCTCCCATCACTTTTTTGGAAGGAATCTCCTCCGGATCCCGTTATTAGTTTACGAATTTTTAGCCTTTTATGTTGCGCCAATTACCCTAAATGTCACTTGTGCGGCCCGATAGATAAGTTCGCCATTTATCAATTACCTGCGCCATGTCAGCCGGCAGGTCCGAATCAAACTGCATCCATCGTCCGGTTTCAGGATGAGTAAATCCAAGCTCCTTGGCATGGAGAGCCTGCCGGGGAAGTATCTTGAAGCAATTCTCCACGAATTGCCTGTATTTGGTAAAGGTTGTGCCCTTCAGGATCTGATTGCCCCCGTAATCGGCATCATTGAACAGAGGATGCCCGATATGCTTCATATGAATGCGGATCTGATGCGTCCTGCCGGTTTCAAGCCGGCATTCGACCAGTGAAATATACCCCAGCTCTTCCAGCGTTTTGTAGTGAGTGACAGCTCTTTTCCCCTGGGATCCATCGGGATAAATATACATGACCTGCCGGTTTTTCGGATTCCTCGCGATAGGGGCATCTATGGTCCCTTCGCGCTCCTTCGGGATACCCCAGACCAGGGCCTGGTAAACCCTGTAACTGGTCTTGTCGAAGAACTGTTTTCCGAGATGGCTTTTGGCTTTCTCCGTTTTGGCGATCACCAGTAAGCCTGATGTGTCCTTGTCGATCCGGTGGACCAGGCCCGCGCGGTTATCCTGCTGGGAGAACATTTCCAGTTGCCGGTAACGGTAAGCCAGGGCATGAACCAGGGTGCCGGTGAAATTCCCGTAGGCAGGGTGAACCACCATTCCGGCTTTCTTGTTGACAACCAGCAATGTATCATCCTCGTAAACCACATCGAGAGGAATATCTTCGGGTATCAGTTCATACTCTTTCCGGGGATAGGAGAGCATGATAACGACCACATCCGAGGGCTTGACCTTGTAGTTGGCCTTGACCTGCCTGTCGTTGACAAGAATACAGCCGACATCGGCAGCCGCCTTTATCTTGGTGCGGGAAGTGTCATGAAGGCGGTGAAGAAGGAATTTGTCGATCCGCAGGAGCGACTGGCCTGCATCGGCAACAAAACGGAAATGCTCGAAAAGTTCTGACTGCTCCTCAATTTCGTCCAGATGGAGCCACATTTTACTCATGCAGGATCAATATCTTTTGGCGTGATAAAACACCGGAGGCGGACCTTACCTCAACCAGGTAATATCCGTTTCGCAGCGCTCCGACCGGTATCCTGGCCATGGTTCCGGTCTCTTTTGTTTCCAACACCACCATCCCCTGTAAATTGATAAGCGAAATTCTCACAGCGGCGAGATCCGGATCGGAAGCAACCCAAAGCAGGTCATCCGCCGGATTCGGGAAGATCTTAATGCCAGATGAGGAGTCCGGATCGGACTGGATCGGTTTCATGCCGAACTTTTGCGACCGATTGGCGAAAACAGGCCTGATCATCAGCGAACCTTCAAATCCGGAGGTTTTCCAGGTGCCGGAGATATTATAGAGTATGTCTTCCCGATGGTCGTTCTGGCGGTCAAAACCAATGTTAAGGAAATCTGCGCTGGTCTGGATCCATCCGATATAATAGGTCGAAGGCACCAGAAGGGCCGTATCCAGCGTGATTGTCTGGAAGTCGTTGATTCCCTGGTAACGGGGAAAGGCCCCTTCCTGGCTGTATAGCAGGGTGCCCGGCAAGTTATCGTCATCAGCCCAGATGGCCAGCATGAAATATTTCTTGCCAGCGTTCTCGAAACTTTGATTGAAAGCGTAATTAATGGCGACCAGCGAGTCCGCTGTATTGGATGTCTTAAAGCGGTATGCCAGGCGGGCCCTTTTGGTGCCCTCTCCAACCAGCCCATAGCCGGCTTCCGCGGTTCCGTCATCGTATGAATAGTAATTGGTGAACACCTGGGTGCGGGTGATCTTGTCGTTCCCCGGTATCCAGTCGGGGTTGGCCTGGTTCATGTCGAGCGTGATCTCGAATCTGGCAGAATCCCTGGCAGTGGAGGCGAATCCATAATTGAACACTTCGTCGTAACTGATCTTCTCAAAGGGTCTTACCTCATCCGCTGTGAGTATTTTCTCAAACAAAGTGCCGCCCTCTTCCAACGGCACGATCCGGAAAACCGGGGTAAAAGCCCTGGATTCGACAGACAGGTTGTTGATATTGAGCTGGAAGTAAGTTTTGACCGCTGAAATGCCAACCGCATTGAAGTGATTCCAGGGCATAGAGGTATAGCTGACCAGAAGGTTTCCTATCGGTTGAGTCAGCGAGGCGTCAGGCATGATCGTATCCTGGAAATGGCGGTTGCGGTTGAGATAGACATAATCCAGGTTCCAATGGTCGGCATTCACTTTCAGGCTGGGTTCGTAGGAAGGTGCAAGGGATGCATAATTCCTGAAGCGGAAGCGGAAACCTTTCTGCAGGAACCGGGACTCGGATATATTGATCAGAGCGATCCGGAAACCGCCTCCGGCGCCACCCGCCCTGCTCCAAACCCTGTACCAGCGATTGCTACCCGGAGCATACATTTCGACTACCAGGGAATCAGTCGGTTCCGGGATATCGCCAAAACCTCCCGGTTGAAAGTAAAAGCTGAGATAGACGGAGGTGTCCTGCGGATAATAAAGATCAATGGGCCGGGAAGTCAGATCATCGGCCAGAAAAGATTCGACGGTAGCCTGATCATAAATCCGGCCGGTTGAATCCATCATGTCCAAAGTGGCTACCTGGTAAGTCGGCGGGTTTTGCCCGAAATGGTTGTTGATATAAACTTTTGAGCCATCCCAGGCCGCCTGGCCGGGAATTAGAATGGAGGTGCTGAAATCATCCAGAAAGGGTAAAACCAACGTATCCCCGGCAGTATGAGCTGTTGACCTGCTTTTTATTCCTGCAGGTATCCGGGGATTGCCGGTAACGGAAGTCAGGACCTCCTGGCCTTTTACAGCCGGGGATAGAAGTGAGAGGAAAAGGATCAGGAGATATTTCGGATGGAGGAACTTCATTTTGCCGACTAATTACCAGTTCAGTGTATCTGCCGCCATTTGCAGGGAGTCAGCCTGGATCAGGCGGAGGGAGTCAAGGGTCAGCCACACATCCACCGATGTTCCCAGCCGGGCAGGATGGCCGGCTGTCGGGTACTGGCGGTAAATCTTGGCCACCAGGCTGTCCTGGGCATTGGTCACGGTGGAATCATAAATGACGGCCCCCAGGTAAAAGTAATAGCTCATGGCGATCGACCGGGCCGTTTCCTTGCCGATACTTAACAGATCCGGCACGGGTGAGCGCTCTTCGCTCAGGCCTCGTCCGATCACCAGCGTGATGCCGGAGCCCGATTCGATCGGCGATCCTTCCGGTATGGTGCGCCCTTCGAATTTCTGTTCGATGACATAGGTGGGGGCAAAATAGGGAACGAATTCCGTCCTTTCCACTTTGAGTCCCGCGGTTTGAAGCACCCGCTCGGCTTGCCTGTAAGGCATGTCAAACGCTTTGGGCATGCGGATGATTTCCGGCGACCAGGAATTGGTGATGAGGAAGATCTTGCGGTTTTTTTTGACATAAGAGCCGGCAGCCGGGAATTGATCCAGAACGGTGCCTCGCGGTGCTTCCTTCACGTAATTCGAATCCTGGATAAGCCAAAGGATCTTGTTCTGCTCACACAGCCGGTCGACCTGTGTCAGGGTCATCCCGGTGAAATCAGGGATCCTGATCTTCTTCCCGTGACCGGTGTAGAACCGGAGGCTGACCTGCACCAGGGTCACCAGAACGAAGGTAACCAGCACAGCGTACAGTACATTTTTCCAGAAAACCCGGCTCAGGAGGAAATGCATGAGAGGTGACTTCATTTTCGTTTACATGCTGCTGATTAAACGCCTGGGCAAAGATAAAATTATCTGACGGTTTGACTTAATAGGATCTCAGTGTGTTATACAGCGTATCCCTTTCGACGGGCCGATAACCGGCTCTCCGGATCAGGGTGGTGAGGGCTTCGGTTGTCATTGAAGGATTCTGATCCTCCGCACCGGCCATGGAGTAGATGCGGGTGGTGTCCTCGATCGTACCGTCGAGATCATCAACCCCGAACGACAGGGCTAACGAGGCGACTTCCTGCCCGATCATAGGCCAATAGGCCTTGAGATGGGGGAAATTATCCAGGTAAATCCTGCTCACGGCATAGTTTCTGAGGTCCTCAATGGTACTGGTTTCCCCTATGATTCCCAATGGGTTGTTCGCCTTTCTGTACTTCAGCGGAATGAAAACCTGAAATCCACCGGTGCGGTCCTGCAGTCGCCGGAGTCTCTCAAGGTGATCGATCCGGTGGCCGTAATTTTCAATATGCCCGTACAGCATGGTCGCATTGGAGGGGATTCCAGCCCGGTGGGCTGCCTCATGGATCCCAAGCCAGGCAGCGGAATCAGGTTTATCGGGACAAACAGCCTGGCGGACC
>Ga0163209_1000062_pt1 | contig 40182 bp, 26 predicted proteins | sample Kivu_160m_FD_113538 | JGI IMG/M metagenome (GOLD analysis project Ga0163209, IMG submission 113538) | Freshwater microbial communities from Lake Kivu, Western Province, Rwanda to study Microbial Dark Matter (Phase II) - Kivu_160m | ecosystem: Environmental > Aquatic > Freshwater > Lake ...
GGGGTGATCCATGTGAAAAAAGAACTCGTCTTGAACCAAACGGTCACCCCTCCCAATGAATACGACGAGGTCAAAGCTCTGATCGATGACTGGAATATCCCGGCCACCAACTGGCTTTATTTCGGGACTTCAGCTCCCTGACCCCTACTACTTACTAGAATCCAGACATTATGCCCGGCCTTAATGTACTTATTGGTAAAAAAGAACAGATCTCTCCAGATTCAATTCTGAACCTGGTACTGAAAAATGGCCTTTATACGGAGGATTATAAAGTAAAACTCTTTCCTGTTTTTGACCGATTCCTTGTTATTTTTCTCTTCTATCCGGATTATCCGGTACGTCATTTTTCGGATGACCGGTATGACTATTTCCTGGAGGGAAGGCTTTACAATCTCACGAAACTACAGGAAGAACAACGGATCAGGGAACTTTGTCCGGATATCTGGGAGAATAACACGCCTGATAAAAAGCTGAACACTCATTTTGGTGCGGAGGACGGAGAATTTTTTCTGTGCATTGCGGATCGGATCACCCGCCGGTGGATCATAGCCGGCGATTACATGGGCAGATTGCCGGTGTATGAATGTGAAGATGATTCATGGAGATTATATGTCAGGGATCTGATGCTTAAACGCCTTCTGATCCCTGATAAACCTGACATGACCGGAATTGCAGAAATGACCTGTTTTGGATATCCGTTAGGAAACCGAACGATCTATCATCATGTCAGCCGCCTTCACCCCGCTTGTTATATCTCGGAAAATAATGGCAAACGTACAACAGGAACATGGAGACGCGAGAACTTCGAAGACTATCTTTATGAAAAATCGGATCCCCGGGCGATTGCTGGCGAAGCAAAGGATTTATTTACCGAGAGCTGCAGAATCCGGCTGCGTTCGTTTAAAAACAGGGTTCTGTCATTGAGCGGAGGATTGGACTCCCGTGGAATCGGAAGCGTACTTCACCGGCTGGAACTCCCTTTCCGTGTTTGCTCATACCTGGATCCATGGAACCATGCAAAGGAAGATGTGACAGTGGCGGGGATCCTCGCTGAAATCTGGAAAAAAAATCTGGACGTTATACCATTGAATTATCCTACGGAAGAAATGAAAGCACTTTTATTAAAGACAAAAGCAGGGATGAATTCATTAAGCATGTCGTTCATTCTCGGTTTTTTTACCCGGATTACAGACAGGGAGATGGTATATATTACCGGCGACGGTGGAGATAAGGTATTTCCTGATCTTTCCTGGGATCTCGGAGGGAGAAACACACGCCAGTTAGCCGATCACATTTTGAAAAAACATGCCATCCTTCCTTCAGGAAAAAACAGGACGGAAAAACTGCCCGGCCTGATACTCGATTCACTGATGGATGTGCTTGAGTCATCACCCGAAAAAACGATGAGGGGAAAGTATATCCGATTTCTGATCATGAACCGGGGATTCAAATGGCTGTTCGAAGGAGAAGACAGGAACCGGTATTTTTTTCCCTCCATCACTCCGTACTATTCGGTACCCCTGTTCGATTATCTCATGCGGATAAATCCGGCGGTGAAAAAGAACTATCAGGTATACAAATGGTTTCTTTTTCTTGTCTCCCCGGAAACATGTAACGTCAGAAACGCCAACTGGAATTTTTCTGTCAATCAGACGAAACAAATTGAATCAATGCTGTTCAGGCAACGCGTGAAATACAGATTGCCCCGGTGGACCAGAAACAGGTCCGGAACTTCCGATTCACAGGAATTTGATTCTGTCCGGGAAACGATCACAGGAATATTTCCGGGGCTATCCGATCAAGATCTGATCTCTTCCGTTGGGAAAAAATAAAACTATCATGCCGGAAAAGCTCTCTTTTGGAATATTGTGCAACAGCCTGATGCTGGAACAATGGCAGGTAGATGTGATCGATCAGTTGCGGAACCATGGCGTGGAGCTGAAACTGATTGTGGTCAAAGCACCCGGACCAGGTTCACAGGCCGGAAGCGGAATTCGTTCCAAAACAGACAAATTGTTCACGCACAAAGCTTTATTCTATTTTTTTGATCGTCGTTTGTTTCATCCGGTATCGAAAAAGATCATAGATTATTCCATAAAATCAGCAGGAATTCAGAAACTGTCCTGTTTAGTCGTGAAAATAAAATATCGCTCCCTCTTTCAGGAACAAGATCTGGATAAAATCCGGAAAGCAAAATTGGATTTTCTTCTCCGCTTTGGTTTCGGAATCATCGGAGGGGAGGTCCTGCATGTTCCCCGGTATGGAATCTGGTCATTTCATCATGGAGATGAAATGCAATACAGGGGTGGGCCGCCCGGTTTATGGGAAATCCTGACAGGCAATCCAGTTTCCGGCGCGATGGTCCAGCGACTGACGGAGCACCTCGACAAAGGGTATATCTTATGGAAAGGATGGTTCAAAACACAACATCATTCTTATCAGGAACAATTGGACCAATTGTACTTTCAGAGTACTCACGGGCCTTTACAGGTCTGCATTGCCATTCAAAACGGCACCTATTCAGAGACGTTATCGGAAAGCAACGCGCCCATCTACCGGGTACCGCACAACCGAATATATGCCAGATTTCTTGTCAAATTATTTTGGAACCGTATCTTGTTTCACTACCGGAAACTGTTCAAAACGGAAGACTGGAATATCGGAATCATACGCAAATCCATTCAAAACGTTATCCAGTCCGGTTGGAAACCAGAAGAGGTCCAGTGGTTTCCGAAACCCGTCCGGTTTAAATATATAGCCGATCCGTTTATCCTGCAAACCGACGGCATCTGCCGGATTTATTTTGAATATTTTTGTTACAAGAAAAGAAAAGGAGACCTTTTCAGCATTGAAACTGAAACTGTTAGAAACTTTCCTCAGGGAATCACCCAGTCTCTTCAGTTAACGAACCATGCTTCTTTTCCATTTGTGTTTTTTCAAGCGGGTGAATCTTTCATGATTCCGGAAACCCATCTCGACAACCGCATCGCACTCTACCGGCTAAACCATGATCACAAACGGTTCGAATATCAATGCACCCTGGTAGATCATGTGGCCGGTGTAGATCCTGTTCTCTGTTTTCATGACAATTTGTGGTGGCTTTTTTTTACCAGGAAAGAACTTCCAAGTGTTCATTTATATATCTATTATTCAGAGACATTAACCGGTCCCTATAAGCCACATTTGAACAATCCGGTCAAATCGGATATCCGCTCATCCAGGCCGGCAGGGGCACTGTTTTCATTGAACGGAATGCTCATGCGGCCCGCGCAGGATTGTTCAGCACATTATGGCAGACGTATTATTTTGAATCGTATCACATCCTTATCCCCGGTTGATTTTCGAGAAATAGAACATACCCCGATTGAACCACGGGGAGATTATTACGCAAAAGGGTTGCATACACTCAACGGAAATCAATCAATCACTGTAATTGACGGGAAGGAATTTCGTTTTATCTGCTCTGATTTTTTACATGAATTAAGCCGGTTGATCATCAGGAAAAGGTAACAATGGTAAAACATATTACACAGACATTTATTACCCGGGTCATCACTGCATTCCTTATGCTGGTGCTGGTGCTGCTTTGCACAAACACACTTCCCCCAGGGGAATATGGTACCATCGGGCTGATCGTTCTGGATATTTCCCTGATCATGCTCCTGAATGATCTCATCGGAGGCAGTGCCATGGTCTATTATACATCCAGACTCAATACATTCTGGTTAGCCGGGATCGGATATCTCTGGGCCTTTATGACCCTGTTCATTGCCGCCGGAACGGGCCTGATTCTCTCCTTGTTTCCGGTTCTGTTTTCTATCATCATCCCCGGTGGATTTGGCATCCATATCCTGGTACTTGCGCTGATCAATTCCTTTTCCACCATTCATATCAATATCTTGATCGGCAAAGAAAAAATTTCTAAGTACAATGTGGCATTTTTAGTCCAGATCGGTAGCCTGATCATTCTGGTAGCCATTCTGTTGTTCCTTTTTAGGATCAGGACAGCCTCCATGTACATCGATGCCCTTTATGGATCTTATCTGCTTACCTGGATAACGGGCATTGTGTTCACCAGAAAATATTTTCGACCAGGCTCCTTCTCGGAGATTCGGTCAGTGATCTCAACCATTGCCAAATACGGGACGTTCACGCAACTTGCAAACCTTATTCAATTGGGGAACAAACGGTTTAATTTTTATGTGATCAAGGCGCTGCACGGAGTGGCTCCCCTTGGGATTTACAATGCCGCCATTCAGGTCACGGAAGGATTACGGATCATCGGACAAAGCGTTTCACTGATCCAGTTTTCCCGGATTTCCAGGCAACAGGATCAGACCTATTCACGAGACCTGACCATCCGTTTATTAAAAATGACCATCTTGTGTACCCTGATCCTGTTAATAGCCATGATGGCCATTCCCGAAAGTATTTATGCCTGGATATTCGGAGAGCAATACCGGATGATCCATACGCTGGTCTATTGCCTTGCACCCGGGATTCTGTCGTTGAATGCCTCCATGTTGATGAGTTCCTTTTTTTCCGGAACCGGAAGGCCAAGATACAATATGATCGCCTCCGGAATCGGTTTTTTATTTACCCTTATCACCATTTTTCCGGCAGTGTACTTTTGGAATTATCTTGGAGCAGGACTGACCACCTCGATAGCTTATATCCTTTCCACCATTTATCAACTGACGAAATTCGTGAAGATTACCGGTGCACGTCGCAGGGATTTCATCATCAGAATATCTGATTTCACCCTCTTTTTACAGTTTATCCGGATGGAATTTCCCGGAAGATCTGAAAAGTAACATCAGGGGAGGAGTCTTCTATTTGGTGATGATCCTGCCCAATTCCTTGTTTATCTGAATATTGCTTTCTTTCAAGGCGCGGAGCTCCTCCAGCAATAACCCCAGCTTATCCGGTTCTCTGATTTCTAGGATCTGCTTTTGCCTGGCCGCAATGATCTTGTCCAGTTTTTTTGCTTTAAATGAGAGAACGGCTGAAATTACCAGCTCTTTGATATGCTGATGTTCCTCGTCAATCAGGATGTTGTTTTTCTCCCAGTTGCTGCTGAGTTCATAGGGAGAGACCATCAGATCAATAGCCGCATGGGCAATTTCCGGATCCGGATGCAGCTTAAAAAAGTTTTCAACCGGGATCTCATTCCGTTCGTGAGCCCTCACGAATTCATCAAAGATCTTGCGGTACAAAAGGCTTTCAAACCCAAGGTCATCCCGTAACAGGTCAATTACAATAAAATCAGCTACCCGAACCGGAAAAAGCTCCTCTTTTCCCTCTTCATTGAGCCGCATCAGGGTGATCTCTTCATGCCCGTAAAGCAGTAATTGCCGGATCAGCTCCCTCTCCTGGTAGATGTCGGAATTCAACTCCAGCTCCTCCTGGGAGGGTGCGGTGACCTTTTCCATCCATCCGATATCTTCCGGTTTTTCGATATCAGGCAGCTGTTTTTTGATTTTATTCCGGAGGATGTTTCTGATCTCGTTCATCAGGATCTGTTCGGAAACATTTAACAGTGCCGAACATTCTTTAATGTAGATCGCCCGGTTGATTCCATCGGGAATCAGGCTGATTGTCTGTACAATCTCTTTGATCAGACCGGCCTTTTTGATCGGATCCCCCTCTGTTTCATCAAGCAACAGCCTGGTTTTAAAGAGGATAAAATTATCTGCGTGTTTCGAGATAAAAGACTCAACTTCTGACGGATGGTGTTTCCTGGAATAGGAGTCGGGGTCTTCTCCATCGGGGAACAATACGATTTTTACATCCATGCCCTCCTCCACGATCATATCAATCCCACGGAAAGAGGCCTTGATCCCTGCCGGATCCCCGTCATATAGAATGGTTACCTGTCGCGTGAACCGCTGGATCATCCTGATCTGATCATGGGTCAGGGAGGTTCCCGAAGAGGCAACCACATTTTCAATACCTGCCTGGTGAAGGGAGATTACATCAGTGTAACCCTCAACCAGGTAACAATTGTTCTTTGAGGTAATGGCATTCCGGGCAAAGTAGATCCCATAGAGGGATTTGCTTTTATTGTATGTTTCTGATTCAGGCGAGTTTACATATTTCGGACGGTTTTTATCTGAAGAAAGAATCCTTCCTCCAAAGCCGATCACTTTTCCGGAGATTCCCTGGATCGGGAAGATCACCCTGGAATGAAAACGATCATAAGCCCTTTCATCCTTCTGAAGGGTCAGACCGCTCTTGATCAGCAGATCCAGGGAATATCCCTGGGCCCGTGCGTGGCTGGTAAAGGCGTCCCATACGGACGGGCTGTAGCCGAGCCGGAATTTCCGGATGATATCCTCCCGGATCCCTCTCTCTTTCAGATAGCTGAGAGCGATCGCCTTTCCCTCTTCGGTGTCGTGAAGGGTTTTTTCGAAGAAATCGAGGGCAAACAGATTCAGGTTAAACAGCGCCTCCCGCTCACTGATCTGGGCCTGCATTTCAGCCGTTGGAACCTCTTCCTCGATTTCAATCTGGTATTTGTTGGCCAGATAGCGGAGGGCTTCAGGAAAACTAAAATGCTCATGTTCCATAATGAACCCGACGGCGTTTCCCGCTTTTCCGCAGCCAAAGCACTTGTAAATTCCTTTGGCGGGAGAGACGGTGAACGAGGGGGTTTTTTCGTTGTGAAAAGGGCATAATCCGATCAGGTTAACCCCCCTCCGCCGCAATGTGACGAAATCGCCTATAACTTCTTCGATACGGGTGGTTGAAATGATGGTATCAATGGTGTCTCTGGGGATCATCCTGGTTGGTTTGCCTGTAGCGAAAATACGAAAAATCAGGGAACCCTTACCGCATGAATTTACAATACCGCTTCCTTCCATCCCTCCATGGTGAATAACCAGGAGGAGCGGAATCCGATAATGCGCAGAAGTTCTTTTGCTTCAGAAAAAAAGAGGGAAAGCTCTTCTGGCTGATGGGCATCGGACACCAACGTGACAGGGATATTCCGGGAATGAATTTTTTTCAGCAATACGGGTCCCGGAAACAGCGAATCGGACCTCTGTTTGTATATGCCACGCGTATTGACTTCAATCACAGCATTTTTACTCTGGATCACCTCAAGGGTCTCCTCGGCTAGGGCCAGGTACCATGAGTCATCTTCACGGAAAAAACGGTCATGGTTGTGCATCTTGATCTTGTCGAGATGGCCGATGATATCGGGTTTTTCTATCGACACCATCTCCTGAAGCTGTCTCCAGTAGGCCGTTATGGCTTTTTTGCTGTCCCCGCCAAACACTTCACGCAATCCCTTGTCATAGGTCTTAACCTGCGGACCATCAATGAACCAGAGCAGGTCGGGACGAAGATGCTTCACCAGGTGGACCGAACCGATGATGTAATCAAAAGGATAGTCCTTACGTAGATGAGCCAGGGGCTCTGTCAGACCCGGAATATAGTCGTATTCAAGACCGAGGAATACCTGGAGTTGTCTATTCGCCTTTTCAATTTCCATTCCATTTTCCTTAGCCTGACGAATGGCATCCGCGTAAGCCGGAAGACCTCCTGTTGGAATGGCAAACGTATTGGGAAAAGGAACGGGAGAATGATCGGAAAAACCAAGAATGGAAAAGCCAAGGCGTTCAGCCTCTTCGACATAGGCGTCGGGAGGGGCGGTTCCATCGCTGAAATTCGTATGTGTGTGCAGGTTACCGGTCATCTGTCAGGGGTGATGATTTTATAGAGTTTATCTGCCCGGCGGATGAGCTCCGGTACCGGAATGGAACAAACTTCTCCCTTTCTGGCCTTCCTGACCTGTTTCAGATCCACCCGGATTTCGGGAACCGTCAGTTCGACGACTCCGGTTGTCGGACCCTGGATGTAGATAAGGTCTCCGGGGACCAGATAGCCGGATTCCAGCCTGATCTCTGCCACCTTCAGCCGTGTGAAGTAATTGGTCACTTTTCCGACATATTCTTTCGATTGCGTGGCCACCGAACCATGTCGTTCTGCCCACTCACCCATCTTCTGACCGAGGTAATAACCATCCCAGAATCCACGATTGTAAACCGTCGCGAGACGTTCGAGCCATCCTGCCACTTTTTCCCTTGTATACACGCCTGCCGCGATGGCGTCGACGGCTTCCCGGTAACAGGCCAAGACGGTCTTTACATATTCAGGGCTCCGCCCGCGGCCTTCGATCTTCAGGATGGAACCCCCCGCCTTAATGATCTTGTTTAAAAAACCAATGGTACAGAGATCTTTGGGAGACATGATGTATTCATTGTCCACCACCAGCTCAATTTCTCCGTCGAAATCGGTCACCCGGTAAGGACGCCGGCACACCTGGTAACAAGCTCCCCGGTTAGCCGAGGCATTGTAGAAATCAAGGCTCAGGTAGCATTTTCCGGATACGGCCATGCAAAGCGCACCATGGGCAAAAAGCTCCAGCCGGACCAGCTCCCCGGATGGACCGGTGATCTTTTGTCGTTTGATGCCCCGGGCCAAAGCGGCAACCTGTTGCAGGTTCAACTCACGTGCAGTGACCATCACATCGGCATAGGCCGACCAATACCTCACCGCCTCCAGGTTGGTGATGTTTGTCTGGGTGGACATATGCACCGGCATCCCAACCGAACGGGCATACTGAATGACCGCCTGATCGGAGGCGATGACCGCATCAATGCCATTTTTTTTCGCCGAATTGACGATCCGTCTCATATCCCTCACCTCGGAATCAAAGATGACGGTATTGACCGTCAGGTAGCTCCTGACATGGTGTTTTTTACAGATCAGGGAAATTTTAACCAGGTCGCGAAGGGTAAAATTGATGGAGGATCTGGCACGCATATTCAACAGCCCCACCCCGAAATAGACTGAATCAGTTCCTGCCTGGATGGCCGCAGAGAGAGATTCCCATGTGCCCACGGGAGCCGTGATTTCTGGTTTTTTCATTGATGTTGCAAAAGTACGGAAAATGATGGCATGACTGGTTATGCCGCACTTTCTCCCGGACGGATGTAAAAAATGGTATCTTTACTTTTTTAAACAATTAAATATGGACGAACAAAAAAGACGACAAATTGACGAAATTCTTGAGAAGGCGACTTTTGCCGCAGCCATTTTCAATCAGTACACACAGGAGCAGACAGACCGGATTGTCAAAGCGGTTTACAAGGCGGCGTTAAACCATCGGATCCCATTGGCTAAAATGGCTGCGGAGGAGACACAGATGGGAAGATGGGAAGACAAGGTCATCAAGAACGTTGTTGCCAGTCAATATGTTTATGAAAACCTGAAAAACCAGAAAACCGTAGGGATTATTTCCGAAGATGAACAAACAGGCATCATCGAAATCGCCCAGCCCATCGGTCCGATTCTAGCCGTCACCCCTGTAACGAATCCCACTTCCACGACCATTTTTAAAATCCTGATCGCACTGAAATCACGCAATCCCATCATCATCAGTCCGCACAGAAAAGCGGCCCGCTGTTCCGTCGAGGCCGCCAGGATCTGTTATGAGGCCGCCCTGGAGGCGGATGCCCCCGAAGATTGCATCCAGTGGATCACCCATGGATCGCGAGAAGAGACCCAATACCTCATGCAGCAAAAGAGGCTGGCGTTGATCCTGGCCACCGGGGGGGCCGGACTGGTTCATGAAGCGTACAGTTCTGGAACGCCGGCACTGGGCGTTGGAGCAGGAAATGTGCCCGTATTTATCGAAAAGTCGGCGGATATTCCGTTTGCCGTGGATCAGCTGATCAGATCAAAGACCTTTGACAACGGCACCATCTGCGCCAGTGAACAGGCCCTGGTGGTTGAAAGGGAGATTTCAGAAAAGGTCAGAATGGAGATGACGAAACAGGGAGCCTATTTCATGGATCCCGGGGAGACAAAAGCAATAGAAAAAGTGGCCTGGTTTGCCGGGAGTAAAAGCATGAGTCCGGAAATTGTTGGCCAGTCGGTGGAAAAAATCGCTGCCATGGCCGGGATCCGGGTTCCGGAAGGAACCAGATTACTGGTGGCACCCCTGGAAAAGATCGGGGAAGAAGAACCGCTTTCCTCAGAAATCCTTGCCCCTATCCTGGCTTTTTACGAAGCCAAGGATTTTGATGATGCCATCCGGAAATGCATTGATCTGAATTATCACGGAGGCATTGGCCACACCACCTCAATTTTCTCCTCTGATGAAGAAAAGATCCGGAAATTCTCGGTCATGATGAATGCAGGCCGGATCCTGGTCAACATGCCCTCTTCCCAGGGAGCTGTCGGTTACATGTACAATACCCTGGAACCTTCACTGACCCTTGGTTGCGGCACGTCGGGGAAAAATATCACCACCGACAATATTTCAGCCCGCCATCTCCTGAACATCCAGCGGGTCACTCGCCGCAGGATGAATGAGCGGATGGTCAAACTGGGATTTGCTGTTTATATGGACCCAAAGCTTGAAGCGGATCATCTTGAAAAAGAATTCAATAAAAATTACTAAACCCATACGAAATGAACCTGAACATAGAAACAGCCGGAGAACTTGTGATCTGTCATCTGTCCGGAAGGCTGGACACCATTGTTTCGCTGGAGCTTGAATCCCAGATAGACCAGCACACGGATCCGAAGAGGAAAATGGAATTTAATTTTTCAGCCGTCGATTATATCTCCTCCTCCTTTTTACGGATTTGCCTGAAGAAATTCAAAGAACTTGGGGAAGGAAATTTCTGGATCAAAACGCCCATACCGGATATCAAGAAAGTGTTCAAAATAGCCGGACTGGAGAAGCTGGTGAAAGATTAGCGGGCAGCGGTCAGTAATCATTCGGGAACACATCACCCCATGTCCTCATGACCTCATCACCCCATCACCAACCCGCATAGGCTGCCCGGTTGATATCACCCATCGTTTTGATCGGTTTTGGCGGCCCCAGGTAACGGCTCAGAAAGGCATAAATCTTCAGGCGGATCTCCTTGGCGGTTTTCGTGTCGATCCGGTCAAATGAATGACCCCCTTCCACATCCCGGAAAATTTCATACTCAAATTTCTTTCCGTCTGCTTTCAGTCCCTGGATCAGATGTTCCACCTCAAGAACATTCACGTCATCATCATTTGTATTGGTATGGATCAGGAGGGGAGTTTTCAGTTTGCTTGTATTCCATGCCGGAGACCGCTTCTTGTATTCTTCCACATTCTCATTAGCAGTTTTACCAATGTGATAATCAGCCGAATAGAGCGCCCTGTAAGCATCATCCTGGTATCCCATCCGGGCGACCAGGTCGCTTACCGGAACTCCTGCGAAGCAAACGTTATAGTGATCCGGATGGTCAAACACCGACAGCAACGCGATCATTCCGCCATGGCTCCATCCCAGGATCCCCACCCTGTTTTTATCCACGATGTCATAGTTTTCCACCATGTAGTTCCGGCTTGCATCCACATCCTCCACCTCCAGGCCACCGTAATCAATATGTTCCCAGTAGGATTTCCCGTAGCCGGTGCTGCCCCGGTATTCGGGGGCAATCACAATGTACTGCTGGGCCATCAGTTCGCGTATGATGTGGGTATAATAGGTGGTAAAATCGCCATGGACACCGCCATGCGGGAACACCAGAAGGGGATACTGTTTTCCTGCATCGATGCCTTTTGGAACAAAAATGTAGGCATAAAATTTCAGTGGGTTTTTAACTCCCATCGCCGTGGGATTTTTCACCGTTTCCTGGTTTACGGGAGGGCCGGTGATATAGACCTTGTCAATAAAGGCCACATCCCCCACGCGATAATACCAGTAAAGATCGTCCACGGCCTTTCGCACCTGGTCAACATCGAATGATAGATCGCGCACGTCGGAGCGGATGGATTGAATTTCCTCATGATCCGGTGGATTCTGGTTTTGGGAAAAAAGAGAAACAGATAACAACAGGATCAGGGAAATAAGGCTAAAACGGTTCATGACATATTCTTTAGAACGTAAAATCAGCGAATTGAAGAGATAAAGGTAGGAAGAATCGGGAAATGGAAAAACAAGTACCTTTGTCAAAAAACAGCTACATGAAAACAACAGGAAGGATCTTTGCCTGGTTGGCGATCGGCCTGATCGGCCTCACCGGCTGCGGGTCGGACAATCTGGACAAGGATGTCGCGCCTATAGCAGACGCCATGTGCAGATATATTGACATTCAGAACAACCTGCAAAAAGCGATCAACGCAAATGATACGGTGAATATTCAGAAATATTCTGATGATCAGCATAAACTGACCATCGAGATGACGATTATGAACAATGAATTTCAGGAGAAATACGGCGATCTAGTGAAGGATCAGGAATTCGGGAAGAAATTCAAAAAAGCAATGAACAAGGCGATGATTGACTGCCCCTCTCTTTCAGATGAGGACAGGGCAAAGATGCAGGCCGAACTCAACGAGTAAAACACTGTCTTTCGTCCCCCGTCCCTCGTCTTTCGTTTTAAATACCTGGTTTTAAACGGATCCCCAATTCCTCGAGTTGCGCATCACTGATCGCCGAAGGTGAATCGATCATCACATCTCGTCCCGCGTTATTTTTTGGGAAGGCAATGAAATCGCGGATGGAATCACCTCCCCCGAAAATGGTTACCCAGCGGTCAAATCCGAACGCAATGCCACCGTGCGGGGGAGCACCGTATTCGAATGCATTCATCAGGAACCCGAACTGGCCGGCAGCCTCTTCTTCTGTAAAGCCAAGCACCTTGAACATCTTTTGTTGCAATTCCTTGCTGTGGATGCGGATGGATCCTCCGCCGATCTCCGTTCCGTTGATCACCAGGTCGTAGGCGTTGGCACGGACCTTTCCCGGATCTGTATCAAGGAGGGGGATGTCTTCGGGTTTTGGCGAGGTAAAGGGGTGGTGTTTGGCATAAAAACGTTGTGTCTCCTCGTCCCATTCGAGAAGCGGAAAGTCAATTACCCACAGGGGTTTGAATACCTCTGGGTCAATGAGATTCAGCCGTTTTCCCATTTCCAGCCTCAGATCTCCGAGGGCATGGCGTGTTTTTTCCCTGCCACCTGCCAGGATCAGGATAAGGTCTCCCGGATGGGGACTGAAGGCCTCAAGGACCGGTTTCAGATCGTTCTCCGTATAGAACTTATCTACGGAGGATTTGATACTTCCATCGGGGTTATATTTGATATAGACAAGGCCAGTAGACCCCACCTGTGGTTTCCGCACGAAATCGGTCAGTTCGTCAAGTTGCTTGCGGGAATATTCGGCGCAGCCGGAGACATTGATACCCGCCACCAATTCAGCCTGGTCGAACACCTGAAATCCCTTGCCTTTCATGAGAAAATCCAGTTCCACGAACGTCATGTCGAAGCGGATATCCGGTTTGTCGGAACCGTAAAGCCGCATGGCCTCTTCATACGGCATTCTGGGAAAACCGGTTATCTCTTTACCGAGGACCGATTTGAACAGGTGTGTAGCCAACCCTTCAAAGGTATTCAGGACATCCTCCTGCGTCACAAAAGCCATTTCGCAGTCGATCTGCGTAAATTCCGGCTGACGGTCAGCCCTCAGATCCTCATCGCGAAAACACCTCACAATCTGGTAGTAGCGGTCATATCCCGCCACCATCAAGAGCTGTTTGAAGGTTTGGGGCGATTGGGGCAGAGCGTAGAACTGACCTTCGTTCATCCGAGAGGGAACAACGAAATCTCGGGCACCTTCCGGGGTCGATTTGATGAGGTAGGGGGTTTCAATTTCAATAAAATCTTTTGAAGCCAGATAATTACGTGTCTCAATCGCCATCCGGTGACGCAGAAGAAGATTCTTTTTGTTTACATTCCGCCGAAGATCTAGGTAACGGTATTTCATCCGGAGCTCCTCTCCGCCATCGGTATGGTCTTCGATGGTGAAGGGAGGTGTTTTGGAGACATTCAGCACAGTGAGCCCGTCGACCAGTATCTCAATGTCGCCTGTAGGAAGTTTGGGATTTTTATTGGAGCGTTCCGCCACTTTCCCCGTTGCCTGGATCACGAACTCCCTGCCAAGCTCTCTTGCTTCCAGGCATAGGGAGGGATATACCTCCATATTGAAGACCAATTGGGTAATTCCAAATCGGTCGCGCAGGTCGATGAAGGTCAGACCTCCCATTTCGCGGTTTCGCTGTACCCACCCGGCCAGCGTTACCTCCTGTCCGATATGAGTACTACGCAATTCCCCGCAGGCGTGTGTTCTAAACATATTGATAACATTGAAATTGAGCGGTAAAAGTACAAAATAGCGAAATCGTGAAATAGCGAAATCGTGAAATAATTGAAATTTCGCTATTTCGCTATCTCGCTATCTTGCTATTTCAATCCTTCCCCCCTGTGAGTGAGCCGAAAATTCTGGTGCATACATACACTGGATTGTTGCAATGCCTGTCGAAAAATCCCCGGCAATGTTCACCACCAAAGGGTATTCAAAAACCCAGGTCCCTTTGGGAAGGTAATCGAAAAAGAAATTGGTGGCCAGATCGGAAGTTGACTGGTAGAAACCGAGGCCGTCCTGAAAGCGGTAACCGGACAATGGTACCGTGGTGCCGTGGTGCCATGGTGTGGTCTGTACCGGGGGGATATAAGGTTCGAGGCCGGCAGCCCGCATGTCTTTCAGGTGCACGAAATCCATCCCCCTGTCGGCTTGTACGATAAGTCGCACCAAGAGTTTGTCCCCTATGGTGATTTGGTGGTATGGTGGTATGGTGATATGGTGCCGTGGTGCCGTGGTGGTAGAATCGTCCTTCGTCCCTCGTCCTTCGACCTTCGTTCCTCGTCCCTTGTCCATCCTAATCGGGACCAGAACCGGGCCGGCATCTGTATTCTCTTCAAGAAAGATCTCCTTCTCCACCCTGAGAGGCGTTTCATAGGGAGTGATCTGATCCATGTTCTCGAAATACTGCCAGAAAAGTCCGCCCCAGGCGACTCCATCTGTGGATTTGATCACCTCAACATCGCCCATTTCAGGGAGTATGGCATCCCCAGTCCAAGAGAGGGTGAAATATCCGGTGCCGGCTTCCTGGCGAAGGTCTGGCATCCGGGAGGGATCGATTTCGGTGCTTCCCAGCCGGATCTGAACCTGCGGGTCACCGGTCAGCAATTCATTCCCACGCAGCAGGAGCGCATAGCAGGCATCCACCGTCGCCCTTGTCGTTTGCCACTCCGTGACCTGCTTTTGCTTCAACAGCCAGACCTTCATCTCCTCCACTGCTTGCTGGTCGCGGGTGATCTCATCAAAGGCTTCAATCATCAGCGCCTCTCGTTCCACCGGGGCCTGGTACCACTCGAATCCGGTTTCAGAGGCCCAGTACATTCCCATTTCGCTTGAATGCAGGGCCCGTTCCGACAAGGAGCGGATGATGCTTCCGGGGGTCTCCGAATCTCCCATCCGGAACAATTCCAGGGCGATCATTCCCTGGGAAAACAGATCCTGTTTCAGCCAGTAGCTTTTCGCTTGGGAGACGAAATAAGCTATTGCTTCATCAACAAGCTGATTTTCTTTCACATCCTGGTACCCTGATCCTTTATCCGTGGTTCCGGTGGGATAAAAGAAGGACCTTGCATAGAGGTATTTCACCTGGTTCGGGTCAAGGTGATTTTCATTCATCCGTCCGGGGAACTGTTTCTGAAGTTGCTGGTAATCCTTTGCGAACTCTCCGTCAAGGAACCGGATCGCCCTTTCGGCCATGGCCACAACCTGTTCATCCTTCTCAGCTACCTTTACACCCAGGTGTGCCAACCGGCCAAGCCCTGTCAGTATATCGAGTGTTACATGACGATTTTCGTGCATTCCTTCAAACCAGGGCCATCCTCCTGAGGGATACTGCATTTGTTGTAGTTGAATCAGGTGACTGCGGAGATTTTCGCGAAGGTTGTTTTCATCGAAAAAGAGGCCAAGCCCCTGTTTGTTTTCCGTCTCATTGATGGCGGATGTCACCCAGGGTGTCTCCTGGAGGAGAACAGATTTCAACGCCTCATTTTTCTCAAGATTTGATACAAGGGCACCGGGTGTACTCGTTTTCCAGCTTTCAAAAACAGGCCGGATAGCCGGATTGAGCTCAATGATGTGGTGAGCGAGTGCATTGGCATAGAAAGCGGAAAAGACCTGATCGGTATTTTTATAGTGTTGGTCGTTGAGTGCAGGAAGCGCCTGCACGGCGTACCATACCGGATTGGAGGCAAATTCCAGTGTAAGCCGGTAATTACTGAGGGATTTCAGGGTGGCTGCCCGGAGAAGCCTGTCGAAGGTAAAATGGGAATTCCCTTTGCCGTTTACAGGAAGGGGAAGGGTTTCGGTGACTATCATCCGGTTGCTTAACACCGGAAGGAGATTCTTCTCTCCATCGCTGAAATCACCCGCCTGCGCCGTGATCGTATAGTCCAGCAGGGAGATGAGCCTGGAAACGGGAAAGGCAACCGTCCAGCAGACTTCTTGAGATTGTCCGGCAGGAATCGTGAAATATTGTTGGAGGTTTTTTCTTCCCTGTTCCGGTAACCGGTAACTGGTATCTGGCATCCGGCATCCGGCATCCAGGATCAGCTCATTTAACGGTTGCATCGTTATCGTCTCCGACAGTTTCAGGTTCGCCTCGCCGGAGATTTCATGATCACTGAGATTCACAATCCGGGCAATGAAAAGAACCGTGTCACCCTGCCGAACAAACCGTGGAACATTTGGAAAAACCATCAGCTCCTTTTGTGTAACCAGCTCTTTTTGGATGAGACCATAGTCCAGGTTTTTCGTATACGCCAATCCCTGAAGTTTCCAAGATGTAAGCGCCTCAGGGACAGTATATTTCAATAGGAGATTCCCGCTGCTGTCGGAATGAAGGGAGGGATAAAAAAAGGCAGTTTCGTTGAAATTCTGCCGAAGTGGAATCACTGGGTTTCCATTTTTTTCTGCGGCGTGGCCGGAAACATCCCCAGGGATCTCTTCAATCGTTTCCTGATTCATTACATCCATGGCGGGAGGAGGCATCTCCTGCAGGCCGGGCTGGCCCGGTTCTGCTTCCATAGCAAACATCTCCCTGTTTTTCAAGAGGATACCTTCTCCTTTATATCCTCCCCGCCAGAAAGAACCATACCCGGGCAATTGCATCCCGTACCAGTTCAACTGATATGGTGTAATATATCTGAAAACCAACCCATTCAACCATGCTGCATGCCAGGAGTCGCTGTTGGTCCGGAAGTCGTGATTCACCTCCCATGGATCGCCATAGTAATTGGAATGGAACAGGTTAAACGACCATGAATGGCTTCGGAAGAGATCCAGCGAGCGATCATACATTGACGCCAGTAATGAAGCAGGCATCCCATTCCCTTCCGCATCGGTGATCCTGATTTTCCACTCCTCCTGCCGGCCGGGCATCAACCGATCGCGGAAAGAGGCGATCCGGATATCCAGGTGCTTATTGGTGTAAGGAACCGTAATCACCTGGCTGTGCTGGAAGACTCTGTTTTCGTAAACAAAAAGAAAATTCACGGAAACATTTCCCCTGAATTCCTCAAGAATTGGAATTTCCACCACTTTTTGCTGGTTTTTCAGTGTGATCCTTTCCCTGGAATAGAGCTGATTCTTCAACCGGATTTCACGGATGACATGAATCTCTTTTTCGGAGGTTCCGATCAGGAAAGAGGCTGTTTCGCCAGGCTCCCCTGAGCTTTTCAACGGCACAAACCAATCCAGGATCTTTCCTGGAACCCGCTTATCTGCAGGATCAAAGGCAGTGAAAAAGAGAACCCTCTTCACCTTCTTTCCGAAGGGATCGGTGGCGGTGAGGATGAGTTTGTAAGATCCTGGTTCATGGATACCGGATGACGGGTGCCAGATGCCGGAAAAAGATGGTGCATCCGTAAGAGAGATGACACTATCTGATGCGGTGTTCAATAACTCATCGAACATCGTTTTTTCCACCGGCCAGCTCCCGGGATCTTCCTCATTGGCGTAAGGATCGGAAGGGCAATGTGCATAAAATACTTCTTTTGAAACGAACATGGTGTCGGGAGGGGTCCACGAACGCGGTACCAATGCCCGTCCGGGGCCCCTCAATTTCTGTAACGTGATCTGAACAAACGCGGGCGTGAATTTGTCATTCAGGTTGGTGGTGGTCAGTTTTAACGGTTCGTCGGATTTCAGATTCAGTTTTTCAGCCAATGGGAGATTGATCAGCAGAGAGGTATAGCCAACCGAAACAGATTCCATGGCTGACCGGCTTTCTCCGTTGATGTCCGTCACCCTGGCGCTTACCTGGAAATTGAACACTGGTTGATCCTCCTGGGATATCGAATAATCGGGCAGTGCGGTAAAGGTGATTGTGAAGCTTCCGTCCTTTGCTGTTTGAACCGTTCCATTGGCTATCTCGACTTCCGGTGTAACAGGCAAGGGAATACGCCACGAACTCTTCCACCAGGGATAGGTGGCGGTTCTCACCACCCGGTAGGAGACCGCCCCGCCGTCGATGGCATTGCCGGCATAGCCGGCCGCTTTCCCGCTGACAGTCAACGCTTCCCCAAGCCGGTAATTTCCTTCAACCGGTTCAAAGGATACTTCGAAGGTGGGCCTTTTATACTCTTCCACCTCGATCACACACGAACCCGACTCGTTGAATATCCGCATCTCACCCGGAAGCACCCCGGTTGGCGCGGTAAAGGAACCACTGAACGATCCGTACGCATCGGTGGTGAACCACTGTTCGGTTATTTTCTGCCCATTGGCATCCGTAAAGGTGATCAGGGTCTTTTTATCCACTTTGAGCGAGGTGGAATCGCCGGTTCGTTCCAGCATGACACCTTTGAAGTAAACCGGTTGGCCCGGACGATAGATCGCGCGGTCGGTGAAAAATCTTGTCTGTTCGGTTGGTTTCACCGATTGGCCTGCCGAAGCGTAGAGATAGAGAGGAGGCGAGATCAGGAGGTCATCGCCCTGGTGCATCATGAGGATCAGGTTTACATTATAACCCTTTCCGGGAGGAGGTATCGCAAAGAATCCCGATTCGTCCGTCCGGAACTCTCCTGTTTTTGTCAGAATATAGGCACGGCTCCTGCTATCATAGGAGCGGGTAAAAAGTTCTGTTACAACTTCTTTAAGGGGAGATCCCGTTTTCCGGTCGAGCAGGAAAACCTCCACTTCTCCCGATGCACCCCGTTGGGTAATGTAGCTGATGCCGGAGGACCAAAGAGCCTGGTAGGCAAATGGCATGGAAGGGTTCCGGAACAGTGAATCGGCAGAGGCAAACAGATAATAAAAACCCGGAGAGATAGATGGAAGAATGATCTCGGTGCGATGTTCCTGGTAATCTTCCACAGGATGAAAAGGAACCTCCCACTGAGTAGCTGCTTTCCTGGATGTCAGATGAGCAAACACCTCCTCCCGGGTCATCCCGGAAAGGGCATCCTTCACCGTGTCGGGATCGGCCTTGATCAAACGGAAATAAAGTGAAGATAGATTTTTAAATGCCAGGGAGGCAAGAGCGGGTTGACGGGGGATTACGGCGTAGTCGGCTGTAACGGAGAGAGATGGTGCCCGGATGATCCGCGAAAGCGACAGGCAGTTTTGTCCTCCCCTTGAATCAGGAAATGCGTTTGCCGCTTCCTCACAGACCTTCAAGGCCTCTTTCAGTTGCCATCGGTGAGCATCCGACACAGTTGGATCATACTCTTCCCCTTCTTTTACAAGTTCCTGTGACAGGGCGAACGAGATCCCGGAAGAAGAGGGAGAAAACCGGTAATCCCGTTCAAATTTTTTGAGGGCCGACAGGTAGAGACTATCCTTCGAAGCCAGCGCACCCTCCTCATGAACATAGGAAAATCGCTGAAGTTCCCAGTAGATTAACGCCTCCGGATTCTTGTTGTTGAAATGGAAGGCAGCCAGTGCCTGGTAAATCCGGATGGCATACCATGCCAGGGATAGGGTGTCGGTACCGGGAGGAATAAAGGTACCATCGCCGGGTTGCGCATGGATTCCCTGAGGTTTCATCGGGTAGTCGATGAATTCCGACGTTTGATAAAAGTATACAGGTTGGTTGAGTGCAAAGGCCGTTGAAGAGCGGATCACCGGAAATTCTGCCCCGGTAAAAAACTGAAGCGCCCGGTGGGCCAGAAAATCAAAGAGGGTGGTATGATCAAGGGGAAGCCGCTCTTTTTTTTCCTGGTACGCAGATCCCTCCTCCAGCAGGATGCGGTATTGTTCCAGAGGGATCCCCTGGAGCAGGGTTTCATCCGACAATGACTGCCGGTAATTAAGGATGATTTCCCAGAGAAAGCGTTTTGCATCCCATGTTTCAGGATTTTCCCTTACATTTTCAGCAATAGTGATCCGGCTATCCAACCGGTATTGGTTGTTTTGGTAATAGCTGTTGTAAAGTTCTCCCAGAATGGAGTTCAGGATTTGGTTAACAGGCGGATGAGAAGTTTCAAGTTCTTTTCTCACATCTCGGATCGATAAAAGAAGGGCATTCTCCTGAAAGGTGGAAATCAGGCTGATACGGTACAGGATTGCCTTGACCAGCTGGGGATCATCGCCGGATGATTTAGCCTGGGTGTAGATCTGGTCGAGAAGGGTTAGCGCCGAATTGGGCAATCCGGCCCGGGCAAGGGAATCCACGCGGGACCAGAGCGAATCGATATCGGAAGAGGGTACCGTGGTGCCGTAGTGCCAAGGTGATGTGGTGATGTGGTGATGCGGTGTAATTTCCCAGGGAGAAGCAATGAGCGATGACGAAAGAATAACAAGGGAAATCAAAAGGAGTCGTTGCATGATGTTCAGTTTTGGAGTCATTGAAGATACAATATTATCCGGTTTCCATAAATCGCGAAAAAGAAGAAAACCCTAATCAAGATTTTTCTTTTTCTCTTCGCCAGGCTCAATCCTGGAGGCAAGGGAATTGGCCAGCCCCTTGAATTCGATTAACTCCAGCTTGACTGATCCGATGATCACAGCGGTCTTGATCAGCAAGGGGAGATGGTTTTTATCATCGGTGATCCAGATGTCCATGGGATAGGGTTGGGAAAAGACATTTCCGGTCACCACCAGAGGCTGAAACCGCAAGCAGCGAAAGGCCCCCAGCTCCAGCAACAACTCTTCCTTTTCCACAAAGCGGATCACCGATACATAGATGGAGTCATCCAGCAGAAAAGTGACCGGAAAGTCATCACCCGGCCGGGCGTGGGTAAGATCAATGGTTCGGGCGACATAGATGGCTGAGATCAGATCCTGGGTCCCTACCGGCATCGCCCTGTTCTTCCTGGTACTTGAATATGTTCCGGTGAACTGATTGAATTTCACTTCATCCTGGTATTCATAGTCTCCCTCCTTTGTATTCCGGATGAACCACCAGGGAACCATGAATTCCCTGTCCACGTAACTTTCAAAACGGTCATCAACCTTAAAAAACAAGTTAAAAGCCCCTTTGGTCTTCCCGGTTCCGATCAGGTGATAGGTCTCCCTGCCGTTGATCAGCCGGTTCTCAAATTTCACTTCGGCCACCACCACCCCCGCAGTCACTTTGCCGGTCAGATAGGAATCGTAATAGGCACAGTACTTCAGGTATTCCCCGGCCGTAAAAGCCTCGTTTTGAACGGGGGCCAATTTCTGGGAGATCAAGGGAGAAGAGCAGGACAGGAATAGGACTAAGACAATGACCATGGTCCTGCAGGAATAAAAAAACCGTAACCGGTATAGAGGAGAGGGATCGTGCCCGGTCAGATTACGATGTTCACGATTTTTCCCGGGACGACAATGACTTTTTTTGGCGGTTTTCCCTGGAGCCATTTTGCTGATTCATTTGCTTGCAACACCTCCTTTTCGATTTCGGCTGGGGTCATCGAAAGAGAAAGGGGTATTTTGAAACGCATTTTCCCATTGATCGAAACGGGATATTCATACCTGTTCTCAATCAGGTATTCTTCATTGTATTCAGGAAAGGTGGCGAAAGCGATACTTTCCTCATGGCCCAGTTGTTCCCAGAGCTCCTCAGCAAGGTGTGGTGCATATGGTGAGAGGATGATGGCAAGGTCGGTCAGTATTGTCCGCTTATGGCACCGGAGCTCAGATAGTTCATTGACACAGATCATCAAGGTGCTCACCACGGTATTGAATGAGAAGCGTTCAATATCCTCCTGAGCCTTTTTAATGGTTCTGTGCATGGTACGGAGCTCCTCTCCGGTGGGAGCCTCCTCCGAAACACGAAACCGGCCCTGCTCGTCGTGATACAGCCGCCACACCTTCCGGATGAAGCGAAACACCCCTTCAATTCCGTGGGTATCCCACGGCTTCGATTGCTCAAGCGGACCGAGGAACATCTCATAGAGGCGTAGCGTATCGGCCCCGTATTCCTCAATGATCTTATCCGGGTTTACGACATTGAAAAGTGATTTGGACATCTTTTCGACCGCATAGCCGCAATGGTACTTGCCCTCCTCCAGGATAAATTCGGCATGGGCCAAATCAGGTCTCCATTTACGGAAGGCATCAACATCCAGTATATCATTATCAATCAGACTGATATCCACATGCATCTGAACCACATCACGGCCTTCAATCAATCCGTGGGAGATAAAGGTATTGGTTCCCTGCAGGCGGTACACCAGGCTGGATCTGCCCTGGATTTTTCCCTGGTTGATCAGCTTTTTGAAGGGTTCTTCATTGAGTGTGAGCCCGATATCATAGAGAAATTTATTCCAGAAACGGGCGTAGATCAGGTGCCCTGTGGCATGTTCGTCACCCCCGATATAGAGATCCACATTTTGCCAGTACTCAGCCGCCTCCTTCGAAAAGTAGCGCTCATCATTGCCAGGATCCATGTACCTGAGATAATAGCCGCTTGATCCGGCAAATCCGGGCATCGTCGTGGTTTCAAGAGGATATCCGTCAGCCGTAACCCAGTCCTTGGCTCGGGCAAGTGGTGGCTCGCCGGTCTCGGTAGGGAGGAATTTGTCCACCACAGGCAGCAGCAGAGGGAGCTCGGCTTCGGGAATAGGATAGGGGATCCCCTCTATGTAAAAGATCGGAATGGGTTCGCCCCAATAGCGCTGTCGGCTGAAAATCGCATCCCGCAAACGGAAATTGACCGTTCCTTTTCCGATCCCCATCTCTTCCACCCGGCGGATCACCGCCTGAATGGCCTCGTGGACACTCATCCCATTGATAAAATCGGAATTCACCAGTATTCCCTCTTTGGCCTCGAAGGAGCTTTCGGAAATGTCCCCGCCGGAAACAACCTCGACAATCGGAAGATCAAAATGGCGAGCATACTCATAATCGCGCTGGTCATGTGCCGGCACTGCCATGATGGCTCCTGTTCCATAACCGGCCAGCACGTAGTCAGCCACCCAGATCGGGATCGGCTGTCCATTGAACGGATTCAGGCAATAGGCGCCTGTGAACTCTCCGGTAATGTTTTTCACTTCGGTCATCCGCTCCCGTTCCGATCGGTTCCTGGCCATTTCGACATAAGCCGTCACGGAAGCCGTCCGGTCGGGCGTGGTGATCTTTTCCAGCAATTCGTGTTCGGGTGCCAATACCATGAAGGTGGCACCAAAGATCGTATCGGGACGGGTGGTGAAAATCTCAAGCCGCTCTTCATGATCCCTGATCTGGAAGAAAATATCAGCACCCTGGGACCTTCCTATCCAGTTCCTCTGCATCTCTTTCACCGAATCAAACCAATCCAGGTCATCCAATCCGTCGAGCAATCGCTGGGCATAGGGAGTGATCCTCAGAAACCATTGCTTCATCAGCTTACGTTCTACCGGATGCCCCCCCCTGACCGAAAAGCCGTTGGACACCTCATCGTTGGCCAGTACGGTTCCCAGATCGGGACACCAGTTGACCATGGCATCTGAGAGATAGGCAAGACGGAAGTTCATCAGAAACTCCTGCTGCTCTTTTTCCCCCCAGGCTTTCCATTGTTCGGGGGTGACTTCGCCATACCCCTTCGTGGCGATGAGTTTGATCAGTGTGGAGAGTGGTTCAGCTTTTTGCAGAGCCGGATTGTACCAATGGTTGAAAAGCTGGATAAACGTCCATTGTGTCCATTTATAATAATTTGGATCACAGGTTTTTACTTCACGTGACCAGTCGTAAGAAAAGCCGATTTTATCCATTTGCTCCCGGTACCGGAGGATGTTTTTCTCGGTGGTGATAGCGGGATGCGTCCCGGTTTGGATCGCATACTGCTCAGCGGGGAGTCCGTAAGCATCAAAACCCATTGGATGAAGGACATTGTATCCTTTCAGCCGTTTGAACCGGGCAAATATATCGGAGGCGATGTATCCCAAAGGATGACCGACATGCAGACCGGCACCCGACGGGTAAGGGAACATATCGAGAACGTAAAATTTTGGTTTGGCGAGATCCAGTTCAATTCGGAAGGTGCCATGCTCGTTCCAGTAGTGCTGCCACTTTCTCTCCACCTCCGAAAAGTGATATTCCATTGTTTGTCGCAGTTTGGAAGAGGCTGATCCCCCTTCAATTCGGGTGCGAAGTTAGGAAATAACAAGGAAATATTTACCTTTACCATGAATTCATCATCCCGGAAATGAATGCCTGATATGACCAGCAATCAGCCAAGACCAAACTTCCGGAAGCATCTTTTTAAGGCTCTGATTTGGCTTCTGGTCATCTTTTTCGTGGCAACTCTCTCCTCATACGTAGCACTGAACTTCTACGGTGAGCATTTTATCAAAAGATTCCTTCAAAAAAGGATTCAACAGACAAGCCAGGGAGTTTATTCCCTTGATTTTGACCGGCTGAAATTCAACCTCATTACGGGAAAAACCACCATCATCAATTTTCACCTGATCCCTCATCAGGAAAAGTACGATCAGCTGAGAGAGGAAGGCAAGGTAAAAGGAACCCTCTATTCCATTGTCAATGAAAAACTCTCACTCAACAATCTCAATTTGAAGGAGATGTTCCTTGACCGGACGATCCATCTCCGGATGATCGATATTGAAAGGCCCGTGATCAGTTTTGTCGCCTTTCCCGACTCCCTGACGAAAAAACGAGGCCGGTTCAAACGCATCTACCAGGACATTTATCCTCTTCTTTCACAGGTATTTAAAGAGGTGAGGATTGATTCGATCAGGGTGACGGAAGGTTCCTTTAGCGGAACAGGCACATTGAAATCGGGGAAAACCATTTCGGCCGATTGGCTCTACTCGGCCATCCTCCGTGATTTTGACCTCAATGCTTACGATAGCAAAGATGAACGGATTTTCTATTCAAAAGAGGTGGAACTCCGGATCCGGAATTTCAATTATGCCCTGGCCGACAGCCTCTATTTACTGACTGCCGACGAAGTGGGTTTTTCACTTACAGGGTCAAGGCTATTTGGTCAAGGATTGACCCTGACCCCCAATTTTCTTGCCGGTGAAAAGGCCGGCTCCGAAGCGGGTAATTACTACCAGGTTTACCTGCCGGAGTTTTCCATCGAGGGAATCAATCTGTATGAAGCAACTTTGGAGAAGCAGATTTCGATCCATTCGATCCGGATTGGGAACCTTGATCTGAGAATGTTTCTGAATGAACCGGATCGGGTTGTAGTAAAAAAGAAAAAAACCACCGTCAACCTGACCAATCTGTATACCATCATCCGGGATAAGCTCACGTCGATCACCATAGACACCCTTCTTCTATCGGATGCCTCCTTCAGGTATTATCCGGGCATAACCGAATCCAGGCCCGAAGTGCAGATCACCCGGGCCACCCTGGGACTGCATGGGTTCCATCTCGATTCTGTTGCCCACTTTGATACCACTAAAATCCTCTATTCCAAAGATATAGAGGTTGATCTTACGGGATTTACTCTGGCACTTCAGGATAAATTGCATGATCTCATTGCGCAGAAAGTGATCATCAGCACCCGCCACTCCCTCATCGACATCTTTGATACCAGGATGTACCCTTCCCTGGCTGTGGATCCATCCATGAAATATAAGAGCAATTCCTTCTATGACATGAGGTTTCCCCAGGTAAGGCTGGAGCAGATCAACCTGCTGAAGATGTTTAATTCACGAAACCTGGAGCTCGGCCGTCTTGCGGTTTTTGAACCTGATATGATGATTGTCCAGTACCGGAGCAACCACCCCCAGGAGGATACGTCGGACCAAAAGGAAACGGTGCTTGAGAAACTGAACCTTATCCGCCGTGTGGTGGCCCCCTATATGATCTCCATTGATGCCGGGACCATTGAAATAGACAACGGCAGGATCCGGTTCATGGACGATAAGCAGGGAAGAAACGAGGAACGGATTGCCGGACTGGTGGATTTGACGCTTACCGGATTCCGGATGGATACCCTGACAAACTTAGACCAGACAGTTTTTCTGAACCGGCTTGAGGTGAACCTGACCCTCACAGACTTCAGGTACCTCTCCCCCGACTCTCTGCATCATGCCAGGGTAAAGGAGCTGTATGTCAATTCCTTGGATCAGGAGTTGGAGGTCTCTGATTTTCAGCTGTTCACCACCAGCAAGGTCCATCCCGGAATGACCTATCCCTCCACCCTTACAGCCGAATTCAAAACGCTGCAGGTCTATGGGTTTGACCACCGGAAATGGATTGGCGAACACTGGTTTTCTGCCGGTGAAATCCGGCTGAAGGATCCCAGGATCATCATCCGTTCCGTAAAGCGGGCTAAAGAGAGCTCTCTCAATGAGCCCTTTTCCAATGTTGACGACCTCCTGTCAAAAATAGAAATCGCGTCGGTCAGGATCGACAGGGGATGGTTTGATATGACGGAGGAGAACCGGATAGCAAGAGGCTCTCTCCTGATCAGAAATTTTGATTTTCAATTGTCAAACTTTCTGTTTGATCTGACAGGCTGGGAGCGAGGAGTGAAAATTTTACGGTATGACCTGTTCTCCCTGCGACCAGATACAGCACTCCCCATTCTTTTAGACAGCACCTATGGCATCACCTTTTCACATTTCCTTTCCGATTCATACCCGCCCAACCTTTCCATCAGCAATCTTCATATCGCCCCGGTTTACGCGGAAAACGGAAACAAGGCGAGGGACCTGTCCGTGGAGTTGGCGTTGCCCTCCTTGATGATTCATCGGTTTGATCTTGAAAAGGCATTGTTCAACAGGGATTTGAGCATCGGTGAGATACTGATCAGGCATCCGGAAATTACCCTCGGCCGTCTGAAAAATATGCCAAAGGGAAAAAACACCGGGAAATCCACCATCACCACTCACCCTGAATTGAAAACACCTTTCAATTCAATGGAGGTCAAAAAAGTAGTCCTTACAGACGGAATCTTTCATTACCGGACTGAAAAAAGCGACAGCGCCGTCCGGCTGGACCTGGACAACATCAATACCACCATCCGTGGGTTCAGTTACGATTCTGCCTCACCGGAGAAAGGCACCGCGCCTCTCTTTTACTGTGACGATATCGAGTTGCATACCGGAACGTTCTCGATGCTCACGAAAGACAGCATGAATACGCTTTCCATTGCGGGAATGCATCTCTCCACTGCCGCCTCCACCCTGACGATAGATTCTTTCACCATGGTCCCGAATTATTCCGATTATGCCTATTCAAGGAAACTGGGGTATCAAACAGACCGGATGGAGTTGCAAACAGCGAAAATTGATCTTAAACGAATTGATTTTCAGTTACTCCTCGAGGAAAACAAGGTAGTGGCAGGGGGGATCAGTGTCGCCGGATTAAAACTGGATGATTTCCGTGACAAGCGGGTCAAGTTTCCGACCTGGAAAAGACCTCCGATGATCCAGCAGGCCATCAGAAAAATACCTTTTTCGTTGACGGTGGATACCGTTCTCGTCACCGGCGGAAAGGTGGTCTACCGGGAGCAGACAGAGGAAGAGCCGGGGATGATTTTTCTGGACCGGATGGATTTCCTTGTCAGGAATTTCACTTCCGATTCTCTGGCCATTGACCGGGGAGCAGAACTGACTGCATCCGGAACGGCCTACTTCATGGGCGAAGCTAAAATGGGAGGGGAATTCAGGTTCCCGATGTCATCGACGGTTGACACGTTTTTCTTCAGTGGAAAAGCAGGGAAAGTTGATATGACCCTCGTAAACCCGATGGTTTCCAGGGTTACTCCGGTGAAAATTACCGCCGGGGTTGTCGACAGCCTCAATATTCACTGGATGAGAGGAAACGGGACCTATGCCGAAGGGGTGCTCGATCTTTACTATCATGACCTTCAGATCGGCTTGCTGAAAGAGAAGAAGAGCTTCTTGAAAAAAGCGGAAACAGAACTCATGCAACTCGTTGTGAATATGGTAGTCCCACAGGAGAGCCCGGGCTACTTCGGGATTCACCGCTCAGGGTATATCTGGAATAAGCGGGATGATGAAAAGGGCTATTTCAACTTTTTCTGGAAATCGCTCCTCACCGGGTTGATCTCCAGTGAAGGGATCAACTCAAAAGAACAGAGAGCCTTCAGAAAAAACCTCCGGAAAAAAATAAAGTCGATGAACATTAATTGAATGGAAAAACAAAAGAGATCAAAAACCAAACGGGTACTGATCTGGGTTCTCGGGATCGTGGGCGGACTCATTTTCATGATTATCATTGCCGGGTACTTCTATTGGAATAACCTGCTGAAGGTCACCCTGGAAGAGGCGGTTAAAAAGGAAACAAAAGGATTGTATCACGCGAAGATCGGCAATGTATACTATGGTGTTTTTGCCGGCAACCTCTACATCCGGAATTTTTATCTTTATCCGGACACCTCTGTTTACGATACCTGCCAGCCCGATTCAGTTCCCTTCATGCTTCTCAGCCTGAAGGTCAAACATTTTAGGATTGATGACATCAGCCTGAGAAACGTTATTCTGAACAACCAGATCATCATTAAGCGAATAGCGGTACAATCCCCGGAAGTTACCTTATGGAGGAAAAGAATTCCAACAAAGGATAGCACCCGGAAGTCACCTGACACCACCTTGTCCCTGAAGCTGCCCAAAGGGATTACGTTTCTCTCCGTCGGGGAGATCCAGCTCCAGGAAGGGAGCTTTTCTTTTATCGATCAAACGAAGGATACCGTCACGGGCATTGATGTGCCCTCCATCTCGATCAGGATCACAAATTTGTTGATTGACTCCGCTTCGCAGGCCGATCCAAGAATCTATAATGCAGATGATATCTCCATCACCCTTCGCAACATCCGGCAGCAGACCGGAAACGGGATGTACGGGATACATGTGGGAGAAACGGGGTTCTCAACCGCTGAAAACAGGTTTTATATCAGCCAGTTTCATCTTGAGCCCCTGTACAACCGGCACGATTTCAGCCGAAAACTGGGATACCAGTCTGACCGGATGGACATTACGGCCTTGAAGATGACCCTGACATCGGTCGACTGGCGGGCATTGCTACTGGACCAAAAGCTGGAAGCCCAAAAATTACAGATCGATTCCCTCGTTCTTGATGATTACCGCGACAAACGGGTCCCCATGCGGAATGGATTTCAGCCCCCCATGCCCCAGCAGCTGGTCCGGGAGAGCAAGGCCTCATTCCGGATCGATTCAGTGGAACTTGTCGGAGGCAAAGCTACTTACTCAGAGCAGGTCTCCAACGAACTGGGCACCATATTCTTCGACCGGATGAACGGGGTATTGACAGGCCTGACAAACGACTCTGCCTGGCTGGCAGATAAAACTCCCTCGCCGCTCAAGGCATCTGCCTACCTGGAGGGGACCGGGAAACTGGAGGCGACGATCAATTTTATTTTCGGGGATCCGTTTAACAGGTTTACCCTTACGGCAACTCTTTCAACCTTTGATCTGACACGGATCAACCCGATGCTGACCAAATTGGTGCCGGCTGAAATTGTTTCGGGAACCGTCAACAAACTCCTGATCCCGATGATCACCTTCAATGACAATTATTCCACAGGCGAACTGACTATGTACTATAAAAACCTGGGATTCAAAATGGTCAATGATGACAATACGACGTGGAGCGGTATTAAAACAGGGGTGATCAATTGGGTCGCCAAGGATTTCCTGATTCATCGGGACAATCCGCAGAAAAATGGCAAGTTGCAGTCTGGTACTGTCTATTTCCAGCGAGATAAGCACAAGTCGCTGATCAATTTCATCTGGAAAAGCGTCTTCAGCGGATTGAAATCTTCCATGGGATTTAACAGTAAGGAGCAAAAGACCATGAAAAAGGGGAAAAAATGACCCGAGGGAAAAAAGCAGTAATTTAGCCTGAATTTCATGCGGATGAGAAACAGCGAGTTGAGTTATCAGAAACGCAGGCTGGCCACCTCCTATGTAACGACCATCATCAGCATCACACTGGTGTTGTTTATGCTTGGATTGCTGGGGCTGCTGGTGCTGCATGCCAGGAAGATCTCCGATTACGTCAAGGAGAACATCGGTTTTTCCATTATGATCAAAGAGGGTGTCAAAGAGGTTGAGATCTTTTCTTTACAGAAAAAGCTGGATAAAGAGCCTTTTGTAAAATCCACCGAGTATATTTCAAAGCAGAGGGCAGCCAGTGAGTTTTCGGAGGCCCTGGGGGAAGATTTTGTCGGATTTCTTGGATTTAATCCGTTGCTGCCCTCCATCGAACTGCGGATCAAAGCCTCCTATGCCAATCCCGACAGTATCAATGAAATTGAGCGCCTGCTTCATGATGAACCGGTCATCAAGGAGGTGGATTACCGTAAACCTTTGGTGGACGAGATCAACAAAAACGTGGAACGGATCAGCGTGGTGATCCTTGGGTTCAGCCTGATCCTGTTAATAATAGCAATAGCTTTGATCAACAATACCATCCGTCTCGCCGTCTATTCAAAGCGGTTCCTCATCCGAAGCATGCAGCTGGTTGGCGGAACCCAGAAATTCATCCAGAAGCCTTTTTTGAAAAAAGCGGTCCTGAATGGCTTTCTCAGCGGGGCCATTGCTATCGGCCTGCTGTTGCTGCTGCTCTACCTGGCTAACGAACAAGTACCAGAACTGATAGAAATTCAGGACTTTAACTCATTCGGAATCCTCTTTGCGGGTGTCATCGTACTAGGGATCCTGATCTCCTGGGTCTCCACTTTCTTTGCCATCCGGAAGTATATCCGGATGAAAACGGATTCATTGTACAGTTAACCGATTTACCGAAAAATACCCTATTTTTGCCACTCCAACTCAACATCGAATGGAGAAGAAGAAAAAAAACACCGAACCGGCTCCCCAGGCAAAGCAACCACTCGAGTCGAAAGACTTCGCTTTCGGCAAGGAGAATTACCGCCTGATGCTGATCGGATTGGCTCTCATCGCCATCGGCTTTATCCTCATGATTGGCGGAGGCTCCAAGGATCCCTCGCAGTTCAACCCGGAGATCTTCAGTTTCCGGCGGATCACGCTTGCCCCGATCTTGGTGCTGGCCGGTTATGTGGTGGAGATTTTTGCCATTATGAAGAAACCCAGGGATTGAGATGACCATTCTTGAAGCGATCATTGTAGCGATCGTTGAAGGGATCACGGAATTCCTTCCCATCTCCTCCACCGGACACATGATCATAACCCAGGCGATCCTGGGAATTCCCTCTTCCGATTTTGTCAAAGCGTTTACGGTGAATATCCAGTTTGGGGCGATCCTATCGGTGATCGTGCTTTACTGGAAAAGGTTCTTCCAGAGCTGGGATTTCTATTTCAAACTGGCGGTGGCCTGTATCCCCCTGATCCTGGCGTTCATTCTTGATAAGCTGATCATTGAGGCGATGCTGGGAAGCGTATTGGTGGTTGCCATTGCGCTGGTTGTCGGAGGGGTGGTCCTCGTTTTCGCTGACAAATGGTTTGACCGTCCCGAAAACGAGAAGACAAAACTGACCTTTAAAAAAGCGTTTATCATCGGTCTGATCCAAATCATTTCGGTCATTCCGGGTGTTTCCCGAAGCGCAGCCACCATCATCGGCGGGATGAGCCAGAAGCTCAGCCGGAAACATGCCGCCGAATTCTCCTTTTTCCTTGCCGTGCCCACCATGTTCGCCGCGTCACTCTACAAACTCATGGACAACACAGCCCTCTTTACTGCCGATACCCTTCCCGTCCTGTTGATCGGCAACGTGGTTGCCTTCCTTGTGGCGATGGTCGCCATCAAATCCTTCATCACGTTCCTGACGAAACATGGGTTCAAGGCATTCGGTTATTACCGGATCGCGGTAGGCGTCATCATCCTGATCCTCTTATTTTCAGGCCAGTCACTAACCATCATCTGATGTCCTTTCGATTTACTGAAGGCGAAATTCTGCTGATCAACAAACCATATACCTGGAGCTCTTTTGATGTGGTGAACAACTTCAGGATGTTCCTCAAGTCAAAACTAGGCATTAAAAAGATCAAGATCGGTCATGCCGGAACGCTCGATCCGCTGGCCACCGGACTGCTGATCCTCTGCACGGGAAAATTCACCAAGAAAATCGAGGAGTTCAAGGAGTTCGACAAAGAATACACAGGGGTGTTCACGTTAGGTGCCACGACACCGACCTTTGATCTGGAATCGGAGGTGGATCAACGGTTCGATACCCGATCGGTCACCGATCAACAGATCCTCGGGGCGGCCAGATCTTTTACAGGGAATCAGATGCAGGTGCCCCCGAAATTCTCTGCCGTCAAGATCCGGGGAAGAAGGGCTTATGACTATGCCCGACAGGACGAAGAAGTTCGGATCGCCCCAAAGGAAATCCAGATCTCCGCTTTTGAGATCACCCGGATCGAGATGCCCGCAGTGCACTTTCGGATCTCCTGCAGCAAAGGAACCTATATCCGTGCCCTCGCTAGGGATTTCGGAGCTGCCTTAAACAACGGGGCTTACCTGAGCGCTCTCTGCCGAACGCGCATCGGCCCGTATCACCTTCGCGATGCCTGGGAACTGGATGCCTTGAAAAGCAGTTTATCCCGGGACTGACAAGTGACCCTTATTTTTTTGCCTTTGTTGTAAAGATGCCGAAGGGAAGATAGAGCGGACACCAGCGGATCAGTCCGGTAAGCAGGGGAACCAACCCGACAACTCCCCACCAGTTCTGATAATAGATCCCAAGAGCAATGATCACGACACCAAGGATAATACGAATCCACATATCAATCGATCCAACGTTTGCTTTCATAGGTTACTGTTTTTAATTACCCTGCAAATATACAACAAGTTACATTTGTTTATATTAAAAAGTTCTTCCGCTCCTGCCGCTACAGGCAGGAAAAACAGTTATTTTTACCAAAATTTTATACTCATGAAGACCAATACGTTGAATTACCCGGCTATCCTTCTTACCGGGATCCTGTTGTTTCTTGTAAGTCTTGTCATGCATGATTTCGTCCTATTTCTGGGTGAAGCAAAAGCGGACAAACGAAAGCAGTTTGAAACCTTTCTTCTCGGCGAATATAAAAATGCCCCCAGGATTTCCAAAACAGCCGATGAATCAGAAGAGACGGCCATGGATCAGCCGGGAGCTGCCGCCTTCCAGGAATACCTGATGACCCTCGATCCGGCTACCGGGAAAATTCCACGTGAACGGCTACTGACAGCCTACAGGGAAACCAGGGCCCTTGAGGCCCAGAAGAGCCTCACCTCTCTATCATGGGAAGGAACGGGCAGTGAAATTGGTGGAAGGACCAGAACCATCATGTACGACCCCAACGATCCTTCACAGAAGAAAGTATGGGCCGGCGGTGTTACCGGAGGCCTGTGGTACAACAACGACATCACCAACCAATTCTCCTCCTGGATCCCCGTCAGCGATTTCTGGCCCGTACTCAGCATCCGCTGCATGACCTTTGATCCCAACAACACGCAACGGTTCTACATTGGTACAGGGGAGCCGGAAACGGCCCTGATCACCTACCGCGAGAGCTCCGGTCTCGGCCAGGGGATCTGGCGTTCGGATGACGAGGGTCAGACATGGGACCAGATCCCCTCAACAGCCAATTTCGTCTACATCACTGATATCCTCGTGCGGAATGAAAGCGGGAACAGCGTTATCTATGCGGGCGTTGTTTCAGGAGAATACCATGGCACGCAACAGAGTTTGCCTTCCGATGGCCTCTACCGGTCAGACGATGATGGCGCCACCTGGGAACAGGTATTGCCCGACATCTTCGGCTCGGATGTACCCTATGCACCTTCCGATATCGAAATGGGTGCCGATGGCAGAATCTATGTCGGGACCAGGCCAAACCTGGATGACGATGGCGGGGCCACCATCCTCTATTCTGATACTGGTCTTCCGGGAGGCTGGATTGTGAATGACGACTACAACCTCCTGATCCAGAATGATCCCAATTACCCTCTCCCGGGGAGGGTGGTGCTTGCCGCCGCCCAATCGGATGAAAATGTCCTGTACGCCCTGATCGCTTCAGGAGAGATCCTTCCCTCCAACAACTTCAGGTACTTTTACTGTTACCATATCCTGCGATCCGATGACAAGGGAGTCACCTGGACGCAGAAACCCCTTCCGTCAGATCTGACCAACGGGAACAACTTTGCCACCATTGCCTGGCATGCACTCGATGTGGCAGTGGATCCGAACAATCCCGACAATCTTTATATCGGCGGATTGGATGTTCACCATTCGACCAATGGGGGAACCACCTGGTACAGGGTAAGCGACTGGGCGAAAATGTACTACGGAGGCGGCTCGGATTATATCCATGCAGACCAGCATATCATTGCATATAAACCGGGATCTTCCCAGGAGATCCTCTTCGGGACAGACGGGGGCGTTTTCTATACCACCAACGGCATCGTGAACTATCCTGCCTTTGATCCGCGAAACAACAATTACAACACCCTGCAGTTCTATACCTGCGCCATGCATCCGGCTGCAGGAACGGTTTCCTATCTCGGGGGGCTCCAGGACAACGGATCCTTTCATTACAGCGGCAATCCGCTCAACCTGAATGATATGTGGAGCGGCGGCGACGGGGCTTACTGTTTTTTCGATGAAGACGGAGGCAGTATCTCTGTGACTTCGATCTATTACAACCATTACTATGTTTTTGTGAACGGAAGTTATGTGAACGGTCTCTACAACTGGAGCAGTGGCACCTTCGTCTCCCCGGCCGATTTCGATTACAGGAACAATTCCATCTACGCCAATGCAGTGGACTGGGTCGGCAACTATGGCGATCACCTTCTACGTTTGGTCAATATCACAACTAATGCAACAGGAAGTTATATCAATATCGGGTCCGGATCGAGCCTCTATTTCTCGGCGGTAACCTATTCACCTTACTCAACGGCCACGCAGACCAACCTGGTCATCGGGAACCAGCAGGGTAGGATTTTCAGGGTTGAGCATGCCAATGCCACCCCGGTTGTCACCGAAATAGGAAGCCCCGACCTGCCTGTCGGAAATATCTCCTGCATCGCGATCGGAGGTTCTGACGATACCCTGGTGGCTACCTTCTCCAACTATGGAGTTCCCTCCGTATGGGTAACGCTAAATGGCGGACAGGACTGGACGGATGTAGAGACCAACCTTCCCGACATGCCCATCCGGTGGGCCATCTTTCATCCGGATAATTCACGGCAGGTGATGCTGGCCACCGAAACGGGGATCTGGATCACCGACGACATCTTCACCAGTCCGGTCTACTGGGAGCCGGCCAACGATGGAATGGCGAATGTAAGGGTGGACATGGTGAGGATCAGGAAAACGGACAATATGGTCCTGGCCGCTTCACATGGTAGAGGCCTCTTTATCTCTGATGGCCCGTGGGAAGTTGTTACCGGCATAGAAGAACATGCCGCCCGGGAAGTGAATCTCTTTCCCAATCCCACACCAGGCGCCGTAACAATTTCAGCCTCCCTTCCGGAAGAGGCTACCATAGATATCCTTATCGTGAACGGGAAAGGACAGGAGGTATTTGCCGACAAGCAACCCGGAGGTAAATCCTTTCAACGAACGATCGACTTGACGGGCCAGCCTGCCGGGCTCTATTTTGTGATGATCCGGAGCGAAGAAAACCTTATTGCTTCAGAAAAATTGATCCTGCTCTGATGGCTTCCGGAACTTCATACGAGCTTTTTTCTGATGAGTATTTTATGAATGAAGCGCTCAAGGAGGCGGTCAAGGCCTTTGACAGGCATGAAGTCCCTGTAGGGGCCGTGATCGTATGCGGGAACGAGATCTTGGCAAGGGCCCACAACCTCACCGAAACGCTGAACGATGTCACGGCTCATGCAGAGATGCAGGCCTTCACGGCGGCAGCTTCCGGCCTTGGAGGTAAATACCTGAATGAATGTACGTTATATGTAACCCTTGAGCCGTGTGTGATGTGCGCCGGAGCTGCCGCCTGGACACAGATCGGACGAATTGTTTATGGCGCCGGCGATCCCAAAAAGGGGTACAGCTTGGTGGACCACCCGTTGCTGCATCCAAAAACAGAGGTGACCGGGGGCGTTCTGGCCGGACAGTGCAGCACCCTGATGAAGATGTTCTTTAGGGGAAAGAGATAGTCAGCCGGGTTTTTATTCAGTTTCCTTTGCCGCTCTCCATGCCAACAAGGCTTTCCGGCTTCCGTAAACCGCTCCCAGGGCCAACAGGATCCCCAAACCCCCGTCGATCGGAGCACCCGCCGGCGCATCCCCATTCTGTCCATGACCATTGGGAGGGGGAGGAGGTTCGGGCGGATCAGCCAATGCAGCGACAGCGACGCCTAACGAGAGAGCTGTTATGACAGCCAAATGTTTCCAGTTTGTTTTCATCTGATTTAACGTTTTCTTTTTAATGCTTTTCGTGTTCATCCTGTTTAAAGCGGAAATTCAATGCCATGGAGATTCAAGAAAGAGCTTCTCTGAAAAATGATCCCCTGATAAATCAACAGTAGCGAAATAGATCCCTTCCGGCAGGCTGGTCTCGACCACCGGGCAGGAGACTGAAACATTTGCCGTGAGGACCAGCTTTCCCGACAGATCAAACAAATGAACTGTGGCTGCGCCATCCTGCTTTTCCAGCCCGCGGAGAATGATCCGGTTATGCCAGGAGTGGATCGTAACGGATTTGTCGGGGAGCCTCCCGGTGATATTATCCGGAAATCCTATCCGGATAACGAAACGGGACGGATCAAATCCCTTGGCCGCATAGAAGGAATATTCACTGACCTCTTGAAGATTCACGGTGATGTCCTCCTGATGATCCACCAGGAAGCTTCCTCCCCCACAAGAGAAACTCTCCTGCCCCTCGATCTCCATCCGGAACATCCCGTCCTCACAGGCGATGATGCCCATGGGAAGGGTTAGTCCGGAATCATCAGGAGGACAAACCGTGATTGAAAGGTACGTATCGTCAACGATCCAGAATAGCTGGGGAGCGTCAGCAGCTCCGAAGAATTTAGCAACATCCTCTGAAGGATCATAGCCTGCTCTGGCCGAATCACACAGTGCAAGGCAAATGCCATCGTTTTTCGTCCCATGGATCAGTTTCACCTGCAACATGTTAGGAATGTCTGTTTTGTAAAATGGCTGCAAGGCGTGAACGCGGGAAGAGGCAGGGATGGTTAGCAAGGGGGCAGGGCCAATTGCCTGCACAAAAAAGCCCTGCATCGCCGGAATGCTACCATTGTTCAAGTTACCCACATTGCCATTCCAGCTTTTATAATTCCCTGCTTCACCATCCCATACCCACACCGCATTTGCAACATTCGATTTATCCCAATGATCAATCTCCGCATTCAGTGCTGATGAGAAAGGATTCCCGATCAGGTTAAATCCTTCAAACTCCCCTTCCGTCAAGGTAATGGAAGGAGAGAGATCCGATACATTCAACGAGCCGCTGAACCAGGTCATTTCATCCTCTTGATAGGCCACCAGATACCCTCTTCCCGGAAGAAAATGGCGGTCATCCCCAGGCTGAAAAGAGCTGTTCCAGTTGCCGGTGATATCTTTTGAATTGATCCAGCATCCCATCGGTTCATCCCAGCGGTAAAAATCGCTGCCGGCGGCCGGAGGATCCGCCACAAACCCAGGCTGGATGTCCTGGTTCGTGACGGGTGAGGAGAGCAGATGAAACCTGGAATCAGAAGGATCAGTATATTTTTTTATCCATCGTTCAATTTGGACAGTTCCGGTTCCTGTAACCCCTCCCAACGGAATAAAGGAAGCAGGAGAAGAGGAATCGGCCGGTGATCTCAGCAACAGGCATCCCGCTCCGGCAAGGGAACAGTTCCCGGATGCCGTCACGGAGGTCCCGGCCGCGATATCCAGTACCGCGTCCGGCTCAATCCCGAGGTTTCCCCCGATCACCATATCGGTCAATATCCTTTTATGACCGCTCCCCGACAGGGTCAGAGAGGAGTAATCCGCCGGGTTCCCGACAGTTTGAGCGGTATCGCCGGAGTAGATCACCAGGGATCCCGGGAGGAAATTATAGGTGTTGTTGACAAAGCCGATCTCTCCCCAATCGGCCGAGGTGAGGTTCAGTACACCTCCATCCTCGATGGTGAAGGTATGCCCTGACGCTCCGCTGTTGGGGCAGCTGATCGATGCGGTCTCGATGCATCCGGTACCGGTAATGATAATGGATACGGGGTTCGAGGAATTGCTGTTGGTCAGGTAGAGGATCCCCGATATTAACAAAACCCCCTGCACCGTGACAGAGCCACCTCCGGTTGAACTTGCAGCTCCATTAACTCCATCGATTGCAATATTTCCCGAGGTGGTTCCGTCGCCGGTGGCATTCAGGGTGTCGCCCGCCTCAATGATGACCTGAAACACGGTTCCCGAGCGGTTGTTATAAAGTGCGGTACCTCCAACCCGCAGTGTTACGTTACGTCTGATAAACAGGGTGGTGGTATCGGCGTCGTTCAGGTATTTCCTGATCCGGGAGGCATTGAAGCTTCCCGATCCGGTGATCCGGCAGCTGTCACCCTCCACGTTGAATCCGATCAGATCATAGGTCTCCCCGTTCCCGATGGTCCCGTCGCACTGGATATCTCCATAAATGTAAAGGTACCTGGGATTGGATCCCGTGGAGCTGTTGTTGGCGTATAGCATCCCCCCCGCTTCCACCTTAAGGTGAAGACAGCTTTTTCCTCCCGACTCCAGGATGACGGTATCACCAGACTGAATGGTGACCGCATCTGCAGCCGACGGTACCACTCCTCCTTCCCAGGTGGAAGCCACTCCCCAATTGCCCGATTGCGCCGAACAGATCTCCGCGGCCATGCTTGTTCCCGAAAGAGAAAAGCAGATCATGAAGAGCCAAACCACAAAACCATCCACTCGTTTCATGTCAGATTTTTACCATTAATCAGGTTTAGGGGCAAAAGGTTTCACATCAAATGAAAATTATTTTTTCACAACTGCTTGTTTTTCGATTTTTCATAAAGATAAAAAATTGAAAATGAATATATTAAATCCATTCTACTGATGATCGAAAAAAATGAAGACCAATAAAAAGATGCTATATTTGATCGTTCAATCAATTTTTTCCAGGATGATCTCACGTAAACAAGCCCTCGAACTTCTTTATACCCATATTAAAAATGAGCGGATGATTGCCCATTCCCTCGCCTCCGAAGCGGTCATGCGCGGACTGGCCAAAAAACTCGGTCGCGATGAGGAGCGATGGGGGATGGCCGGACTTCTTCACGACCTCGATGTGGAGATCACCAACGCCGATCCGGCCATACATGGAACACAGACGGAGGTTTTACTGAAAGGATATGATCTCCCGGAGGATGTGCTGGATGCCATCCGGATGCACAATGAGTATTCATCGGGAAAGCCGCGTGATTCGGAATTCCAGCATGCCCTTGCTGCCGGGGAGACAATCACGGGGCTGATTTTCGCCACCACTTATGTCTATCCGGACAAGAAGCTGGCCAGCGTGAAATCCAAGTCGGTGGTAAAACGGATGAAGGAGAAAGCCTTTGCCGCCTCGGTTAAGCGCGAAAACATTCTAGAATGCGAAAACATCGGCATTCCGTTGCCCGAATTTGCCGATCTGGCTATCCGGTCAATGCTGCCTGTTGCCGGTGAACTTGGCCTATAACCATTGATCACATTCGTTATTCCAGTGTGATTTTATTAACACATCATGCCAGAAAGAGTTTCGTTTCTGGAAATATATCATATATTTACTCGCTTTTCATGCAGAAAAACTAGTGTCATGTCAAGTGTAATATGACGTAAATATTATTATCTTTGCCAAAAAAAAAACGACATGGCAAAGAACAGAGTCACGTACAAAGTTACGCTAACAAAAGAAGAAAGAGAAGACC
>Ga0163209_1000063_pt1 | contig 40014 bp, 46 predicted proteins | sample Kivu_160m_FD_113538 | JGI IMG/M metagenome (GOLD analysis project Ga0163209, IMG submission 113538) | Freshwater microbial communities from Lake Kivu, Western Province, Rwanda to study Microbial Dark Matter (Phase II) - Kivu_160m | ecosystem: Environmental > Aquatic > Freshwater > Lake ...
ACCAGGCTGATCCACGGCGGGCTGCGCTACCTGCGCCAGCTTGAGTTCGGCCTTGTCAGGCAGGATCTCAGCGAGCGTGAAGTTTTGCTGCGCATCGCTCCTCACCTTGTGCACCCGCTGGCCTTCCTTATTCCAGTTCACAGCACATTTCTCAATGTATCCATGGCCCTGGGCACAACCCTGTATGATGTTATCTCCTTCGATAGGACGCTGCCTTCGCATAAATATCTTTCCAGGAGCAAGACACTGGAATGGGAACCGGGGTTAAAGGTTGCCCATCTCCAGGGTTCATATGTCTACTACGATTGCCAGATCCCCTACGCCGAGCGGCTCAACTTCGAGACCGCTCTGTCCGCTTATGAAAACGGTGCTACCATCGTCAACCACGCCCGTGTGACCGGCTTGATCAGAGAAGGCGACCGCATAGTAGGAGTAGAAGCGAAAGATGAGTTAACCGGCGAGGTTCTCAGTGCTAAAGGCAAAATCATCGTCGATGCTGCCGGCCACTGGGTTGACCTGGTAAAAGACATGGTCTTCCCCAACAAGCCGCCTTACCTGCGCAGGACAAAAGGCGTCCACCTGCTTACCCCCAGGGTTTCAGATCACGCACTCGTCCTGTTCTCCCCTCGCGATGGCCGCCTTTTCTTCGTCATACCCTGGGAGGGATATTCACTGGTCGGGACAACCGATACCGACTACAAAGAGGACATTGATGCTGTTTATGCCACCAGGGAGGACGTCAACTATCTGCTTGAAGGTTTGCACTTTGCTTATCCCGATGTAAAAATCGATGATGTCTTCTATACATTCGCCGGCCTTCGCTCGCTCGCCCTGAGGCCCGGCAAAAGCGCTTCCGATACCTCCCGCAGCCATGAGTTGATTGACCACAGCAAGCGCGATGGACTGGACGGCCTGGTGACTATACTGGGAGGTAAAATAACTGCTTACCGCGCTGTGGCCAGGGACGCCGCCGACCTGGTCTGCCGCAAGATGAAATGCAACACACGCTGCATTACCGCTGAAAAGCAGCTTCCCGGTGCGCCGGCGGTTGACCAGGACGAAATAAACCAGTCTTCGCGGGAAAGCGGCTTACCAGTTGGGGCTATCAGGTATTTAACCTCTCTCTATGGCACGCGTTATAAGGAAGTCCTCGACATGGCAAAAGAAAACCCGGAGGGCAAGCTCCCGCTCAGCCCTGGCGGGCATGATATCATCGCCCAGGTATGGCACGCTGTTAAAAAGGAGAGCGCGTGTACGCTAAATGACTTTATGCTGCGCCGCAGCATGGTTGGCTTAAGGCCGGACCAGGGACTGGATGCCTTTGATAAAGTGGCGCTTGAAATGCAAAAATTACTGAGGTGGAGTGACGAAGAGAGACAACATCAGATTCAGGCATTTAAATCCTTTGCGGCGTTGGGGCGGCGTTTTACGGGTGCTTAAGCGCCTGATGAATACCTGCTCCCCGGTGGTACGGATAGGAAATGAGTAACAATATCGGGCAGTTCCTCGATACAAACGTATGGCAATACGGGGAATACAGGCAGCTCATTTACCTGGGTGACGATACCGAACGCACACTCACCAACAGGCAAATACTGGATCATGCCAGGGCTCTGGCCACAGGCTTGAGAGCACGGGGCATTAAAAAGGGAGACATCGTTGCCTCCGTCTTAAGCAACATCCCCGAAATCCCTGAGATAATCAACGGCGTTAACAGGATGGGAGGAATCTATCTGCCCATCATTTTTATGCTTACCTCACCTGAGATACGCTATATCCTGCAGGACTCGCAGTGCAAGGTAATCATTACCGAAGATAAGCTCCTCGCCAGGGTGCTGGAAGCAGCAAGCGGCCTTGATACTATCGAAAAAGTCATTCTTATCAGTAAGGATACATATCATAGCACCATTTCATATCAAGAACTGCTCAAGGTCTCTGACGAGCGGGGCAATGTGGTCGAGGCGGACAGGGATGACACAGCCATATTGATGTATACCTCGGGTGTTATGGGTTACCCCAAGGGAGTGATGCTGACTCACTACAATATGTACAGCCAGATGAAGGCCGGCGTTTCCGTCTGGGGAAGCGATAAGGGCGAGTCCCTTCTCACCACCGTTCCCATGAACAATATCTACGGCGTTATCAGCTGCCTGGAGGGATATATTACAGGCTTTGTAAATATACTCATGCCTCCATTCGACCCGCGTAAAGTGCTGGACAGCATCAGCAAGCATCGCGTTCAGGCACTCCCCGTTGTGCCGACCATGCTCAATTTCATGCTGATGGTCTGGGACTCCGCCAGGGACGATGTATCATCTCTCGAATTGCTGGTTTGTTCAGGCGCGCCTCTTCCCCTTGAGACCCTGGAAAGGGTCCAGCAGGTTTTCGGCGTGGAGATCACCCAGGGTTACGGTTGCACCGAAGTGGGCGGCTCCGTATCCCGCCAGCGCCTGGACTGGCCCCGCAAACCGGGCAGTACAGGCTTCCCCATACCGGGATTGACAGTCAAGATAGTTGATGACGAAGGCAGTGAAGTACCGCGTGGTCACGAAGGTGAGATAATTTGCAAGGGTCCCGTGGTCATGAAGGGATACCTGAATAAGCCCAGGGAAACTGCGGATGCTCTAAAAGGCGGATGGTTCTATACGGGGGATGTCGGCAGGCTTGATGAGGATGGCGAGCTGTATGTCACCGGGCGTAAGAAAGACGTCATCATCAAGGGCGGCGAAAATATAGATCCGGGCCTTGCCGAGGGCTGGCTTTACAAGCACCCTGCCGTAATGGAATGCGCGGTTGTCGCCATAAAGGACGATAAATACGGCGAGGAAGTCGGCGCCGCGGTGGTACTAAAGCAGGGATGCCGGGTCACCGAGCAAGAACTCCTCGAATATCTGGTGGGGTGTATGCATTATTTCGTAGCTCCCAAAAAAATCTTTTTCATGGATTCTTTGCCCAAAACCGGCATAGGGAAGCTGGTAAAAAGAGAGATCAGGCGCATGATCAACGAGCGTCCCTGAATGCGGGGAGCGATGGGCACATCCACATTATATGTGCCCCCTATTAATTCCAGCACTTTTTAGATATTATTTATATAAGGAGGTACCAATATGAGAATAAAGGTGCCGGCAACCGTCACCCTTATGCTAATTCTCCTCAGCCTTATACCCGCAGGTGCCGTATACGCGGCTGTGGGCATGAGCCCCACGCAGGGCATAGTTGGCCAGGAAGTGACCATCAGCGGTCTGACAGATGGCACTTCATATACAATCAAGTGGGATGGTGTGGCCATCAAGTCGGGCCTGGCTGGATCAACCGGCTATACTTCCTTCTTCCTTCCCGAATCGTACAGCGGCGAGCACGCGGTAGCCGTTGAAAGCCCCACCGGCACACAGGTCTTCAGCGGGCGCTTTACCGTTTTGCCCCATATAGCCGTTGACCCCAAACTGGGCGTTGCCGGAACTACTATAACGGTTGTTGGCCATGGATTCGGTGTAAACGAGAAAAATGTCGCTGTAACCTATGACGGCCTCAATATTAAGACCGACGTTTCCGTCAGTGAAAATGGTTACTGGAGCACCACTTTCTCAGCACCTGCCTCGTCCAGTGGCAGTCATGCCATCGATGCTTCTGGCGATATCACCAAGGGTTCCGATGTAGCTGACAAGGATTTTAAGGTAAGTCCGACTGTGAAAATTGACCCGATAGCGGGTGGCGTCGGGACGCTTGTTACCGTGACAGCCACCGGGTTTGCCAGCGCGGAGACCGGTTTAAAAATTCTCTATTCCGGCAAGGAAGTCAGGTCGGGCATAACCGCCGAGGTTAACGGTTCCTGGAGCACTTCGTTCGCCGTGCCCAGTTCAACGCGGGGCAGCCATATCGTCAACGCGCAGGGTAATAGCACAGCGGTAAAAGACACGGGTGACCTGATTTTTACCGTCGCTCCAGCCTGCAATATCAATCCCAAGACAGGCTACGTCGAGGACACGGTCAAGATAGATGGCAGCGGCTTTGCCAACAATGAGACCAGCATCGAGGTCACCTTCGATGGAAATCCACTTGCAAGCAATATCGTGGCAGACGACAGCGGTTTCTGGTCAACCTCAATCAAGCTGCCGCCCTGCGTTAACGGCCCGCACACGGTGAGTGCCAGAGGCAGGATGACCGCAGCATCGGAAGTAAGCGCTTCCACCTTCACCACGCAGTCACAGATAACCGCCGTACCCAAAGGCGGCAGCGTGGGAATTGAAATAAGGATCACCGGTTCAGGATTCAGCGGGAGCAAGGATTTCAACATATCCTTTGAGAATACCTCGGTTATAAGCGGCACAGCTAACGACTCCGGCAGCTTCGCCGCTATATTTAAGGCGCCGGCAGGTAAAAGCGGCTCCTGCAACATTACGGCAACAGATATAAAAAATGTAACTGCGTCCACTATATTTAACATGGAGACCACTCCTCCGGAGGTGCCGAAAATTTCATCGCCCAAAGACGGGGCTACCGTTGGCTTCATGGGCGATACCAAGGTGTCATTCAGTTGGACTGCTGTGGCAGACCCCAGCGGCGTGTTCTATTCTATCGAAGTAAGCGACCAGCCCAATTTCGTTAAAACGCTTATCAGTCATTCCAAGTTAACTGATTCAAAATATACTTTGACCGAGGCCGAGGCTGTGCCGAACGGCGAGTATTACTGGCGGGTCAGGGCCATCGACGGCGCTGGCAACGCCAGCGACTGGACGCCTGCAGCCAAGATCAAGGTGGGCTTCATTACAACCGGCATGCTTATTTCGATAGGCGTTGGCGTTATCGTACTTATCATAGTCATCATCGTATTGAACAGGATGCCCAAGAAGAAGCGGACGAAGAGGGATTGGGAATAAGACTGATATAAAGTCAATCGGTTTAAAACAAAGGCCCACCTGCGCAGGTGGGCTTTTGTATATCACTTCTTTTTGCTTATTACTGCTATCACTATCCTTTTTTGAATCATTCAAACTGATACTTCACAGTATCTAAAAGCCAGTACCCATCTTTGTTTATAGTCCGACTATCTAATAATTGCATCCTTTGCTTGAAAATCGGGCCGCCTGTTACCAGGGTATGATACTCTCCATTCTCGCCGCAAAAATCGATACCCCTTTTGCTTAAGTACTGCATAAATGACCGATCTGCTTTGCGCCCTATCCAATCCTTATCAATCAGATCGGATTTGGCACTTACTACGACTGCTTCAAAGCCGGAATCGATGAAGGAAGAGAGAATATTTTCGGGATTCTGTCCCCAGAGCGGTTCTACCGCTATAATACCAAGATCAGCACAGACCCTCTCTACCCAATCCAGATGTTCCTGTACATAAATATCACCGAATATCATTCCCTTCACACCCCGGGGGATTAAATCCGCAATGGCCACTTTGAAATCCTGCTCGTATCCATTCCACGTGGTCTCTTTCTGGATGAGCGAAATGCCAATTGCCTGGCTTTGCATCTGGATGAGCTTAACATCCGTTCCATGAAATCTCACCCTCTGCGGCTCTGTGGAAATAAAATTTACCAGGTAAGACACGGTATACCCGCGCCTTAATGCTTCGTAACAGGCTAAACAACTATCCTTGCCACCGCTCCATGATATTACGTAATTTATATCAGTCATGTTTTACCTCTAAGATCACAGCGCAATAATATAGTAGCATAAGGTCAAGCAGGGTATACCACTTTTATGAACTGCCCGATCAATAGCGCCTCGAGCTTATGATAATTAGCTATTGATTGAACGTGAACGTTACCTTTACTTTGAGGAATTAAGCAGTTAATATGTGAAGTGCCTGGAGAAGTATTATTTTCAACCTATGGATGATTTACTTGCCGTTGCACGGATCCTTGTTAATATAGAAGAGAAAGAGCGGCGCGCCATCGCGCGTGAGCTCCATGAACGGCTGGGACAGTCCTTAACCGTGCTCAAGCTGTTGCTGGGGGAGGCTGTAAGTTCGAGTCCGGAGAAAACACGTGCTACTCTTGCTGAAGCGCAGTCACTGGTAAACGAGCTGATGTCGCTAACCAGGGCTCTTTCGCTGGATCTGCGCCCCAAAATGCTTGACGATCTGGGATTGCTGCCAGCGTTGCTGTACTTGTTTGAGAGCTATACATCCCGGACACACGTGAATGTTAAATTTGAGCATTATGGTCTGCATAAAAAGTTCCCATCAGAGGTTGGAATTGCTGCCTACCGCATCATCCAGGAGGCACTGGAAAATGTGGCAAAGCATGCGAGCATACATGAGGTCAGAGTACTTACCTGGTCGGGACGCAGGTGGCTTTACCTGCAGATAGAGGATCGGGGGGTTGGCTTTGAACCCGATAAGATACCGGCGGAGCATCGCCAGGGACTTGATGGTATGCGGGGCAGGGCTTTGCTCGTAGAAGGCAAGTTCATTCTGCAATCGGCAACTGGTGGCGGTACTATGGTCACGGCGGAGCTGCCGTTGCCGCAGAAATTCAGAAAAATCTGAAGGGATGAAAATTTGATCAGTATTGTACTGGCAGAGGACCACCATGTGGTAAGGCGCGGTATTAAGGCCTTGCTTGAGGCAAATCCTGATATAAAGGTCATCGGCGAGGCGGGCAGTGGAGTTGAAGCTTTACAGTTGACATCTCGCCTCAGGCCCGGTGTGCTAGTGCTTGATCTGATGCTAGCTGATATGAGCGGGTTGGGTATTATCCGACAGGTTAAAAAGCGCTCGCCGGAGACAAGTGTAATTATACTCTCCATGTACGGCAACGACTGCTACGTTGTTGAAGCCCTGCAGGCTGGCGCCAAAGGCTATGTATTGAAGGATTCGCCGCCCGAGGAGCTTGTGCGTGCGGTGCGCGAGGCGGCTGCCGGGCATCGCTACCTTGCACCGCCACTTTCAGACAGGGCAATAGAGGCTTATATGCAAAAGGCTGAGGACAACATGCTGGATCCGTATGATGTACTGACGTCGCGCGAAAGGGAGATATTGCACCTCGTTGCGTATGGTTTAACCAGTACTGAAATTGCCAACCGGTTTTGTATAAGCCCGCGCACCGTAGAAGTCCACAGGGCCAGCATGATGCGTAAGCTGGGTTTGCACAACAGGACTGAACTCATTCATTATGCAGTCAGGCGCGGCTTGCTACCAGAGAAGTGACTTATACGTCAATGGCGATCTGCCTCTTAAGCTTTCACCCGGGAATTAGTCATTTTTCCTCACCCGAATAGGTAAAACTACGTATTTAAACTCCGTACACTTGCCGATATACTATATTGCCCGAAATACACAGGACAGGAGTTAAATAATATGGTCAAAGTTATTTGTGACAGCACAGGCGACCTGACGGACGACATTGTTAAAAAATACGGCATCAGCGTTGTTCCGCTTAACGTTCACTTCGGCACTGAGACCTACAAAGACGGCATCGACATCACACCTGAAGCCTTCTATAAAAAACTGGTCACCAGTAAGGTGCATCCCACCACGTCGGCACCCGCGCCCGGCGCTTTTTCCGAGCTATACACCAGCCTTTCTAAACAGACCGACGAAATAGTTGTGCTTACGATTTCCAGTGGGATCAGCGCGACCTATGAAAGCGCACTGCAGGCAAAGAACCTTGTGGGCGAAATCTGCAAGATCGAGGTGGTTGACTCGCAGCAAACGTGCGGTGGGCTATTTCTTCCGACTCTCAAGGCGGCACAAGCGGCACAGCAGGGATTGAAGCTGAAAGAAATAGTTGATATATTGCGCGATATATTGCCCAGGACGCACGCTTATATGATGTTCGATACGCTGGAGTACCTGCAGAAAGGAGGCCGCATCGGCAAGGTGCAGGCACTGCTGGGAGGTATGCTCAAGTTGAACCCCATCATCACCTTGAAGAATGGTGTAACTGCCCCGGTGGCCAGGACGCGCAGCCGCGCTAAGGCCATGGATGCGCTCGTTGACATTATTAAGGATATGGGGAAAATCGAGGAACTTATTATACAGGATGCCACCACGCCGGATGAACTTGATACTCTGGCCGACCGTATCGGTGCTTTTTATCCCAGGGAGAAAATATACCGCAGCAAGGTAAACCCGGCAATTGGTGTCCATTCAGGGCCGAATGTAATAGCGGCAAGCGCGATAATCGGTAAATAATTAGGCCCTCGACCGTTTTCCAAAGGTGAAAACGAGAGAAACTCAGGAATTTAAACCGAATGCCCGTCCCACGGATTCCTGCCACTCCGCCGGGATTTTTTCCGGGACTACCTGGAATATTTCCAGGAGGATATAGCACTCATTAGACGTGGTGGGCGGTAATGGACTTGAACCAATGACCTCTGCGATGTCAACGCAGCGCTCTAACCACTGAGCTAACCGCCCCCCGGGACAATGTCGCATTTTATCAATGGGAACGATGATAGTCAAGGATTAACGGCTATTGGTGTTAGGTTGATTTCATCAAGGAATTTATGCTTGCCGGCATGTCAGTATGGGCATTCTAGCCTTTGCTGGAAAGCTTGGCGTTTCCCGTCATTGAAACATGAACGTTGCTGCCGCATTTAGGGCAGGTAACTTCAATGGTAATAACCGGCTGCCGCATAACCCGCTCAATCAGAGCCGAAACCGTGGAATCAAGCTGGTCGATGCGCTTATACATCATTTCAAGGCGCTTTTCCATATGTGCCAGCTTATCCAGTTGTTTCTCCGCTTCCTCGAATTTCTTATCCATTCTCAAACATCCGCTTTAAAGATTATCTTAATATTAAAGAATAAAGAGGAGAAATTACAAATTCCTCCTCTTTCTAATACTCAGTTTTCAGAATTTTACAAGCTCTTTTCCTGCACACCCATTGCGCCTAATTCCTCTTTGTCACGCTTCATGTGATCTTCGAGCTTGCCACCCATAGTCTGTTCAAGGTATTTCCTGTATGCTTCTTTGGCTGCCGGAGAACTCCTCACCGCTATCTTCGCCTGCTCCCACTCTTCCGCAACAAGAGTATCCTGGCGCTCCTGGCTAAGAGGGAACTCAACATCCATAAGGGCTTCAGCCCGCTCGATTATCCTGTTCATAACCGCCCTCCTCAGGCGGTCAAAGGAAAGTAACTCCTGATCTTCGTAAGGCCGCGATGTCCATTTTTCAGTTGCCATTATACGACCTCCCGTTCATGCTTTTATCGTCTTTATAATATGTCGCAAATAGGACAATGTCAAGCCTATTAGAAGGGATTATTTACACTACGCTCCAATTTCATAATGAAGATAATTTTGCAGTCTGTCAACCTTTGACAAAGAAAATAGGCAGGGGCTAAAATGAGTCCGCTTTCTGCGGGAGTAACTCAGCGGAAGAGTTCCTGCCTTCCAAGCAGGGTGTCGCGGGTTCGAATCCCGTCTCCCGCTCCAAAATGACCCGGAAAGCCCGATTTTAGCTTCAAAATTGCCCCGGACAACCGCCGCCGCCGGCGGTTTCACCTGCCGAAAAACCGCGATTCGACGACATGCCTGAAACCGTCCTTTTGGCCAAATTCTCCCTTTACTTGCCTGACAGGCTATTACGCTGAAAGGAGGCAAGTATGATAATGAGGACAAAAAGAAACAGGAGCTGGCAGGAAATGGACAAAAGCAATATCGAGTTGTCGCATCTGAGTCAATGCTACGATGCTTACAGCAAGAGCGATGGGATGTCTTCATACACATTGGAATGGCACAGGGATGTGCTGCAACAATTTCATGATTGGCTTGTATCTGAACACAAACCCACGACCCTCGGTTCACTTGGTGAGGAAGAGGTCAGAGGGTAATTACCTCGTTTATATCCATGACCCGCACCTCAGTAGCCGGGCATTTCTCCCTTACCTGTGCTATGAAAGGGGCGATATCCACGTATGTTGAAATGGGCGGGTAGAAGTCGTCCTGGTGGTGCGGTATGACCAGGCGCGGCTTTAGCAAGCGGACGTATTCCAATGCGATGTCGCAGATATGCGTGTGGCCCTGCAGCGGTACCAGTAGAAGGTCTGTTGGGCGGGCGGTGAGGCTCTGCAGTTCGCCGGGAGGCGACCCCGCGCTGCCGAAATGGTGAATCGTGTACCCGCCGATGGTGAACCGCCAGCTCAGCACCTGGCCCGGAGGGTAGCTGCGGTTGATTGCGGAAAAACGGCGGTAGCCCAGGCCGACGCGCCAGAGGGCGCGGGCCACCAGAGGGATATCGAACTTAACGTGCCGGCTGAAAAATGCTTCCGCTTTGTAGCCGCCGAAATCAGCAGCATAGCCATCCGATGTGACCGCGTGTACGCGTCCGCCATCCGCTCGCTCCCGTAGCAGAGTAGTGGCGGCTATCTCCGAGCAATAAACAGTGGATTTGCCCCGCTCCATAATAGCCGGCACATCGTAAAGGTGGTCGAAGTGGCCGTGCGTTATGAAGATCTGTCCCGCGCCCGAGAGTTCCCACGGCTGCGTGGCCTGTACAGGCCTGGCCTGCTTGTTGCGGGTAAGATAAGGATCTACCAGGAATACCTGGGCACCGGCTTCAACCTTGAAACCAGCAGTCCCCAGCCATTGCAGTTTCATGTTTCGAACCTCTTTTTGTTAGCAGTTATCTCTTAATCCGGAATTCCCCATTTCAATTCGCAGCCAAGCGATTCTCAGCCATTATTAGACTTGGTTATGATAATATCCGCTGGCAATACGGCTGTCAAAGCCCCCTCAGAGAGGCTACAGACCACACAGCCAGGTAAAAGGCTTATATCAAGCTCCTGTAGGCCATTTGCGCACTATTCTGAGGCCCCACCACTGCTTAGCAAACACGTCCTCCCGGTCACGAAACAAGTAGCGAAAAAGCCTGACCTTCTCTGTTAAAGGAGACTCATTATTGACTGTGACGGAACCAGTGGCTAAAGAATTCATAGTGGCGCTGACAGGATCTGACTGATTTATGGGTCTAGAGTTCAGTGGTTTTCCGAATTCACAGCGTAATCGAAAGTTTTCGGCGAGCAATCCGTCTCGTTCGACGGCCATTTTATCCAACTGACGACGCAGTCGCTTCACTTCTTCTTTATCACCAGCCATTATGTCTACGCCTCCATGCAAGCTTGCCAGTCTCTATAGGCAAGATGTGCCATCTTCATGCCCATCGATTTCCCCACATTACGTTTTAAGAGCATCATACCCAAAAATCCATACAGACTCAACGCTTGTTTGATAACCGGTTTTAGCATTATACATTGCTTGAATATACAAGGCAAAGAGACTTCCCAACAAGACTTGCATATTATGGAAGCTAATGTTATCATATGATGCGGATAGCAGATGGAGGTTAAATGAATATGAGTGAAAAGACAAAGAAGGCCACCTTTAATTTGCACCCGGATGTCCTCTCTGCACTTGATAGGGCTATGACTGAGGGAGTAGCACCGAGTAAGAATGTTCTAGTTGAAAGGGCATTACTCAAAGAACTGAAGGAGTTACGAAGGTTGGCACGGCAAGCCCGATGGGAAGAAGGCGCTAAAGACCCCGTGCTGTTGAGAGATATCAGCGAAGCTACGGTTGACTTTCAGTCCGCCGATGCCGAAACTGCCGGAAAGATAGACTGATGATAGTCTTCCAGTGGGCCATTATGGAGGCTAACCTGGGCCCCACAGCAGGAGCCGAACAAAAGGGAACGCGCCCTGTGCTTATAGTGAGTAATGAAGAATATAACCAGGTAATGCCTAACGTCACGGTTTTGCCCCTCACTTCAACTAATCGACGCTTATATCCTTCTGAAGTCTTTCTTCCTCAGGGGAAAGCAGGTCAGCCGTTAGACTCGATTATAATGGCTCACCAGATAAGAACAATCTCAAAGCAGAGGCTTAAGGCCTTGCTTGGTTATCTGGAAGACCATAAGGTTCGGGACGAAGTATGTGCAGCTATCAAGGAACATCTGGGACTTGAATAGACACAGACCTGCCGGTATTTGTGACAGGTAATATTACCAATATCGATCGAAGCTATATAGCTGCCTCACAGGCAAGTATGCTAATATTAGGTAAGTAAAGTGATGGGAGGACTAAAAACACCGACAACCTGCCTGCTTGAATTTTCAGGCGTTTTTTCCGGATTTTTAGGATCAAATAAGAATTAAAATCAGGTCACTCCTTCCAAGCAGGGTGTCGCGGGTTCGAATCCCGTCTCCCGCTCCAATTAGCTAGAAAATCTGCCTTATGCGGCAGGTTTTTTCGTTCGCAGACACCCTTCCCAAAAAGCAGGTTGTCTAAACAAATAGGCAATTTGAAGGTCAATGAATATTATTGTGGGGGAACATGCTTTAGAATGCTCTATCTCTCTATTTCAATCTTCGTCCCGGCTTTTATCCCATATATGTTGGCGAAATTGCCCAGATTGATTGATAGCTGAACCATACTGAGATTATTGCTAACAAACACTATTGCTTCACCTTGAGGAACATCCGAGTAGTTTGTGCCGAATCTGGCAGTAATTTTACCTTGAGGACTTTTTACATACACCAAATCTCCCGGCTTTACGCCAAATTCATTTGCGGTTTTTTCCGATATATTGGTGATACCGTTACCAAAATGGTCGATGTAGACTACTGTACCCAAAAGCCTCCGGTCAACAACCGCAGGCTCTTGAACATCCAGAGTTGCAAAAATAGTCAATGGGATTCCAACATCCTGCGTGCGATAACCTGAAGCAATAAGTGCACCTACCTTACCCTGTATGCGTTCGGCAGCGAGCTCTTTTATCGGCTTATCAAATAGTTTCTGGTTGGTTATCTGGTAAATAGCTTTTATGCCTGTGTTCTTGATAACGTAAGTAAGCAGTCCGTTGTCAGGCAGCACAAAGAGCTGATTCCGGACAGTTGAAAGCACGAGATATTTTGCTTCCGGCTGGGTATATGGGGCAATAACACCGATAAAGACCACATTCTCCGGGAATTCCTTGGCAGCGATGTCCAGAATGAATGCGCCGGTAGCTATATCAAATGCCGGAACACTGTGACTGGCATCTATCACCCTGGCTGCAGGATTATTAGAATAGATTATTCCTTTCAGTTGAGAAATACGATAATCTTCACTGCCAAAATCAGTTAATAGAACTATCGGTATATTTGCTTCTTTCTGAATGATACATCCTGAGTTGCCTGAGACGAATAGAACTATTGACAGCGACAGAATCAATATAAGGCTGATTTTTTTCATTACCCTCCTGTCAATTTTAGTTGGAGCCAACGGTAATGGTCGAACCTCAGCAACCTGACCGGCCGTATCCGATCCCATAAGCTCTGGCAGTTACTGTTTTCTTATCCGTCAAGTATGAATAATTATAACGAAAGTATTGAGTTTTTTCAGATTATAACCGGAATAAGTTATTGCCCGCTATACCAAATCAATTGTTTGAGATTAAACCGTAAATATCGATGGTATCGTTTTGAAAGATTTTAGAGAAAGCTATTTGCCCCAACAGGCAAGTATCTACATGGGGATTCAGCCAACTTATTTATTCAGTATAAAAGTGGGAGCGCAGATCGCTTTCCGGAATATATCTTGAAGCCTGCCGAACTATTGCACGAAGAGTGCCGCTATCTATTTCATCATGCACAGGTATAGTCAGCGTTTGCTTCCCACCCTCGATCACACGGCGAAGTTTAACGCGGCTACCTTTTTAAGAGAGAATAATAAATGAAGATGAGTGGAAAATTGCGATAACTTCGTTTCCAGATAAACGTCTTGGTTTAGGCGACTATAAATGAAAGCCTTTATCGAGCGATGCATTAATTTACTCCTGATACTTTCAGATCCATTTCAAAATGATTCAATATAAATGATCCACTTATAATTCTCAATTGTAATCAATCTTCGCTGATTACTTAACAAAGCGCGCCGTTGACATATATATTTCAGATATAGTAAAATTTTGCGTTTGAATAATACTTATGCTCATGTGCGCATAAATGTGAGGCAATATAATGCGTGAGTTACTTAAGATCTTCAAAGCTTTGGCAGACGAAACGAGGCTGAGAATCCTTTATCTTTTAATGGAGAGGGAGGCCGCCGTGCTGGAGATCAAACAGGCGATGCGCATCAGCCAGACTCGCGCATCCCGCAATCTGGGCATCCTGCATGACGCGGGCCTCCTCAAAGCAAGGCGCGATGGACCGCTGGTATTTTATTCACCGGACACACGATCTATCAAGCAGAACTGCCCCGGCCTGGATGAGGTTGTCAAGCGGGCATTCGAGACGGACCAGACCGCACTCATACATCGCGAGCGACTGAAGAGACCTGCCGCGAGGACAAGCGATAAATAAACAGGCAGGTCACAAGCCCGCCCGGATATATTGACTTTTTGCCGTATTGGTAGTTAAATTAATAAGTCCTGCTGTCGGTCAACACCTTTAATATACGGATATGACAGACTTCGAACCAAAAATCGTTGCCTTTCTCTGCAACTGGTGCTCCTACCGCGGGGCAGATCTGGCAGGCACTTCAAGAATGAAATGCGCCGCCAATGTGCGCGCCATCCGCGTCATGTGCAGCGGCCGGGTCGAACCCGCCTTCATCCTCAGGGCTTTTGAACTCGGTGCCGATGGTGTTCTCGTGCTGGGCTGCCACCCCGGCGACTGCCATTATGCCGAAGGCAACTACAAGGCATTGCGCCGCATGTCTTTACTGAAAAGGCTTCTCCCCCAGCTCGGTATCGAGGGAGACAGGTTCCAGTTGGACTGGGTCTCCGCCTCCGAGGGCGAACGTTTTACCCATATCGTCAATGAAATGACGGAGAAGGTCCGCGCGCTGGGACCTTACAAGCCGAGAGAGGAGCTAAAGGTTGCCTAAGCTCCAGGTCGCCCTTTACTGGGCTGCCTCCTGCGGGGGTTGTGAAATTGCTACTCTTGCCATCGGCGAGAAAATCCTCAAGCTCGCCGAGGCTGCAGATATCGTCTTCTGGCCGGTTGCCATCGATACCAAGTATGCAGAAGAAGAGAAGAGGCCAGATAAGAGCATTGATGTTTGCCTCTTCAACGGCGCCATCCGCAACTCGGAGAACGAGCACATGGCCAAGCTGCTGCGCCGGAAATCGAAAATCCTGATCGCCTATGGCTCGTGCGCTACTGAGGGCTGTATACCCGGGCTGGCCAACTTCTTCAACCGCAACCTCATCTTCGAAAACGTCTACCAGGATACACCATCCACCGATAACAAGGGCAAGATCGTGCCGCAGACGAAGGTGACCGTCCCCGAGGGGGAGCTGGATTTACCGGAATTCTACGACACGGTCAAGACGCTGGCACAGACGGTTGATGTCGACTACTTCGTCCCAGGCTGCCCGCCCGAGGAGAGGACCACCTGGCTGGTGCTGGAAGCCCTCATCGAGGGCAAGCTGCCGCCGAAGGGCACGGTCATTACCCATCCCGCCCCTGCAGTCTGCAACGACTGCCCGCGCGTCAAACATGAAAAGAAGGTAAAGGCCTTCCTCAGGCCTTACGAGATAATGCCCGAGCCCGACAAGTGCCTGCTCGAGCAGGGACTGCTGTGCTACGGAGTGGCCACCCGCGGAGGCTGCGGCGCCCCCTGCCCGCAGGCCAATATGCCGTGCACCGGCTGCTACGGGCCCGTCGAGGGTGTGCGCGACCAGGGCAGCCACTTTCTCACCGCGCTGGCCTCCATAATCGATTCCAACGACCCCGATGAGATAGAGAAGATACTCGACGGTATCGTCGATCCCGCAGGCACCTTCTACCGCTACAGCCTGCCCGACGCCATGATAAACAGGGCAAGGATCAAGCCATGAGAAAGATAACCATCGACCCCATCACCAGGCTCGAGGGACACGGCAAGATCAGCATCTTCCTCAAGGATGACGGCAGTGTGGCCAACGTCTACCTGCAGATCCCCGAGCTGCGCGGGTTCGAGAAGTTCTGCGAAGGACGCCCCGTCGAGGACATGCCACAGATAACCCAGCGCATCTGCGGCGTCTGCCCCGAAGCGCACCACATGGCAGCCACCAAGGCGCTCGACGACATGTTCCACGTGGAGCCCACCAGCACAGCCAGAAAGCTGCGCGAGCTGCTTTACAGCGCGTTTTACGTGACCGACCATACCACGCATTTTTATATATTGGGCGGCCCGGATTTCATCATGGGCACTGATGCCCCTGTCGCACAGCGCAACATCCTGGGCGTGATCGCCAAGGTAGGCATGGAGCTGGCCGGGCAGGTGATCAACACCCGCAAGGAAAACCACTGGATCATCCAGACTGTCGGCGGCAGGCAGATACACCCGGTCTTCGGCTTGCCCGGCGGCGTGAGCAAGCGCATCGCCGAGGAAGACAGAAAGCAGATCGAGGAGATCGCCAAAAGGGACGTGGCGTTCGCCCAACTGTCCCTAAAGGTATTCGGCGACATCGTCCTCAAGAACAAGGTCTACGTGGACATGATTGTTAGCGACGCTTTCACCCACCGGACCTATTACATGGGACTGGTTGATGATAAGAACAGGGTCAATTTCTACGACGGCAAGGTGAGGGTAGTCGACCCCGATGGCAAGGAGTTCGCTAAATACGCCTCACGTGAGTATTTGGAGCACATCGCCGAGCACGTCGAGCCGTGGAGCTATACCAAGTTCCCCTTCCTTAAAAAAGTTGGCTGGAAAGGTTTTGTGGACGGCAAGGGCAGCGGCGTTTACCGCGCCACCCCGCTGTCACGCCTCAACGCTGCCGACGGCATGGCCACCCCGCTGGCGCAGGAAGAATATCAGAAAATGTATTCGACCCTGGGCAGCAAACCGCTACACTACACGCTGGCAACGCACTGGGCACGCCTCGTCGAACTGCTCTATGCGGCCGAACGATTGCTGGAGCTGGCACGGGACAGGGAGATAACAGGGCCGAACATCAGAAATATTCCCACGCACAAGCCGGACGAGGGCGTGGGCATCGTGGAAGCGCCACGCGGCACGCTGACGCACCACTACATCGCCGATGAAAAAGGCTGCATCAAAAAGTGCAACCTGATCGTGGGCACGACCAACAACCAGGCAGCTCTTTTCATGTCGGTGAAGAAGGCAGCGCAGGAACTGATCCAGCCGGGCAAGGAGATAACCGAGGCCATACTCAACCAGATCGAGATGGCGTGGCGGCCCTACGACCCCTGCATGTCATGTTCCACGCATACGCTGCCGGGCACAATGCCGCTCGAAGTGACCATCTTCGATTCCGGCGGCAATATAGTAAAGCATCTTTCGCGTTAGTCCTTTTAAAAGCCGTTTCAACTGAATAGGTTTAGTGTACGAACACAATGACTATTTATGAACATATTTAAATATGCAGATTAGCCTTATCTGGATCAAAATAAAATAACCCGAAGGAGTTGTGTATGCAGAATCAGGTCATATCCAAGAAGGACCTGGCAGGCTTCGTGGACGAGCTCATCAAGACGAAGGCTGCCGGGGAGGTGATCGGAATCAAGTCCCAGGACGGCAAGTATAACTTCGGCCCGCTGAAAAAAGCGACCGACCTGCGGCTGGATTACGACATATCCCTTTTACCGCCCAAGAAGTACTTCTTCCCCCAGATGGAGACCGTGCTGAAGTACGAGGCCGGCAAAACGCCAAAGATCGAGGCAGTGGCAGCGGAGAAGTCGATGGTCATCATCGGCGTCCACCCGTTCGATATCAGGGGCATCCTCCTCTTCGATGCCGTCTACGGCGGCAATAACCCCGACCCCAACTATTTCCTCAAGCGGAACAACTCGGTGATTATCGGCACTGACTGTCTCAACCCCAACCCCAAATCCTTCGCCGCCAGCATGGGCACCGCAGTCACCGAGGACGGTTTCGACCTCATGCTGACCGATATCGGCGATAACTATTTCATAACCGTCGGCAGCAACAAGGGTGACCAGCTTCTGAAGAAGCATGCCAGGGCAAAAGCTGCGTCCGCCGCGGATGAGGAAAAGAGGGACAGGACGCGCAAGGATGCCCTGAAGAAATACAAAGTTACGCTCACGCTGAAGCCTGAAGATATCCCGCAGCTCCTGGACACCACCTGGGAGAGCAAAGTCTTCAACGATAAGGCAACTACATGCCTGAGCTGCGGCTCCTGCGTGATGGTGTGCCCCACCTGCGTCTGCTTCGACGTGCAGGACGACATGGCGCTCAGCCTCAAGGGCGGCGAGCGCTACCGCCGCTGGGACAGCTGCATGCTGACCGAGTTCGCCAAGGTCGCCAGCGGCGAGAACTTCCGCGAGCACAAGGAGCAGAGGTTCCGCCACAGGATGTACCGCAAGGGCAAGTACCTGGTGGAAAGATATAAGTACCTGGGCTGCGTGGGCTGCGGCAGATGCGCCATCGCCTGCCTGGCCGAGATCGCCAGCCCGGCCGAGACCTATAACCTGCTCAAGGAGGTCAAGTAAAATGGTAATGCAGCTTACGGCAAAGCAATCCATCCACCTGCCGCGATTGGCTGAACTGACAAGGGTGGATACCCTGAGCAAGAGGGAAAAGGTATTTGAGTTCAAGTTCGACGACGGCAAGGAACTGGGCCACAAGCCCGGGCAATTCGTGGAACTATCCATCTTCGGCATCGGAGAAGCGCCTATCTCTATCACCTCATCGCCGACCCGCAAGGGCTCCTTCGAGCTGGCGGTGAGGGCGACCGGCAGCGTTACCAACAAGCTTCACACATTGGAGAAGGGCGCGAAGGTGGGCATCAGGGGCCCCTTCGGCAACGGCTTCCCCATCGAAACGCTCAAGGGCAAGGATATACTCTTCGTGGCCGGCGGCATCGGCCTCTTCCCGCTGCGCTCGCTGATCAACTACGTTCTCGACAAGCGCAAGGATTTCGGCGAGGTGACGACACTCTTCGGCTGCCGCTCCCCGATCGAGAGGCTCTTCATTAACCAGCTCCAAGAATGGAACGCCTGTAAGGACATGTGCTTCCTGGAGACGGTAGATACCTGCCCCGACGATTCCTGGAAGGGCAACGTGGGCGTCATCACAACGCTCTTCACTAAAGTATCCTTCGACCCCAATAAGACTTACGCCGTGGTGGTCGGGCCCCCTATCATGTACCGCTTCGTCATAGCCGAGTGCCTCAAGAAGGGGCTGGCGGATGACCACATCATCATGTCGCTGGAGCGCAGGATGAAATGCGGCGTGGGCAAATGCGGCCACTGCCAGATAAACGGGCTGTACGTCTGCCAGGAAGGGCCCGTCTTCACATACGCACAGGTAAAGTCATTAAAGGAGGCAGTATAAATGAAACCGAGAGTCGCGTTTTTCGATTTCACAGGCTGCGAAGGCTGCCAGCTCGAAGTGCTCAATTTCTATACCGAAATTGTTGATCTCATCAACGCTGTGGATATCGTGAACTTCCGTGAGGCCAGTTCTGACCGCTCGGACGAATACGATATCGCCTTCATAGAGGGCAGCATGACCACTCCCGGTGATGTCGAGCGCCTGCAGGGTATCCGTAATAATGCCAAGGTGCTGGTCGCACTGGGCGCCTGCGCCTGCACGGGCGGCGTCAATGCACTGAAAAACCGCTTCAGCGAGGAAGAGAACCGTAAAATCGTATATGGCGACGATGCCAAATATTACAAGACCATACCTGCCAAGGGTGCCCCTCACATAGTGCCGGTAGAGTTTATGCTGCACGGCTGCCCGCCCAACAGGCTAGAGGTCATCAGTCTGGTCAAGTGCCTGCTGACAGGTAAAAAATTCGAACAGTGCCACAACCCGGTCTGCGTGGAATGCAAGATGGCCGAGAACATCTGCGCTTTTGAACGCGGCGAATTTTGCCTCGGACCCATTACCCGCGGGGGCTGTGGAGCCGTCTGCGTGACGGCCGGCCGCAAATGCTGGGGCTGCCGCTCGCTGGTGGATGAACCCAACGTAAACTCGGAGAAAGACATACTGAATAAATACGGCCTGACCGTGAATGATATGCTGATGCAATTCAGGATCTTCAACGGAACTCTGGAGGTAGCAAAATAATGACACAGAACGTGAATTTCAAAGTTCATCACGTCTGCCGCGTTGAAGGACATGGCAATATCGTAGTCAACGCTAAAGACGGCAAAATCAAGGAATGCACATGGGAAGTTCCTGAATCGCCGCGCATGTTTGAGTCCATGCTGCGCGGCCTGAGTTACTCGGATGTCAATTTCATAGCGCCACGGATTTGCGGCATCTGTGCTGTGGCACACTCAACAGCATCCATCGAGGCCGTAGAGGCTGCCTTCGGTGTTACGCTTACTGAGCAGGCCAAGTTGCTGCGCGACTGCCTGTTTGACGCAGAAACGCTGCAGAGCCACGTGTTGCATACTTATTTTCTCGTGGCGCCCGATTTTTTCAATGTTGGCAGCGTCATCCCGCTGGCGGCCACGCATACCGATGTCGTCCTGCGTGCACTGCGCCTGAAAAAATTCGCCAATGACTGGGCGGACATTCTTTGTGGCCGCAAAACCCATCCCATTTCCCAGGTGGCCGGGGGCTTTGTCAAATGGCCGGAAATAGAGCAACTGCGCTGGCTCAAGGATAAGCTCGAGGGCGAGGTGATGAAGGACATGGCTATCACCGTTGACCTCTTCAAGACGCTCACCTTTCCCACATTCACCCGCGAGACCGAGTATATAGCGCTTACCAAGCCGGATGAATATGCCTTTATCGGCGGTATGATAGGCTCTAATCTCTGCAAACCTCTGCCTGTCAACGATTACCTCAAGGTGACCAATGAGTTCTGCGTGCCCTGGTCGACCGCCAAATTCACCAGGCATCTGAGGGAATCCTACCAGGTGGGCGCGCTGGCACGCTTCAACATCAACCATGACAAACTTCATCCCAAAGCGAAAAAGGTGGCCAGTGAGCTCGGGCTCAAGGCCGTATGCCACAATCCCTACTTCATTAGCGTTGCGCAACTGGTTGAGTGCGTGCATGCCGTGGAAAACAGCATAATCATCCTCGATAAGTTGCTTACCAGGGGCATCAAGGATGAGAAGCCCGAGGTCAAGGTCAAGGCCGGGCGTGGCGTGGGAGCGGTAGAAGCCCCGCGCGGCATCCTGTTCCATGACTATACGTTCGATGATGATGGCAAACTGCTGGCTGCCAACATCATCATTCCCACCAACCAGAATCATAACAGCATCCAGCATGACTTCAACGAATTGCTGCCGCAGCTTCTGGGCAAACCTGAGGACGAAATCAAAAAGGCCATGGAGATGCTGGTCAGGGCTTATGATCCCTGCATCTCCTGTTCCACCCATATGCTGGAAGTGAAGTTCGTTTAGCTTTAAAAACGTCATTGCCAGGCCGCATAGCGGCCGCGGTAATCCCGGAGGCGGGGCTTATTGCCCCGCCTCTATTGCTTTAAAAAGGCACATCAAATCGATCTAGAAGGCCAAGATTGATTTACTCTAAAAAGGGTGGGGCAATTAAATAGAATTTGGCAGAACCAGATTTAGCAGTGTTCCCACGATTAAGGCAGAGGTAATCATAACCGCAGTTGACTTAAGTGTATTGATTAATCCAAGCTCTTTAAAAAGAACGACAAATGTAGCTATACATGGGAAGAACATGGTCAGTACGATGCTACTGATTACAAGTTGTTTATCGCTCAGGGCTAACGGTGCGAGCATGCCCACAGCCACATCCTTGCGAAGAAATCCGATTATTAAAGGAGCCACAGTCTCCTCGGGTAATCCAAGCAGCCCGGTTATCACAGGTGCTGTAAAATCGGCTATGGCAGTAAATATACCCAGTATATAAAGCAAGTTGATCACCAGGATTGCCCCCAGGATTATGGGAATTGCTTCCATCAGGAAGCCGCTGGTTCTAATCCATAATTTTTGTAGGATTATTTGCCAGGGGGGAAATCTGTACGGTGGTATTTCGATAAGCAATTCAGGGGAGAACCCTTTGACAGTATAACGCAATACGATGCCCAGGACAGCCCAGATCACGAAAAGCGTCCCGTATATAATGGCAACGTATTGAATCCCCCGCTCACCAACCAATCCCAGGATCATGGCCTGTAAAGCAGCGCACGGTATGGCAATGGAAATCAGCGTGGCGGTAATAAAACGTTCCCTCTGGCTCTCCAATATACGTGTGGCCAGGATGGCCGGCACATTGCATCCAAGCCCGAGTAATGTTGGTATTATGGCATATCCATGCAATCCCAGGCGGTGCATAAACGTATCCATTAACACCGCCAGGCGGGGCAAATAGCCCACATCTTCCAGTATGCCGAGCACAAAATAAAAAGACACTATATACGGTAAAACCATGGCAATCGGCACGTAAAGACCGCTGGAAAGCAGCCCGAAAGACTGGACAAAATCTACCTGCCCATCGATCATTTTCCCGATCACGATATCGTGTAGGAGACCTGCGCCCCCAAGCAGACTACTGATGTTATTCAGTACGGGCGCCCACAAGTCTTCAAACAGTGGATTAAATACGTAATTGATCAAACCTTCACCGATGAAACGGATAGTAAAAAAAGATGCGAGCAAAATTGCCACTGCAATGAGACTACCCGACCAAGGACGGACGCTGGCGTCAGCCAGACGCTCAAACCACGTGTGATGACGGTGAGTAACAGTTTGGACGTCATTAATGATTTGCCCGATTTCAGCCCATCGCTCATCCCTGGTACGTTCAGGTATATTGAGAGGTACTGCAAGTGGAATGGATTGCACCAGTTCCTTGATTCCCTCACCGGTAACAGCTACAGTTGGAATCACCGGCACAGCGAGTGCCGCACGCAATTTCTCCAGATCAATATTTATACCGCGGTGCCTGGTATCATCCCACATATTAAGGGCCACAATTACCGGTTTTTTCCGTTCAAGTAGCTGCAGGGTTATGTACAGGTTCCTCTCCAGATTAGTGGCATCTACCACGTCAATTATCACATCTCCACTATCGAGCATTCGCAGAGCCACCTTTTCGGCTTCAGAATTCGGCTCGAGAGTACACGTACCTGGAACGTCAATGACCTCTACCTCCTGCTGCCCCAGCCTCATGTGTCCGAGTGTGTAGCTCACCGTGGTGCCGGGATAATTGGATGAAATAACACGGATACCGGTGAGGCGTGAGAAGATCACGCTCTTACCCACATTAGGGTTACCCATCAGTAATACTTTCATAAGTTTAAGCGGTTCAGGCAGATGAGCGCAGTATTCAATATTGTCATATGAATGAATCCTTAATTTGATCGCTTCAATTATAATGCTAACGCTAATTATTTGCATTAAACAATTTCATTGGTATTATTAACCGCCTACGCGTACCAGCCTGGCACCTGCCAGGTCTGCCTCTAAACTACGCTGTACATTGCATTTGACTTCCAATGCATGCCTTGCTAAAATGATTATGGGCATATGTCCATAACAAACAGGATCAATTAACTATGCCGAGGCCAGTGAAATGCCGCAGGATAGCCTTCTTGCCGGAAGTTACTTACTTCAAGCCGGCGGGAATACCCCTGCGGTTCCTGGAAGAGGTGCGCCTGTCGCTGGAAGAGGCGGAGGCCATCCGGCTTAAGGACCTTGAAGACCTGGACCAAGAGCAGGCGGCCGTGCGCATGAACATCTCACGGCCGACTTTTCAGCGGGTGCTGGAATCGGCCAGGAAAAAAGTCGCTGATGCCCTGCTGAATGGCAAGGCTGTCAGGATAGAAGGCGGTAATTTCGAGTTTCAGAAAGCGCCTTTAGAAGAATATATGCTGCCCGGCAGGGGGCACGGACGTCATGGGCATTGCCGGGGTAGGGGTTTTGGTGGTCGATTTTAAAGTTGAAATGTAATTATTACTGTAAAAGGAGGTATTAAAATGCCATACGGAAGAGGTTACGGAGCGGGGAGAGGCGTTGGATGGGGTCGTGGAGGAGGCTACGGTTTCGGGTTCAGGGGATCCTCGCCGCCCTGGCCATATGTTGGCCGCGGCCGGGGAGGCCTGCCCAGGTGTGGGTATTTTTTTGACGGCCCGGCAGTTAACTGGCCCGGTTATCAGTATCCAGGTGCTGCTCCCGTTGCTGGTGACCTTGACAGCCTGAAAAGCGCGGTTGCTTCGATAAAGGATCACCTTGAAGCTTTGCGCTCTCGCATAAGCGAACTGGAAAACAAATAATTAAAAATATTGGCTGCGGCAGCAAGCCAGAGGAGGTATTAACATGCCAGGTTTTGATGGAACCGGACCCAGGGGACTTGGTCCCATGACAGGTGGAGCAAGGGGGTATTGTGTCATGCCAGCGGGTAATATTGGTTCGGGCTACAGGCGTGGATATGCTTATCCACCGCGTGGAATAGCTGATGACCCATTTTACCAGACACCGGTCAACCAGCAGGAGATCGAATTGCTTAAAACAGAATTTGACCGCCTGCTCAAGGAGCTTGAGGACATGGAGGCAAGAATAAGGCAACTGGAAAAGAAATAGTCCCATATTTACTGAGGCAGGATAAATCAATTTACGGAATAGGAGATGAAGCCATGAAATTAGCTGTGACCGCTGTGGGGAAAGGGCTTGACGCCGATGTTGACCCGCGCTTCGGCAGGTGCAAATACATCATTTTTATTGACCCGGACACGCTGGAGTTCGAGACAGTAGAGAACACCGCTTCGGGTGGCGGGGGCGCCGGCATTGCCGCCAGCCAGCTTGTAGCATCACATGGAGCTGATGCCGTGCTTACCGGCGATTGCGGGCCCAACGCCTACCAGGTGCTCTCGGCGGCCAATATCCAAGTGATAACCTGTGTATCCGGCAAGGTTAAGGACGCGGTGCAGACCTTTAAAGCCGGTCAATTCAAGGCCAGCAGCCAGCCCAGTGTCCAGCCTCACCACGGCTTATCAGGACGGTAATAATAACTAATTAAGGAGGTAAATCATGCCCAGAGGAGATATGACCGGACCGCCGCCTGGAGGCGGCAGGGGAGGTGGACGTGGCGCTGGCCAGGGTGGTGGAGGCAGGGGCACAGGACGCGGTGGCAGAATGGGAGGTAACCGACCCGGTGCAGGACCGGGCGGAGAGTGCGTTTGTCCCAGCTGCGGTGCAAAGACACCGCACCAGGCAGGCACACCGTGTTACAACCTAAAATGCCCCGGTTGTGGCGCCGCTATGACGAGAGCCTGAATGATTATATCTGTTGCCAGCGGCAAGGGTGGAACGGGTAAGACCCTGGTAGCCACCAGCCTTGCCCTTTCCCTCAAGGATACTTGCAGGGTGCAGTTGCTCGACTGTGACGTCGAGGAGCCCAATGACCACCTGTTCCTCCGGCCTGTCATCACGGACAGGGAGGCGGTCTGCATCCCTGTGCCGAAGGTGGATTATACCAAATGCACTTTTTGCGGGGAGTGCGCGCGGGTATGCGCCTATAAAGCCATCGCCGTTGTGCCCGGGAGCGTACTCGTGTTTGACCAGCTCTGCCACGGCTGCGGCGCCTGCAGTTATCTTTGCCCCGAGGGGGCCATCTCGGAAGAAGGCAGGGAAATGGGAGTCGTGGAGTCAGGCCATGCTGATGTCATCAAGTTCGTCCAGGGCAGGTTGACGGTTGGTGAGGCCATGCCGACCCCCGTAATTCGCACGGTAAAGGCCAGGATTGACCACACGGCAACTGCCATTCTGGATGTGTCTCCCGGCACCTCGTGCCCTGTTGTCGAGGCCGTCAGGGACACCGATTACTGCCTGCTCGTCACCGAGCCTACGCCCTTCGGCCTGCATGATCTCAAACTGGCCGTCGAGACGGTCAGGCAGCTGGGCATCCCCTGCGGCGTAATAATTAACCGTGCAGTCCCGGGAGAAAACCTGGTGCAGAATTACTGCGCGCGGGAAAAAATCCCGGTCTTGCTTGAGATACCGCTTGACAGGGAGATCGCGCGCCTTTATTCCATCGGGAAGACGCTGGCAGAGGGTATGCCTGAATGGCAGGCAAGCTTTAAAGACGTATATAACAGGATTACAGGAGCTATGCATGAAAGAAGTCGTTGTGCTCAGCGGTAAGGGCGGCACAGGCAAGACCAGCATAGCCGGCTGCTTTGCCGCGCTGGCACGCAACAAGGTGCTGGCGGATTGCGACGTGGATGCCGCTGACCTTCACCTGCTGTTGCAGCCGAAGTACAGGCGGAATGAAGAGTTCTGGAGCGGGCAGTCCGCGTATATCGACGACAAAACCTGCACCGGCTGCGGCCTGTGTGAAGAGCTATGCCGCTTCAATGCTATCAGGAATCTGAAGGTTGATCCCACATCCTGCGAGGGCTGTGGCTTTTGTTACCGCATCTGTCCGGTTGAAGCTATCACTATGAGGGACAACCTGGCCGGGCACTGGTTCATCTCCGACACGAGGTACGGCCCGCTGGTGCATGCGCGCCTCGGTATAGCGCAGGAGAATTCGGGCAAGCTGGTGGCACTGGTCAGGCAGCAGGCAAGAAAATTGGCGGAAGAGGCAGATTACACGGCTATTATCACCGATGGCCCTCCGGGCATTGGATGCCCGGTGATATCGTCGCTGTCCGGCGCCGACCTGGCGCTGCTGGTTACCGAACCCACACTATCAGGCATTCACGATCTGGAGCGGGTTATCGGGGTCTGCCGCCATTTTAAGGTACCGGCTTCAGTATGCATTAATAAGTATGATATCAATGAGGAAAAAGCCTCCGAGATTAAGCAATACTGCGCAAACAACGGGATAAAAGTCGAGGGGGAGATCCCCTTTGATACCAGCGTCAACCAGGCCGTAACCCGCGGTGTCCCGCTGGTCGAGCATAATGATGGCCCGGCGTCCCGCGCTATAAAGCAACTCTGGGATAACATGAAAGTTCTCTTTTCAACAAATTAATTAACGGGAGTTAAATATGCCTATTTATGACTATGTCTGCACCAGTTGCGGTTCCCGGTTCGAGCATATGCAGGCGGGTACAGAAGTAAAGAATCTGGCCTGTCCTGCCTGTGGCAGCAGCGCTGTCAGCAAGCTTGTTTCTATACCCGGCATAATACGGGGCAACAGTAAACCTCATGGTGGCCAGACATGCTGTGGCCGTGAGGAGCGCTGTGATAAACCTCCCTGCTCTACGGACAGCCGCTGCCGAAGGGACCGTTAGCTAGGTACTTAATCACAGCAGCCATCGACGATGATAAAACGTTGTTCCTTCATGTTAGTGAGGCACAGTGATATCAAATAAACTATGGAGATGTTTTTATGAAATATGCGATACCTATAAGCGGCGGTGTGCTATCGGCGCACTTTGGCCACTGCGAACAATTTGCCCTGATTGATGTTGACGAAAAAAATATAAAAATCCTGCGCAAGGAGTTAGTTGCGTCGCCGGGCCACCAGCCGGGCTTGCTGCCTGAGTGGTTGTCCAAGCAAGGTGTTTCTGTCGTTATTTCAGGCGGGATGGGATCTCGGGCTCAGTTGCTTTTTAATCAGAGCGGCATAAATGTGCTCATAGGCGCCCCGTCGGATTACCCGGAAAAGATAGTCATGGACTACCTTAATGGGAAGCTGGTAACAGGCGACAACGTTTGTGACCATTAATCTAAGTTAAGACAGGAAGGCGGGTTTATCATGTCCATAGAAGAACAGATTGCACAGAGGCTGGATGAGTTGTTTGTGCCACACGTGGTGCGCAACCTGCGGCACATGAATCTGATAAAGGAAATCAGTGTTACAGATCGCAAAGCGGCGATAACCCTGGCTGCGACAGCAATGGGAGAGGGCAGCCGTGAATGGCTGAAAAGTAAAATAGAAGAAGGTTTAGTCGGTCTGCCCGAAATTGATGGCGTCGAGATAAAGTATGTAGACGCCAGGCCTGCCGAGTTGAACAGGATAAGCCATGTTATAGCGGTAATGAGCGGCAAGGGAGGTGTGGGGAAATCACTGGTTTCCAGCCTGCTGGCTGTGTCACTCAGGCGCAGCGGTTACGAGGTGGGCATCCTCGATGCCGATATAACCGGCCCGAGTATCCCGAAGATGTTCGGGATAGTAGAGCGTCCGGGCGGCAGCGATAGCGGCCTGCTTCCTGTTACTTCCAGGTCCGGAATCGAAATCATGTCCATTAACCTGTTATTACCCCAGGAAGATGAAGCAGTAATCTGGAGAGGCCCGCTGATAGGCAAAATGATTACCCAGTTCTGGGAGGATGTGCTCTGGGGTACTTTAGACTATCTCATTGTTGACCTGCCTCCGGGGACTGCTGACGCGCCTTTGACCGTCCTGCAGTCATTGCCGATAACGGGCGCCATTATTGTGTTCACCCCCCAGGACCTGACGGCGATGATTGTAAAAAAGGCTATTAATATGTGCCGGCATATGAACAAACGGGTACTGGGTGTAGTGGAAAACATGAGCTATCTGCATGTGCCCGAGATAAATAGAGACATAGAGATATTCGGTAAAAGCCGCGGTGAAGAGATGGCGCAGGCGGCCAGTGCTCCGCTTATGGCCAGGATTCCCATTGACCCGGAGCTTGCCAGCCTCTGCGATGGAGGCAAGATTGAACGTTACGATGCTCCCTTTATTGGGCCATTGGGAGAGCAATTAGCCGATAGCGTTCAAGCAAAGCAAACTGAAGTACCCTGATGAAGCGATAACAGGAGAACATAACATGCGTGTAAGTAGGGAAGAATATCGACAGATGGTTGAATTGGAAATGCGTAAGGTCTACAGCGAGAAGGTCATAGACCACGCACTGAACCCCAGGAATGTGGGCGTGTTATCAGACTTCAGTGGATACGCCACCGTCACGGGACCCTGTGGTGACACGATGGATACATGGCTGCGCGTTAGCGATGGAATAATTACTGAAGCAACATTCATGACTGACGGCTGTGGAACAACCATTGCAGCTGGCAGCATGGTTACGGAGATGGTAAAAGATAAGCCTGTTAGCGCGGCTTTAAAGATGAGTCAGCAGGATATCCTGTCCGCTCTCGACGGTCTACCCGAAGAAAGCCAGCATTGTGCTCTGCTGGCCGCCAACACGCTCAGGGAAGCAATCAAGGACTATTATGAATACGGGCGTGAATCCTGGAAACGCGCGTACAAAAAAGCGCGAAAGTAAACAATCAGATGACTGCAATGAGTAAGCTATCGCCCTTCATTACGCATGCTGCGGATTATGACCGCTGGTATGATGAACAAAAGGGTAAATTAATATTTAAAAGTGAGCTTAAAGCTTTTAAAAAGGTTTTGCCTTCACTGCCTGAACCATGGCTGGAAATAGGCGTAGGCAGCGGCCGCTTTGCACAGGCGCTGGGAATCAAGGTCGGCCTGGATCCATCAGGTGAGCTTTTAAAAATGGCGAAAGGCCGCGGCATCATTTCCATTCTGGGTAAAGCGGAACAACATATCTTCCCCGCGGAAAGCTTTGGTACCGTTTTTTTAATTATGACACTATGCTTCCTCGATAACCCGGGGATTGTGTTATCAGAAATCCAAGGCATCTTGAAACCTAACGGCAAGTTAGCCGTGGGATTTGTGCCGGCAGAAAGCAAGTGGGGAACTTTCTATAAACAAAAGAAGCAGGCAGGACACACATTTTATAAATCCGCAAAATTTTATACTTACGTGGAATTGCAATCACTGCTAGAACAAACCGGCCTTGCTATAGAGAGCGTCGTCTCAACCCTGTTTCAAAAACCGTCTGACCCGGGCGCGATTGAAACGCCGGTGTACTATTATGATAAAACGGCCGGTTTCCTGGTGGTTGTAGCAGGCAAACTGCAACTTCCGCTTAAAGGAGAATAGCTTCAGATGTCAATAGTATACGGGCCTGTCCCTTCATGGCGCTTGGGCAGGTCGCTTGGCATAGATGTCGTGTCTACTGCCTTTAAGACATGCTCTTTCGATTGTGTTTACTGCCAGCTGGGCAGGACCATCAATAAACGCGAGAAAAGAAGTTATTTTGTATCGCTTGAGCGGCTGAAACAGGAACTTGAATTCATGAAAGCCGTACCGGCGGACTGCGCAACGTTTTCAGGCATGGGCGAACCCACTTTGGCCAGTAATATCGGGAAGGCGATTCAGATGACCAAAAGTCTTCTCAATATTCCGGTTGCCGTATTAACGAATTCATCCCTGTTACCCGATCAGGCTGTGCGTCAGGAGTTGGCCAACGCAGATATCGTGGTGGTTAAGCTGGATGCACCTGATGATTACCTTTTACGTGAAATTAACAGGCCTGTGTTAAATTGTTCATTTGACAATATCCTTGATGGCATCAAGTCGTTCCGTTCCATGTTCAGAGGGAAGCTGGCCATCCAGATGATGTTTATTGAGACTAACAAGAACCGTGCTGCCGAATTGGCTGAAATAGCGGAACAACTGTCCACGGACGAAGTGCAGTTGAACACGCCGCTGCGTCCATGTCCTGTCAGGCCACTAAGACCGGAGGAGATGTTGCTTATCCAGCGGATGTTCACAAAATTGGGGCATGTCGTTACAGTATATAGTGCTCCAAAGCCTGTTGTTGTGCCTTTTGATAACCTGCAGACTGTTCGTCGTAGGCCGGAAATCCCACTTTCCTCAAATAAACAAATTAAGATGCTTCCGTATTAGATCATCGGATTCTTATTTTTCTTGTTGCATGACTGATGAGCGTGAAGTACAATTTTTAGATATGCATGTCTATATGAGGTGGCCTCAATATGCAAGTTCATATTTATAGTATGTTCTAATTTCCACGCGTTAGGCCTCACTTATGTGTGACGTCAGGGCAACTACTCAAAAAAAACAGCAGACAAAGGATATGAAAATGGACAGCTTCGACCTTGAACCCAACTATGCTTCGAACGAGATACCGGGCAAGTGCCTGAAGTGCCTAGCCGAGAAAGAGCTGAACAACTGCCTGTTCGGCCTGCTGGGTGAGCAGAGCGGCGATACACAGCTGCAGCAGCGTTATGAAGCCCTGCTGGCTCTTCTGCAGTCCCCGGATTTTGAAAGGCTGCGCAGCCAGGCGGAGAGGTTACTGTCCGAGGGCAGGCAGGTCAGGGTTAAGGTGGATTACAACAACGGCAGCCTACAGTGCGAACTGATAGCTGACTGAAAAAACAAAGGAGGAATTTATTATGAAAATCGCAGTAGTGACCGATGACGAGACCACGGTATGCCAGCACTTTGGCCGGGCGGAGTATTATATGGTCTTCACGGCAGAAAACGGGAAAATTACCGGGAAGGAAAGGCGCGACAAAATGGGGCACCGGCACTTCGTAGGCCAGGAGAGCGGACAGGGGTCTGGCGGCGGCCCGCATGGTTATGATGCAGCATCGCAGGGCAAACATGCCAGCATGGCCCAATCCATATCTGATTGCCAGGTACTCATCGCCGGTGGGATGGGAATGGGAGCTTATGACAGCATGCGAAGTTATAACATAGAGTCGATAGTCACCGACGTAGAAATAATTGAGGACGCTGTTAAGCGTTACCTCGAAGGCAAACTGACCAACCTGATGGACAGGCTGCATTAAGGCCAGCATGGTGATGGTACGTCATTGCTGAAAATCATTAATCGGCACTAATGAACGGATAGAAAAGAGGATTAAACATGTCTATAGAAGAACAGATAAGGCACAGGCTGGATGAGCTATTTGTGCCTCATGTGGTGCGAAGTCTGCAGCACATGAACCTGCTGATGGATATTGCTGTTACGAATCACAAAGCAGTGATCACCCTGGCTTCTACGGCGCTCAATGAAGGCAGCCGGGAATGGCTTAAAAGCAAGATTGAAGAAAGTGTAATCGGTTTGCCGGGACTTGACGGCGCTGAGCTCCAGTACGTGGAAGCCAAGCCTGCCGAGCTGAACAAGATTAGTAATGTTATAGCTGTGATGAGCGGCAAGGGTGGTGTGGGGAAATCACTGGTTTCCAGCCTGGCGGCCGTCGCCCTCAGGCGCAGCGGTTGTGAGGTGGGTATCCTCGATGCGGATATTACAGGCCCAAGCATCCCAAAGATGTTTGGGATAACCGATCGTCCCGGAGGCAGTGTCAGTGGGATACTACCCGTTACCTCGAAGTCAGGAATCGAAATGATGTCCATTAATCTTCTTTTGCCCAATGAAGATGAGGCAGTGATATGGCGCGGTCCACTTATAGGGAAAGCGATAACTCAGTTCTGGGAGGAAGTCTTGTGGGGTAATTTAGACTATCTTATAGTTGACCTGCCACCTGGTACTGCTGATGCGCCTCTAACCGTCATGCAGCAGCTTCCTGTATCGGGAGTGGTCATCGTTTTCACGCCTCAAGATTTAACAGCAATGATCGTCAAAAAGGCAGTCAAGATGTGCCAGCAGATGAACAAACGGATATTGGGAGTAGTGGAAAACATGAGTTATTTGTATGTACCTGAAATAGATAAGAAGATCGAGCTCTTCGGCAAAAGCCATGGTGAAGAGATGGCCAAGACGGCTCAAGCTCCTCTTCTGGGGCAGATACCAATTGACCCGAAGCTGGCTAAGCTCTGCGATTCGGGTAATATTGAACGCTATGACTCTGAAATTATGCAACAGCTCGGAGAGTCTCTCTTAAAGGTGCTCCTGCTCCCGGGAAGGAGCAAGCATGATTGAGATTACCGAAAACCCCATCTCTCCAGAGCGGGTAATTGGCAAGGTTAAGACTGACCGCAGCGGCTGTATGGTCACCTATATCGGGCTTATTCGCGGTTACGCTCAAGGTAAACCTGTGGTTTCTGTGGAATACCAGGATTCCAATAGAAGCGCTGCAGAAGCATTGGAGCGAATCGCCAATAATGCCAGGCAAAGATGGCACATAGAAAACGTCGCTATATCCCACAGGATAGGCAGGCTTGAAATCGGTGAGATTAATCTGGTGGTTGCTTTAGCCTCAGTCCATCGCCGGGAGGGCTTCGCTGCCTGCCGATATATTATCGATCAGTTCAAGCGAAGGTTACCGACCAGAAAAATCGAAACCTACCATGATGGCAGCATTGGGTCCGAGGCGTAATAGGATTGTAATAGTTGAGACGATACTGAGGCAAAAGATCCAAATAGAGAAGTGATAACGGTAAAGGATACACAACTGAAATGGTCTACATAGAAATAGAACCAGACCTCAATGAATGCGTGGAAACAAAAGCGAGAAAGGAATATAAGAAGCTCTCTAGCTTAGTAATGAAAGGAAATAAGGAAAGGAGCCTTTGTCAGCGATTAGAACTCCTGCGCCTTTTCTTGGAGACCGCAGATTTTGGTAAATTACGCAGCACTTCGGAGAGGTTTCTCGTGAAAGACAAAAGGGTAATATTCCTAATTTGGGAGAAATCCGGCAAGGTAGCCTGCACAATGAAGGTTTAGTAAGAGGTTAATATGGAAGTGAGTTTGATTACACTGTGCGAGAATACTGCAGGGAGGACTGACGTCCTTGCCGAATGGGGATTGAGCATACTTGTAGAGGTCGATGGGCTCAAGCTCTTGCTAGATACTGGTTATGGGATCTCGACTGTTCATAACGCCGTGACTTTAGACGTTAACCTTAAGGAGGTACAAAAAATAGTATTAAGCCATGGCCATGCTGATCACACGGGTGGTTTAAGAGAGGTCTTACGCAGAACTGGGCGGATAGAAATTATCGCTCACCCTGACATTTGGGCTTCCAAATACGTGTCTCGCCCCGGTGAAGAACACCATACCTATATTGGCATTCCTTTCCAACCTGAGGAATTAGAGAGACTTGGCGCATTTTCCAGTCTATCCGAACACCCTGTATGGATAACTGACGATATTGTCACAACTGGTGAAATCCCAATGGTAGTACCCTATGAAACTATAGACTCAAATCTGTACGTGAAAGACGGCGATAATCTAGTGCCCGATCCCCTTGCAGATGACCAGGCACTTGTCATAAAAGCAAATTTTGGTCTTGTTGTCGTTTTGGGATGCGCCCATCGAGGTTTGATCAATACACTGAAGTATGCCCGGGAAATTACAGGTGTGGACGATGTTTATGCCATAATCGGCGGTACTCACCTCTTCCGTGCTGATGAGGAACGTATTGAAAGGACCATCGCTGATCTGAAGGAGATTGGAGTTCAGAAACTGGGCGTTTCCCACTGCACCAGCTTTTTTGCCTCGGCGCGACTGGCGCAGGAGTTTGCGGATTCATTCTTCCTCAATAACGCAGGCACCCGGCTTACATTGCCATAGCAAACATAAGGCGCTATAGTTTGCGTCAATGGGAAGGATACTATTGAAAGCGGGATTTTAATAGCAGTGCAAAATTCAGAGGGTAAGGAAAGGAGTTGTAGCGGCTCAATGATTGCCCTGATATAATGGTATATTAATCATCGAATAATTTTTAGCTTTATTATTAGGACGCTGCTAGTTGCAGCAGCAAATTTAACCGAAGGAGGAGAAAAATGTGGAATGCTTCAAAATGTAATCTTTGTGGTGATTGCCTTACTAAATGTCTTTACATCGATTATGACAAGGACCGCGCCGCCAGGGACATCAATGCCCTGATGAAGGGGGAAAACGCCGAAATACTGGGAAGGTGCGTCACCTGCTGCGCCTGCCGCGAGTACTGCCCGACGGGCGCCGACCCGTTCGACCTCATACTCAAGATGATGGAAAAGCACAAGTCCTTCCCCATCAAGCCTGAGGCGGTGGGCTTCTTCAGCATGGCTTCCTCCGTGCCTAACCAGATTATGAAAGGCCAACCGGGCAAGCCCATCCTCTCGCTGTGCGTGATGGAGATGTCGCTGCCGCCGGATGCCATCGGCGGGCAGATGTTCGACGGCCTGACCATCGCCAAAGGAGGGGATTATTTCTGCTACGTGGGCTATGTGCATGCCGGCCTGGAAACGCCGGTGGCCGAAAACGCCCGCAAATTTATTGATAATATCGCCGGGCTTGGCGATGAGATCATTTTCCTGCATGACGATTGCTACGCCATGGTGGACGCCAAGGTCAAGGACTACGGCATCAAAGTACCCTTCAGGTACATGCACATCTTGGAATACATGCGCAACTACCTGCGTGATAATAAGAGCAAGATCACCAGGCTGGGCAAGAAGGCCGCCTACCAGCGGCCCTGCGCCTCGCGCTACACGCCGGCCAAGGACGTCTTCGTGGACGAGATCTTCGAACTGATCGGCGTAGAGCGGCCGCAGCGTAAATACGAGCGCGAAACTGCCCTATGCTGCACAGGCGCCTTCGTCAAGGTGTACCCGCAGCAGGCCGCCGAGATGCAGGCTAAGAACGTTGAGGATGCGATCAATTGCGGTGCAGATGCGCTGATTACCCTCTGCCCCTTGTGTGACAGGGTGCTGAGGAAACCGACTACCGAGCGAGGCCTGCGCAAGATCTACGTCACCGACCTGGTTCGCATGGCGCTGGGCGAAAAACCCTGGCCAGCCTGAAAGCTAACCAACTGAGAAAGAATGACCATATTTGGGCTGAACTTACCGATGGATATACCTCAATCACCGACCCTATGGTGATACTACGGAGATATGGTTGCGCATTAACGACGGAATTATTGCTGAAATCACATTCACGACTGATGGCTGCATAAGTACAAAATTTGTTAGGAAGAAGAACTCAAGACCTACGATCCCTGTGTCTCCTGCTCCAGCTTAGGTAAACGGCGCACCGCATAAAGTCCACAGCCGGACAGCGGATTGTTTCTTACGATATTATCGGCTAGTATAATTGACTGCTTTATAAATTATTATGCAATATCAGGACAGCCAGTTATGTTAATAGTAACGTGCATCAAACAGGTGCCGGATACCACTCAGGTAAAGATCGACCCTGAAACCGGCACTTTGATACGTGAAGGCGTCCCCTCGATAGTAAATCCCTTTGATGCCCATGCCTTGGAGGAGAGCTTACGACTGAAAGAAAGATACGGGTTTAAGGTTGTGGCTATATCAATGGGACCCCCAAGTGCAGAGATGACGTTGCGCAAAGCTCTTGCTGTTGGTGCGGATGACGTTATACTGCTGAGCGACCGCGCTTTCGGCGGCGCTGATACCCTGGCCACCAGCATGGTCCTGGCCGAGGCCGTCAAGCGGTTGTCTGAAAAAGAAGAGGTCGCCATGGTTATCTGCGGCAAGCAGACCATCGATGGCGATACCGCCCAGGTGGGACCGGGTATTGCAACCCGGCTCAAGTACTCCCAGCTTACATCCGTAGATCATATTGAAAGCGTTGATCTGCAGACTAGGAGGATCACGGTCCGCTGCAAGTTCGAGGGACGTTACGAGGTTCTGGAATCTTCGCTTCCTGCAATGATAGCTGTGCTGCGTGAAATAAACCGGCCGCGGTATCCCACAGTGCCAATGAGGCTTATGTCCCAGGAGTCAAATATAAAACTGTGGGACAATAAAGTAATGAAACTAAGCGAAGATGTAATAGGACTGAAGGGTTCGGCAACTGCAGTAAAGAGGATATTCTCTCCGGACAGGGAGAAAGGGCAGATACTAGGCGGCGATGAAATTACCGATCCTGATGAAGCTGCACGCAAGCTAATTGACTTGCTTGTAAGTAAAAATCTTTTATCGCTACAGTAATTTTTAAGCTAAATAATCGAGATTTGACAATGGATGAGAAGAAAAATATAAAGAAACCTCTTGGTGTCGGCAGACTTATCGAGGGAAAATGCATATTATGCGGCGCCCGGTGTCAAAGCGTTTGTCCGAAAAATGCCATTACGATGACCGAACAAGGGGAGCCTGTAATAGATACTGCAAAGTGCACCGGCTGCAGAAAATGTTCAAAGATTTGTCCCTCGCAAGCTCTTGAAATCTATTATACGCCTGAGCAGCAAAAAATTCTTGATGAAATCGCCAGGCAGGGACAGGTAGTTCATCATGAGGAAGCGGAGCCCGAAGATCTGGAAATGCCCAGAGGTCACGGCGAATACAGGGGAGTATGGGTCTTCTTAGAACAAACCGACGGAGAACCTGCTACCGTTTCATGGGAACTACTCGGAGTTGGTAATACTTTAGCCAGGCAGTTGAATGTGGATCTATGCTCAGTAGTGATCGGTGAAAAAGTCGAGCGCCTCTGTCACGAGTCATTTGCTTACGGTGCCGATAAGGCTTATCTGATCGATGATCCAATTTTCCGTTATTACAGGACTGAGCCGTATTTCAAAGCTCTATGCAATCTTGTCCAAAAACATAAACCGGAGATCTTGCTTATAGGCGCTACGGGGGTCGGCAGAGATTTAGCCGGTGCATTAGCTACCTGTCTGAGTACCGGCCTTACGGCTGACTGCACCGGATTAGCAGTAGATCATGAGCGGCGTCTTTTAATGCAAACGCGTCCTGCCTTTGGTGGCAATATAATGGCTACTATTGTGACCGAAAAAGCATGGCCTCAAATGGCGACCGTGCGCCCACATACAATGCACATGCATGAAAAGGATCCTTCCCGTCACGGGGAAATTATCCATGAAAGGCTGGCCATGTGTGAGGATGAAATTGCTACAAAGGTTCTAGAAATAATTGAGAGGAAGCAAGTTGGGAACGTGGATATAGCTGGAGCGGATTTCATTGTCTCGGGTGGTCGTGGCATGCAGTCAGCCGAGAATTTCCGCGTATTACAGGAGCTGGCTGGTGAACTCGGTGGGGTGGTGGCATGTTCGCGTTGCGTCGTTGATGCTGGTTGGATGCCTGCCGAACGCCAGGTCGGTCAGACTGGTAAGACCGTCCGTCCCAAAATATACATTGCCGTCGGAATCAGCGGGGCAATACAGCACCTGGTGGGAATGCAGAACTCGGATATTATTATTGCTATCAACCGCGATAAGCATGCGCCAATTTTCGAAGCAGCACATTACGGCCTTGTCGGGGACCTCTTCAAAATAGTACCGTCGCTTACGAAGCAGATTAAGGCGCTGCGGGCAAACAATAAATCATGATGGGAAAAGGCTAGTGGAGGAAAACTAAATGTCAGCTCAAGTTCCTTTTTTTACAGCCGTTTTTATAATAGCGGTGGTGATCTTCCTGTGGAGCTGTTACCAGAAGTTTAGCCTGGTCGAGCTTGGAAAGCCGGACAATCGTTTCAATGAATTGGGCAAGCGTTTTGTGAATATGCTTGTATACGCTTTCGGACAAAAGCGGGTCGTAACGCGAAGTTATCCTTTCGGCCTGAACCATTTCTTTTTTTTCTGGTGCTTTCTGATATTGCTCATCGCAAATACCGAATTCCTCCTGCACGGCCTTTTTCCGAGTTACATAAGTCTTGCAAATCTGCCAACTGGTTTATACTATACTCTCGCATTTATTTTTGACCTGGCCTCTTTTCTTGCACTGTTGGCTGTAATCGTTGCGCTAAGCCGCAGATTGTTTTTCGCCCCAAAATATATCGACGCCAAAACCACGGATGCTTTTGTGATACTTGGCCTCGTGGCAACGCTCATTATCGCATTTTTCAGTTTGCACGGCAGCGAGATTGCACTAGGGATCGAAAAGGCCGCACAGTTCATGCCATTTTCGAGTTTTGTAGGCAAGGTCGTCCTTGCCAGTACACCTTCTTATACGCTCTTCAACCTGATTACTATATTTTGGTGGATCCACGCAGCAGCGCTATTAGGCTTCCTGGACTATCTGCCTTATAGCAAACACATACATATACTCACATCGATACCTAACTGTTTTTTCCGCAGCACTGAAAAAGTCAATACCCAGCCCCGAGAAGAATTTCAGAAAGGAAAAAACTATGGAGTGGGGCAGGTTGATCAATTTCGGTGGAAAGATTTATTCGATTCATTTTCATGTACCGAATGCGGAAGATGCAACGATAATTGTCCTGCAACCATAACGGGAAAAACGCTTAATCCACGCCTGATAATTCATGATATCAAAATGAACTTGTTGAGCAATGGCAGAGCTATAAAGAAACGGCTTGATACCACACTCCCGCTGATAGGGTCATGCCGCGAAGGATGCATCATTGAGGATGCTATCTGGGCCTGCACTACCTGCGGTGCTTGCATGGAGGTATGCCCGGTATTTATAGAGCACGTACCTAAACTAGTTTATATGCGAAGGAACCTTGTGGAAATGAAGGCGACATTTCCGGAAGAGCTTTTATCGCTCTTCGAAAACATGGAAACCCGCAGTAATCCATGGGGCATTATTCCTGCGGAGCGTGGAAAGTGGGCTACGGAAGTCAGTGCACCCTCTTTTGAAAAAAATAGATCTGAATACTTATTCTACGTGGGCTGCACTGGCGCTTTCGATGCACGCAATAAACGTAATACAATAGCAATAACTAACATACTTAATACGTCTGGCATTTCCTGGGGTGTCCTGGGAAAAGACGAGAAATGCTGCGGTGATAGCATGAGACGTTTAGGCAACGAGTATGTCTTTGAGCAGATGGCTAAAGAAAATGTGAAATTGTTGCAAGATCAAGGGGTTAGAAAAATCATTACGCAATGCCCGCATTGCTACAATACGCTCAAAAACGATTATCGGCAGTATGGCACCGAATTGGAGGTAGTCCATTATTCGGAGTTTATCTTAAAACTGATTGACTCCAAAAAGCTCGTCTTAAAAAATAAAGCAGATGTTGGAAAGGTCATATATCATGATTCATGTTACCTGGGAAGGTATAATTCGGTTTATGAGCAACCCAGAAAACTGATAGAAATGTCAACCGGGCGGTACCCGTTGGAAATGGAACGCAAGCGCGAGAGGTCCTTCTGCTGCGGTGCAGGGGGAGGCCATATGTGGATGGAGGAAAACGCTGGTACCAGGATTAATATGGAGCGTGTTAAAGAAGCCCTGAGCAAAAACCCGGATACGATCTGCGTTTGTTGCCCTTATTGCGTTACCATGATGGAAGACGGGCTCACAGACTTAAAAGTGCCTGACAAAGTGTCTGTTTTAGACCTTTCAGAGATAGTAGAAATGTCCCTGAAATAATGGCTTCTATCTCAAACAACTCCTTGCCCGCCTTCCCAGCTTAAAGTACAATTCAAACGAGAATATGGGAGATAACAGGACCATCGAGCTTGCCCGCATCAGTGCCAGAGGAGTGGTGCAGGGCGTCGGCTTCAGGCCATTCGT
>Ga0163209_1000064_pt1 | contig 39947 bp, 38 predicted proteins | sample Kivu_160m_FD_113538 | JGI IMG/M metagenome (GOLD analysis project Ga0163209, IMG submission 113538) | Freshwater microbial communities from Lake Kivu, Western Province, Rwanda to study Microbial Dark Matter (Phase II) - Kivu_160m | ecosystem: Environmental > Aquatic > Freshwater > Lake ...
AGACGACGAATCCCAGCGCCGCCGCGGCGAGGATGACGAACACCGGATTGACTTTGGTCAGGACGAGCACGCCGAAGACGACAAGGGCGATGAGGACCTTGTCCCAGCCCCCGCCAACCGCGGCGGCCCAGCCCATTTTTTTCACCGAGAAGACGCTGTAGGCCATTTCGTAGGCCGTCCAGAGAAGGAGGCCGATGATGACGGGCCGCACGGCCTGGAGCATCGCGCTCACGGCGGAGCTGTCCTTGACCTTGAAGAAATAAACGATCATGACCAGCATCAGGATCGTCGTGGGCAGGACTGTCCCGGCAACGGCCGCGATGGCACCCGGGAGGCCGGCCAGTTTGTAGCCGACATAGGCCGAGACTTGAGGCGCAATGGGCCCGGGAAGGGCATTTCCGATGGCGACGCCGTCGGCGAACTCGGCCGACGTAGCCCAGCCGGCCGACGTAACTTCGCGCTGCATCAAGGCCAGGGAAGCCGGCCCTCCGCCCCAGGAAAAAAGAGCGACCCGGGTGAAAAGGTTGAATATTTTGAAGAGGAGCATCGATGTTCTCTCCTTTGTTCCAAAATTTAGCATGGAGAGGAGGGAATGTAAACGGCCGGGCCTTTTCGCGAAGGCCGCCCGCGCCCCTTTCGGGTTGCCAAATCACGGCCGAGGGATTAGGATGAGGGCGCAGGAAATTTCGGGCGGCCGGCGGCCGTCCCAAGCGGCAAGGAGAAGCGATGAAGCTCACGATGTACCAGGTCGACGCGTTCACGGAGAAAATTTTCGGTGGCAATCCGGCCGCGGTCTGTCCGCTCGAGTCCTGGCTTCCGGCTCCGCTCATGCAGGCGATCGCCGCCGAGAACAACCTGGCCGAGACCGCGTTCTTCGTCCGGGACGGTGACCGCTTCGAGATCCGCTGGTTCACCCCGGCGGCCGAAGTCGACCTCTGCGGGCACGCCACGCTGGCTTCGGCTCACGTCCTCTTCCATCATCTGGGCTATACCAAGGCCGAAATTGTATTCCGCTCCCAGAGCGGGGAGCTCCGCGCCCTGAAAAAAGACGAGTTGATCTACCTCGATTTCCCAGCTCACAGCCCCGTTGCCGCCCCCGTCGAGGAGGCCCTGATCAAGGGCCTGGGGAAAACTCCCCGGGAAGTCCATAAAGGCCGCGATTATCTTGCCGTGTTCGGGGAGGAGGCCGACATCGTCTCGATCCGGCCCGATTTCTCGGAACTGCTCAAGCTTGACTGTCTCGGAATCATCGCCACCGCTCCGGGCTCGGCGTGCGATTTCGTTTCGCGCTTTTTCGCCCCCCGCGTGGGCGTGCCGGAGGACCCCGTGACGGGCTCCGCCCATACGCTCCTCATCCCCTACTGGGCCAAGAGGCTGGGGAAAAACACTCTGCGGGCCGTCCAAGTCTCCAAGAGGCGAGGAGAATTGTTCTGCGAGTTTCTCGGCGCCCGCGTTCTCATCGGCGGCCGGGCCGTGACGTTCTTCCAGGCGGCGGTCGAGATCTGAGCCCTAAAAACGGAGCGACAGGCAGCTCAGTCCGCCGTCCAGCTTCTGGAATTCGGAAACGTCGAGGGCGAGGACCGGGTATCCGGCTCGCTCGACCGCGCGCTTCGTTTCTTCGAATCCCGAGGGCATCAAGACTGTGCCGTTGACCCAGACGCTGTTGGCCGCGTAGGATTCCTCGTCCGCGACCGGAATCAGGTCAAAATTCCTGAAATCGGGCTTGCGGAGAAGTTCTCCTGCTGCGAGAATATCGGCCCCGCCGAGATGCGCCACCCCCGTTTTGAGGTGAAGGACATCCTTGAGGCCGACGAGCGAAGCGCTGTAGCGGTATTTCTTTAAAATCGCGGCCAGTTGTTCCGCGCCGTGCCGATTCGTCCGGCCGGAAAGGCCGATGAAAAAGTGGCTGCCCGCTTGAAGGACGTCTCCCCCGTCCAGAGTCCCGGGACCCTGGATTCTCTCCGGGCGGGGGAAGAACGGCGCCAGCGCCTCCGCAATCGCGGCCTCCTCGCCCCGGCGGCTCGGCGCCCCGAGCCGGGTGATCACGGCCAGGCGGTCCGTCACGACGGCCGGATCTTCGACGAACGTCGAATCCGGAAACCGCTCGTCGCCTTCGAGGACGACGACCTCGACGCCGCAGGACCGGAGCGCCTCGACGTACGCGGCGTGCTGGCCGAGCGCCCGGTCGAAATCCGGCGGGCCGAGTTCGGCCGTCGTCAGGCCGTGGACGAAATTCCGGCATGGCCGGCGGACGACCGCTCGCCGGAATCCCGGACGATATGCGGAGCGCGGAGGACGAAACGCAGGCCGCATGGTCATCGTCCTCCCGGCCGGATCGGGTACGACTTTTTTTCGTTCGATACGTGGCACAGGCTACTCTCCGGAGGCTCATTATAGGAGTTTGCACCCTGATTTCAAAGGAAATCCCAGCCCAGGATGAACTTTTTTTCGGGATTTTCGTCTATCCTAGGGAGGACTTTTTATAGTCCCGAGGAGGCCCGATATGACGAGCGCAACCGGAAAAATCGTCGGCATCATTCTCCTGGTCTTCATCATTCTGTTGATCGCCTGGCCCGTGCAGCATTTCCTGTTCTCGCCCGGCGCCCCGTTCTCGGGAATCTTCGACCGCTGGCCGTTCCATTCCAGCCGCTGGGACGGAGACCATTGGCCGTTTTTCGGCATTATCGGGCTCACAATCGGCGGTCTGGCCCTCTTCGCCCTTCTGATCGCGGTCCTGGTCTGGGTCTATCGCGACGCAGAAAGCCGGGGCATGAGCGGCATCCTCTGGGCTTTGATCGTATTCATCGGCCACCTTGTCGGCCTGATTATCTACTTGATCGTCCGCTCGGACCATCCGGTCCGGGCTCCGTCGCCAGCCGGCCCCTCGGCGGTCCCCGGCCAGCCGTTCAATTGCCGTCAGTGCGGCAAGATCGTGGACAAACACCACGCCTTCTGTCCCTACTGCGGAGCGCGGGTCGAGGCGGTCTGTCCGAAGTGCGCCAAACCCGTCGAGAAGGGCTGGGTGGCCTGCCCGGCCTGCGGCGAAAAGCTGTAATCCTTATTTCGTGAGGGCCTCGAGGTTGGCCTCGATGAGGTCGATCTGAGCCTTGAGGTCGGCGAGCTTCCGTTTTTCCTTTTCCACGACGTCGGCCGGGGCCCGGCTGAGGAAGCTCTCGTTGCCCAGCTTGGCCTCCGCTTTCCCCATGTCCTCGGCCAGCTTCGCCCGCAAAGCCGTCATCCGCTCCCGTTCCTTCTCCGGGTCGATCACGCCGGCCAGGAAGACCTCGATGTCGCCGATGACCTGGCCGACGGCCGCCGGCGGCCGCTTGACTTGAGGGCCGATCTCGACCGATTGAAGGGCGGCGATATGGGCGATGAACCCGCGGAGGCGGCCCAGGATCGCCGCCGATTCGCCGCTCGTCTTGAAATGCGCTTCGACCTTTTTCCCGGGCGGGATTCCATGCAGGGCCCGGATTTCCCGGATCCCGCGGATGACGTTCTGGACGACGGCGAACTCCGCTTCGAGGGCGTCGTCCTCCGCGTCCGTCTGCGGCGCGGGCCAGGCGGCCGAAATCAGGAGGTCCGCCTGCGGAAGGGGCCGGTCGATTCCTCGGACCGGGCATTGGGCATTGAGCCGCTCCCAGAGCGTCTCGGTGATGAACGGGACGAAGGGATGGAAGAAGCGGAGGACCTGGTCGAGGGCAAAGGCCAGGACGGACCGGGCGACGGGCGCCGAGAGATCGTCCTTGAACCGCGGCTTGATGATTTCGAGGTACCAGTCGCACAGTTCACCCCAGAAGAATTCCCGGGCGGCGCCGAGGGCCGCGGACGGATTGTACGCTTCGAGCGCCGCCGTGACTTCGGCCGTGACTCGGGACAAGCGGGACAGAATCCATTTGTCTTCGGGAGCCAGCTGGTCCCGCCTGACGGGCGCATATCCGTGTTCGCCCAGGTTCATCAACGCGAAGCGGGCCGCGTTCCACAGCTTCGTGCAGAATCCGCGGCCGACCTCGAACCGGTCGCTTATGATCTTGGCCATGGGGATGTCCGGCATCGTCCCCAGCACGTCGAATTCCCTTCCGGTCTTCGGGCAGATATACGTGAAAATGCTCCGGCCGTGTTTGGCCGTCGCCAGGTCGACCAGCTCTCCGGTGTAGGGCGAAACGGCCTGCACGGGCAGGCGGATATCCTGGGTCCCCGTCTGCATGTCGCAGATGACGTAGCGCATGGCGTCGGCCCCGTATTTGTCGATGATGTCCTCGGGGTCGATGCCGTTGCCCTTGCTCTTGCTCATCCGCTCGCCTTTCCCGTCCTGGATGTTGGCGTGGATGAACGAATCGGTGAAGGGGACATCCCCCAGGAGGTAGAGCCCCATGAGCTGCATCCGCGCCACCCAAAGGGTGATGATGTCGCGGGCGGTCACGAGGCACGACCCCGGGTAATAGTAACCCAGGCAGTTCCCGCCGGCTTTCGTTCCGGCGAGCGGCCGTTGGCCGGGATCGAGCTCGGCCGTGGCCGGGTCGGGCCAGCCGAGCGTGCTGAACGGCCAGAGCGCGGAGCTGAACCAGGTATCGAGCACGTCGGGATCCCGGCTGAAGCCGGCGGCTTCGAGCCGGGCGGCGTATTTAGCTTCGGCGGCCGCGTCGCGAAGGGAGACGAGGACGTCGAAATCGCCGCCGGCGTCCAAATCCTTGATCCGGTCCGGAGCGCAAAGCCGGCCTTCGCCGTCGGCGATCCAGGCCTTCAATTCCACGTCCGGCGCTTCCGGAACGGCGGCCAGGACGGCGGCCAGGTCCGCGCCCTTGGCCCCGGCCTGCCAGATGGGGATGCGGTGCCCCCACCACAGCTGGCGGCTGATGCACCAGTCCCTCTTTTCCGCCAGCCAGCTGGTGTAGGTCCCGCCATAGCGGGCGGGGTCGGGATGGAACATCAGGCCCAGCCCGCTCGGAGCGGTCCGCACGCCGTTCGCGGCGTCGATCGCGACCTGGGCCAATCCGGCCGCGCGGAACTCGTTTTTCGTGCCTGCCCCGCAGAGGATGCCGCCTTCGACGTCGCCCATGCGGACGAACCACTGTTTGGAGATATAGGGCTCGATCGGCGTCTTCGACCGGTCGGAATGGCCGATCTCGATATCCCTGTCTTCGACCTCGGCGAGCAATCCGCGGGCCTTGAGGTCGGCGACGACGCGCTTCCGCGCTTCGAACCGGTCGAGGCCGGCGTAAGGGCCGGCGTCGGCATTGAGGGATCCGTCAGGATTGAGGATATTGAGGATGCCGATCCTGTCCTTGTGGCGCTCCCAGACGCCGTAATCGTTCGGGTCATGCCCGGGCGTGATCTTGACGCATCCGGAGCCCAGCGACGGGTCCGCCCACGCGTCCAGGATGAGAGGGATGCCCCGCTCGAGGAGAGGGAGGCGCACGCGTCTCCCCTGCTCGGCCATGGCTTTGAGCTTTAAAAGAAGCGGCAGGTGCGTCGCTTTCCGTTCCCCGACGGCTTCGAGGGCCGACTCGAGCTCGGCTCTCTCTTTTTTTGAAGCGCCTTCCAGGCGCTGCCGCAGGCCGGCCGCCTGGCGCTCGAGCTCGCCGGCGGGATCGGGATGGCAGGCCACGGCGGTGTCGCCGAGCATCGTCTCGGGCCGGGTCGTGGCCACCGTGAGAAAAGCGGGTTCGCCCGGCTTCGGGTCGATGATGGGATATTTGATATGCCAGAAATGCCCCTGGACCTTCTCGTAGATGATCTCGTCGTCGGAGACGGCGGTCTGGAGCTGGCAATCCCAATTGACCATGCGGTTACCGCGGAAGATCAGGCCGTCGCGGAACAGCCGGAAGAAGGCTTCGCGCACGGCCCGGGCGCAGACCGGGTCCATGGTGAACCGCTGGCGCTTCCAATCGCAGGAGCAGCCCATGCGCTGCTGCTGGCGGATGATGCGCTCGCGGTACTCGTCCTTCCAGGCCTGGATTTTGGCCACCAGGCCTTCGCGGCCCAGGTCGTGGCGGGTCTTCCCTTCGAGCTCGAAGAGCCGCTTTTCGACGACCGCCTGGGTTCCGATGCCCGCGTGGTCCGTGCCCGGCATCCACAGCGTGTTGTCGCCCATCATCCGGTGCCAGCGGGTGAGGAGGTCCTGCATGACATTGTCCATGGCATGGCCCATGTGCAGGGCACCCGTCACGTTAGGCAGGGGCATCATGATGACATAGGGATTGGTCCTGGCATCGGGGACGGCGGCGAAGGCGTCGGCGGCCAGCCAGTGGGCGTAGATCCCGGCTTCGTGTTTCTGCGGCTCGTAGAGCTTCAAAAGGTCTTCGCGCATCGGCCAAATCCTTTAAAATGTTCCCTCTACTTTTATCATATCGACAGGCGGCTGGCAAACGATGCCGCCCCGAGCGAAGGGCACGACCCGACCGGCCCGGCGACCCTGGGGCGGATTCGGCTTGACGGGAGCGGCTTCCAGGAATAGCCTTTTAGCTTGGAAAAAATTCATGGAGCCCGAAAAAAGCGCTGAGGCGGCGACGCCCGCTCCTAACAAATCGAGGATCCCCCGCAACGTCGTCGTGCTGGGCATCGTCAGCCTCTTTACCGACGCCGCCAGCGAGATGATCTATCCCCTGCTTCCCATCTTCGTCGCCGCCCTCGGCTCGGGCCCCGTGATCCTGGGCGTCATCGAAGGTGTGGCGGAAACCACGGCCTCCCTCCTGAAGCTCGCAAGCGGGGTCGTCTCCGACAAGCTCAAGAAGCGGAAGCTCCTTGTCTTCATCGGCTACTCCATTTCATCCCTCATTCGGCCTTTCACCAGCGTCGTCTCCGCGGCCTGGCAGATCATCTTCGTCAGGATGCTCGACCGGGTCGGTAAAGGGATCCGGACCGCCCCCCGGGACGCGCTCATCGCCTCCTCGACGCCGGAGAACATCCGGGGCAAGGCCTACGGTTTCCACCGGGCCATGGACCATACCGGCGCCGTCGTCGGCCCGATGCTCGCGCTCGTCACGCTCACGATCCTCATCCTCGGTTTCGGGATGACGGATACCCTTCGGACGCTCCGCTGGACCTTCGCCCTGTCCCTCATCCCCGGCTTGCTCGCCGTCTTCACGGTCGCCGTCTTCGTCAGGGAAAAAGTCGACCGCGGCCCGGCCGGCCGGCCGTTCCGCTTCTCCCTCAAGTGTTTCGACAGGAATTTCCTCGCCTATCTTGCGATCGTCGTCCTGTTCACGCTCGGAAACTCGTCCGACGCTTTTCTCCTCTTCCGGGTGGAGGACGCGTTCCACCGGAGCGGCGCCCTGTATTCCTTCGTCCGCACAGCCCCCGTTCTCGGCGACATGGTCGCCCGCTTCGGCAGCGCCGAGGCCCAGAAGAAGCTCGTCGACATCCTCTTCCTGCCCTTGGTCTGGGCCTTCTTCCACGTCATCAAGGTCGCGTTCTCCACACCCCTCGGCGCGCTCTCGGACAGGATCGGCCGGAAGCGGTCCATCCAGATCGGGTGGGGCATCTACGCCGCCGTGTACCTGTCGTTCGCCCTGCTCGACCGCCTGCCCGGCGGTTGGCAGGTCGCGGCCACGTTCGTCCTGTTCGCGGTCTACGCCCTGTTCTATGCCTTCAGCGAAGGCGCGGAAAAAGCGTTCGTGGCCGATGTCGTCGAGCCCGGCCTGTGCGGAAGCGCGTTCGGGATGTACAATTTCGCCATCGGGATGGGAGCGCTTCCGGCCAGCATCGTCTTCGGCATCCTCTACAAGGCGTTCGGCGCGGCGGCCGCGTTCGGAACGGGAGCCGCGATCGCCGGCCTGTCCATGGTCCTGCTGGCCGTGTTCGTCAAGGAGCGGAGGTTCCGGAAGGCTTCCTAAGCCGGAGCGCTCAAAAACGAGAAGCGCCGCCTAGACCTTCAGCTCCCGCAGGTCGATCCGGGCGAGGTCGTCCGTGCCCAGACCTTTCGCGGCGCAAGCGGCGACGTGGGTCGAGATCTCTCGGACGGATTCCAGATTCCGCTCTTTCCGCCTGGCTTCGAGGATGTCCAGGCCGATCCGGTCCATGGCCACAGGGTCGCGGCTGAAGAAGATCCGGTTGTCATAGGCGATCTGGGCGCCGGCGACGCTGACGACGGAGATCTTGGCCGCCTCGCCGATATGGAGGACCGTCTTGTCCTTGAGGCAAGGCTGGGCCAGGATCTCCGGAATCGCCTTCGCGCAGTAATCGATGTGGAAGCGGACCTTGTTCGTCGTCACGCCCAGGGCGATGTTTTTCGCCGCCCAGGTCACGCCGCTGTCTTCGTTGTGCTTGAGAACGCCGATGTTGACGAGCTTGGTGATGTCCTTGGTCACGATGGTGGAGAAGAACGACTTGTCCTCGTCCGGGATGGTCACGTCGCCGAACATCCCGGCCACCTCTTCGGCGATCTTCTTGATCCCTTCCCGGTCGTTGTAATCCGAGTACAGCCGGCGCATCTCGGGGCCGTATTTTTTCGCTTTTTCGTTGCCCTGGACGGCCAGCATCCAGAGCCAGGCTACGGAATTGAAGATGTCCCGGTAGGACCCGTCCTTGGTGAAGTCGCGCTTGACGAGATCGCGGTATTTTTTGAGCGTCCCGTCTTCGAACGAGACGAAGACGTTCCGGTCGTAGCCCTCGACCCAGGGCAAGATCGACTCCGAGGCCGTCGACGTACCGTAGGCGCGGACGCCGGTCGCCCCCTTGTTGATGGTCAGGCCCGCCCGGGCGACTTCCCGATCCGTCCTGTCCCAGACGATGATATTGTTTTCCTTGACGCCGGCGCTCTTGAGACCCGCGATCGTCTCGTTGACTGAGGCCAGGGAGGAAGAAATCTTCGGAGCGCCGATGCAGTTGATCTTGATGCCGACGACGTCGTCGGGAGAGACGAGCGACGACCAAGCCGCGGCCGGCGTGCGCTGTCCCGTCAACTCCTTCAGGCCCGCCTCGAAGGCCCGATGGACGGCCGGCGAATTGTAGCTCCCATCCTTCAACATATCGGCGGCCGCGGCCGAGACGACGAAGCTCTTGGAGGGGCCGGCGACGCGGCGCAAGGCCGGCCGGCATCCGGCTCCCAGCACGACGCCTCCGGCGGCTGCGATCGCCGCATCCTTCAGAAATTCCCTGCGAGAGATCATGGGACCGCCTCCGTTCGTCGCATTTTATCCTCGAAAAATTATACGGCCGGGCCGCCGCGAAATCAAATATCGCCGGGAATTGCGAACTCGAACAAAGGCCTCTTTGATTGGCGATAAATAGCCCGATAAATATTTGAAAAAAGGCCGAAGCCGGGACTATTCTTATATCAAGCGGGCTAAGAAGCCAACGTCAGCCGATGGATGTCGAATAACCTAAAGGCTGATATTCTTTTCTCTTGAAAGGAGAGAAACATGGGACTTTGTGATTTCATCAGGACGAACGGCCAGAAGCTGTTCAACCGCGATGCGGAGGCTGCGGACAAGATCAAGGCCTTGATCGAATCCAGGAATCCGGGGATCACGAACCTCGGCGTCAAGTACGCCGGCGGCGTCGTCGAGCTGACCGGACAAGCGGCCAGCGCGGAAGCCGTGGAGAAGGCCGTGCTGATGGCCGGCAACGTCCAGGGCGTGACCCAAGTCAAGATCGACGGATTGCAGGCGCCTCCGGTTCAGGCGAAGGTCGAGTACTACGTCATCAAGCCGGGCGACACCCTGTCCGCGATCGCCAAGCAGTTCTACGGGAAAGCCAACGACTACCCCAAGATCTTCGAGGCGAATCGGGAGGTCATCAAGGACGCCAATCTGATCTATCCCGGCCAGAAGATCCGCATCCCTCTCGGCTAAATACAGCGGCGGTCCGCTACTTCGCGGCCAAAGGGGCGAATCCGCGGGGCAGGTGCGGAGCGCGATAAGGGCGTCAAAGTCAATAATGACAAAGGAGTGCATTTATGAACATCGGTGATCTCTTAGGCGGACTCATTCAAACCGGCATGTCTCCCTCCACCGGGGACCGGATGAAAACCTCGATGGGCGGCAGGGGGATTCTCGAGGGCCTGGCCGGCATGTTGGGAGGAGGCTCCGAGGAAAGCGCCCAGGGGCCGCTCGCCGGGGCGGCCGGAGGCGGGGCGCTGGGCGGCATACTCTCCGGCGCGGGCGGAGGCGGGGCGCTGGGCGGCGTGCTGGATAAAATCCTCGGCGGCGCCAGCAAGGCGGTCGGAGGCAATCGGAACCTCGCCCTCGGCGGCCTCGGCGCGCTCGCCGGCGCCCTGCTCGGCGGCAAGAAAGGCCTGGGCGGAGCGCTCGGCGGCGGCGTCATGGCCATCCTCGGCGCCATGGCCTTCAAAGCCCTCAAGGGCATCGGCAGCCAGAAGCAGCCGCAGGTCCCTCTCGGGCTCCTGGAACCTCGAACGGATGCGGAGAAAGCCGAGCTCGATCGCCGCACCGAGCTCGTCCTGAGAGCGATGATCAACGCGGCCAAGGCGGACGGCCAGATCGACCAGAGCGAGGTCCGCCGCATTCTCGGCAAGCTCCAGGAGATCGGCATCGACAAAGAGGCCGAGCAATACCTCATGAACGAATTCCGGAAGCCCGCGGAAACCCAGCAGCTCATCGCCGCGGCCCGGGGCAAGATGGACCTGGCCGCCCAGATGTACGCCGCTTCCCTCATGGCCATCGAAGTCGATACGCCCGCGGAAAAACAGTACCTCGCTCAGCTGGCGTCCGGAATGGGCCTCCAGCCGGAGGCAGTCCAGCGCGTCCACGAGATGGTCGGCCTGCAGCCGGCCTGAGAAACGGCATACCATCCGACGGAGGAGAAAGATGAAGAGAACGACCCATCGCAGTTCAAAGGGAACGAAGCTCTACGCCGTGCGCGACAGCAAGGGGCGTTTCGTCGATATCCAGACCTACAAACGCGCCCACGCCATGGACATGAAGCGCACGAGCAAGGCCGAAGTCAAGCTGAAAAAAGCGAAGTAAGCCGAATAGAATAATTAAGAGCGGCCCGCTCAGCCCAGCGAGGGATCGCGGGTCTTTTTGAGCCAAGGGTTGAGGTCTTTTTCGATCAGGTCCCTGACAAAATACGGATTGGCCGGGGCTATATCCCTCATCTGATAGGGATCCTTCACGTCATCGAAGAGAGTCGTCCGCTCCGGCCGGCCCTCCTCTCGGATGACGGTGAGCGTATAGCGCGATGTCCGGATCCCACGCCTCCCCTGGCCGGGCCGGCCGTAGGGGATCTCCAGATAGAGTTGCGTGCTCGGCCGGGAGCCGCGCCCGGTCAGGATCGCCCGGGCCCGGCTCGTCCCTTCGACGGTCTTCGGAATGGCCGCTCCGAATCCAAGCAAGTCGAGGAGGGTGGGACAGATGTCCGGCGTCGAAAGGAGAAGGTCGTCCCGGCCGGGCTTGATCCGGCCCGGCCAGCGGAGGAGGAAGGGAACGCGCATCGATTCCGCGTACGAATTGTTCTTGGCAATCTGCTCATGGATCCCCAGGCAGTTGCCGTGGTCGGACGTGAAGAGGACGAGGGTGTCCCTGTCCAGCCCCATCTCCTTGAGCGCGTAGAGGATGCGGCCGAACTGCTCGTCGACGCCTGAAATCATGGCAAAATACCCCTTGATGTTCTTCCGGTAGTAATCGCCCCAGCGCGTGCCGGCCGGGGGGATGTTCGGCCGGCCGGCCAGAGTCTCGACCGTCTTGTCCGTGTAGAAATCCACAAAGCGGCCGGGCACCTGGTCATAGGGCATATGAGGAGGATTCATGGCCACGACGAGGGCGAAGGGCTTGTCGGGTTGGCGGCAGGCCCCGCCTTCGTTCTTGAGGAAGCGGACCGCCATATCGGCTTCGTGCTCCGGGCCCCACTGATCGACGAAGTGAAAGCCGTCGCGCGCCGCCTCGGTGTCCCAGTACATGGGCTTCAGGTGATGATCGTACGTTCCATAGGCGTACCAGAAATCGAAGCCGTGCCGGCGGCCGGGCGGCGTCCATTCGTTCCAAGCTTCAGCCTCCGTGTTGTTGGAGGTCTTGACATAGGGCCTCCGGGGCGAATCGAGGTGCCACTTGCCGATATAGCCGAGGCTGTAGCCGCTGTCCTTCAGCACGTCCGACCAGCAGCGGGCCTCGGTCCTGAGTTCGATTCCGTATTTCGTTCCCAGGTCGTTGCAGTTGCCGGTGATGCCGCACCCGAACGGGTACTGGCCCGTCATGAGCGACCCGCGAAAGGGGCTGCAGAGCGGATAGTTGCTGACCGCCTGGGTGAACACCAGGCTCTCCCGGGCGAAGCTGTCGAGGGTGGGCGTCCGGACCGGGTCTTCGCCCATGAATCCCTGAGCCTGAGCCCGCATCTGGTCGGGGAAAACGATGAGGAGATTGGTGGGCCTCGTCGTCCACTGCGGCTTTTGTCCAAGAAAGGCCTTCGGCGCCAAGGACAGCGCGGCCAACGATGCGGCCGTTTCTTTGAAAAACGCCCGACGGCCGAGTCCGCTCACACGTAACTCCCCGTCCGATCCGTGAGGGCCGGCGTCCTCTTCCCGGATTCCGTCAGCGCGAAATGGAAAAGGGCGTCCGGCTCGAGTCCACGTCGATCGGCTTTTCGGTAGCCGGATTGCGGCTTGCCTTCCATTCCCAGGAGAGCTCCTTGCCGCCCGCCTGGAACTTGACCGTCCCGGCGATGGTGTGTCCCTGCGCTTTGCCCTCGAAGACCATGGGGACGAGCTTGGCCTCGACCGGCCGCTCTATGACGAAGCGGACCTTGTCGCCCTTGAGCGTAAGGTCCTTAATCTCGGTCGCGACGCCGTCCACTTTGAGCGTGCCGGCGGGAACCTGAAACGACTGAGCGATCGTCATCTCGCATTTGTTCGCGGGCTTGCCCATGGTCCAGGTCCAGACGCCGCTGACGTTGGCCGGGATGACCCACAGGTAGACTTCGTGGGAGATGTCGTCGACCATGACTTCGGACGATTCGTCGGCCTTCCATTCGCCCATCCCGAAGTTATGGGAGACGAGGCGGGAGCCGGGCCGCAGCTCGCGGAGCAGCTTCGGCCGCAGCTTGAGGTTGACGCTCGTCAGGAGATAGATGGTCATGGCCGACGCCTCGTGAAAATCGGCCGTGAACAGGTCCTGCTCGAAGAATTGAACGCGGCTGGTCACGCCGGCCTTGGCCGCGTTCTCCTTGCACTCCTGGATGCGTTCGGGGTCGATGTCGAATCCGACGCCCCGGGCCCCGAATTTCTGGGCGGCCCCGATGACCAGCCGGCCGTCGCCGCAGCCGAGGTCGTAGACGATGTCCGTCTTGTCGATCTTGGCGATCCTCAGCATTTCGTCGACGACGGGATACTTGGTCGGAACATAGGGAACGTCCAGCTGCTTTTGCTGGACGGCGTCAGCGGCCGGTCCCACGACGAACGCCAGGACGAAAAGCGCCGGAACGAGTCGTTTGATCATGCCTTTGCCCTCACTTTCGGAAATCCGACAACTTCCATTTTTATGTCCAAGCGGTCCCGATGTCAAGTTTTTAGGCCAAGGTGGACGGGGCCGGCGGAGATCGGTAGAATAGGCGAAGCGCCTATGATCGCAGATATCCCCCTTGCGCCGGTCTTAGCCATCGTCTTTCTCGCGGCATGCGTTCGTTCGACGTTCGGATTCGGGGACGCCCTGGTCGGGATGCCACTGCTGGCCCTCGTCACCTCCGTCCGGAACGCTACGCCTCTCATGGCCTTCGTCGGCCCGACGCTGGCCGTGCTCCTTCTGATCAAGGAATGGAAGAAGACCGATTTCAAAAGCGCTTGGCGGCTCATCCTGTCCACGGCGGCCGGCATTCCCCTCGGCCTTTTCTTTCTCAAGCGCGTCGACGAGCGGGCGGTCGACCTCGTCCTGGCCGCGGTCGTCATCCTGTTCTCGGCCTACAGTCTGGCCCGGCCGGGCCGCCTTCGACTGAAAAACGAGCGGGCCGCCGCAGCGTTCGGATTCGCCGCCGGGATTCTGGGAGCCGCCTACAACACGAACGGCCCGCCGGTGATCTTGTACGGCGCGATGCGGGGCTGGCCGCCGGAATCGTTCCGGGCGACTCTCCAAGGCTATTTTCTGCCTACGGGCGGCGCCATCCTCGTCGGACAAGGACTGGCCGGCTTATGGACGAGGCCCGTCGTCACGACGTACTTATACGCGCTGCCGCTTCTGGGCCTCGCGGTTCTCGGGGGGTCGGTATTGAGCCGGCTGATCCCGGCCCAAAAATTCGGCCGCTATGTCTATGGATTGATGCTAGCTCTGGGGATCGTCCTGCTCGCCAAGGCGATCACATAGCCGAAGGCCGCATCACGAAGAATTCGTAGCCAAAATACCTCGAGTATTTTCGGTAGAGGTCGATCTCCCGCCGGCAGCCGGAAAAGACCTCCCGCCCTTCGTGGCCGGAAGGGTGTTTCTTCTCCAGCAGATCTTTCCGTTCGGGCAGCCTTGACGCCCCCGTTCTTCCTGCTACAATGGGACGCATGAACGAGCGCGGACGGAGGGACGCCTTGTGGCCCGCGGTCCTCCTTTGGGGCGGGCTCTGGGGAGTCTGGGAAGCCGCGGCCGGGCCTCTCGTCCATGCGGTCAAGGTCCCCGGCCTTCCCGGAACCGTCATGTTTCCCGCGGCGCTCTTTTTCATGAGCCGGGCTTACGAGCGGAGCGGCCAGCTGGAATCGATCTTCCTGGCCGCCTGCGCCGCCGCGGGCCTGAAGCTCGTCGACCTCCTCCTGCCGGGCCAGCTTGCTCAGGCGGCGCTCCGGCCCGCCCTGGCCATCCTCCTCGAAGCTCTGGCGGTCACGGGATTCCAGGCGTTCTTCGGCCGCCCGGCGAGAGCGCTGGCGCGACACCATGAGCGATAACGGCCTGATCAAGAAAAAGCTCGAGGCGGCGCCCATGAAGCGGCGCAGCTTTCTCGGCTGGAGCTCGTTTTTCGGCGGGTCCGCGCTGACGTCGTCCGGTTGGGCCAAGGCCCTTCGGCTCGGGCCGCGCGCCGCGGCCGGCCCCTCCGCCCAGGAGGCCGGTCCCGAAATCAAGATGGTCCGGACCGGATGCCCCTCGCACAACTGCGGCGGCCGCTGCCTGCTCAAGGTCTATGTCCGGGAAGGAAAGATCGTCCGCATCGAAGGCGACGACCGGCCCGCCGACGGCGTCGAGGCCCCCCAGCTCCGGCCTTGCGTTCGCGGCCGCGCTTATCGGCGCCGCCAATATCACCCCGACCGGCTCCTCTTTCCCATGAAGCGAACGGGGCGGCGGGGCGAAGGCCGGTTCGTCCGCATTTCGTGGGACGAAGCCCTCGACAAGGTCGCGTCTGAAATGAAGCGGATCAAGGACGCCTACGGCAACGCGGCCTTTTACGTCCCCTACGGGACGGGCAGCTACAACCAGACGAACGGGCGCCAGACGGCCCAGCGGCTCATGAACCTCTTCGGCGGGTCGCTCGGCTTTTACAACAGCTACTCCTGGGCCGCCATCTCCTGCGCCACGCCGTACGTCTACGGCACGAACATCACCGGCAACCAGCGGCAGGACTGGCTGAACTCGAAGTACATCCTCATGTGGAGCTGGAATCCGGCCGAGATGCGCGACGGGACCAACTCCGAGTATTTTCTGAAGAAGGCCAAGGAGAAGGGCGCCCGCCTCGTCTGCATCGACCCGCGCATGACGCTCAGCGCGGTCGGATTGGCCGACGAATGGATCCCCATCCGGCCGGGAACGGACGCGGCCATGATGTCGGCCATGGCCCACGTCATGATCGCCGAAAAGCTCTACGACGCCAGCTTCGTCCGGACGCACTGCCTCGGTTTCGACGAGACGCAGATGCCGCCCGGCGCCGAAGGGGCCGAAAGCTACAGGGATTATATCCTCGGGCTGCGCGACGGCGTCCCCAAGACGCCCGAATGGGCCGAACCGGTCTGCGGCGTGCCCAAGGCGACGATCGCCCGCATCGCCCGGGAATACGCGACCACGAAGCCCGCCGTGCTGTATCAGGGCTACGGCATGCAGCGCCGGGCTTTCGGCGAGCAGGCCGTCCGGGCGGGCTGCGTCCTGGCGGCCATCACCGGAAACGTCGGCATCCCCGGCGGCTGGGCGGGCGGGATCGCCCTCCAGGCGCCCGACGGCGGGCCGGCCTGGATCGTCTTCCCGACCGGACCCAATCCGGTCCAAGCCCAGATACCCTCCTTCCTCTGGACCGAAGCGGTCCTCCGGGGAAAGGACATGGGGCCCGCCGACGGCGTCGTCGGCGCCGAGCGGCTGGGGACGAACATCAAGATGATCTACGCCGTCGCCTGCAACGCCCTCATCAACCAGCACGCCAACATCAACCGGACGGCGAAGATCCTGGCCGACGAGTCGCTCGTCGAATGCCTCGTCGTCCAGGACAATTTCCTGACGCCGACGGGCCGGTTCGCGGACATCCTCCTCCCCGCCTGCACCCAGTTTGAGACCTGGGGCGTCGCCGACGGCTGGAAGTACGGCGATGAGGTCATCCTCATGCCCCAGGTCGTCGACCCGCCGGGCGAGACGAAAAGCGACTACCGCATCGCGGCCGAGATCGCCCTGAAGCTCGGCTTGCACGACGCCTATACCGAAGGCCGGGACGAGCGCGGCTGGGTCGCCTGGTCGATCGAATATTTCCGCCGGCAGCGGTTTCCGGACATCCCCGCTCTCGACGAGTTCGAAAAATCCAACATCGGCGTCTATGCCCTGCCCGTGACGAAGCCGGCCGTCGCCTTCGCCGCGTTCCGCGACGACCCGGCGAAGAACCCCCTGCCCACGCCCTCGGGCAAGGTCGAGATCTTCTCCAAGCGGCTCCATGAACTGAACAAGCCGGACGTCGTCCCTGCCGTCCCGAAATACATCCGGGAATGGGAGAGCCCGTTCGGTCCCGAGGCGAAGCGATATCCGCTCCAGGTCATCGGCCACCACTATCTAGCGACCGTCCATTCGACCATGGACAACGTCGACTGGCTGCGCGAGGCATGGCCCCAGCGCGTTTTCATCAACCCCGTCGACGCCGGCGCCCGCGGGATCTCCAACGGCGATCCCGTCCGGATTTTCAACGACCGCGGAGCGACGGTCGTCCGCTGCCGAGTGACGAAACGGATCATGCCCGGGGTCATCGCCCTCCCCCAGGGCGCCTGGTGGAGTCCCGACGAGAAGGGGGTGGACCGGGCCGGGTCGGTCAACGTCCTCACGTCCGAGCGCTGGACGCCGCTGGCTTTCGGCAATGCCCAGCATACGATCATGGCCCAGGCGGAGAAAGCGTAGCATGGACCAGACCTTCGTCCGGCAATACGCCTTTTATTTCGACGCGAGCGCCTGCACGGGCTGCAAAGCCTGTCAGGCCGCCTGCAAGGACCGGCACGACCTGCCGGCCGACATCCTCTGGCGCAGGGTCTATGAGGTGGCCGGCGGGACGTGGAAAAAAGAGGGGAGCGTCTGGATCCCGGCCGTTTTCGCCTATCACCTGTCCATGGCCTGCCACCACTGCCAAAAGCCGATCTGCGGCGAATCGTGCCCGACGCGGGCCATCTATAAGCGCGACGACGGCATCGTCATGATCGAAACGCTGGCCTGCATCGGCTGCCGATACTGCGAATGGGCCTGCCCGTACGGCGCGATCCAGTTCGACCCGTCCAGCCGCGTCGTCACGAAATGCCATTTCTGCTACGACGCCCTCGCCTTCGGCGAGCCGCCGGCCTGCGTCGCCGCCTGCCCGATGCGGGCGCTGGATTTCGGCGACATGGCCGAGCTCGGCAAGAAATACGCAGGCACGCGGGAGGTCTTCCCGCTGCCCGAGGCGGCGCTCACCGAACCGGCTCTCATCGTCAAACCGCACCGCGACGCGGCGCGGGCGACCAAGGAAACCGCCGAAGTCGCCAATTGGGAAGAGATCTGAGATGCCCTTGACGGCGGCGAAAGAATGGCCGCTGATCGCGTTCACCCTTGTGTCCCAGATCGCCGTGGGCGCGTTCTGGACGCTGGCCGCCGCTCACTTCTTCATCCGCGGGGGAAGGGCCGCAGGATCGTTTGCGGCCGCCTCCGAGCGGGGGCTGGCCGCTGTCGCCGCCCTTCTCATCGTCGCCGCCGCATTTTCCTTTTTTCATCTGGGACGGCCGGGGCGCGCCGGCTTCGCCCTGGCCAACCTCCGCCGGTCCTGGTTGAGCCGGGAGGTCTTCTTCGAGGTCTTCTTCCTGGCCATGGTCGCTTTCCTGGCCCTTTTTTCCCGCGGGAGCGCCGGGCGGGCGAATCTCCTCGACGGGGCCTATATCTTCGCCTCCGTCCTCGGCGTCTTCTTCCTCGGCAGCATGGCCGGGATCTACATGCTGAGGACCGTCCCTAACTGGCGGGGCCCGCACACGGCCTTGTCCTTCTTTCTCTCTGCCGCGGTCCTCGGACCGCTGGCGACCGCGGCCGGGCGGGGATATCTCTTCGCCTTCCCCGCGCCCGCGTTCGGAAACGCCGTTTTGGCGTCCGTCCTCGGCGCCATCGCCCTCATCATCGTGACGGTGCTCCTCTTCTCCCCGAAGACGGGATTCCTCGGGACGAAGAAAAACACGTTCTTCGAATTCCCGGTCCGCCGGATGTATCCCTTCCTCGTATTCCGGTTCCTGTTCCTCGCCGCGGCCGTCCTTCTGATCGTGATGTACCTCGAGGTCGGCCGCGACCTCCTCCTCGTCCTGGCCTTCGTCAGCGTCTTGACGGCCGAGACCCTGGGGCGCTATCTTTTTTACGCGGCCTACGGCCGGGTCGGCGTATGACGATGGGGAAAAAGCGGGCGAACGTTCTCGACGTCGTCGAGGCCCGCTATCCGGGCCTGCCGGCGCGGGTTCGAGCTCAGATCGAGGCCGCCGAACGAAAATTCTCGCCGGCGCCGGCCGAAGCGGAAAGCTATCTCTGGGAACACACGACCCACGTCGCGGCCCTCGCCTTCGACCTGGCGCGCGCCGAACAGGCCGAGCCGATCGTCGCGGCCGTCGCCGCGCTCTTCCATGATGCGGGCAAATTCGCGGGCGGGGCCTACCATGAAGGCGCGCGGCCCGAGGAGGAGGAATCGGCACGGCTGGCGCAAAGAATCCTCGGCGAGGCCGGGATGAAGCCCGGCGAGGTCCGGCGGATCGTGACCGCCATCCGCGCTCTCTACAACGAGCGGCCCGCGAGAAACAAGATCGCCGACATCCTCCACGACGCCGATTTCCTGGCCAAGTTCGGGGCTTTGGGCGTCGCCCAATTCTTCATCAAGTCCACCCTCCGCGGGCAGACCCTGCGGCTCGCCCTCCTGAGCTCGCTGAGCAAGGAGCTCACGTACGCGGCCGGCCTTCCGGCCAACATGCGGACCGGCGCCGGACGCCGGCGGGCCGCAGCGAAGTCGGCCGCGACATTGAGGTATTTCCGGTCGCTGATCGGGGAGCTCCGCGAGACGGGGCTCGCGGACATCCGGGTGAGGCGGGTCCTCGTCGAACGGCCCGGCCGGCCGGTCACGGTCCGCCTGGCCCTGCCCCGCGTCTGCGAGGCCTGCGGCGGCCGCTGGACGGTCGCCTGCCGGACCGAACGGGGAACGAAATGCGAAAAGCTCGAGGCCGAGGCCCTCTGCGCGGGCTGCGGCCGGCGGGCGAGCGTCTCGTTCTGTCTGCCCGAAATGGGAGGGAGGACGGGATGATTCGAAGAGACTTCTGCCGCACTTTACCCTGCGCGGCTTGGGGAGCGGCCGCGGCTTATTCCGCAACAGGAGGTTCGCCATGAGTCTGGTCGCCGACGAAAGCATCCTGGCTTTGTTCAAGGACTCCGACGCCCTGCTCCAGGGGCATTTTCAGCTGACATCCGGCAAGCATTCGGAATGGTATTTCGAGAAGATCCGCCTCATCGAGAAGCCCGCCGCCCTCGAACGGATCGTCGACCGCCTCGTGGCCAAGATGCGGGCGGCCGGGGCGGATTTCGATTATGTCGTCTCCCCGGCCTACGGCGCGATCGCCATCGGCTTCCTGGCCGCGCTCAAGCTCGGGAAGCGCTTCGCCTTCACCCAGCGCGTCGGCGAGAAGATGGCCTTCCGCTCGGGATTCGCCGGCGTCGACGGCTCCCGGGCGGTCATCGTCGAGGACATCCTGACGACGGGCGGGTCGATCCAGGAGGTCGTCGAATCGCTGAAAGAGCGGAAAGCGGATATCGCCGGGATTTACGTGCTCGTCGACAGGACGGGAGGCGAAGCGCGCATCGAAGGCCGGCCGGTGGGAAGCCTCTTGGCCTTGAAGGTCGAAGCGTTCGAACCCGAGGCCTGTCCGTTCTGCAAAAAGGGCCTGGCGCTGACAAAGCCCGGCGCCTCGGATAAAAAAGTTTAATCTTCGGGGGAACGCGATATAATACGTCCGAAGGAGTTTTCCATGCCCAAGCGATGGTTCGTCTTCGGCTCCGCCGGCGTTCTGGCTTTCCTGGTCCTGGCCTTCACCGCCTCTCCCCTCCGGGCTCAGTTGACCGAGGACGAAAAGAACACCATCGACATCGTCAAGCGCATGAAAAATTCGGTGGTTTTCATCACCACGATCGGCATCTCCCGGGACTGGTTCTTCAACGAGGAGAAGGTCCCCCAGGGCAGCGGCTCGGGCTTCCTCTGGGACTATGACGGCCGCATCGTGACGAACTACCACGTCATCCAGGACGGCGTCGAGTTCAGCGTGACCCTGCCCAACCGCGAACAGCGTTCGGCGAAGGTCGTCGGCTCCGACGCCAAAAAGGACGTCGCCGTCCTCCTGATCCAGGGCGACCTGCGGGGACTGTCTCCGGTCAAGGTCGGAACGTCCAAGGATCTCGAAGTCGGGCAGAAGGTGATCGCCATCGGCAATCCCTTCGGATTCGACCACACGGTCACGACGGGCATCGTCAGCGCGCTGGGCCGGCAGATGCTGGGCGTCGGCAACGTCACCATCCGCGACATGATCCAGACCGACGCGTCGATCAATCCCGGGAACTCGGGAGGCCCGCTGCTCAATTCGTCGGGCGAGCTCATCGGTATGAACACGATGATCGTTTCGCCCTCGGGCTCGTCGAGCGGGGTCGGATTCGCCGTTCCCGTCGATACCATCAAGAAGATCGTTCCCGAGATCATCCGGTACGGCAAGGTCGTCCGGCCGGGCCTGCCGGTGACTCTCCTGTCCGATTCCTACGCCCGCCGCTTCGGCATCGAGGACAAAGGCGTGGCGGTCGTCGAGGTCCCGTCGGCAAGCGAAGCCGCGCGGCAAGGCCTGCGCGGCATCAACCAGGACCGCCGCGGGTATCTCTACCTCGGCGACGTCATCACGGCCATCGACCGGACTCCGGTCAAGTCTTATGACGACCTCTACGCCGCCCTGGAAAACTACAAGATCGGGGACGTCGTGACGCTCACCGTCGACCGGGACGGGAAGTCGCGGCAGGTCAGGGTCACGCTCGTCAACAGCGACTGAACGGATCTGTCCGCAGGGCCTTGGCACGGGCCCGGATGGAGCGCGTTCGAGGGGAGGTTCAGATGCCCAAGGGAATCCTGTCCGTGATGGGCCTCGTCCTGGTTTGCGCGGCGGCCGTCCCCGCGCCCGTCCCGGCCCAGGCCGACGGGGCGCCGCCCGCGACCAAGCTGGTCAAGCTCGGCCCGCAGGTCAACGCCCCGACGAGGGAGATCCTGCCCATAGTCAGCGCCGACGGCCGGACGCTTTTTTTCACCCGGGAAAACTTCGTCGACGACGACGTTCGGCGCCTCTTCTACGATCAAGCCACCCGCGGCCTGGACGAGAAGAATAAGGCGGAAATGATCAAAACCCTCGCTCCAATGCTGACCGACGACAAGCTGAGCGTATTCGCTCGCAAACAGAGCACCTGGTACTCGGAGAGGCAGGTTGACGGGAGCTGGGGGCCGGCCCAAAAGCTCCCGGCTCCGCTGAACAACGTCAGCTCGACCTGGGTTTGCGGCGTCTTGCCCGACGGGAACACGCTCCTCATGGGCGGGACCTTCGACGAGAAGGACCTCGACCCCATGGCCGGCTTCAAGAAGATCGCCGAGGCGGCCGAAAAGCGGTCTAAGGAGATGGAGAAAAAAGGCGACCTCGCCGCCTTTCTCCAGGGGACCAAAGGTCAAGTCCAAGCCGACCAGGACGCCGCGGGGAACAAGATCGTCGCCTTCACCGTGCGCAGCGGAAGCGGCTGGAGCCGGCCGGAATACCTGAGGATCGCCGGATTCCGGACCGTCTCCAACCGGAACGATTTCTTCCTGGCTCCGGGAGGCCGGACGCTCTTCCTCTCGATCGTCAACGAGGACAGCGTGGGAGACCGCGACCTCTATGTCAGCTTCCGCCAGGCCGACGGCGGCTGGAGCAAGCCCAAGGACCTCGGCCCCGGCATCAACTCGACCGCCGCCGAGATCTGTCCCTTCATGGCCCCGGACGGCCTGACCCTCTATTTCTCGAGCCGCCGCGAGGGAGGGCTCGGCGGCCACGACATCTACATGACGAAAAGGCTGGACGAGTCCTGGTTGAAATGGTCGAGCCCGGTGAACCTCGGCCCGGACGTCAATTCGGAGAAGGACGAAATGGACATGTCCGTCGACGCCCTGGGCCGGTACGCGTTCCTGTCCATGGGCGAGATCATGAAGGAGGACATCTACGAGTTCGCCCTGCCTGAGGCGATGCGGCCCGTGCCTGTCGCCTTCGTCCGGGGCCGGGCGCACGACCCGGACGACAAGCCCGTCGCCGCCGGCATCTCCTACGAAAGGCTCCGGGACGGCGCGAACGCCGGCGAAGCGAACGCCGACCGGGAATCGGGCCGCTATCAGATCGCCCTTCCGATCGGCGAGGAATACGGCTTCCGGGCCGAAGCGGCCGGGTATATCGCGGTCAGCGAAAAGATCGACCTGACGAAGGCCAAGCCCAACGAGGAGTTCCGGCGCGACCTGCTCCTCGTCCCCGTCAAGGTCGGGGCGACCATCCGCCTCAATAACATCTTTTTCGAGTTCGCCAAAGCGGACCTGCTGCCGAAGTCGAAAACGGAGCTTGACCGCCTGATCGGCATCCTCGGGCAATATCCGAAGATGGAGATCGAGATCGCCGGCCATACCGACAACGTCGGCGACGACGCCTCCAACCTGACCCTCTCCAAGGCCCGCGCGGCGGCGGTCCGGTCCTATCTCGTCGAGCACGGCGTAGCGGCGGCACGCCTTCGGTCGGCCGGCTATGGACGGTCGAGGCCGGTCGCGGCCAACGAAACGGAGGAAGGCCGGCAGCTCAACCGCCGGGTCGAGTTCGTCATCCTCTCGATGTGAGGCGGGCCATGAGAAGACCATCCTTCGGCGCGCTAATGAAAGGGGCGGCCAGCCTGGGGATCCTCATCGTATCGCTCTCGGCCGGGGCTCTGGAACTGCACCTGAGCCTGCCCCAGATCCCGCTGAACAACACAGTCGAGGTCACGGGCACGGCGGCGGCCCAGGCGGCCGTCGTCCTGTCGGTCAGCGGGCCGGCGGCCGTTCCGGTCCGGACGGTCACGGCCGGCCGGGACGGCTCTTTCTCGGCGACGCTGGGCCCGTTCACGGCCGCAGGAGACTATACCATCGCTGCCTCGGCCGGGGGCGAGCGGGCGACGGCCCAACTCAAGGTCGCGGCTCCGTCCTACGACCTGCATATCCCGCCGGGGGCTTTGGGCGCCGCGCTCGAGCAGGCGGCCGACGCTTCGGATGAGACGCTGACAAGGGTGAAAAGCGACCTGGACGCCGTCTCCGGAAGCGACTCGGACCTCCGCAAGGCCAAAGAGGAGATCGACAAGGTCCGCGAAGCCATTCCCGAGATCCGGGACAAGATGAGGACGTTCACGGCCGCGGAGCGGCGCTACGAGCAGATGCTCGCGGGCGAGCCGTCCCTCGACAAGGACGTCATGGGAACATACGAAGAGGACGTCCGCAACGATGAGCGTTCGCTCCGGGAGCAGACCGAGCGGCTGATCGCCCTCGGCCGGGAAAACTCCGGGGGCCGGACGGACGCCTGCGTGGCCGTGGCCATAGCTTCGGCTGCGCTCAGCGCCCAAAAGACACTTCTCTCCTTCATGCAGAACAGCCTTCAGACGTTCATCGAAAAATGGGCCAAAGGCAAGGATATCGACACCGGACTGAATTTCGTTAAATGGATCCAGGACCGCTTCTTGAAGGGGGCGCGCTCGATCTTCGCCGGCACGCCCGAAGAACAGGTAGCCGAGCGGACAGGCGCGCCCGGACAGCCGGGAATGCGGGACAACATCTCCGGCTGGAGCCTGGCGAAGGTCGGATACAATACGGCCATGGCCTTCAGCACGGGCGGACCCTGGGCTGCGGCGGGCGCCGCTCTCGACGGCGCCATCGGGATCGGCATCGACGCCTACACGAAAACGCACTGCCAGGTCTTCAAGGGGCAGATCTCCGGCCACACCCATGTCGAGGCCCTCGACAATAATCGGCCCATGTACGAGCTCGACAACGACTGGGAAGGATCGGTCGAGTTCATGTCGGCCAAGCCCTCGGGCAAGGAACCGGTGGCGTTCCGGGGATATATTTCCGGCCGGGCCAAGAATTTCAAGGTCAAGAACGGGCTCTGGATCCTCTACCAGGGCAAGCCCGGCAATTTCAAATACCTCACCGGAGATCCCAGCACGGTGCGGCAGATGAGCGCCGTCTTCATCTGCCCGATCGAAGGCACGGTCGAAGGCGACAAATGCGCCCTCAAGGCGCGCCGGGGAGGTGTCGATTTCGACGGCCGCCTAGTCGCCGAACTGGCCGTCGTCATCCTGCCCACGGGCTCGCCGGTGCCGATCGTCCAAAAATACGATACGCCCTATCAGCCGGGCTGGTGGCAGGTGACCCGGGCGCTCGGCGAGGGCGGCATGACGACCCTCGAGATCCGGACGGAAGACGGCAACCGCGTCATCAAGAAGGAATGGACGCGGAATCTTTCCAACGCCGGAGCCAAGGGGACGTTCAAGATCAAGTTCGACCTCTGCGCCGGCTGCCCGAGCTTTCCCTTCGGGCAGTGATCGGTCCTCGAGAATTACTGGCCTTGACTTTGATATGCTTAGATATTATATTAGCATATGAGGTCGGCTATGGTAAGAAAATCGATTGTCATGGACAAACATTTGTTCTATGAGCTGGATCGCTTCGCGAAAAAAGAGCAACGCGACTTCTCCAACGCTCTGCGCTACGCGGCCAAAATCGGACTCATCGCTCTGGACAATCCGGAGCTGACGATCGAGGAGATCAAGGACATCCTGGAAGCTCAAGTCGACAACGAATCCGGCAAGGTTACTGAATTAAATCTCGATGAGCTATGAGACTCCTCGAAACCTCGAAATTTTCCAAGCTTCGAAAAAAAATCAAGGATGAAGCGGAATCGGCGGCCTTGAAATCCGCGATCGCGGAAATCGTTGAAAATCCGTCGCTCGGGAAAAAACTGAAGGGCGAGTTCGAACATCTTCGATCCTATTCATTTAGCGCCCACGGCCAATCGAAACGGCTTATCTATCATTGGGAAAAGGATGTGATCATCCTCTTCTCGTTTGGTCCTCGCCACGGAGTATACAAATGAGCCGATTCTCTGAATATCTCGACTCTGTGAGAGAAAAATTTCGCGGCGGAAACGCTGCAGAACATACATATTGCTTCGCAATCCAAATACTGATCGCCCGAGATCGATAAATCGGCCCCCTCCTGGCCGATAACCTAGTCAAAATGAAGTCTACGTCCTCGTTATTGAGAATTTTTCTCCATCGAAGCGTCAATTCTGTTAGCCCCCTATGGAAAAGCCTCGTACAGGAGGACATCAGGCTTAGATGAAGTTCTTGACTTCTTCAATCGATTCGTTTATCGTAATACCGCATTATGATCGATCGAGGAAACGTATGGAGAAGGTAAGAATATCCCCCAAATATCAAATCGTGATCCCCAAAAAAGTACGGACCGACCTTCATCTCAAACCCGGGCAAAGCATCCAAGTCATTTCTTTAAACGATCGTATCGTTCTCGTTCCCATGCGGAAGGTCGGCGATATGCGCGGTTTCCTTCGGGGCATCGATACCAATTTCGAGCGCGAAGGAGAGCGGTTGTGAATCTCGTCGATTCGTCGGGATGGCTCGAATATCTCTCCGATGGGCCGAACGCTTCTTTTTTCGAAAAGCCGCTCGAAACGCCGGGCGACATGGTTGTTCCGACGCTATGTCTATATGAAGTATTCAAAGTCGTCCTCCGAGAACGCGGCGAAAGCGACGCCATCCAAGCCACTGCCCTCATGCAGCAAAGTCCGCTCGTCGAACTGACGAGCGACATCGCTCTGTTGGCGGCCCGAATAAGTCTTATCCACAAGTTGCCCATGGCCGACAGCATCATCGCGGCCACGGCGACGACCCAAAAAGCGGTGATCTGGACCCAGGACGAGGATTTTAAAGCGTTGGAAGGCGTTAAATATATTCCGAAGAAAAAGGTTTGATCTCGTCAAATTGACTCCCCGCCATAAAATTGATATTTTCGGGCTTCCACAAACAATCCTTGAGGAGGCTTGCGATGAAAATCCCTAAAACCGCTTTGCCGGCCGTGCTGGCTCTTCTGCCGCTCTTGGCTTTTTCCCTGAGCGAAGAGGTCCGGGTCGATGCGACCATGGTGGCCAAGATCCGCGAAGAAGGCCTGCAGCGCTCCCAGGTCATGGACATCGTCGGCTATATGACCGATGTCCTCGGCCCGCGCCTGACCCTATCCGAAGGCATGAAAAAAGCCCAGGCCTGGGCCAAAGAGAAAATGGAGAAGCTGGGGCTCGTCAACGTGGCCGTCGAGCCGTTCATGGACTATGGGGCTGCCTGGGACAATGAATACTTCTCCCTGCACATGCTCGAGCCGGACTACCAATACATGATGGGCTTCCCTCTGGCCTATACGCCCGGAACAAAGGGCAAGATCACTTGTCAGGCCGTCCTGGCCGAGATCCAGACGAAAAAAGACCTCGAAAAGTACAAAGGCAAGCTGAAGGGCGCGGCCATTCTGGCCTCGCCGCTCGTCCCGATCGACCTTGCCGCCCTGCCCCAGGGCTTCTCGCGGCGCACGGATGAGGAACTGAAGAGGCTGGAGGAAACAGTCGTCCCGCCGGCGCCGCGCGCCGCGCCGCGCGCGCCGGCCAATCCCGACGCCGTCCGGCCCGAGGAGAAGATCGCCTTCTTCAAGGCCGAGGGGGCCGCGGTCGTCCTGCAGTGCGACGGGGGGTCGTTCGGGATCGTCCGCGGCTTCGGCCGGCCCGGCGTCAACGAGGACAAATGGTCCCGCGAAAAGGACCTGGCTTCGATGCCCATCGCCGAAGTGACGCCCGAGCACTACAACCGGATGGTCCGGATCCTGCGCCGCGGAATCCCGGTGAAGATCGAAATCGAGATCCGCAACCGGATCGGCGAAACCGTTGAAAAAGCGTGCAACGTCGTGGGCGAAATCCCGGGAACCGACCTCAAGGACGAGGTCGTCATGATGGGCGCCCATTTCGACTCCTGGCACGGCAGCCCCGGCGCGACCGACGACGCCGGCGGATGCGCCGTCGCCCTCGAAGCGGCCCGCATCCTGAAGGCCGTCGGGGCTGCGCCGCGCCGGACCATCCGGGTGGCCTTCTGGGGAGGCGAGGAGCAGGGCATCCACGGCTCGCGCGAGTACGTCCTCAAGCATTTCGGAGACCCGCGGGACCCGAAGAAGGGAGTCACGCCGGAGTACGAGAAATTCTCGGTCTATTTCAACCAGGACTACGGGGCCGGCGCCTTCCGCGGGGTCAACCTCCAGGGCAACGAGTTCGTCCGCCCGATCTTTGCCGCGTGGATGGCGCCCTTCCGCGACATGGGGCTGACGGCCCTGCCCATCCAGAGCGTGGGCAGCACCGACCACGTCTCGTTCGACCGGGTCAACCTGCCGGGCTTCCAGTTCCTCCAGGACCGGGTCGGCATCGGCGGCCACGCCAACATGGACTTCTACGATACGCTCGTGCCGGAAGACCTGATGAAGAACGCCGTCATCATGGCCTCCTTCGCCTATCACGCGGCCATGAGCGACGCCCGCATTCCGCGCAAGACGCTTGTCGCCAAGTGAGCCGCGACGGGGAAAGGGAGATCAACCCATGAGCGACCAGCTTCTCAAGGCCCGCGTGACGTGGACGGACAAGTACCATTTCGAGGGCCGGGCGGAGTTCGAGCAGGCCGTCGCCATCGACTACGGCCCTCCGCTCGGCGACGGGAACGGCATCCGGCCGATGGAACTCCTCTTGATGAGCCTGGCTTCGTGCAGCGGCCAGATCGTCGTCTCCCTGCTCCAGAAGATGAAACAGGACGTCCGGGGATTCACGGTCCGGGCGGAAGGCGACAAACAGGCCGAGCACCCGACGGTCTTCACCGCAATCCGCGTGGAATATGAGGTCCGGGGCGCCAGCCTCCAGGCGGCATCGGTGGAAAAGGCGATCCGCCTGTCCGAAGAGAAATACTGCCCGGTCTGGGCCATGCTCAAGCCGGCTGTGAAGATCTCCTTTTCCTATAAGATCCTCGAAGCTTAAACGAGACGCCCCCGTCTCCTTGACTTCCCCGGACGGGGGGCTTATAGTTTCACTATGAAAAAATTTTTCGCTCTGGCCCTCGTGCTTGTGCTCGCGGGCGCGGCTTCGGCCCAAGTAACCTGGTTCAAGGGCAGTGTCGACCAGGCCGCGGCCCAGGCCAAAACCGACCACAAGCTGGTTCTCGTCGATTTTTACTCCTACACCTGAGGGAGCTGCAAACTGCTGGGTCAGCAGTTTTACGACAATCCCAAGTTCAAAGCCTTCCTCGAGAAGAACTTCGTCCTTTTCCGGGCGGTCCTCCAGGAGCCCGCGGGCGACGCGGTCTTCAAGCGGTTCGGCATCCGCGCCACCCCGACGACCGTAGTCCTGGACGGGGATGGGGCCGAAGTGGACTGGTCCGTCGGCTACGATCCTCCGGCCGAAAAATTCCAGGCTTCTTTGGAGAAGATGGCTGCGGGCGAGGGGACGTATAAATCCCTGTCCGCCGCGTATGCCAAGAATCCCAAGGACGTCGCGACCGTCTTCGCCATAGCCCGCAAGTGGAGCGACCGCTATGACGAAGCCAAGTCCGCGGAGAAGTACAAGGAAGTCATCGCCCTCGACCCGCAGGGCAAGGCCGGAACCTACACTCAGGAATATTACAAGGTCACCGTCCCCTACACCGAGTTCGCCGAGTTCTCTCTGGCCACCTCCGCGCTTCAGATGAGCCAGAAGCCGGACCTCGCTCCGGTCAAGGCCTTCCTCGCCAAGTATCCGCAGAGCAAGCTCGTCAAGCAGGCCTACAGCCGCATGTCGAGCTATTTCGGCTATTCCGCGCCCAAAGAAGAAGCGGCCAAATTTTTCCCGGAATACGCGGCCAAGTACCCGAACGACCCGATGGTCCTCTACAGCTGGCTGTCGCGGATCGTACGGGACAAGGAACCCCTCGACAAGGGAGCGGAGCTCGCAGCCAAGATCGAGGAGATGACCGATTTCAATCCCAGCGCCAGCATCAATAATCTTTTAGCTCAGTTTTACACCCTCAAAGAGGACAAGGCCAAGGCCGAGGAGATCTACGGCAAGACGTTCATGGAGAACCAGCTGGAGAGCATGGGCTACGGCCTTGTCGGATACGCCAACTACTGGATCGGCCAGAACGCCAACCTGGACAGCGCCGTGGAAATGGCGGAAACCGCCCTCAAGCTCGAGCCCGACAATTCCTATTTCATCTCCCAGACGGCCAACGCCTTTCTCAAGACGGGCAAAGACGACAAGGCTCTCGCCCTCTACGGGCCGGCCTTCGCCGGCAAGAACGCCTCTGACGGCAGCGCCCTCTACAGCTACGCCTCGTTCTGGGCCCGCCAGGGCAAGAACCTGAACGACGCTTTGGCTGCGGCCAAGAAGGCGACCGAGCTCATGCCATCGGCCTATTACATCTGGGCGGCGCTCAGCCTCGTCCACGAAAAGATGAAAAACTTCCCCGAGGCGATCAAAGCCGAGGAGAAGGCGATCGAGCTCGCGCCCGACCAGGTCAAGGAAGCCTACAAGAAACAGGTCGAAAAGCTCAAGGCCGCCGCGGCGGAAAAGAAGTAAGTTATTGCATCCTCCCTCTTAGTTCGTATATAGTGGCGGAGGAGGTGCGCATGAAAAAAGCCGCAGTCGTGACCGCGTTTCTTGTTCTCGCCTCCGCCGCCTTCGCCCAGGCGCCCAATCCCTTCACCAAAGGGACGCTCGATCAAGCCATGGCCAAGGCCAAGGCCGAGGGAAAGAAGCTGCTCCTCGATTTCAACTCCTACACCTGAGGGAGCTGCAAACTGCTCGGTGAGCAGTACCTCGAAAACGCCAAGTATCAGGATTACCTGACCAAGAATTTCGTTCTCTTCCAGGCCACGTCCCAGGAGCCCGAGGGCAGGGCCGTTTTCGACAAGTTCGGGATCCGGGCCACGCCGACGATCATGTTCTTCGATCCCGACGGCTCGGAGCTCGATTGGATACTGGGCTACGACCCGCCGGCCGAAGAATTCCAGAAGCAGGTCGACAAGGTCCTCCGGGGGATCGATACGTTCAAGAGCTACCAAGCGCTCTACGCCAAAGATCCCAAGAACCTCGAGACCGTCTTCAAGCTGGCCGGGAAATACCAGGACCGCTACGCGACCGACAAGGCCAACGACATGTACAAACAGGTCGTCGCCCTCGACCCCGAGGGGAAGAAGGGCACGACCGAGTACTCGGGACGGACGGGGAAGGAGAAGGTGGCCTACACTCAATTTGCCGAATTCAACATCGCCTCCAGCTCGATGTCCGTCAGGCCGCCCGACCCGGCGGCCCTCCTGGCCTTCGTCAAGAAGTATCCCGACGGCCCGATGGTCAAGGATGCCTATACGCGCCTGGCCGGATTCTACGGCAGCCAGGCATTGAAGGAAGACGCGACCAAGTTCTTCGAAGGATATACGGCCCGCTTCCCGAACGAGGTCCAAGCCTACGCCGGCTGGGTGACCCGCATCCTGTTCGATAAGGATCCTGTCGACAAAGGCATCGAGCTGGCCCAGAAGGCGATCTCCATGATGCAAGGCCCGATGGCCGGGATGGGCTACCAGAATCTGGCCCGCCTCTATCTCCTCAAGGGCGACAAAGACAAGGCCGTCGAAGCCGCCGACCAGATGGTGAAGATCGCGTCGGCGCCGCGCGACCCCTCGGCTAAGCTGGAGGTGACCCTGGCCATGATGAGGGGAGGACCCGGCGGCGTCCAGGGCGCGGCCCAGATCTACGTCGACGCCGGGAAGCCCGAGAAGGCCCTCGCCGCCTACGGCCCGGACTTCGTGGCCAAGAACGCCAAGAGCGGGCCGATGCTCAGCCGCTACGCCCAGTTCTGGGCCCAGCAGGGAACGAACCTCGACAGCGCCCTGGCCGCGGCGAAAATGGTGACCGAGCTCACGCCGGACGCCTACGCATCGTTCAATACGCTCGCCAACGTCTACCAGAAGATGAAGAACTACGGGGAGGCGTTGAAAGCCGCCGAAAAAGCCCTCGCCCTCGCTCCGGCGCAGCCGGCTCAAATCAAAGAAGGCATTCAGAAGGCCATCGCGACGATCAAGGCCGCCGCGGCGGAAAAGAAGTAAGACTCCGGAAAAATAAAGCCATCCCCGGGCTGAAGCCCGGGGTATTTGGAGGCTTAATACTGAGCGGCGCTTTGTACCCCGATTTAAAAATCGGGGTTTTGCGCCGCGAACGTATAAAAAAGGGGGGACGGAGCCGTCCGTCCCCCTTTTTTTATTGTGGCGTCGTTTACTTGGTGAGTGTGATCGAGCCGTTGGTCGTCCGCAGGTCGATCTCCGGGCCGCCCGTGCCCATCTTGCCTTCGAGCGTCCGTCGGGAACTGACCGTCCCCGAGATCGTGATCGGAAAATCCGTCCGGATGCGGCCGTTCGTCGTATGGGCCGTGACATCGGCGTTCAACGCGCCGGCCGCCTTCAGAGTGATGGAACCGTTGGTCGTGTGAGCCGTGATCCCGGCTTCGAGGGTTTGGATCTCGAGATGGACGTCGCCGTTGGTCGTCCGGGCTTCGATGGGCCCTTTGACGTTGACCGCATGGATGTCGCCGTTGGTCGTGTGGGCCAGGCATTTCCCGGAAGCGCTCTGCAGCCGAATGCTTCCGTTGGTCGTCCCCGCGTCGGCATCGGAATAAAGGCCTGTGAGGTCGACGTCGCCGTTGGTCGAACGCACTTTTTCCAGACGGACGCCCTCGGGAACCTTGACGTCATAGTGAACGTCGACGCGGATATTCCGCAGGAATTCCTTCTCGTAGACCGTGTCCACGGAAACGGAGTCGCCGACGGCGCTCACTTCGATCTTGACCCGGTTCAAATCATCCTTGTCGCGCTTGGCCGTCTTGACCGCTTTGATCTCGACCTCGTTCTTCGCCCACGTCGAGATGATGACGTCGCCGTTCGTGTTCTTCAGGCTGAAGCTCCCTTTGGCCGTGAGCGGAAGCGTTTTTTCGAACTTTTCCTGGAAGTCGGCGGCCGCCAGAAACGCAGCGCCGGCCAGGACGAACGTACAAATAATCAACGCCGTCATGACTTTTTTCATATGTGCATCTCCTCCATTTGAATGGCTTCACTCCTAAAGACGAAGACGGCCGGCCAAAGGTTGCCCGATTTTGGCCGAATTTTCGAAATCCCGGCCGCACGAAGCGCCGCGGTTCATCGCGGAAGAGATTCCGGTATATAATAGGGCATCCCAGGAAACTCATGCCATCGCCACGCCGAACTCCCAAGAAACCTCTTGATCGCTGGGTTCTTACCGACCCCCTGTTTGAGGGCATCCGCCGGAAAGCGCGCTCGCTGCTGCGCGGTTCGCGGGGAAGCCATGATTGGGACCACACGGAACGGGTTCTTCATTTGTGCCTGCGGATCGGCCGCAGGGAAAAGGCCGACCTCGGGATCCTGAGGCTCGCCGCGGTTCTCCACGACATCGGCCGCCCGGACGAGGACCGGACGAACGGAAAAATCTGCCACTCCGTGGCGGGGGCGGCCTTGGCCCGGCGGATTCTCGAAAAGCGGGGCCTCCCGCCGAAGGCCGTCGAGAGGATCGCCCACTGCATCGAGACTCACCGCTTCCGCAACAAAGCCGTTCCGGCGACAAAGGAAGCGAAGATTCTCTTCGATGCCGACAAGCTCGACTCTATCGGTGCGGTGGGCATCGGCCGGGCGTTCCTTTTCGCCGGCGAAGTCGGCGCCCGCCTGCACAACAAAGACTGCGACATCGCCAAGACCAAGCCCTATACGAAAGAGGACACGGCCTACAGGGAATACATGGTCAAGCTGCGCTGGGTCAAGGCCCGGATGTTCACCCGCGAAGGCCGGCGGATCGCCCAAGAGCGCCATGCCTTCATGGTCGGTTTTTTCGACCGGCTCGACCGCGAGATCGACGGCGCGCTCTAGGCGTCAGCCGTCACGTCCGGTGGACGATGAGCGGCGAAGCCTGGGCTTGGGGCATGACGATCATCTCGCTGATGTTGACGTGCGGCGGCCGCGTGGCGCAGAAGACGACGGCGGCGGCGATGTCGTCGGGGGTCAGCGGCTGAAGCCCCTTGTAGACCTTGCCCGCCTTCTCTTGATCGCCACGAAAGCGGACGAGGCTGAATTCCGTCTCGACCATGCCGGGATCGACGCTGCTCACCCGGAGCGGCGTGCCCGTCAGGTCCATTCGCAGCCCCCGGGAGATGGCGTTCACCGCGAATTTCGTGGCGCAATAGACGTTCCCCCCGGGGTAGACGTCATGGCCGGCGATCGAGCCGATGTTGATGATGTGACCCGAGCCGCGCGCGACCATGCCCTGAACGACCGCCCGGCTGACATACAGAAGGCCCTTGACGTTCGTGTCGATCATCTCCTCCCAGTCGTCGAGCTTTCCCTCGTGGAGCTTGTCCAAGCCCCGGCTCAGGCCGGCGTTGTTGACCAGGACCTCGATCGCGGCCCAGGCGGCGGGGAGACCGGCGACGGCCTTCTCCACGGCGGGCTGATCCCGGACATCGAGCGTGAAGCCATGCGACGTTGCGCCGAATTCTTTTTTGAGCTCCGCTTGGAGGGCGGCCAGGCGGTCCTTCCGCCGGGCGGCCATGAGGATCTTCGCCCCTTCCGCGGCGAACGCCCGGGCGCACGAGCGCCCGATGCCGGAGCTTGCCCCGGTAATAAAAACGACCTTGTTGCGAAGAGAGTGCATAATCGGCCTCCTTTGTGCCGCACGAACGCGGACTCTAAGGATAGAATTCCGGCCGGGCCAAGTCAATAACGGCTGACCGTCGAACAGTTTTGAAGACAAGGGGGACACGATACCCTGTCCCCGTTTCCCGGCTCGTTTCCAGTCTAGCATTTCGCATTTTCCAACAGGGACAGGGAATCATGTCCCCGCAACTGTATGACGGTCGGCAATAACGGGCGTTGACTCCGCGGCCCTGCTGAAATATAAATAGGCTTTCATTCTTCAAGAAAGAGGAAACCTGCCATGTCCGAGCCGCCGCCTGAAGACATTCTGGCCCGTTTCGCGGGTATGGTCGACCAATGCTACGATTATGCCGAGGCGGCTAAAAGCCAAGGCCGGCCCGTCGTCGGGATCACCTGCGAATACACTCCCAGGGAAATCATACTGGCCGCGGGCGCCGTGCCCGTCTGCCTTTGCGGAGGCGCCCTGGAGACGATCCCCGACGCCGAACGAACCCTTCCGGCCAACCTCTGCCCCTTGATCAAGAGCACGTTCGGCTACCATGTCCAGAAGTCCAATCCCTTTCTCGAATGGGCGGACCTTGTCGTCGCCGAGACGACGTGCGACGGCAAGAAAAAAATGTACGAAATCATGGCCGAATCTCGGCCCCTGTACGTTCTCGAGCTCCCTCAAAAAGCCGACCGGTCCGAAGGGCTCGAGCGATGGACGGAGGAGGTCCGGGCGCTCGCGGCCGCTTTGGAGGCCCGCTTCGGCGTCCGCATCACGGACGAAGCCCTGCGGCAGGCCGTCCGGCTGATGAATCGCGAGCGCGGCCTGCGCCGGAGGCTGGCCGACCTCATGGCCCTCGACCGGCCGCCTCTCACCGGCCGGCAGCTCCTCGACCTCAAGAGCCTCATCTCGGGCCAGGAAGCCGACCTCGAACGATACGAGAGCCTGGTCCGGGCGCTGGAGGGCGGCGCCTCCTCGCCCGGCTCGCCCCGAGACCGCGCCGACAAACCGGCTCCCGTCCGAGTCCTGCTGACCGGCGTGCCGACGGTTCACGGCGCCGAGCGGGTACTCGACCTCGTCGAGGCGGCGGGGGCGGTCGTGGTCGCCCAGGAAAATTGCACCGGCCTCAAGCCCATCCTCGAGGATGTGGACGCCGAGGCCGCCGACCCCCTCCGGGCGATCGCCGAAAAATATTACCATCTCCCCTGCTCGGTTCTGACGGTGAACGACCGGCGGCTGACCTCCCTCGCCGACTTGGCTAAAAAGTTCCGGCCTCAGGCCGTCATCGACCTCGTCTGGCACGCCTGCCTGACCTACGACGTGGAGTCGTTCCGCGTCCGCCGCTTAGCCGAGGACGAGCTGGGGCTGCCTTACCTAAAGATCGAGACCGACTATGCGCCGTCCGACTCGGCCCGCCTGGCCGTCCGTATCGAAGCGCTCTTTGAAACGGTCCGCTCCCGGAAAAAAGCCGGGGGAAGCTTCCGATGATCGGATGCGGCATCGACGCCGGCTCGCGGGCCATGAAAATCGTCCTGATGGACTCCGAGGGGGACCGCCTGGTCGCGGCCGGATACGCCGACCAGATCCCGGATCAGGCCCGCCTGGCCCGCGAGCTCCTGGAAGAAACCGCGGCCAAGGCCTCTTTGACGCCCCGTGACATAAGCCGGATCGTAGGCACCGGATACGGCCGCCCTTTGATCTCCCGGGCCGACACGACGGTGACGGAGATCACCTGCCAGGCCCGCGGGGTGCGGAGTCTCCTTCCCGAAGTCCGCTCCATCGTCGATATCGGCGGCCAGGACAGCAAGGTCATCTTTCTCGACGTTCTCGGCGTGCGCGATTTCGCCATGAACGATCGCTGCGCCGCGGGAACGGGGCAGTATATGGAAATGACAGCCCGCCGGCTCAATGTCTCCCTGCCCGAATTAGGCCACATCGCCTCGTTCAGCCTCCGCCCGGCCGTCATCAGTAGCATGTGCGCCGTATTCGCCGAAACCGAGATCGTGTCCCTTCTTGCCTCCGGAACGGACACGGAGGACATCGCCGCCGGAGTGTTCCGCTCGATCGCCGCGCGCGTCGCGGCGTTGGCCGGATCGAAGCTGGAGCCGCCGGTCGTCTTCACGGGCGGCGCCGCCCTGATCCCGGGTATGGACAAATTCCTCTCCGAGGCGCTGGGCCGGGAGCTGACGATCGTCCCCGACCCCCGCATGTCCGCCGCCCGAGGGGCGGCCCTCATCGCCTGCGACGAGATGAGGAGCTGCGCGGCCGGTCCTTAAGGCAAAGTCTCCGCGGGAGACGCTTTGCTTCGGGGAACTGACGGCTGGGCCGGGTTGCGGCGCGGCGGCTTACAGGTCGAAAAAGACCTTGAGCGTCACGGCCAGGCCGTAGGCGCTCAAGTTGAGGGCGGCGGAGCGGACATTGCGGAAATTGCCGCCGGCGGGCGCGCCCCGCATGTCCAGCCGGGGATAGAACCGGCCGAGGTCCTCGTCCCCGATCTCATAGAACCAGAGCTTTCCCGTCTTGGAACCTGTGTCCGTCGAGGATTGATCGGAGGTCCAGCCGGCATCCTCGCGCCACTGCTTCTCCCGCGTCGTCGCGGTCCATTGGGCCTCTCCTTCCCAGCCCGAGAGATTGGCGTGCCGCCCATAGACCTCCAGGCCGAAGGCCAGAAACGACAGGACGCGGTACTCCACGCCCAGGCCGCCGTGGATGCCGAGGCCGCCCGCCTTGGCGCTCTCGTCCCGCGATTCGGAGCTTGAGATCTCCGTTTTTTCGTCCGGATAGAGAGGCGATGAATCCGCGTAATTGTACGAGAAATCGTATGTGTACCGGCGGGTGAACGTGCCCCAATAATAGCCCGCCCCGGCGTACCCGTAAAAATTCCACCGCCCCGCGGGAAACGTCAGATACAAGCTGAACCTGAGGGGGATGGTGCTGATCTTGAAATCTTCCCCGTTCACCTCGAGCCCGGACAGGGTGTAGGTCCCCCACGACTCGGAGCCGGCTTGGCCGTATGTGAATCCGTAATTCCCCCCGCTCGAGGCCCGGATCCAGCCCGTCCCCACGCTGACGCCGATCCTCTCGTTGATCCGGAAGATCGCGTCGAAGGAAACTCCGGCGGCGCTTCCCAGCTTGTTCCAGCCCTGGTTTCCATTGAAGCCGGGGATCGTGCCGATGTCCGTGGCGAGGTCGATCATCCCTTGGCGGTACGTTTCCAGGTCCCCGCCCCCGCTGGGGAAGAATCCGACCAGGCCGCCGACCTTGAATTCGAGGCCCGGGCCCTTTCTCCACGGTTCGCCGGCCGCCCGTCCTTCGGCCGCCGAAGCGAAGACCGCCCACAGAAGAAGGACCGGAACCAGCCTCTTCTTCCGCAAAGACGGTCTTTTCATGGCGATCCTCGCTTTCCGCGGATGCGACAAACACCGGCACGGGCTTCGACCCTGGAATATTGCCATTCCCGGGCTAAAGCCCGGGGTATTTAGAGGCTTAAAGCTGAGCGGCTCTCTTTCCCCGATTTGAAAATCGGGCTTTGGCGCCGCGAACGTACCGAACGGCAGGAAGAAGGATCCGGCGGCAATCGCGCTCCCGCCGGCGGGCCGCGCCGGCGGCCTCACATCGCGTTTCCGGAGCGCTGGGCGAATTTCCAATAGCCCAAGGAGTTGGCGAAGACCGGCTCGGGGACGATCTGGGCATGACGGAAGACCTGCTTCAGCCGGTCTCCGAGCATCAGCGCCCCTCCTCCGGTCACGAGAATGACGTCCAGGCTGGCTCCCCGGTCCCAAAGCTGGGTGACCTGGGCGATGACCTGATCGGCCATCGGGGCCACGACCTCGTCGATCGCCGTGTTGAGATTGACGACTTCTCCGAAATATTTGAGTTTCCGGGCGGTGACCGCATCCACGACCTGATGGTCGCGCAGGTCCAGCTCCGGGAAGCGCTCCAGGATCTGGGCCTTGATGACCCGGATGATGTCCCAGCCTCCGATATTGACGCTGGCCGTCTTCCGACTGATCTCGGCCAGGCGGTCGACGGCGAAGATGTTCGTCGACTTACCGCCGATATCGATGATCCCGACCGTTCCCTTGGCCAGCTCCGCGTCGGCGACCTTGCCGAAGTCGTCCAGTGTCGCGGCCAGGAGCGTGCCGAACGGTTGGGGAATCACCTTACATTCGGAGACGACGAAGGTCTGGACGGGTTTCCCCTTCCGCTGGGCTTTGTGCTCGCCCATGAGGCGGTCCCGGAGCTTGTTGCGGTCGGAGTAGAAGGCGACGGGCAGGCCCGTCACCAGGCGCAGGCTCGTCCAGGTGCCGGCTTCGAGCTCGGTCAGCGCGGCCAGGAAGAGCGTGTAGTATTCGTCGCCTTCGATCCAGGAACGGTCTTCGCGGCGCTGGATGAACCGGCTGTGCATGATGGCCTCTTCCCCGACGAGGGCGCTGGTGGGATAGACCATGCTGATCGCTTTGTCGTTTTCCCGGAGGTCGATCAAGGAATACTCGGGGGTGCCGATGACCGACGGAAAGATGATCCTCCGGCCGTCCGTAACGGCCTTGACCGCATTGTAGCCGATATCGAGTCCGATGTTCATCCTTGACCTCCTTCCTGAGGGGAAAAGAACGTCCTTGATTCAGGCAGACCCAGTTTTGCTGGCATCGCAGGGAATTTTATGTAAATAAATTCTCAATGTCAAATGTAAAAAAGGGCGGTCCGGGCCGGATCAGGCGGATTTCGGCTCGGACCGTTCGGAGGGAGCGATGTCTTTGGCCACGTCGAGAAAATGCTCGATCACCTCCGGGTCGAACTGCGTTCCCGAGCAGCGGATGATCTCCTTGACGGCGTAGGTGTGGCTTTCGCCGTTCCGGTACGGCCGGTCCGAGGTGATGGCGTCATAGGTGTCGGCGACGGCCATGATCCGGGCCCCGATCGGGATCTCCTGGCCCTTCAGCTTGTCCGGATAGCCGCTGCCGTCGTACCGTTCGTGGTGGTGGCGGACCAGCTTGGTGATCTGCCGCAGCTCGACGACGGGCATGAGGATGGTCTCGCCGATGACGGGATGGGTCCGGATCTGGCTCATCTCGTCCTCGGTCAGCGTGGACTTCTTGTTCAGGATCCTCTCGGGGAGGGCGATCTTGCCGACGTCGTGGAGCACGGCAGCGAGCTCCAGGTCGCGGAGCTCCCTCTCGTCGAGCCCCATCTTTCGGGCGATGCTCACGGTGATATCCGTGACGCGGGTCGAGTGATCGCGCGTGTACTTGTCCTTGGCTTCGAGGGCCGAGACGAGGGACTTGACCATCGCCAGGAAGAGGACTCTTTGCCGCTCTACGAGGTCCTGGGTCCGAATCTTGAGGTTCTGATTGACGAGGGCCAGGTCCGCCTCCGCTTTGCGCATGCGCAGGAGCGACCGGACCCGCGCTTTGAGCTCGGTCGAATCGAAGGGCTTGGCGATGTAGTCGTCGGCCCCGGCCTCGATGCCTTCGGCGAGCATATCGGCGCCCGTGCGGGCCGTGACCAGCATGACCGGGATATGCTTCAAGCCGGGATCCTCCTTCACCTTCCGGCAGAAGGCGTGGCCGTCCATCCCCGGCATCATCACGTCGCTGACGGCGAGGTCGGGCAGGACCTTCCGCATCTGGTCCAGGCCTTCCTCGCCCGAGGCGGCGAAGTCCATGTCGTATTCGTCCTCGAGCAGGAGCTTCATGAGCTTGAGGATCTCGGGATTGTCGTCGATGACGAGCAGCCGGTGGTCGTGAGACCGGTCGCG
>Ga0163209_1000066_pt1 | contig 39678 bp, 32 predicted proteins | sample Kivu_160m_FD_113538 | JGI IMG/M metagenome (GOLD analysis project Ga0163209, IMG submission 113538) | Freshwater microbial communities from Lake Kivu, Western Province, Rwanda to study Microbial Dark Matter (Phase II) - Kivu_160m | ecosystem: Environmental > Aquatic > Freshwater > Lake ...
AAAAAATTGTGTTTTGAATAACATAGCCGCCATCCGAGAATCTGCCCTGAAAACCATCCATCAGGAAGCAGAAGCCATCACCGGCCTGCTCTCATACATCAATGATCCCTTTACCCAGTCCGTTGAGGTGATCCTCCGGTGCCGCGGACGCGTCATCGTTACCGGGATCGGAAAAAGTGCGATCATCGGACAAAAGATCGTTGCGACCTTCAACTCCACCGGGACTCCCGCCGTCTTCATGCATGCTGCCGATGCCATTCATGGCGACCTGGGCATCATCCAGAAAGAGGATGTGGTCCTGTGTCTCTCGAAAAGCGGGGAGACACCGGAGATCAGGATCCTCGTTCCACTCATCAAAAAGAACGGCAACCCGCTGATCGCCCTCGTGGGAAATCCCAACTCCTACCTCGCCACTCAGGCAACGCATTGGATCAACACGTTTGTCTCCCAGGAGGCCTGCCCCAACAACCTGGCGCCAACATCCAGCACCACAGCCCAGTTGGTGATGGGCGACGCCCTGGCGATATGCCTGCTCGAAAGCCGCGGATTTACGGCTGATGATTTTGCCAAATTTCACCCGGGAGGTGTGCTGGGAAAAACGCTCTATCTAACCGTCGCAGATCTCTACGTCAACAATCCCGCGCCAAAAGTAATATTTTCCGATAATATCAAACAGGTCATCCTGGAAATTTCATCCAAACGGCTGGGTGCGACAGCCGTCTTGAAACAGGATAAACTGATCGGGATCATCACAGACGGGGACCTTCGCCGGATGCTTGAGAAACACATTGAACTGGAAACTGTTACGGCTGAAGATGTGATGAGTGAACATCCGAAGGTGATCGAACCTGAAACCCTCGTCATCGAGGCATTAAACCTGATGCGCCATAACAATATCACCCAGCTGATCGTTGTAAAGAATGATGTCTACCTGGGGATCATTCACCTGCACGACATCCTGAAAGAGGGGATCTTTTAATCCGTACCGGGAACAAGATGGTATGAAAACAATGTGGGTGCCACGCCGGATCCTCATGGGGGTCCTTTTTCTTCTCAGCTTTTCCCTGTCCGCGCAAATCACCAAGATCATGGGAAAAATATCCGATTCCTCCACCGGAGAACCCCTCCCCTTTACCAACATCGTGATAGCAGGAACTACCCTTGGAACCCTGACTGACTTCGAAGGAAAATACTCTATCGAGTTCACGGTAAAGGCCGATTCCCTGAAAGCCTCCTTGATCGGATTCACTCCCCAACGCAGGAAAATCCTGCTGCATCAGTTTCAAACCATTGATTTTCAGCTATCCCCTGCCACCTATACCCTGAAAGAGGTTACGATCAGGTACACCGGCAACCCGGCGGAAAGGATCCTCGACAGCATCATCGCCCACCGGGAAAGAAACTCCCTGCAATCCTTTTCCTCCTATCAGTATGAAGCCTACACAAAAATTGAGCTCGACGCCAACAACATCACCGACAAACTACGGCAGCGTAAGTTTTTCAAATCCTTCGATTTCGTCTTTTCCTACATCGATACCTCCACCATCAACGGCAAATCCTACCTGCCGGTGTTCATCACCGAAACAATGTCGGATGTCTACTTCCGGAAATCTCCGCAGGCCAGGAAAGAGATCATCAAGGCCTCCCGGATGTCGGGACTGGAAAATGAAAGCGTGGCCCAGTTTCTAGGTAACCTCTCCGAACAGATTGAGATCTACAAGGATCACATCCCTATTTTCGACAAGAATTTCGTCAGTCCGATTGCCAATTTCGGCATCGATTATTACAAATATTACCTGGTCGACAGCACTTTCATGGGAAACAACTGGTGCTATCACATCATGTTCAAGCCCAAACGGAAGCAGGAGCTCACCTTTACGGGGAGTTTCTGGGTGGCTGACACCTCCTATGCCATAAAAAAAATCGATCTCCGGATCGCCTCTGATGCCAACATCAATTTCATCAACGACCTGGCGGTAAGACAGGAGTTTGAATGGACCCAGGACAAGTTTTGGATGATCACCCATGATGAGATGATCGCCGACTTCAACATCATTGAGAACACCGATAAAATCCTGGGCTTTTTCGGACACCGGACCTCCAGCTACCGGAATTTTCAATTTGATCCTCCCGAAGAGAAGCGGTATCTCTCCATGCCGGCCAATGTGTTCATTGAGCCTGATGCCAACCAGAAAGACGATGCCTACTGGGCAAAGGCCCGGCATGAGGAGCTGTCGGAATCGGAACAGGGGATCTATGAGATGGTCGACTCCGTCAAAAAAGTTCCCCTATTCAATACCTATGTCGACATTGTTTACACGGCCGTTAACGGATACCTTCCGTGGGGCAAGGTCGAGCTGGGGCCCTACACCAAGCTTTTCTCTTATAACACCATCGAAGGGGCGAGGTTCAGGATAGGGGGCCGCACCAGCAATTCGTTCAGCAAAAAGCTTCAGCTTGAAGCTTACCTGGCTTACGGAACCAGAGACCAGCGGTTCAAATACGGAGGAGAGGTCATGTACATGTTCGATAAAAACCCCCGGAGGGACCTGGTGGCCTCATACAAAAATGATCTGGAACAGCTTGGGCTGAGCCCCAATGCCTTTTCCACCGACAACATCCTCTCTTCCATCTTCCGCCGGGGACCAAATGACAAACTGACCCGTGTGCAGGAGTTCAAGATCATGTATGAACACGAATGGTTCAACGGGCTGATCAACCGGCTGCATTTCATTCACCGGCAAATGTTCCCGCTGGGGGAGACTTCGTTTGTCATCTTTCCCGAATCAAGAAGTTCTCCGGTGTTGATCCCAGATATCTTCACATCCGAGATCGTGTTTGATACCAGGATCGCATTCCATGAACGGTTTGTTTCCGGGGAATTTTACCGCTATACGATCAGCTCGCCCTATCCCATCATCCTGATCCGATATGCCTATGGCATCCCGAACCTCTTTAACAGTGATTACGAGTATCACCGGTTGACGGTGAACCTTCAGCAATGGTTCAACTTCTCGACTATCGGATGGTCCAAATACACCATTGAAGCCGGGAAGATCTGGGGTACGCTGCCCTATCCGCTCCTGAAAATTCACGACGGGAACCAGACCTTCCTCTACGACGAATTCTCTTCCAACCTGATGTACTATTATGAGTTTGTGAGTGACCAGTATTTCACCGTCACCTATGCCCATCACTTTGACGGACTGATATTCAACCACCTTCCGTTGATCAGGAAACTGAAATGGAGGGAGGTGGTTCACCTTCGCTGTGTTTACGGAAGCCTGAGTGAGAATAACAGAGCCTATTCCCTTTTCCCCGGCCAGATGCGGTCGTTTGACAAGATCCCCTACTGGGAAGCCGGTGTGGGGATTGAGAACATCTTCCGGATCATCCGGGTGGATGCCATCTGGCGGCTGAATCATAAACACGATATCCCTGACCAGAGACCCTCAGGGTTTGGCCTTTTCCTCTCCCTATACTTTTCATTCTGAGGAATCGTTACCTTTGTACCCTATTCCGAGATCATGATCCTTCGCACAGAAAAAATTGTCAAGAAATACCGGAAACGAACGGTGGTCAACGAAGTGACAATCCAGGTTGAACCGGGAGAGATCGTCGGGTTGCTCGGCCCCAACGGGGCAGGAAAGACTACCTCCTTCTATATCATCGTCGGGTTGATCAAACCGCTGTCGGGGAAAGTCTATCTCGATGACCTTGATATCACCTCAGAGCCCATGTACCGCCGCGCCCAGCGTGGCATCAGCTATCTGCCCCAGGAAGCTTCGGTGTTCAGGAAACTCTCAGTGGAAGACAACATCAAAGCCATTCTCGAATTCACCAAACTTAACAAAATGCAGCAGAAAGAGAGGCTGGAGAAGCTGCTTGACGAGTTTGGCCTGCAACACGTCAGGAAAAGCCTGGGTATCACCCTCTCAGGCGGGGAGCGGCGCCGTACGGAGATTGCCCGCTGCCTGGCCGTCGACCCGAAATTCATCCTGCTGGATGAACCCTTCGCAGGGATCGACCCGATCGCCGTGGAAGACATTCAGCAGATCGTCACCAAGCTGAAAGAGAAAAACATCGGTGTGCTCATCACCGATCACAATGTCCACGAGACCCTTTCCATCACAGACCGCTCCTACCTGCTGTTTGAAGGGAGCATCCTCAGGGCAGGCACCTCTGATGAACTCGCGGAAGATGAACATGTGCGCAAGGTTTATCTTGGCCAGAACTTCGAACTGCGAAGATAAAGCGCTTTTGGCTGTTCGCCATTCTCTTATCTCTTATCTCTTATCCCTAATCGCTATTCGCTATTCCCTTTTGGAAAAAGAGCGAGAGGAGGAAATAAGTGAGGATGATAAGGGGGATCGCGCAAAAGGAAAAGAGGATAATAAAGAGAACTGACAGGATCAGAAAAGAGAACTGCACCTTGTTTCCTTTCCAGGTTGTCTTTTTAAATTTCATGGAGAAGAGGCGGAAGTCGGAAACCATCAGGTAGGCGAAGAGAACCGTAAGGATGGCCAGCACCCGTGTGTTGGAGAAAAACCCGGTGAAGAAATCGATGGGGATCAGGGTGAAACGATAGGAGTTTGTAAAAAGGATCAGTGGCACTGAGGCAAAAAAGATGGCGTTGGCCGGTACCGGCAACCCGATGAAATGCTCTTCCTGCCGGAGGTCGATGTTGAACTTTGCCAGCCGGAAAGCGGCACAGACAGGGATCAGCAAGGCAAAATAGGGAGTGATGTGGTAACGCTCAAGGAGGTTGCAACTGCCTTCACATCCTGCCGAGAGAAGGTTGAACAGGATCAGTCCGGGCACCACACCAAAGGAGACCAGGTCGGCCAGGGAGTCAAGCTGTTTCCCTAATTCCGAACGGGCATCCAGCAGCCTGGCCGCGGTGCCGTCCAAGAAATCAAACAGGGCCGCGATAAAGATGAAGAGGGAAGCCATCACGAGATCCCCCTCCAAAACAAGGGTGAGGGCAATCAATCCTGCGATCAGGTTAAATGCTGTGAGGGCGTTGGGGATGTGTTGTTTCCAGGCCATAACCTCTTGATTCTTGCAGTAAAGATACAGACAATTTCAGATCCTCATCCCGATTTTCCATAATTTTGGGCCATGCCAGTTCCGTCCATCCATCCGGAGGATTACACCTATGATCTGCCTGCCGACAGGATTGCCCAGTATCCCTTGCCCGAGCGGGATGCTTCCAAGCTGATCTGCTCCATCGGGGAGACGATAAAAGAGGATGTTTTCCGGAATATCGCGGATTGGCTTCCACCGGGGAGTATGCTGGTGATGAACAACACCCGCGTGATCCGAGCCAGGCTGATCTTTCAGAAACCCTCGGGCGGATCTGTTGAGATTTTTTGCCTGGAGCCCCTCGAACCCACCAAAGAGGTCAGCGAGGCCTTTCAGCAGAGAGGCCCTCTCCTCTGGAAGTGTTTGATCGGCCATGCCAAGCGATGGAAAAGCGGTCACCTGACCCGTGAGATGATCTTTTCAGGAAATCCTGTCATCCTACAGGCAGAACGGAGCGGCGAACAGGGAGAGGGTGCGTTCGCGATCCGGTTTTCATGGGATCATCCGGAGATCACCTTTGGAGATCTTCTTGAAGAGGCCGGACGTACCCCCCTGCCCCCCTATATCCTGCGTCAGGATGAGGAGGAGGATATTCTTCGCTACCAGACCATCTATGCCCGGCAGAAAGGGTCGGTGGCCGCCCCTACCGCCGGGTTTCACTTCACCGAAGCGGTCCTCGATTCCCTCAAAGCCAGAGATATCAGGCTGGAGCAGATCACCCTCCATGTCGGGCTGGGGACGTTCAAGCCCATCACCGTCAAGGAACTCGGGCAACATGTCATGCACCAGGAACAGATCGTGGTTGAAGCCGGCACCATCCGTCACCTGCTGCATCATCTTCCGAAACCGGTGATCGCTGTAGGTACCACTTCCGTCAGAACACTGGAAAGCCTCTACTGGCTTGGGGTCAAGCAACTGCGGCATCCGGCACGGATCCAAACCGTTCTGGAGCAATGGGAGCCATACAATGATAGCGACTCGCCATCGATCCCTCCCTGGGATGCCCTGATTGCATTGCTGCAGATGATGGAGCAACGGGGGCTTTCGACTTTCACCGCCCGAACACGGTTAATGATCGTGCCCGGATACCGGTTCCGAATCATCTCCGGGATGATCACCAACTTCCATCAGCCCCGAAGCACGTTGCTGATGCTGATTGCCGCTTACCTGGGAGAACAATGGAAAGAGGTGTACCGGTACAGCCTAGATCATCAGTTCAGATTCTTGAGCTACGGGGACAGTTGCCTCTTTCTTCGGTGACGAATTAAAATGATTGATATCTGAGTAATTAATTTCAGCACTCTTTTATTACCTTTGTATCATTCCAAACACGGAGGAGATCATGCTCAATCATCTGTTTCTAATTTTCGGACTTGGCACCACGGAGATCATCCTGATCGTCCTGGTAGTGCTGTTACTGTTTGGTGGCCGCAAGATCCCCGAACTGATGAAGGGAATCGGCAAAGGGATGAAAAATTTCAAAGATGGCATTCAGGGAGCGGATGAAGATCTGAAAGAGATCCCAAAGGATAAATCCGCTACAGAGAAGAAGGAACCACCCACCGATCCTGCAGGCTGATAGATTATCTGCTACCTCCTATTCCTTTTCCTTCCCAGGTGACTTATCGGGATTGACCGATTCTGATCATCCACTTGCAGAGAAAACTTCCTGCTTGAACTAATCTCTTTTTTTATCATCGATGGATGCGCTAAACTTGCTGTAAACAAAACCTTCCAATATGAAAAAATTCCTTTGCCTGTTTATGATGACCCTCCTGATCCTTCCGGCATTTGCCCAGGATAGCGGGAAGGTGAAACCTGAGAAAGAGCGTATGAAGCCCGCGCTGCTGCTGATTGATGTACAAAACCGGTACATGCCCATGATGGCGGAGCAGGATGTCAAAGAAGCACCCAAGTATATCAACTGGTACATGCTGCTTTTCCGTCATTACAAACTCCCCGTGGTACGTGTGTACCACAGTGATCCGAAGTGGGGACCCGAGCCAGGTTCCGACGGGTTTGCCTTTGATACGGTCTTTCACATTGAGGAGAGCGACCCGATGGTGATCAAGACCTATGGGGATGGATTCAACAAGACCAACCTCGACAGCCTGCTGCAGGCAAAAGGGATCAACACTGTATTCCTGTGCGGGTTGAGCGCCACCGGGTGTGTGCTGGCGACCTACATCGGCGCAAATAACCATGATTACAAGGCCTTCATGCTCAAGGATGCCCTGCTAAGCCATGATGCCGAACTTACCAAAGCCGTCCAGGAATTTACCAGTACCATCTCCTGGGAAGCGTTGAAACTGCTGCTGGAAAATACCGAGAACTAGATGGTGCCATAGTGCCGTGGTGCCGTGGTGCCGTGGTGATATGGTGGTGTGGTGATGTGGTGGCGTGGTGGAAGTGGTGAGACGTAAAAACGTTAGACGTATTTCACTGGTCCGCCTGTCCGCCTGTCCGCTTGTCCGCCTCCTAATTCCCTGCCCCAAGCATTCTCTCCGCAAATTCGCGAACGGCGCCGGCATTGAATTTGGAGACATCCTCCGAGATATTGACGACTTCCCTGATGATCATCCGTTCGAAGGCATTCATCTTCTCAAATTCCAGTTCGCCCCCGAACAGGCCTGTGGCGATTGCCTTTTCCCTTAACGCGTAAGGGAAAGCGGCATCAAATTGCTCCAGGGCCGGAGCACCTTCAAACATGCAGCAGATATAAAGGCCCATTCGTTTTGTGAGAAGTTCGTCCAGGTTGTTTTCACAGAATTTCCGGATCCGTTTCTGAATTTTTCCGATGCGGATGGAGCCTCCGATGATTACGGTATTGAACATTTCCATTGGTGGGGTTTCACCATCTTCCAGGTTTATCATGGTCACATCGTCCGCTATCCGGTCACGGATCATGACGGCTGCTTTTTCAGCACACCCGTGGGAAGTCATATATACAATGAGGGTCGGCATCAGTGGTTTTCCGGTTTCAAAGATAAAGATATATTCTCCGAATTGCGTACATTTGATGCCGGATGCCGGATGCCGGATGCGGGATATGAGATGTGAGATGTGAGATGCACGATACGGATGAAATGCATTTAATGAGCCGGACCTGATGAAGAAGCACAAGGATTCTGATGAGATGACCTTCTGGGAGCACCTGGATGATCTGCGGAGCACCCTGATCTGGAGTTTTGTCGCCATTGCGTTGTGCGGAACCGTAGCATTCATCTTTAAGGAGATCCTGTTTGACCACATTCTGCTTGCCCCCAAGGAAAAAAGCTTCATCACCTACCGGTTGCTCTGCCAACTGGCCGACCTGGTCTCGATGCCCTCGTTATGCATCGATCCATCCTCTTTTCAGATTATCAACATCAACTTCGCCGGCCAGTTCATGTCGCATATGACCATCTCACTGGTGGCAGGACTGGTGATTGCCATGCCTTTTGTGGTCTGGCAGTTCTGGCGTTTTATCAAACCCGGCCTCACGCCGAAGGAGGTTAAATACACCCGCGGGGGAGTATGGATCATCTCGTTATTATTCCTATCCGGGATCCTTTTTTCCTATTTTATCGTGGTCCCGCTGATGGTAAACTTTTTGGGAGGATACCAGGTCAGCGAAATGGTGAACAATCAGATCGCCCTCTCTTCCTACACGGGGTCGGTCACCATGATGACCCTGCTGATGGGGCTGCTGTTTGAGCTTCCAGTCATTGTGATCTTCCTGACCAAAGCGGGCATCGTAACACCGACACACCTGAAGAAATACAGGAAGCACACGCTCGTGGCGATCCTGATCATCGCCGGGGTGATCACTCCAAGTCCCGACATCTTCTCACAACTCATCGTATCCATCCCCCTCTTCCTGCTTTTTGAATTCAGTGTTTCGGTCTCCTGCAGGATCTATAAGAGGAAGCAACAGCAAATTGCTGATGAAGAAGATGATCTGAACGATTGAATCCCTTAGTTAATCGGGAGAATCCCGGCTCTAAACGGAGAGCGCTTGTCGCCCGTTTCATTCCCAATTACTTTTGATGCTCAAACTAAACCTCTCCTTCAATGGAACCAAAACGACTTTACAGAAGCTCCTCCGATAGAGTAATTGGCGGCGTAGCATCAGGACTGGCCGGTTATTTTAAACTCGATCCTCTGCTGGTGAGATTACTTTTCGTAATCTTCACCCTCGTCGGAGGCGGAGCAGTGCTTATTTACATCATCCTGTGGATTGTCACTCCTGAGGAATCCCAGGCAAATCATCAACCTAAAAACTCAACCTCCATGGAATCAAATGAAACACCAAAAAAACCAAACCCGGAGACCAGGCAAAAAGGGAACCTGATCGGTGGATTGGTATTGATTACACTGGGTGCCATTTTCCTTGTCGCTCAGTTTATCCCACGGATTGATTTTGGAGATCTCTGGCCACTTATCCTGATCGTGATCGGGATTGCTCTTCTTTTTAATGCATACGGCAGAACGCCCAAGAAACACGATTAAACAGACAGATTATGAAATTCCGCAATCTTTTTTGGGCTTTGATCCTCATTGCGATCGGGCTCATGTTTCTCTTCAGCAATTTCGGATGGCTCAATTTCCACTGGATCAGTATCTGGCGGTTGTGGCCTCTGATCCTTATCTTCTGGGGAATCTCCATTCTTCCGATCAAGGACCTGTTCAAATTTATCCTGGTCATCGCCTTCATCGCCCTCTCCTTTATCTTCTTTAACCAGATCACGGAACCCCGTTGGTGCTTCACCCTCCATGATCATAGCTGGAGCTGGACAGATGATGATGAGTGGGATCAGAGCGACAATGGACGGACCTTTTCCTACAGCACTCAGATTTTGACGGTCCCGATGGATTCTGTCTCGCACAAAGCGCGTCTCAAAATGGATGCGGCCGCGGGGAAATTCAAAGTGGGCGGTGAGACTTCGGAAATGCTGGCATTCAGGAAAGATGGTGATATCGGGGATTACTCCATGACAACGGGTGAAGAGAACGGCAAGACAACCATCCACATCACCCTCGAGAAGAACCGAAAGATCCGAAGAGTGAAGAAAAATTATGTCGACATCAAACTGAACCGTGAGATGGTTTGGGATCTTGATCTCGACATCGGAGCGGCTGCGGTGAATATGGACCTGAGCGACTACCGGATCGACACCGCCAAGATTGATGCCGGTGCCGCCTCCCTGGAGATCAAATTCGGGGCGCTGCAACCTGTGACCTATATGACATACAGTGCCGGAGCCGCCTCCCTGGAGGTGCTGGTCCCCAAAGAGTCGGCCTGCGAGATCCACACGGAATCGGTGTTGGTGAGCAACGACTTCGAGGGGTTTGTCAAACAGGATGATGGTGTTTATCAAAGCGAAAACTTTGCGCAAGGCACCAACAAGATCATCCTGAAGATCGAATCGGCTGTTTCCAGTCTCAAGGTGGAACGTTACTGATCTCCGGGCAGGAAAGCGCTGACAGCTTCGTAAAATTCCCCGGGATTATCGGCATGAACCCAGTGAGTAGCATCCCTGATGGTTCTGACGGTGGCCCCGGGGAATGTTTCATGAATGGCAGGCAGATTACTTTCCAGGATATAATCTGACCGTTCGCCCCGGATGAAGAGGGTGGGCCCGGTGTACCTCCCGGTCATGTCAAGGCCGTCGAACAACCCGGGCAGACTGGCGCTGATCACAGGCACATTCAATCGCCAGGCAAGTTTTCCCGATGCATTCCAGAAAAGGTTCTTCAGAAGAAACTGCCGGATCTTCAGGGAGGGAATCCGCTGCCGCAGTTGCTTTTCCAGATCAGTCCTGCGCCCTCCCGCAGAAAGATCCAGGGCATGCATCGCGCTGATCAGTTCAAGGTGCTCCCTCCGGGGAGTATATTTTCGCAAACTGATATCTACCACCACCAGCTTTCTGACCGTCTCCGGATAATGCAGCGCCAACTGAACAGCAATGCGTCCACCCAGGGAGTGGCCCATCAGTAAAACCGCCCCTTCGGCCTCCTCCTCGATAAGTTCCAGGACGTCCTGTTCCAACGAGGGAAAATCAAACCGCTCACTGTGAGGCGAACGGCCATGATTCCGTAAGTCGGGAATAATCACATGAAAGTTCTCTCCCAATTGTTTGCCAAGGGTTACCCAGTTGTCGGAGATGCCAAAAAGCCCGTGCAGAATCAGCAGTTCGGGGCCCTTCCCGTAATGGCGAAAAAAAAGTTTCATCGGGTATTAGTTATTAACATATCTTTGTGCACTTTTTTTTTAAATGAACATCGAAAGTAACAAAATTCTTTATCTATTTGCACCTCTCAACAAGGTGCAACAAACAAAATGGAAACACAAGAAAATGAATTTTGCATCGTCCGTGATCCTATGAATCAGGACGATGATGAACCTCCACCGAAACCCGTTCCCCTCGTTTCCGTCCACCATCTTTCCCCTCTTACCCTCCCTTTGCGGAATGAAAAAGAAAAAGCCTTCATCTCTGAACGGTCCAGGCTTTTTTTAGAGAATTTTTTTCCTGATAGCTCGGAAAAAGAGTGGAATAACTGGCATTGGCAGATAAAAAACAGCATCCGGACAATGGATCAGCTGAAACGGTTTGTCCGCCTTTCGGAAAACGAGATCAGTGTCGTAGGGAAAAAATCCCATACGCTGCCCATCCGGATCACTCCCTATTACATGAGCCTGATTGCCGGAAGTCAGCCTAAGGAGCCATTGAGAAAGACCCTGGTCCCGGTCTTTGATGAACTGATCTCTACCTCCGGAGAGAATCTGGATCCCTTGGCGGAAGAGCATCACAGTCCTGTTCCCAATATCGTGCACCGTTACCCCGACAGGGTCCTTTTTCTTGCCACAGGCTTTTGCTCAGCCTATTGCCGCTACTGCACCCGCACGCATATGGTAGCCAAGGAAAAGTGCCATGTGGGCATCAAAGCCTGGGAAGAGGGCCTCCGTTATATTGAAGAGCACCGTGAAGTTCGCGATGTCGTGATTTCGGGAGGGGATCCTCTGACCATGCCTGATTTTCATATTGAATACCTGCTTTCCCGTCTGAGACGGATCTCTCATATTGAGATCCTCCGGATCGGATCAAAAGTCCCGGCCGTGCTTCCCCAGCGGATCAACCGATCGCTGGTGAACATGCTGAAGAAGTATCACCCGCTCTTCATGAGCATTCATTTCACCCACCCCGATGAACTCACCCCGGAGGTAAGAGAAGCCTGTGAAAAGCTGGCCAATGCCGGCATCCCCATGGGAAGCCAGACGGTGCTGCTGAAAGGGGTCAACGACAACGTGGAGACGATGAAGAACCTGATGCACGGTTTGCTGAAAAACCGTGTGCGGCCCTACTATCTTTATCAATGCGACCCCATCCCCGGTTCCGCGCATTTCAGGACCCCCGTCAGCAAAGGGTTGGAGATCATTCGGGGTTTACGTGGCCATACCTCGGGGTATGCCGTGCCCCAGTTTGTCATCGATGCCCCCGGCGGAGGCGGAAAGATCCCTCTCCTGCCTGAATACTATCTCGGGAACGAAGAGGGCTATGTCAGGCTGATGAACTATGAAGGCCGTGTTTTCCGCTACCCGGATGATGTTGGCTGAGCCATGAAGATCGGACTTACCTTCGACCTCAGGTCAGCGTATCTCCGGGAAGGTTATTCGCTGGAGGAGACGGCCGAATTTGACAGGGAATCCACGATTGAAGGGATTGAAGATGCCCTGGGCCGACTGGGTTATGTCACAGATCGCATCGGTCATGTCAGGCAACTTGCCGAACGGCTTGTCAGGGGAGACCGGTGGGACCTGGTATTCAACATCAGCGAAGGACTTCACGGGATCGGGAGAGAGGCACAGGTTCCCTGCCTGCTGGATGCATATGGAATCCCATATACCTTTTCCGATCCGCTGATTCTCACCCTCACCCTGCACAAGGGGATGACCAAGCGGGTGATCCGCGATGCCGGGCTGAACACCCCCGGGTTTTTCGAGGTGCATTCGGAAGGGGACATTCTCCCCGAAGCTCTTGATTACCCTCTCTTTGTCAAGCCGGTGGCGGAGGGTACGGGGAAAGGAATTTCCGGGAGATCGAAAGCGAACGATGCCCGGGAGCTGGATTCTGTTTGCCGGGAGCTTCTCCGGCTTTACCCCGCCGGCCTGCTGGTGGAGGAGTACCTGCCGGGAAGGGAGTTCACCGTGGGCATTACGGGGACCGGGATCACCAGCAGGCCGGTGGGGATCATGGAAATTGTGTACAACCAGGATCCTTCCTCCGGGATTTACTCCCTCGACACCAAAGCCAACTACGAAGAACTTGTCTCTTATACCGTGCCGGAAGAGCCTGTCGGCCAAGCCTGTACGGATCTTGCCCTGAAGGTCTGGAAGCTCCTGGGATGCCGCGATGGCGGCCGGGTGGACATCCGGTACGACCGTCACGGCAACGCATCCTTCATTGAGGTCAACCCCCTTGCCGGATTGGATCATGTTCATTCAGACCTTCCTATTCTCGCCTACAAGAATGGTTACACCTACGAGCAGTTGATCGGGGAGATCATGCAGTCGGCTCTGGAACGGATCCCGCAACACGCAACCCCATGAAACCGAAAATCCTGATTATCATCAACCAGTTGACCCCCGATGCAGGAGCCGACGAGCTGGATGTCGTGGAACAGGCCGAAATGGTCGGGAATGCCTGTTCGCAGCTTGGATATGATGTGGCGCGGATGGAGATGGGCCTGGATCTTCAGTCGGCCATCCGGCAGATCAGGAAAGAGCAGCCGGAAATGATCTTTAACCTGGTGGAATCGCTCGGCAACAAAGGGGAATTTGCCTTCATCGCTGCCTCCGTTTTTGATTCGCTAAAGATCCCCTATTCGGGATCACCCCTGCTCCCACTATTTTTCAGTTCCAATAAAGTGCTGGCGAAACAGGAACTCCAGCGTCTCGGGCTCCCTGCCCCCAAAGGGTATCGTACGGATGAAACCCATTTGCTCGATCCGGCCGGCCGTTATATTCTGAAACCTGTATGGGAAGAGGGATCCCTGGACCTGGATGAAGCGAGTGTGTTTTATGGAAGCAATGGGCAGATGCAGGAGATGATAAAGAAAAAGAGCCCTCGGCACTATTTTATTGAAGAGTACATCGAGGGAAGGGAATTCAACATCTCCCTGCTGACAAGTCCGGAAGGAGTTGAAGTGCTGCCGCTTGCCGAGATGCAGTTCCTTGATTTTCCGGCCGGTAAACCCAGGATCATGGGATTCAGGTCCAAATGGGATGAAGCCTCATTCGAATATACCCATACGTTGCGGACCTTCGAGGCAGGTGAACAGGACAGGCGTCTCCATCTGCAGCTGATCGGCCTGTGCGAGTCCTGCTGGACCGGATTCGGCCTCAAGGGGTATGCCCGGATTGATTTCCGGGTGGATGCAGAGGGCCAGCCTTTCATCATTGATATCAACGCCAACCCGTGCCTCGCGCAATCCGGGGGATTTGTCGCTGCCCTCAGCCAGGCAGGACATTCGTTCACTGAGGCGGTCAGGCGTATCCTGGAGGATACTGTTGACAGGCGGAAAGCAGCGGACAGCCAGACAAGAATTGGGAATGAGGAATGATAAGGGATGCGGGATCCTGGTTAGCCAAAAGCCAAAAGCGAAAAGCCAATTGCTAATAGCTAAAAGCCAATATCCACAATCTTAAACTTGAAACACTATGAACCAACTGAAATTCCGGACGGAGATCCGCCCGGGTGACGAAGAGCGGATCAGGGAGATCATTACCTCTACAGGGTTTTTCTATGACATCGAGATCGATGTGGCGGTGGAGCTGGCGGAGGAAAAGCTTCGTGACGGAGAGAAAAGCAGTTACCGCTTCATTTTTGGTGAACTGAACGGGGTAATGGTGGCATACAGCTGTTTCGGATTGATCCCGGGCAGCGAGATCAGTTACGACCTTTACTGGATCGCCACGCACAACGGCTTCCGCGGAAGGGGGATCGGCAAGGTCCTGCTGCAGGAGACCCACCGGCAGATCGCCGGCAGCGGGGGCATCAACGTGATTGCCGAGACATCCACACTGGAGAAGTACAGTCCCACCAGGCATTTCTATGATCAGATGGGATACCGGGAAGCCGGCCGGATCCGGAATTTTTATAAAGAGGGGGATGGAAAAGTGACCTTCGTGAAAATTCTTACTGAAGGGGTTTAATACCTTGTGAGGGTTCCCGTGGCGGAATTGTACACAGCCACCCGTTGCCAGACAAAATCATTTTTAAAATAGTTCACTGCCCAGAAATCATAATTGCCGAAAGCCCTGTCGCCATTTAGGTCGAGGGTGGTGTTCCCGGTAACGCCGAAATAACTCTCTGCCACCGAGGTGAAGATCTGTTTCACCCGGTTGATATCATCTCCCGGTTCCACGGTCAGGAAGGTGGTGGCTGCCACCCACAAGGCATCATAGGCAGTTAGGGCATACACCTCCGGAGAACGGCCAATGACGTGGGCGATCTGGTCGCTGACAGGCTGCCACTTGAAACGGGCAGACTCATCCAGCCCGTAGATCGGGCAGGGAAGTCCGTGGTGCCAGGCAAACGACCCCGCCTCCGGATCCTCGATGGCCGAACCGTTCTGGGCAAATGCAGAGCTCCCGTACCAGGCAACCGCCGAAAGGTTCCCGGGATTCAGATTCCCCGCACCCTTTAATATAAGCGCCCCCTCTCCGAAACTGGCCAGGTAGACCCCTACCTGATTGGTATCATACTGGCTCAGGGCAGTGGCAACATGGTCATCTAATTGCATGAGCAGATCCGTGAAATCAACCGTTTCGGGAAGGTATTTCACCGGATCATGCACAACCCCTCCGGCATGCTGAAAATCCGCGGTAAGCGCCTGAAGCAGGTCGTTGCCCCACACATCATCACGGATGATGGGCACCACCATCCTGATCTGGTCCTCCGTCAGCATTTTGGTCATGGCTTCCGCCTGCACTTTATCCGAAGAGACGAAACGAAAGATGTTGTCATCAGGGAGGGCAAGGGATGTTGCCACACTTGATGGGCTGACAAGCAGCACTCCGTTCTGGTCGGCGAACCCCTTCAGGTGGGCGACCTCAGAACTGCTGTAGGGGCCGATCACCAGACGGATCCCCTCCTGAAACAATGCTTGCAGCTTTTGCAGGGCGACAGCCGTGTCGGTTTGCGAATCTTCCACGATCAACCTCACTGCAACGGGGTACCCCAATGCCTGCAAATGTGCCTCCACCTGCTGCCTGGCCAGTTCAATGGCCACAACAGAACTCTCTCCCGTTGAGGCACCGGTTCCCGTCATCGCCAGCAATGCCCCGATACGAATCTCCCTGGGCATCATGGACCGATACTCCGTCTGTTTTTTATTGCACGACCAGGCGATCATCAACAACAACGTAAACAGGATCACCGGATAGGTGAAAAAGGTCTTGGTACGCATAGCTGTTTTTTATGAAAAATACCTGATGGCCAACAGGGTGATGTCATCCGATTGCGGGGCCTCTCCACAAAAATCCTGGATCTTTACAACCGTCTCCCGGGCAATCTCTTTCAACGGTTTCTGGTAATTTTCCTTCAGGAGTTCTTCCAGCCTTGTTTCTCCGAACGCTTCATCCTGTTCATTGAAAGCCTCGGTAATCCCGTCGGTATAGAGAAAGAGGGTGTCGTTGGGATGGAGCTGGATCCTGGCTGAATCGAATTTTTCATCGTCCAGAAATCCCAGGATGGGGCCTCCCGTCAGCGGGATCACTTCCAGTGTGCCATCTGCCCGGATGAGTAAAGGCGGATTGTGCCCCCCGTTCACATAGGAGATCTCTCCAGTTCTGGTGTCAAGGATCCCGTAGAAAACAGTCACGAACATACAGGAGGTGCTTTCATTGCAAAGCAGGTGATTGGCATAGTCGATGCACTCGGCCGCCGAGATTCCCTTGAGTCCGGTGGCCCGGATGAGGGTGCGGCTGACCGCCATAAAGATGGCGGCCGGGACTCCTTTTCCTGATACATCCCCGATGACGAAGCCGATGCGGTCGTTGTCGATCATGAAAAAATCGTAGAAATCCCCGCCAACCTCCCGGGCAGCCTGCATGGTGGCGAAAATATCGAAATCCTTCCGGTGGGGGAAGGGGGGAAAGGTAGCCGGAAGGATTGCCTGTTGGATCTCCCTGGCTGTCTCCAGGTCATGCTGAATGTAAAGCAGCTGGTAATGCTCCTCCTGCGATTTCCTGACCAGGCGGATCTCATCCAGGGTCTTGTTGATGGTGATCTCGAGGTCCTCGAAGTTGATCGGTTTGGTGAGAAAATCAAAAGCCCCGCGGTTCATGGCTGTCCGGATGTTTTCCATATCGCCGTAAGCGGAAACGATGACCGTTTTGAGCGAGGGATTTTTCAGCTCCTTCAGTTTCAGAAGAAGGGTAAGTCCGTCCATCTCCGGCATGTTGATATCGGAAAGGATGATCCCGATCTCAGGATGTTCAATCAGTTTCGCCAATGCCTCGAGCCCGTTGTGGGCAAAGAGGAATTCGTATACACCGTCCCTGATCTGCCTTCGGAAACGCTGCTTGACCAAAGGTTCAAGGTCCACTTCATCATCGACCACAAGGATCTTGATATTCTTTTTCAGATGCTCCATAGTGTATCTCCGTTGATCATGTTTATGCCACTTTTGCCGCCGGGATCCGGACGATGAACTCGGTGTACTCCCCCGGTTCCGATTGCACCGTCAGTTCTCCCCCATGCCCCTGCACCACGATGTCGAAACTGATGGAGAGCCCCAGCCCTGTTCCCGATCCTGCAGCTTTCGTTGTAAAGAAAGGGTTAAAGATCTTGTCCCTGATCTCATCCGGAATCCCCTTCCCGTTATCCCTGATCCGCACCTCAACCAGATCGCCTATCCTTTTGGTCGAGACCGTGAGAATCGGGAAATAGGAATCCTTCTGCTCATTTTTTCTCTGTGCGGTCGCCTGGCAGGCATTGTTGATGATATTCAGGAATACCCGGCTCAGGTCCTGCGGGATCACCTGCACGATCCCCACTTCAGGGTCGTACGATGATTCGATCTTGATATTGAAGGAGGAGTCGGTGGCCCGCATGCCATGGTACCCGAGGTTGACATACTCCTCCAGCAGGGCATTCAGATCCGTTGGTTGCTTCTCGCCCGCCTTTCCCCTCGAATGGAGCAGCATCCCCCGGATGATGCTGTCGGCCCGCTTGCCATGGTTATGGATCTTCTCCGCATTGCCGGCCAGATCCCCGGCGATCTCCAGCAGGTAATCGCGGTCGTTTTCATTCAGTGTTCCGCCAAGTTTCTCAATTTCCTCCTTCAGTTCTTTTGCCAGGTCGATGGAGAGCTCGGCAAAATTGTTGACAAAATTGAGCGGGTTTTTGATCTCATGCGCAATCCCGGCAGTCAGCTGTCCGAGCGAGGCCATCTTCTCCGACTGAACCAGTTGGGCCTGGGCCGCTTTCAGTGTCTGGAGGGCCGAGTCCAGCTCGGTGTTCTTGGCCACTAGTTCGACTGTCCGCTCCTTGACTTTCAGCTCCAGCGTTTTGCTGTAGTCTTCCAGTTTTTCATTGGATATCCTTAGCTGCTCCGTAGTCTCCTTCAGGTTGCCGATGGTTTCGGCCAGCGTTTGTTGCATGTAGCTGAAACTTTTTGTTAGCCTTCCTATTTCATCTTCCGATACAATTTCCGGGAGGGCCACATCGAAGTTCCCTTCAGCAAAACTCTGGGCTGCCTGGGCAAGTTTGCGCATCGGGCGGGTGACCGATCTGGAGATGAGCAGGATCATCAGGAAAATCACCACCAATCCCGCGCCTCCGAGAACGATGATCATGATGTTCAGCTTCCTGGCTTCGGCCATCAGCTCATCCACCGGGAAAACCACTGCCAGCGACCAGCCGTTGCTCGGCACCGGGGCGTAGGCAACCCAGCTTCTCTTGTGGTTCAGCATATTCCTGTACTGTTCAGTGCTGAATCCGCTTTCGCGGTGGATCATCTTTCTTCCGAGCTCACGGAAGGCAGGCAGCTTCATCTCTTCCGCGATGCTGAAAATGGAAGCGTTCATGATCAGCTCGTGGACCGGGTGCGTTACAAAGGTGCCGTTTTGCGAGACGAGAAATCCAAAACCGGTTTCAAAGACATGGATCGAATCCACCATGGCCCGTAACCAATTGATGGAGATATCCACGGTCAGGATGCCGACAAACTGCCGCTTGCCATCTGTCGTGAAATAAAGCGGGACGGAATAGGTCGACATGAAGATGTTCCCTCCCCCCTCATCAAAATAGGGCTCCGTCCAGTACGGGGTCCTCTTTTCCTTTGGAACCTGGTACCAGTCCATCAGGTAATAATCATAGGAATCATTTCCCAGCGTGGTGATCACCACCGAGTCTTCCGCCCTGTATGCATAGAAAGAGTAAAACTTTTCCTGCCGTCCTTCAAAATAGGGTTCAAATGCAATCGCCGATCCATAGATCTCGGGATTCATCTTCACCGCATTTTTAAGGAGCTGTTTGAGCTCTTTTTCGTTAAAATTCTCATTTTCAATCACCAATGCCAGATTCTCGGGGATCTTCTCCACCGCGAACAGGATTTTATCGACTTTGTTTACAATGCTCTCCGTCAGGTAGGTGGCGATGGAATTCAGGTTACTGATCATCGTCTTCCTGGTCATGTAGTAGTTGTAGAGAAAAATGATGATAAAGACCCCGGCAATGGCAGAAAAGACCGAAACGATCAGTCTGAAGGAGAGGCCTTTTCTGAAGGGGAGACGGTCTTTCATCTGGCGTTGTTTAACGAATCCGGCGCCTGAGTCCCTTGATCAAGCACCGGCTGATAAAATGATTCGAAGGATGGTATCGACCGGATCAAGCCGGCTTCGACAAGGATTTTGGCGATGTTCATGTAATCTGATTCCGAGAGGGCGGTGTTGATCCCTTTCGTTGAATCAGGGTAATAGAGGTCGCGGTACCTGTTCAGCATCCACTGTTGATGGGCCAGGTTGGCCGGCATTTTCTGTTTTCGCTGTTCCGTGAGCACAACCTGGACGGCCTCCTCGGGATGGTTGAAGGCAAACTTCCAACTCTCCATCGTGGCTTCGACAAAACGCTTGCACAAATCCGGATCCTTATCCAGCGTGGATTGAAGACAATAGATCCCGTCTTCCAGAAAGTTCAATCCGTAATCTGAGAAAAAGTAAGTCTCCAGTTCATCGGGGTTGTATCCGCTGTTGAGGATGGTATGGTACTCGTCAAACCAGTTGGCATTGATGATCTCCACACCGTCGGTAAGAAAAAGGTTGTTGCTGCTCCCGATCGGGATGATCTCCACCTGCACGTGGTACTTCTTGAACAGCGCTTTCGGCTGCATCTCATAGCCGCTCCAGATTGCCGCCCGCTTGCCCTCCATCTCTTCGATGGACCCGATGCCGCTGCTTTTCTTGGTGACCAGCATCAGGGATGACCGGGAGGAGGGCTGGGCAATATTGACGATATCGATGCCGGCATCCCTCATCTCAATGGCATTGACGAGCCAGATGAGAAAGAAATCAGCCTGCTTGTCGCGAATGAGCTGGTCAGTTTGCATGGTGGGCTGAAACGGCAGGATCTCCAGATCGATCCCATAGGATCTGAAAATCCCCTCTTCCAAACCGGTATAGAAGCCGGCAAACTGAGCGGTGGTAACCCAGTAGGGCAACAGCCGCACCTTCTGCAGTGATCCGGTATCGTTCAGATGCCTCCCGGCCTCAGCCTGAGGTGCATCCGCTCCGGGAGAGGGTTTTAGATCACATCCTCCGGCAATGAGGATGAACAAAAAAAATAGGATGGCATGAAAAAAGAACCTTCCCGACCAATTCATAGGTAATCAGCTAAAATCATGATGATGGTGTAAATTTATTCCGAAATTCGGTGATAACCTGAGAAAAATTTGTTTTTTTGTGAAAAATATCCATTCGCATGAAAGCTCTCGTCTATGATGGAAATCTGTCGATCCGGCAGGTACCTGATCCCGTGCCCTCCAAAAACGAGGTGCTGATCAGGGTAAGGTACTCTTCAATCTGCAACACCGACCTGGAGATTCTCAAAGGGTATATGGGTTTTGAGGGGATCCTGGGGCATGAATTTGTCGGAGAGGTTGTTTCGGAAAACAGCCGCTATTATGGCAAGGATGTAGTTGGCGAGATCAATATCTATTGCGGGCAATGTTACATGTGCCAGACAGGAAGGAAAAGCCACTGCACCAACCGCTCTGTCCTTGGAATGTTCGAGCACGACGGTGTCTTTGCCGACTACCTTGTCCTTCCGGAGAGGAACCTTCACCTGGTCCCGCCGAATGTTGAGATGACCAATGCGGTGTTTACCGAACCCCTTGCAGCTGCATTGGAGATATTTGAACAGACCAAAATCAATCCAACGGACAATGTCTTCATTTTTGGAGCAGGCAAACTCGGCCTCCTGATCGCCCAGGTGTTCCGGTTGTCAGGGTGTGATTACACACTGTTTGATGTCAACCCGTTCAAAGTGGAATTTGCCAGGGGATTGGGACTCAACTCAAGGAACCCGGAAGCCATCCAGCCACACGAACGGGCGGAGATCTGTGTTGATTGCACAGGGAACCCGGAAGGGATCGGCATGGCCATGGACCACCTCCAACCCAGGGGAAAACTGATCCTTAAAACCACTGTGGCCAATTCCGGGAAAGTGGACCTCAATCGCGTGGTCATCAATGAACTGAATATCATCGGCAGCCGCTGCGGCGTATTTGAACCCGCCCTGAGCCTGCTGAGCCAGAAGCTGATCGATGTGGAGCCGCTGATCACCAAAGTATTTCCTTTCAATGAGATAGAAGATGCCCTGGCGTTGGCGGCCAAACCCAACACGATCAAAGTTTTGGTCAGGCATGGATAAGGAATAAAAAATTTCCCCAATTTGAAAATTTCCTTTACCTTCGCATGACAGAATCCAATCCATTCAATCATCAGAGATATTATGAACACGAAGCGCAATTCTTTTCTGAGCCTTGCAGTTGCAATGGCCCTGTCTGTTTTTTTCCTGACAGGTTGCGGTGGAGCCGGTGACCAGAAAGCCAATCAAGAGGCTGCCGATTCCATCAACAAGGAATTATCCCTAAGTCCTGAAGCGATGAACCTCCTCTATAAAATGCCCACACCGTTTGAGGTGACCATGCTCCTAGAAAAGGCAAAAGCAGGTTACATCTTCGACATCACAAATCCTGTGGATCATGTAGGGAAATACCTCACAGAGAAAAGCAAAGCCCTCAATCTCGGCATCTACAGCGCTGACCTGGCCTACTCGGCCACCTACAATCAGGTGGATAACACCAACCAGTTCCTCATGTGCACCAGCAAGCTGGCTGACGAACTGGGTATTGCCGGGATCTATCAGCCCAATCTGGTTGACAAGGTGAAAGCTTTTGATAATGACAAAGACTCCCTGGTCAACTTTGTTACAGGGATATTTTTAGCTACCAATGATTTCCTGTCAAAGAACAACAGGAACCAGGTAGCTGTTTACATTGCCACAGGCGCCTTCGCCGAGGGGCTCTACCTTGCCAGTTCACTCAATATCGTGGCTGTAAACAACCAGGAGATTTCCAACATCATTTACAACCAGTTGAATAATTATAATCAGTTGGTCTCTATCCTGGAACTTTACAAGGATGATCCTGCCATGCAATCCCTTACTCAGGAAATGGCGACGCTGAAACCGGTCTTTACGGAATACGGCCTGGGAACGGGAACCAAGCTGACACCCGAGCAGGCCAATGGCCTCAACGATTTGGTGGAAAGCGTAAGAAACGCATTCATCCAGTAGAGGCGAGGCATACCCGTTATGTCCGAACCCATCTTAATGGCACTGGTTCAGTTGTTTGCCATTGCAGCCGCAGGGAAACAATCGAACCAGGAAAATACGCGATCCATTATCTCCTCTTTTCTCAAGGCCCACCTGAGCAGCCAGGAGTTGGAAGAGTACCTGAAACTCTTTGACGAACTTCTCTTTTTCCATCAGCCCATAGAAGAGGGTGAAGTCCCGGATGATACTGCGGCGAAGATCCGCGAGATTTGCCAGAAGGTCAATAAAGGGCTTCAGCTGAAAGACAAAGTGATCGTCCTGATCAAATTCCTGGAGTTTCTTGAAGATTCCCACAGGGAGACCGGGACCGGCGGCATGCCATTATCGGATCAGGAAGAGGAATACCTCCGGATCATCGGGGAGACATTCAACCTCACAGAACCTCTCTTCAGCCATTCCCGGCTGTTTATCCTGGATCCCTCCAGTCCTGTCTCCGACCGTAAGAACCTCTTGCTGATCGATGCCTTTGACCATCCTCCCGACCAGAAACACATGCTAAGGGAGAACCTCGACGGACAAATCCTGATCCAGTACTTCCCGCAGGTTCACACCTTCATCTGCCGGTATGCCGGAAAAGATGACATCAGTTTGAACGGCAATAACCTGATCCCGTTCAGATCGGTGATCCTGAACCACGGATCGATCCTGACCAGTCTGAAGATCAGCCCGGTCTACTATACGGATGTAGCTGCCCGGTTCCTTCAGACCAGTGAGAAGGTGGCGATCGAGTATACGGCGGAGAAGATCGAGTTTCGTTTTAAGAACAGCACCAACGGGATCCATCCCTTCAGCTTCACGGCCAGTTCGGGCGAGCTGGTTGGCGTGATGGGGGGCAGCGGTGTCGGTAAATCCACCCTGCTGGGCCTGCTCAACGGGAACCTCCCCCTCACCGGAGGCAGGATTTTAATCAACGGATATGACCTGCAAGCCGATCATGAGGCGCTTCGCGGGATCATCGGGTTCGTTCCACAGGATGACCTGCTGATCGAGGAGCTGACGGTTTTTCAGAACCTCTATTACAATGCTAAACTCTGCTTCAACGGATTCTCAAAAAAACAACTCCTGAAAGCGGTCATAAAGATCCTTTCCGACATTGGCCTGGCCGGGATCAGGCACCTGAAGGTGGGAGGCCCGCTCAATAAGTTTATCTCAGGAGGACAACGAAAACGGCTCAATATCGCCCTGGAACTGATCCGTGAGCCCTCCGTCCTGTTTGCCGATGAACCCACTTCAGGGCTCTCCTCCATGGACTCCGAAATGGTCATGCTGCTGCTCAAGGAGCAAACACTGAAAGGACGGCTGGTGGTGGTGAATATCCATCAACCCTCCTCCGACATCTTCAAGTTGTTTGACAAGCTGCTGATCCTCGACAAAGGGGGATACCCCATCTATTACGGCAATCCCATCGATGCCCTCACCTATTTCAAAACCCTGAGCAGTCACGTCAACCCGAATGAGAGCGAATGCTTCAACTGCGGGTATGTCAATCCGGAACAGATCCTGCAGATCACGGAAGCCAGGGTGATCAATGAATACGGAAAACTCAGCTCCAACCGGAAAACCACGCCAAGGGAGTGGTACGACCACTTTCTGAAATACATCCAGCCGAGATTGCCGATCCAGACCGGCAAACATGCGCTGCCCGGGCATTCCTTCAGCATTCCAGGCCTTTTCAAGCAGTTTCGCATTTTCGGAACACGAAATCTGCTCTCGAAAATCACCAACACCCAGTATCTCCTGATCAACCTGCTGGAAGCACCCCTGCTCGCGGCGATCCTTGCCTTCCTGACCCGCTACTATCCAGGCGAGACCTATTTTTTCGGAACCAACAGCAACCTGGTGGCCTATCTCTTCATGAGCGTGGTGGTCGCCCTCTTCTTCGGGATGATGGTCAGTGCCGAAGAGATCATCCATGACCAGAAGATCCTCAAGCGGGAGGCATTCCTTCACCTCAGCCGGTGGAGCTACCTCAATGCCAAGATCCTCCTGCTATTTACTCTTTCGGCCATCCAGGCTCTCTCCTACACCATTGTGGGGAACCTTATCCTGGATATCCGGGGCATGATGTGGCATTATTTTCTGATCCTGTTCGCAACAGCCTGCTTTGCCAACATGGTGGGACTGAACATCTCATCCGGGATGAAATCGGTGGTGGCCATTTACATCCTGATCCCCTTTATCCTTGTCCCGCAACTCCTCCTGAGCGGCACGATCGTTCCCTTCGACAACCTCAACCCCAGGATCTCCTCCCGGAATTATGTTCCCATCGTGGGGGACCTGATGGCTTCCCGCTGGTCTTATGAAGCGCTGGCCGTCCATCAGTTCAGGAACAACCGGTATGAAAGGATCTTCTATCCCTATGACAAAGAGATCAGCCACTACTCCTTCCTCTCTTCCTATGAGATCCCCACCCTGCAGGCAGAGCTGGATGCCTGTCAGAGAAACCTGAAACTCGACCGGGAGAGCAGGAAGACAGAGAACTATTTCGATATCCTGCAACATGAGATCGCCCTGTTAAGCCGGGAAGCCGGCTTTGGAGGTGATCCGGGGCTTTCGGATCTTTCGGCCGGGAAGTTCAGCGAATCGGTCAAACGGCACCTTTCAGCCTACCTGGACTCCCTCAGCCGGCATTTCAGCTCCCGCCTCTCGGCCATCACCTCACGACGCGATGCAGAAGTGGAGAAACTGGTCGGCCTGATCGGGCAGGATGGATTGTTCCAGATGCGTCAGGAGTATTACAACCAGAGCCTGGCCGACATGGTCCTGAACCAGAATTCAGTGAACAAGATCATCGAGGCAAAAGGGCGGCTGATCCAGAAGAAAGACCCCGTTTTTATGGATCCCCAGGCCTCCGACGGCCGTGCCCATTTCTATGCACCCTATAAAAACCTGCTCGGTCTCCATATCGACACCTTCTGGTTCAACTTCATGGTTCTCTGGCTGATGGTGGGAATCCTTTACCTTACGCTCCTTCACGACACCCTGAGGAAACTGGTGGATAAATTGGAAAGGATCAGGCTGAACCGGAAGTAATTGCATTCACAGGCTCATGTTGTCTTGGGGTCTGATCAGGTATATTTCAGATTGTCAGTGAGTTTCGCCTGATCTCATCCAGCTCATCCGCCGAAAACACCCTGGCCCTGTAAAGGTTCAGATACTCTTCCGACACACCCTGGTCAAACAGCGCTACGTCATCGGTGTTGATGGTCACGGTAACTCCGTGATCAAAGAGGATCCTCACAGGATGGGCGGCATAGGAGGATACGCGCTGCAGCACCAGGTTGCTGGTCGGACAAATGTTCAGCGGAACCCCCCGGTCGGCAAGCCATCCCATTACCTCTTCCGAGGCGGCAGCCGCAATGCCATGCTGCACGGCATCAAGCCCGAGAACCTCTACCGCCTTACGCACATCTTCCGCGGAACCGAATTCACCGGCATGGGCTGTACACCTGAGCCCCCGGCTCCGTGCGAAGCGATAGATCTCGCGGAATTTGTTGATTGACTGACCCTGCTCATCATCATAGAGATCAATGGCGGTGAAGTAATTCAGGTCGGGATAGGGTTCGAAAAAGCGGAGGAGTTGCCTCACCGACCTGCTTCGCGAGAACCCGAGGGAAGGGCGGAAGATGAGATCCGGTGCGATCTCCCGGTGAGCCTCTTTCAGCAGGTTCACCATTTTTTCCGGCGGGATCCCGTTCAGATGTCCGAACCCCACATCGATGCTGGCTTCGAGGAGGGTGACCCCGTCGTTCACGGCCTGCCGGAAGCCGGCCCGGATCAGGGACGGGAAAATTTCCGGGATCGAAAGAACCGGAAAATATTCTCGGCGGATCCAGCGGTTGATATCCTGGATCCCGTCACCACTGTATGAAAACGGGGTGATCTCCCTTCCCGAGATCCGGGCCAGGTGATCGCGTCTCATCCCCAGCAGAAGATGGCAGTGCAAATCGGCTTTGGGGAGCTTGCGGATCCGGTCAAGCTCACACCATTCCTCATTCCTCATTCCTCATTCCTCATTCCTCATTCCTCATTGAACTACTCTCCCCCCGTAAAGAAACTTACCGTATCGGGACTGATGAAGAAGAGCAGAAAAATGATCGCCACGATCACAGCGACCACGGCCATCAGGATTTTATGTTTTCGTTTCATTGGTGAATATTAGTTTCAACTCATGGTTGTTTGGAAAGCGCTTCCGCTATCCGTATAGTTTCATTCATCACCCGCATCAGGTTGCCCCCCCAGATCTTCCGGATGGCCTCTTTAGAGTAGCCCCTTTTCACCAGCTCAAGCGTGATGTTCCCCATCTCGGATACATCAAAACAACCGGTAACGCTTCCTCCGCCATCAAAGTCGGTCCCGATGCCTACATGGTCAATCCCGGCCACGCTGACAATATGTTCGATATGATCCGCCACCTCGCTCACGGTGGCTAGCTCCCTCGGATATTTTTCATCCAGGGCATACCACTCCTTGCGGGCCTCTTTCATCTCCTCATCCGTGAGGGCGTCAAAATTCCGGTACTTGAGCCTGAGAGCCGCCCGGGCCGAATCACGTGCAGGATTGGGGGCGGGGGTTTTCACGTAATCACTCAGGATGCACATCTGGATCACCCCTCCGTTGGCAGCCAGCGCCCTGAGCATGTCGTCATCAAGGTTTCGGGGGTTGTTGCACAACGCCCTGGCGCAGGAGTGGGAAGCGATCACCGGCGAACGGCTGATGCGCAGGATATCGTAAAAAGAGGAGTCGGAGGCATGCGACACATCGACCATCATGCCCAGCCGGTTCATTTCGGCCACCACCTTGCCTCCGAAATCGCTCAGCCCGCCATAGGCAAGCGTATCCGTGGAGGAATCACAGAGGTCATTGTTTTTCGTGTGTACGAGGGTGATGTAGCGGGCTCCCCTGTCGTACAATGCCTTCACCATTCCGATATCCAGGCCGACCGGGTAGCCGTTCTCCACGCCGATAAAGGCGATCCGTTTCCCCTCTTTCCAGAGGTTGTAGGCATCAGCCGGCGAGGTGGCCAGGCCGATTTTGTCAGCGTTGCGGCTGATGGCGTTGTGCAGGGTGTCAAAGATCATGAAGGCCCGTTGCTTCGCCTGCTCGTAGCCTTCCGGCGTGCGGGGGCCCTGGCTGATGAAAACGGCAAAGAAGGCTCCGTCGAGCCCGCCTTCTTTCATCCTCACCAGGTCAACATAGGAATGATCCGCCCTGGGATCATGGCGCTGACTCCAGTCAAAACCCGGCCGTACCATCCGCAACGGCGTGTCGTTGTGCGAATCGATCGTCAGGACCGCAGCATGGATCTTTTTTGCTCTCCTCTCCATCTTTTCGTAATCTGACTGGGCCGATACCATCTTGGCACTAAAAATGATCAGCACAATGAAAAATAAAATTTTACGCATCTGTTGTCTCAATTATCCTATATGGTTCCCTGTTGTCAGGCGCGGCATGCCGCGCCTCTACTGCATTCTGTAAACTGCCTACTGCCCACTGTCAGGCATGCCGCGCCTCTACTATTTCAACTGCCTCAAATACAGCTGGATTGTATTCTCCAGCCCCAGGTAGAGGGCGTCGCAGATGAGGGCATGGCCGATCGAAACCTCCAGAAGACCCGGGATCCGCTGGTGAAAGAATTTCAGGTTGTCGAGACTCAGATCATGCCCGGCGTTGAGCCCCATGCCCAATTCCTGTATCCGCTCTGCAGCGATGACAAAAGGCTTCACTGCCTCCTCCCGTGCTTTTGGGTAGCCGGCAGCATAGGCCTCCGTATAAAGCTCCACCCGGTCGGTGCCGGTAAAAACGGCCTGCTCGATCATCTTCAGATCGGTCTCAATGAAGATGGACGTCCTGATGCCGTTTCGTTTGAACTCCCCGATCACCTCCTGCAGGAACCCCTTGTTTTTCACAGTATCCCAGCCTGCATTGGAGGTCAGCACCTCCGGGGGATCCGGCACCAGCGTCACCTGGGCCGGCTTCACCCTGGTCACCAGGTCGACAAAGGCCTCCGAGGGATAACCTTCAATGTTGAACTCGGTGCGCAGAAGAGGCTTCAGATCGATGACATCCTGGTAACGGATGTGTCGTTCGTCAGGACGAGGATGGACTGTAATTCCCTCAGCACCAAAGCGTTCACAATCAAGAGCTGCTTTCAGTACATCGGGAACGTTCCCACCCCGCGCATTCCGTAACGTGGCGATCTTATTGATGTTGACACTTAATTTGGTCATCCGGAACTGGTTTTCTGCAAAACTACTAAATTATTCCTCTATTTTTGACCCTTCATTCATTCCTATGCGTATCGTCCTTCAACGGGTTTCACATGCTTCGGTAACCATCAACGGAAAAACCGTAGCCGCTATCGGCAACGGACTGTTACTCCTGCTGGGGATTGAATCATCCGATACACTCGATGACATTGAATGGCTCTCAGGTAAAGTCATCCGGCTGAGGGTATTTCCCGATGATCAGGGGGTGATGAACAAATCGGTGATGGAAACCGGAGGGGAGTTGCTGGTAGTCAGTCAGTTTACCTTACATGCCAGCACAAAAAAGGGGAACCGGCCCTCCTATATCCGCGCTGCCGGTCCCGACACAGCGATCCCGCTCTACCACCGGTTTATCCACAGCCTTGAGAATGCCCTCGGGAAGCCTGTCCAGACCGGTGAATTCGGCGCGATGATGGAGGTATCCCTGGTGAATGACGGGCCTGTTACGATTATGATTGACTCCAGGGCCAGGGAGTGATCCAATCCCTCTTTTTCAACCTTTGCAGTTACGGTCAATACAACCATACCTATCCTGATTCTGCCCACAGATACGAAGAAACCCCTGATTTATTAGGAAAACCGGCCTATTAGGGATATCTTTGGTTAGTGTATAAAGGGTTTATTTGGCCATGAAGATCCAGTATAAATTTTTAATTATCTTCCTGGTAGTTTTTGTTTTGACGATCATTCCGAACCTCTTTCTGATCCGGAGCGAAGTCCTCGTCTTGTTTCCCCTGTCGTTCTGGTCTTTTCTTTCCATTTTCCGTTTTGTGATCCTGATCGCCCTATTCATGGTTGCCATCTACTACTGGGTCGTCAAGCCCCTGAAGCAGATTGCCTTTGCCCTCATGATCAACGATCCCTCACCGGTGGAGAAGCTGAAGGGAAGACGCGATGAGATCGGTCAGATCGGCAATCTCTTACAGCGGTTTTTCGCTCAGCGGGAAACCCTCGACAAGGTAATGAAAGAGAAGAGCCAGGCACTGGAATCGGTCGCCCTCTCTGAAGCCAAAGCGAGAGCTCTTCTCAACGCCATTCCCGACCTGATGTTCCGGGTCAGCAGCAATGGCATCATCACCGATTACCATGCCCCTGATCCGGCGGAACTGCTTATCCCGCCGGAGGAATTCCTGGGAAAAAAGATCGACAAGGTGATGCCTAGTCATGTTGTTTCTGCTTATTATCAAGCCATTTTGAACCTGCCGGGCCTCACCAGAAGCAGCATCTTCGAATACCTGCTGCATATGCCCGACGGTTCCGAACGTACGTATGAAGCCCTTGTGTCTGCTACCGGGATTGGCGATTACCTTCTGATCGTCAGAAACATCACGATCAGAAAGGAGGCCGAACTTGAGATCGCTCAGATGCTGACGAAACAAAAAGAGTTGATCCGGTTGAAATCGCATTTTATCTCCATGGTCTCCCACGAGTTCAAAACACCCCTGGCAGCCATTTCAAGCAACGTACAACTGTTATGCAAATACCAGCATAAATGGCCGGTTGAGAAACGAATGGAGGTGACCCAGCGGGTTCAGGGGAGCATTAAAAAAATGATCGACCTTCTGGAAGAGGTGACCCTGATCTCCAAGGAACAGAGCGAGACAGTCACACTGCAACCGGAGGCATTCAGGTTGAAAGAGCTGATCCACGACGTGACCGAAAGCCTCGTACAAAGTTCCGAACTGCCGGTAAACCTGGAGTTCAGTACCGAACAGGGGGAAGAGTACCTTCACAGTGACCGGGAGCTTCTCCGGCTGATCCTGTTCCATCTGATCTCCAGCGCGGGAAAATTCAATCCGCACAGAGAGGTTGTCCGGGCTTCCCTTTCCCTGCATGAAGAGCAAATCGAAATGAGTGTCAGCGACAACAGGACGGGAATCCCTGGAAAAGAGATGGACCAGTTGTTTCAGCCTTTTCACAGAGGCAGCGAGCCTGCCGGCCTGCCGGGATCGGGATGGGGAATGACCATTGTAAAACGGTGTGTTGAACTGTTAAATGGTTCGATCCAGGTGGACAGTCGAGAGAATGAAGGGACCATCATTGACATAAAAATCCCTTTTTTAGAAGTTAAACAAACTGATTATGAGCAAAATACTTATCATTGAGGATGATCCTATTTTAATAGAAAGCCTGGCGGAATTCCTGATTGAAGAAGGGATCGAGGTGGTTACGGCGCAGAGCGGAAAGCAAGGTGCCGAGCTGGCAGCCAAAGAGCTCCCCGACCTGATCCTATGCGACATCTTCATGCCCGGGATGAATGGCTATGAGACCTTTGAGAAAATTAAAAGCGACATTGCCACCTCGCTAATCCCGTTTATCTTTCTCTCGGCCAGAGCAGAGAGGGAAGATATTCTGTATGGCATGACCATCGGAGCGGATGACTATATTACCAAACCTGTTGATTTTGATGAACTGTTAAAGCGGATTACCCGTCGGATGGAGAAAACCAGGGAGACGATCCGCAGGAGTGAGATCAAATACCACGCGGTATTTGAAACAGTCCATGACGCCATACTCCTGCTCCGCCTCTCCGACCTCTCCATCATAGATGCCAATCAGGCGGCCTGTGACATGCTGGGGCATTTAAGGGAAGAGCTCCTTAAAACACCGGGAAGAAAGTTCATCAAAGATGTAGATCTCACCAAAGTCATCGAACATCAGAACATGAAGGAGTGGAACTTTGAAGAGTTTCAGAACCTGGAAACCACCTGGACCAAGAAAAATGATGAAAAAATCCAGATCCAGGTCAACGGGAAGGTCATTGTGTTGTTTGGCGAGAAATGCCTCTTTATGATCGCCCAGGACATCACGGAAAGAAAATATTATGAAAAGGAGCTGATCCTGGCAAAAGAGAAGGCGGAAGAGTCGGACCGCCTGAAAACATCGATCCTTTCCAACATCAGCCATGAACTCCGGACCCCGCTGAACGGGATTCTTGGTTTTTCGGAGCTGCTGCTGGAAGATCTCCGGGAGACAGACTACATCTCCATGGTGGAAAACATCCACCTCTCCGGGAAACGCCTTATGCTGACGCTGAATTCCATCATCATCCTGTCACAGCTTCAGGCAGGCAAGATCAGCCTGAAGCTGTCGCAGGTAAATCTGGCAAGTATCCTCGATAGCGTTTGTGATTCCTATGAAACACAGGTTCAGGAGAAGAATATCTCGTTGAAAAAGAGCATTGGGGAGGAATGTATCGCTTTTGCCGACCTTCAGCTTTTCCAACAGTTGTTTCATCAGATCCTCGACAATGCGGTGAAATTCACCTCACAGGGAGGAATTGAAATAGCTGCCAGAACCGTCATTGAAGAGCAACTGAAATGGCAAACCATCGAGATCAGGGATACAGGCATCGGGATCAAAAAGGAGCATCTTGAGCTGATCTTTGAAGAGTTCCGTCAGGTGAGCGAAGGCTATGCCAGGAAATACCAGGGAAGCGGCCTGGGGCTGACCGTCAGCCGAAAGATCTGTGATCTGATGAACGGCAGGATAACCGTTGAGAGCACGCCAGGGGCCGGCTCCACATTCACCATCTGGCTGCCTGCATCGGAAACCGAAGTCGCCACGCCTGTGGTGCCGAAAAAGACCCGGCCATCCTCAGAGGTTGCCCCTGAAAAACAGAAGAAGGAAATCCCCCACCTGTTGCTCGTGGAAGATAACATGATCAACATGAACCTGATCGAGCTCTTCCTCAGACCCACCTACCGGATGGACCATGCCTACGATGGAAAAACCGCAGTGCAGAAGGCCACGGAGACAACGTACGACGCCATCCTGATGGACATTAACCTCGGGTCGGGGATGGACGGCATCGAAGCGACGAAGCGAATCCGGAGGATCAAGGGCTATGAGAACACGCCGGTCATCGCAGTGACAGGATACACCATGATTGGCGACAGGGAAAAGATCCTGGCGGAGGGCTGCACCCATTACATTGCCAAACCTTTTGAGAAAGCGACATTCCGGGCAATTGTCCGGGAGGCTATCTTTGGTCCCGGGAAATGACGCAATAATTCCGGTGTTTTTCTAATTCGCAAATATAATTTTATTTATATATTTGCGTTCTTTAAAGTGAATCTAAATCAACCTTTAACCTAAATACTATGAAAAAAGCAGCTGTTATAATTTCCGCATTTCTGTTAATTGTCGGGTTGTCATTTGCTCAGGAGCCACAGAAACCAGTCAAGAAGAGCGAACCTGCAAAAACCGAGCAGACCACTCAAGCGAAATCTGATTGTCCGAAGCAAAACGATTGTAGCAAAACCAAATCATCCTCCTCGTGCTGTCAGCACGGCAAGCCGGCTTCGCAGCCTGCACCGGCAGATCCGGGTAAAAAATAATCACTTCCGAGTGATCCATCGGGCGGTATTGAAAGTACCCCCTGGCGGAAAAACAAAGGCTGTCTCGAATGCCGTGACAGCCTTTATTTTTTTTGGAGGAATCCGAATACGATCGGCATTTTCACCAGCACCCTCACCGGTCGTCCGCTTCGTTTTCCCGGACTCCATTTCGGCATTTCGCGGGCGACGCGCAATGCCTCTTCGTCACACCCTCCGCCGATCCCTTTCAACAGCTTCACCCGGGTGATCTCTCCAGTGGGCTCTACTACAAAAACCACGATGACCACCCCCTCAATTTTATTCTCCACCGCCTCTTTCGGATAATTCACATGCCTCCGGAGATAAAAAAGGCGGGCCTCTTCCCCCCCGGGGAACCTTGGATAGACATCAATCGTTGTCGCCACGGCGGTATCTGAAGTGGCCTGCCGGCCGATCTGCTCTCCGCCCGTTCCGTAGGAAGCCGTATCCGATTCCTCAGGCTCATCGCGCCGATCCTCCCGTTGATCCTGGAGGGGCTTTTGCTCCTTTTCCGGTGGCACTGTATCGGCAACCACCGGCGCCTGCATCTGTTCTTCAGGGGGAGAAGCATGGGCTTTCGCCATTTCTACCAGTTCAAGATCTTCTGGGGGTGCAAAGGGAAGGTACTCCACGGCATAGACATATTCCATGTCGTAGTCCATCCCGATATCACGGATCATGTAAATAAAGAAAGGAATGAGCACGGTCAGCAGGATCAGCGTAATCCCTGTGAAGGCAGCGATGATCAGGGTCTTCAGATACTTTTTTCGCAAAAGATAAGCGCCGTACTCCCGGTTCCTGCCAAGAAACACGAGTTCCATCAACGATTCGGCGCGGTTCTTTTTCTTACCCATGGATCACTCTTTCCATCGTTTTTTCAACGAATCAATCTCACGGCGTTCTCTCTTGGTGGGACGCCCGATACCCTTTTCCCGGTATTCGTAATTCATCTTCTTCATCGTCTTCAGCTTGCCTAACTCCTCTTCCGAAGTTGTCTCTTCCATAAAGGCGGGGACAAGGGCAGCCCCCACCCGGCTCTTCGGGAAACCAAGCACACTGAACGTCCTGATCAGCGGAGCCTGGTGATAGTAGATCACCTCTCCGGGATGCAGTTCCCGCGAAGGTTTCACCACCTGGCCGTCAATCCTCAGCTTCCCCGACCGGCAGGCAACCGTAGCCTGGTTCCGGGTTTTGAACACCCTGACCTCCCACAGCCATTTGTCGATTCGCCTGCTCTCTTCCATTCGCTATTTCTGCCTGAAGAACAACTCAACGGGGACACCGGTGAAGTCGAACTTTTCGCGAAGCTGGTTCTCAAGAAAACGTTGATAACTCTCCCGAACGTATTGCGGGTGGTTGCAAAAAAATACAAACACCGGATAGGGCTTTGGCAGTTGGGTGACGAATTTGATCTTAATGAGTTTGTCCTTAACCTTTGGAGGGGGGGTCTGCTCGATCACCGGAAGCATGGTGTCATTCAATTCACGGGTGGGGATTTTTTTCGAACGCCGTTTATAAACCGTCACCGCCATCTCCACCGCTTTCAGGATCCGTTGTTTGCGAACGACCGAGGTGAACAGGATGGGGACATCCCGAAACGGCGCGATCCGATCGCGGATCATCTGTTCAAATTCAAGATGGGTATTGGCCTCTTTTTCAACCAGGTCCCATTTGTTTACCAGGATCACGACCCCTTTGTGATTTTTCTGGATCAGGGAGAAAATGTTGATATCCTGCGCTTCAAATCCCCGTTCGGCATCCACCATCAGGATGCAGACATCGCTGTTCTCGATGGACCGGATCGCCCGCATCACCGAATAGAACTCAATATCCTCCTTCACCCGCGCCTTTTTCCTGATCCCGGCCGTGTCGATCAGGATGAATTCCAGGCCATATGCCTTGTAGAGCGAATGGATGGAATCGCGCGTGGTGCCGGGGATCGGGGTGACGATGGTCCGCTCGTTCCCCAGCAGCAGGTTCACCAGCGATGATTTCCCCGCGTTGGGCCTCCCGACAATGGCGATGCGCGGGATCTCCGGCTCAGGCCCATCATCCCGTAGAGACGAGGCATGCCCCCGTAGAGACGAGGCATGCCCCCGTAGAGACGAGGCATGCCTCGTCTCTACGGGGAATGATGCGATCACCGCATCCAGGATCTCGCCGGTACCGCTTCCGCTCATGGCGGAAATGGGATAGATCTCCCCCAGCCCCAGCCGGTAAAATTCAGAGATATCGTGAATCTGTTTGGTACTGTCCACTTTGTTGACCACCAGAAAAACCGGTTTCTTTGAACGGCGCAGCACCCCGGCCACATCTTCGTCCATCCCGGTGAGGCCTTCACGGGCATCCACCAGGAAGAGAACGGCATCGGCCTCCTCCACAGCCAGACGAACCTGCTTTTTGATCTCCTGCTCAAACACATCGCCCGACTGGTCCACATAGCCGCCGGTATCAATCACCGAGAACTCCACTCCGTTCCAGTCTGATTTTCCATAGTGGCGGTCGCGGGTCACCCCGCTGGTGAGGTCGGTAATGGCCTCGCGCCTCCCGACCAGACGATTGAACAGGGTCGATTTGCCTACATTCGGACGGCCGACGATTGCTAAGATTGCCATAACGCTGGAATAAAGTACGAAGGTAATGAAAAAACCACTTGAAGGCAGAAACAGGGCCCAGTCACTCATGCCTGACAAGCATGACAATTCTTTTCATTATTTTAGCCTCCTGTTTGATCTCACTCCATGAAAAAATACCTGCCGGGATTCTCATTCTTATTGCTCCTGCTCCTCTGCAGTACCTCTGCCGGATATGCACAATCTGCTGCCGACTCACTTCTCATCAAATGGAATAATGAAAAAGAGACGGCAACTCCTCAGCATAAACTTGAGGTATTAAGGGATCTTATATCAAACCTGGGGAGTACGGCATCCGATTCCGCCGTCGCCTTCTGTAATCTTGCACGCATGATTGCAGATGAGTCAGGGGATTCAGTAAACCAGGCTTTTTTCTCAATAAAAGAGGGATGGTATCACTATGTTTTAGGTGAATATGATCTTGCCCTTGAACATTTTTTATATGGGCTTGACATGAGCAGGAAGATTGGGGACAAACATTTAATTGCGGTTGGTCTGAACAGTGTAGGTTTGATCAACAACATGCACAACCAGGAGAGACAGGCAATTGAAAACCACCGGCAATCGATAGCAATCTGCAGGGAGACAGGTGACACGCTGTTATGGGCACACAATTTCCATAATATCGGATTGGCTTTGGATAATCTCAAATCCTACGACACGGCATTGATGTATGCCGACAGCTCACTAATGCTGCTCTCCATGATAGGGAATACAACCGATCCGTTCCAGATCTATGTGTTCAAAGGGTGGGTCTACCTGAATAAGGGCGAATTACAAAAAGCGGAGAGCGAATACAACCGCGTAACCAAAAATCCTGCCTATCAAAACAAATGGGAAATCAGTTGGGCCCTCTGGGGTCTAGCCACCATCCAGATGAAGAGGAAGAATTTCGACCAGGCGATAGATTACGGAGTGAAAAGCCTTGAACTTGCCAGGGAGGTGGGAGCCCTTTGGGACCTGCAGGAGACCGCCAGCCTGCTTGCCGATTGCTATGCAGCAAAAGGTGATTTTAAAGAGGCCTATGCCTACCAGGTTCTGTTTAAAAGATACAGCGACAGCCTATTCAACGAAACAAAAGAGAAACAGATCAACTACCTGCAACTTCAGCATCAGGAAGATGAAAACCTGAAACTGGCGCAGGAAAACGAAATCAACGAGCAACGGTTAAAACGGAAGAACTTTCAGTTGATCGTCTACACGATCGGAATTGCCCTGCTGGTGCTTCTTGCATTGGCCCTGTATCAGAAGATCGTCCAGAAGAACCGCCTGAACCGGAAACTTGGCCAGATCAACGCCACGAAGGATACGCTTTTTCATATCATGGCGCATGATATCAAGAGTCCGATGAGCATCATGATCTCATTTACGGAGCTCTTGCTGGAAGGTTTTGATGAATTTTCCAAACCGGAAATCCTGGAAATAATTAAACGACTGAACAAATCATCCCGGGAAGGGATGCAGTTGCTGGAAAATCTCGGCGACTGGGCAAGATCCCAAACAGGAAAACTAACTTTCGCCCCGCAAAAGCTGAAGCTTCATAAGGCAGTCCAGGAGATCCTGCAACTGCTGATCGGCAATGCAAATGCGAAAGAGATTACCGTTGAAAACGACATCCCCGGAGATATTGCCTGTACTGCCGATCCAAACATGACCGCCGTGATTATCCGGAACCTGGTTTCGAATGCCATAAAGTTCACTCCTGAAAAAGGAAGCATCAGGATCAGCGCAGTCTCTCTGGATGAAGTTGTCAGAATCTCAGTGACCGATACAGGAGTTGGGATCCCGCCGGGGGATATGGACAAACTCTTCAACATCGAAACCACCTTTTCGACACCCGGCACAAAACAGGAAAAGGGTTCAGGAATCGGCCTGATGCTCAGCAAGCTTTTTGTGACCCATCAGGGAGGCGAAATTGGCGTGGAGAGTGAACCTGGCAAAGGAAGTACCTTTTATTTCACCCTGCCCCTGTGAATGAGAATCGGGAAAGGTGAAGTGTGTCGTTTCCTTCCTCCGTCTATTGTTTGATAACCTTCCCAACCTGCACCCCTTTCTCCCCGACAACCTTCACTACATAAATACCGCCTGGCAGGTTGCTGACATCAATAGTGATGGTCGGTTCGGTGATTTGCTGTTGCAGGAGTTGCTGACCGCTGGTGTTATAGATTGATATGGAGCCTGATGTAGGGGTTTCGATGGTGATGGTTGTAAATGAGGGGTTGGGGTATAATACTAGAAAACCACTATTTTGATTGGTTTCATTTATAAAAACTGTACAGGAATCTTTAATTGTTTTCTAAACCTTGCAAAGAAACAAGATTGTTACTCGAAGAAATGTGAATAGAATTTCCTACAGATTTTAAATTACTTAGTCCAGTAAGATCACTAAGCGAATCATTGCCACCAATAGAAAGATTTTCACCAATCGAGATAACTCCATCAAGTCCAGCCAAATTAACCAGAAGCGGATTGGATGATATTCTTAGATATCCGTTAATTGAGGTCAATCCAACCAGACCATTAAGGTTTGTAATATCATCTCCTTCAATATGACCTTCACCTCCAATTTCCGTGCAATTGGGATAATCTATCGGGAAATTGTCAATTTGGGCTTGAGTTCTAAACCTTATCCCATCAGGCAGGCACCAAACACACTGTTTATCTGATTGACCGTTTGCAATGTATCCGATGAAAAAGGTCGCCAGTATGAGAATATACTTTAGCATCGAGTTATCTTTTACATCTAATTCCGAAAGATACGATAAAGATATGAAAATACAAGAATCGAATTATTTGGTGGTCTGATGCCAAACAACCGTCGGTATTTTGACCCCACGAAAAACAGGGGATGTTTCGGGTTTTTCGGGCTGAAAATGGTGTCGTGAATTATATGAGGGCATATTCAACTTCAGATAGCATAAAAGCCAATGTGAATGTCCATAATGGTTTTCTGAGGAGAAGATGGAAACAAGCGTCAATTAAGGATTTTCAGTAATTTTCCTGATGTAATTCTTATTCTTAAAGGATTTAATCTGTTTCTCCCGGGCCATTGCCTCTTTCTTTGATTCAAATTGTTCAGAATAAACCAATTCCCATGGTTGGTATCGTTTTGTCCAACCTTTATTCCTTGGATGATTATGAGCATCCACTCTTCCTTCCAGCACAGAGGTAAACCCAATATAAAACCGATCTGCTGATGGTGAGTGAAGGATGTAGATGTAGTACATGATAAAAAGAAAAAAGCCGCATGAACAGCGGCTTTCCTTTGTAGCGGGGACAGGATTCGAACCTATGACCTTTGGGTTATGAGCCCAACGAGCTACCTCTGCTCCACCCCGCAATGTTAATTTCAATATTTTAAGAACTTTCAGATTCGAACCTATGTCCCGATTTTTCATCGGGATATGAGCCCAACGAGCTATCCCGATACATCGGGACTCCACCCCGCAAT
>Ga0163209_1000068_pt1 | contig 39140 bp, 53 predicted proteins | sample Kivu_160m_FD_113538 | JGI IMG/M metagenome (GOLD analysis project Ga0163209, IMG submission 113538) | Freshwater microbial communities from Lake Kivu, Western Province, Rwanda to study Microbial Dark Matter (Phase II) - Kivu_160m | ecosystem: Environmental > Aquatic > Freshwater > Lake ...
CAGTATAGCTGTTATACACGTCACATCACTACTGGAAATTATAGGCTGTTTCAGCCCCGGTGGTAAAGGGTTAAGGTTATGATGAAGCCTTACCCCATGGGATGTTCTTTGAAGAATTGCCGGGTTACCTCGCTGGTGCTGAACTCGCAGGATGTCATGCCAATGACTGATTCGGCCCCCCCCAGGTACTGTAAGCCGCCGGGGCTCCCGAAAGAATATATGGCTGAGGTGCCTGTGATAGACAGAACACAGCTATGCGATGCGGTGTTTTATTACCCGGTTAAATGTTCTTCTGTTGCCGGCCCCATCATTTAATAATATGCGACGTCGTGATTGACCCGGCGAGCGGACGTTTTTAGTGGCTGGCGCGGCAGGTACCGTGTAGTCAAAGCCTTGCAGTTTCCGGCGCTCCAGCGGCGTGTTGAGAACACGCTCGAGAGCGTGTACCATGTCCGTATCTTCACCTGTTACAAATGTTAGCGCATCACCGTTTTTATCAACCCGTCCTGTGCGGCCTATGCGGTGAGTGTAGGCATCCGTGCTCTCGGGCATATCGTAGTTAATGACATGCGAAATGCTCAGGACATCGATGCCACGGGCGGCAATATCGGTGGCTACCAGGATTTTGACCGAGCCATCGCGAAAGCCATCGAGCGCAGCCTGGCGTCTGCCCTGAGACAGGTCGCCCTGCAGCGAGGCTGCTCTAAAGCCCGCCCTTTTCAACTGCTGCATGATGCGCTCGGCACGGTGCTTGGTACGGGTAAAGACGAGTACCGACTCCGTTTCAATACGGCGTAAGACTTCTATAAGCAGCGCAGTTTTGCGATGCTGGTTAACCGGATACAGGGCGTGCGATACCGTGGTCGCCGGTATCGTCCGGCCGATTTGAACTGTGACCGGATTACGCAGGATATCTTTCACCAGACGCCTGATATCGTCAGGCATAGTTGCCGAGAAGAGGAGTGTCTGGCGCTGCGTTAGCAGACACTTTAGAATACTCCGAATATCCGGTAGAAAGCCCATGTCAAACATCCGGTCCGCCTCGTCAATTACCAGGACTTCCACGTGCGATAAATCGATGGTGCCCTTCCAGACGTGGTCGAGCAGGCGGCCGGGACAGGCAACAGCTATTTCGACCCCGTGGCGCAGCCCCTGTATTTGCTGTAACATGCTTATCCCACCATAGATGGCAATACTTTGAAGTCCGGTCTGCTGTCCCAGTTCACCGATAGCCTCGCATGTTTGCTCAGCCAGCTCGCGCGTTGGCGAGATTATGAGAGCACGGACCTGACCCCTAGGACCCTGCAATAGACGCTGCAAAATCGGCAGCACGAATGCGGCAGTTTTGCCGGTTCCCGTCTGTGCCAGACCCAGAACATCACGGCCCTGCATAATCGGAGGCATGGATTTAAGCTGTATAGGTGTGGGCGCAGCGTAACCAAGCGCTCGCACACCAGCCATGATGCTCGGATGAAAATTAAAGGTTTCAAAACTCATTAAAACTCAAACTCCTTAGTAAAATATTATAAAGTAGTATGTAGCTAATTTATGGCAAGGGATATAACTTATGCCTGGTATCCTCGCTGTCTTTTTGTATTAAAACGGCTGGTTCTCTTTTTATTGAAGGGTATCTTGTCTTTCTCGTCTGAAAGGGGAAGAGCCTCGATAGTTTCAATCAACCGGCCCCTTATTACTTTGCCCACGAGACTGATAATTGCAGCTTTGCCTTCGGACTCTAACAGCATTTCGACAAAGCCATATCCACACGGTTGTCCGCTGCCAATATCCCTGTCATTCATGATATTTACAGATTTCACTTGCCCGAAAGCCAGGAATTCTTTCCGAAGTTCATCCGCTGTCAGCTCAAGTGGTAAGTTACCTACGTAGATATTCATGGTGGAACCCTAGCGCGCTCCTCTATTATTAGCCTGCTGCCGTCTCCGCCGGGCGCTATTTTTGGCTTTTAGCCGATAGGCGTCTCTCTTGGACACGAAGTGGCTTTTGGCTTTAGCCTCACGCAGGATTCCACTTAGCTGCACCTGCTTTTGAAATCGACGCAGCAGACCATCCTGGGATTCACCCTGACGTATCTGTACTTCTAAAGACATAAAAAACCCCCAAATTCTAGTTTTAGCATAGTAAACCGGCCAGTCGAGCCTGTGTCTGCCCTAAAATCTGTCCTGGAGCGCTGTAGCAACTATTTATGTAACGTCCTGACTTCCTTGCCTGGCGGCACGAGGGGCAGCGCTTGGGCTCGTTAGTAAAGCCTTTGGATGCGAAAAACTCTTGCTCCTCAGCGCTGAAAGTGAATGTGGTCGCACAAGCGGAACACTGGATGGACTTGTCCTGAAAAATCACCGGATGACTCCTCTCTTCTCATTAGTTGGTTAGAGTCGGGGTCATCCGAGGCTTGGGTAAACCTAAAGTAACTTAACTAAGTACGCGGTAACCTAAACTGAAACCACTATTTCTATTGTACGCTAAAGGAGGTCCAATTGCAAAAGATAGACGAAACTTTACTCTATCGGGTGTTCTCTGAAGAATTGCCAGATTATCTCGCTGGCGTTGAATTCCCGGGACGTCTTGCCGATAATCGATTCTGGAAAGTATTGTAAGCCGCCGGGCCAGGTGTGCCCGCCGCCGCCCGTGGCGTAGAGAACCACCTCAGCGCTGCCCGGCAGCCTCCGTAGGCTTCATTTTTGACACAAACTTGAAGATGTGTCATAATAATTATGGGCATATGCTAATAAATACAACTGACACAGAAACAATCAAAAATCCTGTAGGGAGGCCGGTCAAATGGCGGCGTGTGGCTTCACTGCCCCAGGCGTTCCATTTTAAGCCGGCAGCGGTACCACTGAGTATGCTGGAGGAGATATGCCTATCCGTCGAGGAAATCGAGGCGATACGGCTTAAAGACCTGAAGGGGTTGGAGCAAGAGGCGTGTGCTAAAGAGATGAGCATTTCTCGCCCCACTTTCCAGCGTATACTGGGAGCAGGAAGACAAAAGGTAGCTGATGCGCTGGTCAACGGCAAGGCAATCAAGGTTGAGGGGGGTAATTTCGAAATGGCTCTTTGTCGCTTCAGATGTAATGATGGACATGAGTGGGACGTTTCATTTGAGTCTATGGTGAAATCTCCACCCCAGCTGTGCCCTACCTGTCACACGTCGAGCATTATGCCATTGTGGCCACGAGAATTGGCTAATGCAAGAGGTGGGTGGGGGAGATGTCGCAGAGGGAGGAGGCAGTGGTAATGAAGATAGACATGATTTATTTGCCAGTGGTTTGGAGGATCAATTAAAGACAGGTAATATAGCTGCGGAGCAAGTTAAAATGGTACAGGGTATTATTGATAAAAAGCTGAACCGACGCAATACGAAGCAACGTCAGTTGATTTTGAAAATCATTGAGCGAGCTGATGGACATCTCGACGCCGACCAGATATATGAGAGGGTTCGCCAACTATTGCCAGGCATTAGCCTGTCAACGGTATACCGAAATTTGCAGTTGTTCAGGAATGTGGGATTGCTAGCCGAACATCAATTCTCGGGTATGCGTCGCAGATACGAAATTGCTACTCGCTCCAGGCATCATCATCTTATGTGTATAGGCTGTGGTCGCATATTTGAGTTTAGCTGTCCTTCTTCAGATGGGCTTCAAACCAGAATTACCAGAGAAAAGGGCTTTAGAGTCACTGATGCTGAAGTGCGTCTTGTGGGCTATTGTCCTGAATGCCAGCGGTGGCTGGCAAAAAACAACGAAAATGCCAAGTTGGAAAGGAGGTGACTGAGATGCCATTTGGAATGGGACCTGCTGGCTGGGCCTACGTCTCTTCCTACGGCTACCCGTATGCCTCTTATTATCCCTACGCTGGAGTGTCCTACCCGGTGTGGCCGTGGTATGGTGGCCGGGGGCGAGGCAGAGGCAGGGGTCGCGGGTTTGGCTGGCGATGCTTTACGCCATACGGGTATGCATGGTGGTAGAATCGGGAAATATAACTTTATAAGGAGGTGACAAGATGCCTAATGGATTTGGTAGAGGGTTTGGCTTCGGGAGAGGTATGGGTTTCGGGAGAGGTATGGGTTTTGGCTTTCGAGGAAGCTCCCCTCCCTGGCCCTACATAGGACGGGGTAGAGGTGGTTTGCCCAGGTGCGGCTACTTTTTTGCAGGTGCCGCGGCACCACAAGCCTGGCCATATCCACAAACCACATATATCCAACCCGGAGCACAATCAGCTCCAAGCTACACGCCCTTCGCTGCGCCAATGAGCAAGGAGGAAGAACTCAATTACCTGAATGTTCAGGCGGAGGCGATAAAGGACGAGTTGGAGCAGATTGAGTCCCGAGTACGTGACCTGGAAAGTGATTAGTAAGCCAGAGCTGTGTAACGGCGCTCCATAAGCATGAGAATGCCAAATGAAAAAATTAAGGAGGTGAACCATGCCAGGATTTGATGGTACAGGCCCAATGGGAATGGGGCCGATGACGGGTGGTGGCAGAGGCTTTTGCAGCCCCTGGGGAATAGGGGCTAGCCGGCGAGCGTACGGTCTCCCTCAATGGGGAAGCTATCGTTATCCCTATTATGCAACGGGGTCGTTCGTTCCGGGTGCTATGCCGTATGCTCCCCAGGTTAGCCGCGAGCAGGAGATCGGCTTTCTGAAGCAACATGCTGAGACTATGAGAGTTGAACTCAAAGAGATCGAAGCCAGGATACAGGAACTGGCGAAAGAAACAAGGAAGCAAAGTAAGGAGGGGTTATGAAAGTCGCTATTTCGGCTACGGGGTCCACACTGGATGCTGATGTGGATCCTCGCTTCGGGCGTTGCCAGTATTTTATCATTGCCGATACGGAAACACTGCAGTTCGAGGTTGTGGAGAATTCGAGTGCCGCCGCTTCTGGCGGAGCTGGAATCTCGGCTGCACAGGCGATTGTTGGCAAGGGGGTGAAGGCGGTACTCACCGGCAATTGTGGCCCAAATGCATATGAGGTGCTATCTTCTGCCGGAATTCAAGTTGTGGCTGGAGTTTCTGGTAAAATCAAGGAGGCTATCGAGAGCTTCAAGTCTGGCAAATTCCAGTCCAGTTCCCAGCCCAACGTTCCTGGTCATTTCGGCACTGGAGGCGGTTTTGGTTCTGGTGGAGGTATGGGAATGGGGCGTGGCATGGGTAGAGGAATGGGCATGGGTGGTGGTGGTATGGGCAGGGGAATGGGAACGGGAAGGGGAGGTGGTATGGGATTCAGCGGAATGTCGCCAATGAGTTCGGTATCCCAACCTCAAAACCCACAACAGGAGCTTGAGATGCTTAAGGAACAATTGCAGATGCTGGCAAAGCAAATGGAGGGAATCCAGAGCCGAATCAAGGAACTCGAAAAGTAGTCACGTAGGAGAACAAAAATTTTTTAGGAGGTGTAACTATGCCTAGAGGAGATGGAATGGGACCTCCCTGGGGGAGCGGCCCGGGCACAGGTAGAGGTTCAGGCAGAAGAACCGGAGGCGCCGGCAGGATGGGTGGTAACCGCCCCGGAGCCGGACCCAGCGGCGAGTGTGTCTGCCCTGGTTGTGGAGCCAGGCTGCTACATCAGGCAAGTGTCCCGTGCTACAATATGAACTGTCCTACATGTGGAACTAAGATGGTGAGAGCGTGATTGTTTCAGTAGCCAGTGGTAAAGGTGGTACAGGTAAAACGCTTGTCTCCACCAGCCTTGCGCTTTCACTGAAGGGTACGGGTAGAGTACAGCTGATTGACTGTGATGTGGAGGAGCCTAACGCGCATCTGTTCTTAAAGCCTGTGATCACCCATAGAGAGGCTGTGTGCATAACTGTACCCAGGGTAGATAACACAAAATGCACCTACTGTGGGAAATGTGCCGAGATTTGTGTCTATAATGCTATTGCCGTCGTCCCTAAGCATGTGTTGACTTTCCTGGAACTATGCCATGGCTGCGGTGCCTGCAGCTATCTTTGTCCCGAAAAGGCTATCACCGAGGAGAATAGAGAAATCGGTATCGTGGAATCGGGGTACTCGGATGGTGTGGACTTTGCTCAAGGCAAACTAAACATCGGTGAGGCTATGGCTCCGCCGGTCATCAGGAAGGTTAAAGAACTCGCTAATCATGATGCTACGGTCATTATAGATGTGCCTCCAGGGACATCCTGCCCGGTGGTAGAAGCAGTTAAAGGCAGCGACTTTTGTTTGCTGGTAACCGAGCCGACTCCATTCGGGCTGAACGATCTGGTTCTAGCCGTGGAAACGGTGAGGGAGCTTAAGGTGCCCTGCGGCGTGGTCATTAACCGCGCCGGGGTTGGTGACGGTAAGGTAGAAGAATATTGCCGGAAGGAAAGCATACCGATTCTACTTACAATTCCCCTGGATACAGAAATCGCCCGTCTCTATTCTAATGGAATCACCCTGGTCGCTGGTATGCCCATGTGGAAGAATGCTTTTGTCAGATTGTTTGAGAAGATTGGAGATATAGTGCATGAAAGAACTGGTAGTCTTGAGCGGTAAAGGGGGAACGGGAAAGACCAGCATAGTTGCCTCATTTGCCGCTCTGGCTCGAAGCAAAGTCCTGGCTGACTGCGACGTAGATGCCGCTGACCTGCATCTCGTCTTACAGCCGACTACACGCGAGAATCACGAGTTCTGGAGCGGACAGGTTGCCGTTATCGATGAGGACAAGTGTACGCAATGCGACCTTTGCCAGGATTTGTGCCACTTCGGGGCAATTAACGATTTCAGAGTTGACCATGTTTCTTGCGAGGGGTGTGGATTCTGCTCTCACATATGTCCTGTTGAAGCCATCACCATGAAGGAGAATATGTCAGGACGCTGGTTTATCTCAGATACGCGATACGGCCCTCTGGTCCATGCCAGACTGGGAATAGCGCAGGAGAACTCTGGTAAGCTCGTGGCCTTGGTCAGGCAACAGGCCAGGCAGATTGCTGAAAATGATAACTTAAATTATATCATCAGCGATGGTCCGCCAGGTATCGGCTGTCCGGTTATCTCATCTCTGTCCGGGGCTAATCTGGCACTTTTAGTTACCGAGCCAACACAGTCGGGTATACATGACCTGGAGAGGGTACTCGATGTCTGCCGTCACTTCAATGTTTCTGCACTGGTTTGTATAAACAAGTACGACATCAATGAAGATAACACACGTAAGATTGAAGACTACTGTCTGAGTCAGGGGCTGGGGACTGCTGCCAGAATCCCGTTCGATAATGTGTTTACCGAGTCAATCGTAAGAGGAATACCAGTGGTGGAGTATTCCCGAAATGGCGTTGCTAAGAGCATAGAATCACTCTGGCAGAGCATTTCTCAATTACTGGCAGGGTAAAGGAGCTACTTCACATGCCAATCTACGAGTATGAATGCCTGAAATGTGGTCAGAGGTTTGAGCTGCGCCGGCATATAGCCGACAGCGACAGCAACATAAGATGTCCCAGGTGTGGCACCGAAAAACCGCAGCGGGTTATCTCTGCTTTCATGACGGGACATGGTAAAGGGGGCTGTGCACCTAGTAGTCCAACCTGAAGCGTGAGCCGATGAGGCAGGTTGTCTCATCTGGACATGATAGGAGGAACAGAGCTGTGCCAATATATGATTTTAGATGTAAAGAGTGTGGCAATATATCAGAAGTGTTACTCCGTGATACCGACAGGATAGTTCGTTGCACTAACTGCGGCAGTGAGGATATGGAGAGGCTAATTTCTGCGTCTTACGTGGTGAAGGCGAATGCGCCGGTGCCGGGTACTACTTGCTGCGGCAGAGCCGAGCGCTGTGACACGCCTCCGTGCTCCACGGGAGACGTCTGCAACAGAGACCGAAGGAGGTAAAATCGGGCAATGGAACCTATTAATCTTGACCCCATGTATTCCACCAGGGAAATCCCGGGCAAGTGCATTAAGTGCCTTGCTGAGCAGGAGTTGAATAACTGTCTTCTTGAACTCTTGAGGCAAGGCGAAGTGGGGAATAAGGAGCTGGAGAATAGATTTGAGGCGCTTGTGTCCTTCTTAAAGTCTCCCGAGTCAAAAAAACTACGTGATGAATCAGAAAGGTATCTTGCGGAAGGAAAAAACGTAACGGTCGATATCCGCTTTGAGTCGGGGAAACCCGTATATGAGCTTAAGATAAAGTAGATAGATATGGAGGTGTATCAATGAGGTTTGCCATACCAGTAAGCGGCGGTGTGATATCACCGCATTTCGGACATTGTGAACAATTTGCTTTGATTGATGTCGATGAGGCGACAAAGACCATTGTTCGGAAACAACTTGTGGCTTCACCGGGACATGAGCCGGGGCTGCTGCCTGCGTGGCTAGCAGAGCAGGGGGCATCAGCCGTGGTAGCCGGTGGCATGGGCTCCAGAGCCCAGGCGTTGTTCCGGGAAAACCGTATCGAAGTCATCATCGGCGTCATGGAAACCGACCCGGAGAAAGCCGTCCTGAATTACTTAAGCGGAAGCCTTGCCACGGGGGACAATATATGTGACCACTAATAGAAAGAGATGGTGAATTGAAAATTTGTATTGTCGGTGGCGGCGGCGGAGCTAGCAACGCCGCCAATGTTATTAGAAACCTGGATAAGCAGGCTCAGATAGATATATTTACTAATCGGGATGAGATAGGAAACCTGCCCTGCGAAATACCATTTGTACTTAATGGTATACTCCCTTCATGGGAAAGCAGTTTCGCTTTCAGGGGTAATTTCTACGGGGAGAGGAACATTGAGGTTCATCTCAATAAAGAAGTAACTGAAATAAACAGACAGGAAAAACGTTTAACCGGTGGTGGAGAAAATTACGACTATGACAAAGCGATTCTAGACTTGGGCGCTAACCCAGCTATTCCTCCTGTGTCAGGAATGGACGGTTGGAATGAGTTCAGTCTCAATAGCGGACTGAAACAAGCTATAACTTTTGAGGAGGCAATCCCGAAGTACAAAAGCGCGGCAATTATCGGTGTGGGGCAAATCGCAATTGAGATAGCTGCTATTCTATCAGCAAGGTCTTACCGCCAAATATATCTTGTGGGCAGATCCGACCGTATTCTTCGCGCTTACTTGGATAAGGATATGAGCGTAATGGTCGAAGATAGAATAAGAGAAAATGGTGTAGAGCTTGTCCTGTCAGGCAAGGTCACCAGGGTAGCGACCAAAAAAGACGGCAAATTGCTCTCTCTGTCTGACAGGGACATCGAGGTAGACTTTTTGTTTCTAGCTACCGGAACCGAGCCGAACGTAGAATTGGCAAAAAAAGCAGGTATCAGAATAGGAGCGACCGGAGCCATCGCCGTTGATGAGTACCTTCAGACAAGCGACCCTGATATCTATGCTATCGGGGACTGCATGGAGAACTGGGAGCGGATTACCGATACCAAGATGCGCTATCAAACGGCGACAAATGCCGCCCGAACTGGAAGGATGGCAGGTAGGAACTCTTTACTAGGTAACGTAATTCGTTATCCCGGCACAGTCATGCCTTTTGTTACAGAAATTTACGGATATCAGGTGGGCACAGTCGGCTTCACCGAGACACATGCCCGAGAGCGGGGACTCGATGTTGTCTACAGCATAACGAACACTTCGACCCGGCGGCGGCTATTTGGAGGCAAGTCAATCCACATTAAGCTCATCGCCGACCGCAGAACCCGGAGCTTGATCGGAGCACAACTTATAGGTGAAGAGCTGGTGGCGGGAAAAATCGATAGGCTTGCAGTTGCTATCGCTGAGAAGATTCCAGTCGACCGGCTGTCCCTGATCGACACCTGCTACTCACCTACCACGGGTGCGGGATACGAAGCCATAATCATGGCATTAGATGAACTTGAGGAAAAGCTTAGTTAGCAGATGGGAAGCATACACTAAAAAACGTTAAGGAGGAATTAATGCCGACTAAAGAACAAGTGAAGGAAAGTCTCGGGGAAGTCCTTGTCCCCGGGGTGATGCGTAGTGTAGTAAAGCTTAATCTGGTTCAACAGGTCAGCATATCGGGGGGAAAAGTCGATATCAGCCTCGCTTCGGCATCCATTAGCCAGGAGACGCAAGAATGGCTCAAAGCAAAGGTGGAGGACGTCATTAAGAGTTTGCCTGGTGTAAGCGCTGTGGAGATAGACTTCGTTGACGTAATACCCAAAGATGTCAATGAAATCAAGAAAGTGATTGCCGTGATGAGTGGCAAGGGTGGAGTCGGCAAGTCTTTGGTAACATCTTTGATTAGCATCGCTTTGGCTCGCCATGGCAAAGATGTTGGTATTCTCGATGCCGATATTACCGGTCCAAGCATACCCAAAATGTTCGGCGTAGGCGGTGTCAGACCGGGTGGTGGTGAGAATGGTATGCTGCCAGTCCTATCTCGAATGGGAATTGAGATCATGTCTATCAATCTTCTCTTACCTCACGAGGATGATGCCGTTATCTGGAGAGGCCCTTTAATCGGCAAGGCCATCACACAGTTCTGGGAAGAGGTTCTCTGGGGCTATCTGGATTACCTTATCGTCGACCTGCCACCTGGAACAGCCGATGCACCACTCACTGTTATGCAGTCTTTGCCTCTATCGGGCGTAATAATAGTTTTCAGCCCTCAGGAGCTGGCAGCAATGGTAGTGAGAAAGGCGGTCAAGATGGCCCAGGAAGCCATGCATATTCCTATCTTAGGTGTAGTAGAAAATATGAGCTATTTCTACGTACCTGAAATAGACAAAAAGATTGAGATCTTTGGTAAGAGCAAGGCTGGAGAGATGGCAAAAGCGGCTGGGGCGCCTCTGCTGGGACAGATACCTATAGACCCTGTGCTAGCTCAACTTTGCGACGAGGGCAGTATAGAGCGCTACGATTCCGAGGTGATGAATAGCTTTGCCAGTGCGCTCATCAAAGCTGTGGCAACCGAGCCAGCGTAAATGGAGGCTAATAAAGGCAAAATGAAAATATCGGTTTGTGGTAAAGGCGGTGCTGGGAAAAGCGTAATCGTCACGTTGCTGGCAAATGAATTTAGAGCCAGAGGCTACCTGGTCCTTGTGGTTGATTCAGACGAGTCGAACTCAAGCCTCTACCGGATTCTTGGTCTCGACCACCCACCGGTTCCTCTCATGGAGCTTGTCGGGGGTAAACGAGGTCTAAAGGAGAAAATGTCGGTTAAATTCTCTTCAGGAGAGTCTGAGGTTAAAATGGAAGTTCTGGCTCGGGATAGAATACTGGTTAAGGATATCCCCTCTCAGCATATAGTGCAGAGAGATGGTATCCGACTGCTGAGTGTCGGGAAAATACTTCATTCGCTTGAAGGGTGCGCTTGTCCTATGGGAGTCTTGAGTCGAGAGTTTCTGAAGAAGCTCTATCTCGGAGCAGATGAAGTGGCAATTATTGATATGGAAGCGGGCGTGGAGCATTTTGGCAGGGGCATCGAGACAAGCATAGATAAAGTGCTGGCGGTAGTTGAACCATCCTTTGAATCTTTGGAGCTGGCTCTAAAAATAAAGGAGCTGGCTGCCGGTGCCGGTATAGACAAGACCTGGGCTGTACTTAATAAAATAGACTCGGAGGAAATAACAGCCAGGTTGAAAAAGGAACTGGGGAAAAGAGGCATGGAAGTCATCGGCGTTGTCCACAATGAACCCAAAATCTTCGAGGCTTGTCTGGAAGGGCGTAAGCTGAGTGAAAATCTGTCATCGGATGGAGTTAGAGGGATTGTGGATATACTGCTCTCGAAAGAGTGAATCAAAGCCGTGGAGGAAGTAATGTGTATAGCTACAGTTTACGTTGATAATAATGGTGAGCTAAAAGAAGCCATGCGTGACGTGGTCCGCATTGAGGCGGAAAATGGTCGATTTCAGCTTGTGAATCTGCTTGGTGAGGAGAAATATCTCGAGGGCAAGCTGAAGCGCATCGATTTCTGGGAGGGGCACTCCGTGGTTATTGAACAAGGCGGACAGGGCTTCGCTTGACGGATAGTTGCTTGAGTAAAGCGATGGGAGGCTAGGGAGGTTGCTAAATATTATCTAAATATCAGGGACGAACTGTGAAAAGACATCATAAGAGACTTTGTGTGCTATTAGCTGCTGGGAGAATCTAAATGGCTAGATTTGAGGAAATAGACAAAGCTCGAAAATTGCTGGGACTCCGGGACAGAGCAACGGTAGAAGAGATAAAGCAAGCCTACCGGGAAATGGCTTTTCGCTATCATCCTGATGTAAAGACACAGGTGGGAGCTGAAGATGATGATATGATGAAACAGCTCAACCGGGCTTATGAGTTGCTCCTTGATTATGTTAACAGGTATAGCTACTCCTTCACTGAGGAAGATGTAATCGAATGCTATCCTGATGAAGAATTGTTACATCGATTTCGTGATGGCTGGTTTGATGGGATATAGGATTTCTGCTTTTGATGCCCTGGCTTCAGCCTATGATGCCTGGTTTGAAGATGAAGGAAGGCTCATCTTTGCTATAGAGGTCAAAGTCTTTCAGAAAGTATTGCCTTTGCTCCCTAAACCCTGGCTTGAAATAGGAGTGGGCAGCGGACGTTTTGCCCAGGCACTGGGCATAAAAACGGGAATTGACCCATCGGCTAAGCTCTTAGCAATAGCCAGGACGCGAGGCATAAAAGTTTTTCAAGCAAAGGGGGAAGAGCGGTTTTTTGGTGAGGAGACTTTTGGCTCAATCTTCCTGATTGTGACCCTCTGTTTTATCGATTCGCCTCTGGCTGTGTTGCTGGAGGCTCACCGTATATTGAAAAAAGAAGGGAAATTAGTGCTTGGTTTGGTGTTGCGGGACAGCCCCTGGGGCCGATTTTATTCAGAAAAGAAAGAGCAAGGGCATCGTTTCTACAAATATGCCACTTTCTACAGCTACCAGGAAGTGACTGAGCTTCTGGAGCATACCGGATTTGCTATTGAGAAGGTTATTTCAACGCTCTTTCAGAAGCCCAACGAATTAGATGAGATGGAGATGCCGCGAGAAGGATTTTCCCCTGATGCTGGATTTACAATTATCGTTGCCAGAAAAGTCACTGAAAGGGGCACTAAAACAAATAGAGAAAGCCCCGTGCGAATATGAGAGAGTATGCTGTCGCTGGTGGTAATAAGCCATGAAGTCAGTAATCTATGGTCCGGTACCATCATGGCGGTTGGGGAAATCGCTAGGTATAGACTTGTTATCTACTAAGGGTAAGACATGTTCCTTTGATTGTATTTACTGTCAATTGGGGAGAACAACAAACCCAACTGCTGAGCGGAGGGAATTTATATCAATCAAGGAACTGGGGGAAGCCTTAGATAATGTAAAGGACGTAGATGCTGATTACGCTACCTTCTCTGGTGTGGGCGAGCCCACGCTAGCCAGCAATTTAGGGCAGGCAATCGAGCTAGCGAGAGCTACTCTCCACCTGCCGATTGCCGTCCTGACAAATTCCTCGCTAATGCCCCTATACAATGTGCGTCAGGAACTTGCTCGGGCCGATTTGGTAGTGGCCAAAATCGATGCCCCGGCGGAAGACCTATTCCATAAAATCAACAGGCCCAATATCGAGTATACCTTTCACGATATCATACAGGCTATACAGATATTTAGAACGCAATACTCTGGAAAACTGGCTTTGCAGATGATGTTCATGGAGACGAATATGAATTGTGCAGCAGAAATGGCAAGGCTGGCCAAAAAGCTTTCGCCGGACGAGATTCAGATAAATACCCCACTGCGCCCTTGCCCTGTAAAGCCACTGTCAACGAAGGAGATAGACACCGTGTATAGCCATTTTGCAGGGTTGAGCCATGTGGTAACGGTATATGAGGCAGAAAGGCCTGATGTAACCCCGCTGGATTTGGAGGCGACTTTACGGCGTAGACCCAAGCTATGAGCACATTATTTTTCAGGAGACGAATTTGCTTGAGAAAAAGCTCGTTTGGCTGGTTATGGCACTCCTGATTCTTTTTACGGCATGTGCGGCCCAACAATCGGAGGTTGATATGATTCCAACAGAGCAAAAGGTAGACACGAAAAGCAAGATAACCATAATCTATGACAACAATCGCTATGACAGCAGGCTCACCACAGCCTGGGGTTTCTCCTGCTTGGTGAAGCTTCCACAAAAGACTATCCTGTTTGATACCGGAGGCGATGGTATAATCCTGCTCCATAACATGTCAAAACTAGAAATTAACCCTGAGGAAACTGATATAGTGGTGCTATCGCACGCACATGGCGACCATGTGAGCGGCCTCGCTCGCTTTCTTGAGCATAATAGTAAGGTCACGGTTTACATGCCCATCTCTTTTCCTCAGCAGATAAAGAACGAGGTCAGAACTGCCGGGGCAAAGCTCGAGGAAATAGATAAGGCCAGGGAGCTTTTTGATGGCATATTTACCCTGGTGAACTGAATGGAGGTATAAAGGAACAATCGCTTTTATTGAGGACTCCAAAGGGCCTGGTAGTGATAACGGGCTGTGCTCATCCGGGCATAGAGAATATCGCCAGAAAGGCCAGGGAGATTACCGGAGAGAAAATCTATTTAATAATTGGTGGTTTTCATCTTGGTGGTGCATCTCCATCCCAGGTAAACCATATTGCAGATGATTTGCTCCAGCTCGGAGTGGAAAAGGTAGCGCCGTGCCACTGCAGCGGCGAGGTGGCAAGGAGACTGTTTAGTGAGTACTTTGGTGATAATTACATCGACTGCGGAGCAGGTAAAGAGATAGTGATTGAGTAATGAGAAATCGCCTTTGATTTTCCAGGATTTGCCTGCCGCTTCTTCAAGGAATCGGCCCTGATAAACCATCGCCACCACGCACCCGCCCCCAAATTGCCACTGCTTTTGACAGAGAATCAATGTCAGTTGCGGCATCAGCACCTTTGTGGAAACAAAGCTTCATGCAATTATTTAATATCAGGGCGCCGACGCCCTCGATGCCAGAACGAACTGCTGCCAGTTGAATCACTATGCTCACGCAGTCGCGGTCATCAGCTATCATCTTCTCAATACCACGAATCTGCCCCTCAATTCTCCTGAGGCGCCTTAGCAGTGCATCCTGCGATACATCTGGGTGTTCTTTTGTCTTAGCCATCTTATCCTCCACAGATTTAGCTCTTGATATTACCATACCCCGTAGGGTATAATGCCTCCGGCACAAGTATCTCTATCGGATGCTTAACGTATTTTAGCACTAATCATCACCTTATGTCAGGTCAATCTCGGAAGGAGAAATAAGCATGGAAATCAACCGGAGAGATTTCATTAAACTGTCAGGGGTCGGCACTGGCGGGTTCTTATTATACGGGATAATAAAGCCGGAGGCGGCACTTGCAGCCCCCAGGCAACTAGCCCTGAGAAAGAAAATCGGGGAGAAAACCACTATCTGTCCCTACTGCGGGATAGGTTGTGGTGCCATTATGGCGGTCGAGGATGGGAAGATTATCAACATCGAGGGTGATCCGGACCACCCTATTAACGAGGGCTCCCTTTGCAGCAAGGGTGCTTCGTTGTGCCAGCTAATTGACAATAGTTCCCGCTTAACCAGTGTGCTTTACCGTCCTCCAGGGGGAACCGAGTGGGAGGAGAAAAGTTGGGACTGGGCTATTGAACAGATTGCCAGGAAAATTAAGGAAACTCGTGATGCCAATTGGATGAACAGGGACAAGGAAGGACACATTGTCAACCGCACTGAGGCGATAGCTTCGGTCGGCAGTGTCTTCCCCAATAGTGAAGAAGCTTATCTTATGACCAAGCTCCAGCGTGCCCTGGGGATGGTCTACATCGAGAATGAGGCCAGGATATGTGTTTCCACAGCAGTAGCCGCAAATGAAGAGACGTTGGGCCGGGGCCCCATGACCAACCACTGGATTGACCTGGGCAATAGCGACTGTATTATGGCTATCGGCGGAAATGTAGCCGAGACCTTCCCTATCGCTTTCAAGTGGATAACACGGGCTAAGGACAAGGGGGCCAAGTTCATTCATGTCGACCCCCTCTTTACCCGCACCTCATCGAAAGCCGATACCTATGCTCGGCTCAGGACCGGCACCGACATTGCCTTTGTCGGCGGGATGATAAAGTATGTGCTCGACGAGATGGAAAGAAATCCCCAGAACTATAATATGGAATATGTGGGAGAATATACCAATGCCTCATTTCTGGTTAACTCAAACTTCGGCTTTAAAGATGGACTTTTCACTGGGTGGGATACTGCTAAGAAGAGCTACGACAAGTCAACCTGGCAATATAAGCTGGATAAAAACGGTGTCCCTGAGATGGATAAAAGCCTGCAAGACCCGCATTGCGTCTTCCAACTGCTCAAAGGACACTTCTCTCGTTATGATTGTGATACTGTGTGTGCTGTAACAGGCACGCCCAAAGACATCTACCTTAGAGTTTGCCAGACCTATGCTGAAACCGGTGCGAAGGACAAGGCAGGAGCTATTGTCCTTTCCTCCGGTGCCTGCGAGCACACCCATGGCACTCAGAATGTCCGCGCTTACGGCATTCTGCAACTCCTACTGAGTAATATTGGAGTGGCCGGTGGTGGAGTGAATGGCATCGCTGGAGCATCAAACGGCCTCGGTTGCTCTCTGCAGGGTCGGCTTTTCCACTGGCTCCCAGGGACATTGCCACCTCCCTCGGCCCAGCACGAGACCCTGGAGAAATATCTGAATAGTACGCCCGCTAAATCAAAAGTGCCCAGCACTACCAGCCCATGGACCGACCGTCCCAAGCATATTGTCAGTCTGCTAAAGTCATGGTACGGAGAATATGCTACCAGAGATAATGATTTTAGCTATCACTGCCTGCCAAAGCTGGGCGGTAACTACTCATGGATGAACCTTTTTGAGGCGATGCATGGCGGAAAGTTAAAGGGGCTTGTCTGCTGGGGAATGAATCCGGCGGTAAGCGGAGCCAATAGTACCTACACACGAGAGGCCCTGGAGAAGCTGGATTGGATGGTGGTCATTGACCTTTTTGAGACAGAGACGGCAGCGGTGTGGAAGAGGCCCGGCACTGATTCAGCAAAAAATTATACTGAAGTCTTCCTTCTGCCCGCAGCAAGTTCTCTGGAGAAGGAAGGTAGCGTTACCAATAGCGCCCGCTGGATGCAGTGGCGCTATCAGGGAAGCAACCCCCCGGGCGAGGCAAGAGAAGACCTGTGGATTATCAACAGGCTGATGCTCAAGCTGAAGGACCTTTATGCTGACGAGGGCGGTCCTAATGCTGAGGCTGTCATCAATTTGACCTGGGACTATGGCGACCTGCCTGATGCCCACCAGGTAGCCAGTGAGATAAATGGCTATAACCTGACGACCGGTAAGTTGTTGCCTAGCTCGCTGGAGCTCAAGGATGACGGCACCACCAGCTGTGGCAACTGGCTGTTCTGCGGCAGTTACACCGAAGCTGGCAACATGGCTGCCCGACGTGACTCTGTTGATGTTACCGGCATCGGTCTTTTTCCTAGCTGGGCATGGGCTTGGCCACTGAATAGGCGTATATGGTACAACCGTGCTTCTATAGACCTCGCCGGGAATCCCTGGAATAAAACATGCCCGGTTATTCAGTGGGACGCTGACCACAAGAAATGGGTTGGGGATGCTCCTGATGGTGGGCCACCACCCGGGGCCATATATCCCTTCATCATGAACTGGGAGGGAAGGGGACGCCTTTTCGGACCAGGTAGAGTTGACGGTCCTTTGCCAGAACATTACGAGCCGTATGAAAGCCCGGTGATGAATCCTATGTCCTCTACCCAATGCTCCCCTGTAATGGCGGTCTGTGCTGGTGAGGTGAAGGGTGAAGCAGAGAGGTATCCCATTCTGGCTACCACCTTTCGCTTGTTGGAGCATCTCCACAGTGGCTCCTTTACCCGTAATCTTCCCTGGCTGGTGGAGATGATGCCTGAAATGTTTGTTGAGCTCAGCGAGGAACTGGCTGCGGAAAAGGGCATTGCTAATGGGAGCAAGGTAATCATCCGGAGCGCCCGCGGCGAGGTTAAGGCTGTTGCTTCGGTAACGAAGCGGCTTCAGCCATTGGCTGTCAATGGGAGCAAGATTCACCAGATTGCTCTGCCCTGGCATTGGGGATATGTGGGACTGTCTAAGGGAGATAGTACTAATGTGCTGACAGCACGAGTGTGCGACCCCAATACCATGATGCCCGAGTTCAGGGCGTTTCTCTGTGACGTTAGCAAGGTATAGATATAAGACTCTAAATAACAATAGGAAGTATTTCAGTACACGCTACAACTCAGAAGCCGATCTTCACCGACAACGACGGTGTGTTTGCTCTGTCAACTGCAAGGGCTGAGGAACCTGACCTGCTTGTTCTTGGTGTGCTCATGCCCTTCGAGGATGGTTTCACAGCTGCGAGGAAACCAAGGGCTGACCCTGAAGTGAGCAAAATTCTGGTAATCTTATTAACCAGTTTTTCACAGAGAATGGGCGAGATTAATACCTCTGTGGCCCAAGGCATGGAACTGGAGGTTGAAGATTACATCGAGAAGCCGGTCAGCCTCCAATAACTGCTGCGGAGGGTAGACAAACTGTTAAAAGTAGAAAGATAACTGCCCGAAGGGCCAAAAAGTGTATCCAAATGTAGCCGAAGTGACCCCTGACAATTAGGATGGACGTTTGCTGATCGCAGCTTAGCGGAACTGATTAGGAATGTAATGCTAAAGGCTATGAGTTAGTATGAACAAACTAAAGGATGCCTTGACCAGCTTCATGAAGACTGACGATGCTGCCGGAATGGCTCAACTTCTGGAAGCAATTATCAGAAGTGGGAAAATAACCTTTGAAGAAGCAAAAGCAATTGTTGGCGAAGACATTGAAGACATTTTGATTTTGGGGTATGGATGGAGACTATTGCTCCCAGTTAGAGATGCCAAGGCTGGTGATTGGGAAGACAAGATACTTACAGCTCAGCCTGGCGAGATATACCAATCGGTAAATGTTGTCAAACATCTTGTGAGGGATGCCAGTCAGACCGGCCGCTGGGACCCGGAGGTCGCTATTGCGGAAGCATTTAAAGATATAGGCGAGCCAGAAATTGACAAGGTGCAAACCTTAGTATCAAGAATCGGCTCCGAAGCTAAAGGCCGTCGAATCAGCGGTATTCAAATAAAGAGATTATGCACCGAACTCGACTTGGGGGACAGGGTAGACCCTCTCTTATCCGAACTTAAAGCCTGTGGCATTATAAGCCCTAAACTCAGTTCGCTTACCGACTCAAGCAGGGTTGGTACTCCTATCTACGAACTCAATCCCTGTCTGCTTGTCGGTAATAAATAGGAACGGAATACGGAAGCCATCCAGCCACTCAAGCCGCTATCCGTTATTGTTAAGATAAAAAACTCTTATAACCCATCCCGCACCGTTCCATCTTGCTTGACAAGAAAGGTTATGAGCGTGTACATTATAAGATAATGAGACTCATTCGCAACACAAATAAGATTATTAAAAGGCGTCCGCTTACGAATCAACGAAAGCTGCTTTTAGAGTTGCTCCGAGAGACAAAGGAACACATAGATGCCAAAGAATTATACCGGCGTGCAAGCGTCAGGGACCGCTCCATCAGTCCGGCTACAGTATACCGGAGCCTCAACTTTTTCAAGCAATTGGGATTGATTGATGAGAGAAGGCTGGGCAAGGTTTGCTGCTACTACGAGATAAAGCATTCGCCAGAGCACCAACACCTGGTCTGTCGGGGATGTGGAAAGGTAATTGAGTTTGAAAGCCCGCTCGTTCGGAAATTGATGGATACAGTACAAGAAAAATATGGCTTCAAAGCAACGAAGGCTGAGTTATATTTTGAGGGTTGCTGCCAGCAGTGCGAAGGCAAAGAGGAAATGCGGCCAGCCAAGCGGTTGCCGAAGGGGGTGCTATGACTAGTAGTCAGATTGATCGATTGTGTCGGGGCTGGTTACATGAGAATTATGGTGAGGAGGTCGCTTCTGAATACGCTTCACATTCGCTGTTGCTCCCTGTTTTTAATTCTACTGACCTCAATTGTGCGCTGGAGGAATTGAGACAAGCATTGTATCTTATTTTTGGTCCAGAGCAGTCATTTGGAAGCACGGATTATTATGAGGCAAGAGAGGGACTGGGATTGCCCGATGACAGGACTCCTGTACCGGATGTTTTCGTCAGGGCTTTTGTAGGGACTTGAAACGAAGCTAAAAATGCCTATAGTGGATAATCAGTGTTTTTGTTGTTTTCGGCATACACAGTACACAGTAAAGAAGAACGATAAGCAAATGGGTAGTGCCATGAGGGAGATTACAGAAAATGACTTTGAGAGGGAAGTGCTGAAATGTGAACTGCCCGTACTCACTTGCTTCACTGCGGAGTGGTGTCGCTCCTGCTACCCTACCTGTCTCTTGGCTGATGAGTTGGTTGAGAGATATATTGATAGTGCGAAGTTTACCAGGGTAGATGTAGACAAAAGCCCTGAGGTGTCAGCCAGATATCGTGTCAATGTCCTTCCTACCATACTCGTCTTTCGTAATTCTCAGCTGGTGAAGAAGCTTGTTGGTTTTCAGGACCAGAAGTCGTTGAAACGCTTACTGGATAGTGTGATTTCAACAGAGGAGATGCCCAAAGCTGGAGGGTTTTCTCAAACTGGGCAAACCTCCTAGGGCTGAGATGAGGCGTACACATGACCATGGAGCATCTGGCTCAGGAAAACATTGTTCGCAGGAGAATGGCCGAAGAGGAGGAAGTCCGGCGGAGGGTGGACAAAGAGGGCAACAAATGGATAAAAGTTTACTTTGGCGGTGGGGCGCATTATAGAAACTGGCTGAGTCAGGCCATTGAACTGAATGGGAAACAGAATGTGAAGGTAGAGGAAGTTGACTCAAGGGGGTTACAGTGCTACGAGGAGAGTGGTGAAAAAGTGTACCGAATTTGGGTAAGGGAAAATGACGAATATAAAGAGGAGTATTAGATATGGTGATGGAAATTACGGATGAGAACTTTGAAGACGAGGTGCTGAAGTCCGAGGTGCCTGTATTGGTTGATTTTTGGGCGCCGTGGTGTGGCCCCTGCATTATGATTGCCCCAATAACCGAAAAGCTATCAAAGGAGTATAAAGACAAGGTCAAGTTCTGTAAGCTGAATGTGGATGAAAACCCACAAACAGCTCGGGAATATCAGGTTATGAGCATACCACTGTTGCTATTCTTCAACAAGGGTCAGGTTGTAGATGAGAGCCTTGGTGCTGTTCCCGACAACATGATTAGAGCAAAGGTCGAGGGACTACTGTAGCTATGTTTGTCAGCGCAGGAACATGATAGATGTGTAATGCAATGGATAGGGAGGCTTTAGTCGTGGCCAGCTTCGATGAGATAGATAAAGCGAGTAGATTACTGGGCCTAGGACAATCCGCCGGACTTGATGGAATAAAACAGGCTTACAGAAAGAAGGCTTTTCTATACCATCCAGATAAGAGCGGCAGTGAAAATGTTAAAGGTGAAGAAATGATGAAGAGTCTGAACCAGTCATATAAGCTACTAATGGAATATTGTTCTCGGTACAAGTATGCATTCAAAGAGGAGGATGTAGATAGAGCTTTTCCTGATGAGACCTACTTGAGAAGATATATTTATGGCTGGTTTGAAGGCGTGTGAGAATAAGGTAGAGCTATGCCAAATCCGACGGCTATGATCGATTATAAGAAGTGCAATCCCGAAAGGTGTGATGGCGGGATATGTGCTGCTATGCTTGAGTGTCCGAACAAGGTGCTGCGACAGGAGGCGCCACGCGAATTTCCTTTTTCGCACCCGTCGCGCTTCTGTCGAGGTTGTGCCAAGTGTGTTGAAGCATGTCCGCTTGAGGCGGTCTTCGTAGTATGAACCAGTCTTGTTAAGCCTAAACGAGCGTTAGAATATCACGATAGAACAGCATTGGTTAAACTGAAAGGGGGATGATATGGCAAAGATAGAGGTTTCTTGTCAATTATCTTGCCAGAAATGTGGCTGGAGCACGGGGGCAACAATACCTGCCGATGAGGCAAATGTGTTGGAGGAAGTCCTCACCTTTGTCAAAGGGTGCTCACACCAGCATTCCAGCTCTGGTCTTGCTGGCGAACTGCTGGTTGTCTGGAAACCACTGAAAGCCGAGGGCCAATAAAAGCGGTCTCGTGCCAATAGGCAAACTGTGAAAAGCGCCATTATGGAAAGAGGATAATATGGAAAAAAGAGATGTGGTAATAATTGGTGCTGGCCCCGCTGGATTGTCGACAGCCCTCTTCACCCAACTTGACGGCTGGAGCACATTGGTGTTAGAGGGTAACTGGACAGGTGGACAGGGTGCTATCGCCTATACTGTAAGCAACTACCCCGGTTTTCCTGCCGGGGACGGGGCCTTATTAATGGAAACCATGGAGAAGCAGGTTACTTCGCCACCTCCCTCAGGAGTGGGCGCAGAACTGCGGATGGAAAAAGTCATTAGTCTTAAGGCTGATGACAAGATTGTAGTTACGGAGAAGAGCGAATACAGTGCACAGGCTATTATTATTGCAACTGGCAGCACGATGCAGCGGCTGGGCATACCAGGAGAGGAAGCATTTGCCGCTAAGGGCGTGTCCTATTATGCCAAGCGAGATGTGGGCCAGTTCACTGGAAAACGGGTACTGATTGTCGGTGGCGGAAATACGACAGCCAAAAGTGCGCTGTTAGCCAGAGCTGTTGCCAGTCAGGTTATCCTGATACACCGGAGGGAGTCGCTGCGAGCGTATCCCATCATGACCAAGAGATTACAAAAAGAAGGGGTCGAGATTTGGTATAACACCGAGTTGAAGGAGATAAGGGGTGGCGACTGGGTACAGACAGCAGTCTTGGTAAATGATAAGACCGGTGCGGAGAAAGAAATAGGTGTCGACTGGATAGTCGTCTGTGTGGGAACGGAGCCAGATACTAGGCTAGCGCAGGAGGCTGGGTTGGAGATGAAAGGAAGCTTCGTAAAGATAAATGACAAGATGATGACCAGTAAGCAAGGAATATTCGCTTGTGGTGAAGTCAGCGGTGCCGGTCGGCATCTCATTTCCTGCACAGCCAGTGGAGCTTCCTCGGGCATGGCAGCAAGTGAGTATCTAGCCTTGGAAATGGTGAGGGATGGGAAGGTGTTCGAGGGTGCAGTAAATGCTAAATATGCTGACGAGTATCTGGCAATGTTGTGATTTATAATGGAACAATGGAACATCAATTGAACGAGAAGGTGGAAGGAGTACTAGCTGGCATAAGACCCAGCTTGGGGGGAGCCGATATTCGCTTGAAGGATATAAGCGAGGGAGTGGTGACACTGCAATATTATAGACCACTTTCAAATCCCTCCGCTTGCCATGTTGACAGAGCAAAACCAACCAAAGATGTAGTAATTGAGATACTCGAAGATAAACTTAAGAGCGTTGTGCCCGGATTTAAGTTGATAACAGTTCTTGGTGACGAGTGAACCAAATTGGAGTTATTCTGCTGGGGATTTCATTGTGCGGAAAGCTCTCAAGGCAGGAATTATTGAGGGAGCAACATGCAGCTAGTCACTCTACTTATCAATGGGATAGAAGTAAAAGCGCGGGAAGGCGATAAATTGCTCTGGGCAGCCTTGGACAATGGCTTTTACATCCCTAATTTATGTGCAATTAGACAAGCCGACCTGCCATTAGCCTCGTGTCGTCTTTGCTTTGTTGAAATCGAAGGCAGAGATGCTCCTTTAACGGCTTGCACCGAGCAAGTCAAGGATGGCATGGTGGTGCGCCTCAATACGCCCAGGGTTCAGAGGCTAAGAAACACTGCTTTTGAGCTTCTACTTTCCCATCATAAGCTTGATTGCCGTAATTGCGCCAAGAATAGAAATTGCGAACTGCAAAATATTGCATCACGCCTCGGTTTGAAACTGAAGCTCACAAGATTGAGACGGATTCCGCGTGATTTACCTGTAGATTCCAGCCATACTCTATTCACTTATGACCCTAACAAGTGTGTCTTATGTGGCAGGTGTGTCTGGGCATGTCACGAGCGGGGCACTGGCATACTCGACTTTGCCTTCAAAGGCATCGAGACCAGGGTCAGTACCATAGGGGATATCCCTTTGGCTGAGGCCGGATGCGATTATTGTCTTGCCTGCGTCGCTGTTTGTCCAGTAGGTGCCCTGGTTGCGAAACCAGGTGTCTCTACGGAAGAAGCTAAAACTCTGGTAGCTCAAGTAATAGGAGCCGATACTGTGAGTTGATGAAAAGGAGACGATAATATAATCAAATTCAGAAATATATCTGCGAAGGCCGGCAGATGATGTTATGGTATGGCGACCTTTATCATCAACCCGGAGATTGTTGAGCGCACTGGTGAGCAAGAGGTGACTGAAGGCTGTCTGAGTGTTCACGGCTATATTGGTGAGATAAAAAGGTCAGCTCAAGCCACTGTTAAAGGCAGGAATCGTCAAGGCAAAAGGATTAAAGTCAAAGCCAATGGTCTGGTGGCTGAAGTCTTGGAGTATGAGATTGATCACCTTAATGGGATATTATATATCGACCATGTCGAAAGTCAGGACAAGCTATATCAGGTTGATTGCCAGACGCTGCTAGAAGACAAGCCTAGCTAGGACTGGGTAATGGATTAGGAGTAACATTATGCCTAAAGTAAGAAGAGAACTGTGTCTTGGGTGCGGACTGTGTGCTGAAAACTGCCCGACAGGGGCTATTTCCCTCAGGTGGAATTATGCTGAGATAGACCAGCGTCGGTGCAACCAATGCCGCCTTTGCCTTGGTATATGCCCGCAGGGAGCAATTGTAGAACTGGTACCGGTATCAAAAGAAGAGCTACAGGCTACTGTTATCTCGCTAAAGCAGAAGACGAGCGACCTTATTGAAAGAATTGGAAACCTAAAAGGGTAACGCCGGCAGATGAGAATGCTTTAATGACTGGACCCGAGAAACGGCTTTCGTGTAAGACTGCATTAAAGCGAGCACATATTCAAAATGGCGAAATAGCAAATTTTGAGGTTTATCTTCAAGCCATCGCTGCACTCTTCGCTTTGTGAAGAGCATTGCTGGCGGCGTCAGTAAACTGATATGCCAGTGGCGATGCCGTCAGCCAGGGATGGGTACCCATAGGGAACATAGCAATCTGCTCCATGGTCATTCCGCTCACGATGGCTGCGGATATCAAATTTGACACCTCACCAACAGCGTGAGTGCAGCAGGCACAGCCCCCCAGTATTTTGCCCGACCTGCGATCAAATATCAGCCTTACTCTCATGGGATGAGCATCTGGCATCGTTCCGGGGTGCTTCGAAGCAGCCTGAGCTTCTCCAATTACTATGTCGTGGCCGAGTTCCTGGGCTTTTGCATCCGTTAAACCCGCCATGGCAAGGGCAGTATCTCCTACAACTGTTGAAAACACGCCGATTGTTCCGACATTGCGCCACTGCGCCTGATACAGGTTAGCGGCTGCGATTTTACCTTCCCTGGTGGCTACTGAAGCAAGTCTTATGGGGACCGGCAGTCCATTGAAGAAAGAGTATTTTTCGGCGCAATCCCCTATGGCGAATATGTTGCTATCACTGGTTCTCTGGAATTCATCGACTTTTATGCCACCGGTGGGACCAATCTCCAGCCCGGCATCCTTAGCTAATTTAACATTTGGTACAACGCCGATACCAACAATAATCATATCGCATTTTATCGTCTCGCCGTTTTGCAGCGTTACCGAATCTGCTTTCTCATCACCATTGATGGATTTCACGCCATTGCCTGTGATTATGTTGATGCCACTTCCCATTAGCGTCTCTTCTGCCCGAACGCACAGGTCTGTGTTGCATACCGTCTGCAAGCAGTGCTCTAGCAGTTCCACGATTGTGACATTGTGCCCTAGCTTGTGGCATTCATCGGCGAACTCCAGGCCGATAAAACCGCCGCCGATAACTACAATGTCCCCAACACCTTTAATAGCCTTAGCCAGCTCCTGGAGATAATCGGTATTTTTCCAGGCGAACCACACATTCTTTTTGTCCATACCTGGTATAGGCGGCTGCAGTGGGTTCGAACCTGTGGCCAAGATGAGCTTCCCGTAGCCTATCTTTTGACCATCTTTCAGTGTGACTGTTTTATTTTTACAGTCAATAGAGACTACCTCATCGACCTTCAATGTTGCGTCACCGAGAAGTTTATCAGGCATGATGTTTTTCTCCACCGAACCCAATGTGCCATAGATATAAGGGATTCCGCAGGGAACCATTGCCTTCTCTTCCATGCGTATAACGAGTATGTCCTTTAAGCCATGATGTTTCTGGGCACAAATGGCAGCCTGTATACCGCCGGCGCTACCTCCAACAATGACTAGCTCGTGTTTCTCCATGCCAATATTACCTCCGTGATTTTTTATGATAGAATTGCTGAAATGATGATAGCAAATTATACCCTACAGGGGCATGGTATACAAGCCTCTAGTAACCTGATAGGAGGCCTTTATGGTAAAAGAGGAGATATCGAAAAAAGTCATAGTTAATCGGTTAAGGAAAATCGAGGGGCAAACGAGGGGACTCCAGAAGATGGTTGAAGATGGCCGTGACTGCGAGAGCATATTAACTCAGCTTGCTGCTGTTCGCTCGGCTATCGAGAGTGTGGGAGCGCTGGTTTTGAATAACTATATGAAGTTTTGTTTCTCCCGGCCCGATGCAAATAAAGCGGATGACATTGATTCACTGGCACGAGCACTGGCTATTTGGGGCAGAGTACGTATTGGCGAATGAAAAGCCGTTTCCAAATTTTAGCCTGGTTATTCTTGGAAGGTCGTTTTACTTATAATTGGACTAGACGGAGCATTAAAAAGCCCCGGGCATTAGAATTAGGATATCTCTATATTTCTTGGTAGCCCAGTTGTTCAATAGATATAATTTTTAGGGCAACCTTTGATATGCCTGATCCAGCTAAGCGCTAAACTGCTGCCTCTTGCACTTAACGTCTATTTCAGTGAGACTGCGCAGAAACTGGGTATTTTACGCGCCTTCAGGAATAAGGTATTGCTTAAGCATGAGCCGGGGAGGTAGTTATAAAAAGACTTCAGACATTTTACGTAAGTTTTACACTCCGATTATATTGGGGTAATAATAGGCAGGTAAAGTATGTATAAGCTATGGAGATGTATCCGAATATGGTTTCGCTCGCTATTATTGGAGAGATTACAGCGGTTTGGCTTATCAGGGGGTTAACTATGACATCGTTCGGACGTAGTTCGTTTAATATGGTACTTTGCCAATGAAAGGGGATGGAGATGAAAACTCAAAACAGGCAGTTAGTTAGCTTTGTGGTTTGTCTGATGCTATTGGCAGTGGTGGCATCTGCTGGTTCTGGATGTACTGGACTGAGGGAGAGGCAAAGCCCGGTTCCTGCACCGCCGGTGACATCAGCGCCTTTGCCTCCAACAACTCCAAAACCGACATATCCCCCTGTTCAGCCAATTGAGACACCGGCATTGAATGTACCTGAAGAGTATCGCAGTCTATACGAAGAACTCGATGCAGCGCTGACACATTTTGAGCATAACCTCAATCAGAAGTGGAGCGGGCATGAAAGCCAAACGATATTTGCCACTGAGCTGGCTTTTGCTAATGGGAATATCGGCGAAGGGCTCCTTCTCCAGCAAACATTTGATAATAACCTTATCCTGCTGGACCGTCTTCGCGAATTAGGGGTTAAAGGTGTCGTCCTGTCTATCAAGTATCCGTTACTGCAGCCTGATTCCCCCCGTTCAGCCGAGTACTTAAGGTTCTATAAGGATATTGCGGCTGAATGCCGTCAACGCGACATGAAAATACTTGTCGAGACCGGGGCGATATTCTCCGGCACTGACTACTCTCCGGTTAAAGTTGACTGGTCGAAGTACACCACTGAGTCCTTTCTCAACGGCATGCGGGACCAGCTTCTCCTCATCGCGAAGGAGATCAAACCTGATTACCTTACACTGACCGAGGAGTTCAGTACTCAAGAGGCATTGACCGGGCTGAAAATTGCGTCTAGTCTGTGGACCGGCTTCGTGAACTCCGTCTTGGACGGAATTGACCCTTCCAGCGGTATTTGTGTAGGCGCAGGAATGGGTAGCTGGGAGAATCGCGCTTACATCGACGACATTCTGCAAATGCCCGGAATCGACTACATTGACTTGCACATTTATCCTCTGGGGGAAAATGGGGTGCTGCTTGAGCGTGTTCTGGATATTGCCCAGGAAGCCCACGACGTCGGCAAAGCGGTTACCATTGGCGAATGCTGGCTCTATAAGGCTTCACCGGAAGAGATAGTATCCGGACCTGCTATTAACGGCAATATCTTCAACCGCGATCCGTTTAGCTTCTGGTACCCGCTGGACGCGAGGTTTTTCGAAAGTATCATCAATCTAGCAAACGCTGCTAACATAGAATTCGTGTCATTTTTCTGGACACGTTACTTATTCGCCTATGTTGATTACTCGACGGAAACGAGCAATCTATCTATCTCCGAAATGAACCGGCGCATAAATCAGGCGGCTAATGCAAATGTCAAGGAAGGTATTTTAAGCCCTCTCGGTCAACACTACCAGCAGTTGCTAAGCAGCAGGAACACTAATAACTGAGTCAAACTCAGTTCACTTTTTAGATGCCACAGATTCTCCTGAAAGAACAAGAGTGCCCATATTGAAAGTGCATCGGTTGCTAAATCAAGAGACTTGATCGCACATATTGATTTCTTGTATAGCGGGTTAATTGCACGCTAGTTAGTATCGTTGAGAAGAACTGAAACCTAGCCTAATTTGAGTGGACAAATTTGTACAAAAATTAGCTACGATTTGTAAACTTTTGCAAGCAGCTGGTAGCCCAAGTTGTTTAATATATAGAGCTCACAGAGTAACCTTTGCCTTTGTCTGAGTCATGCAAATTGAACAAGGCAGGCTATTGTGCAGTAAGTTCTGCCCCCTCAGATCTGAATCCATTAATGATTTGTACTAGGTATATCTCGGAGGCATTTTCGGCTCAACGACATTTGTCCCATATCGGTTGATACCCCCGTTTTTGCTCAGACAGCTGGTACGAACGCAGGATTATAGAAAAAGTATGTGCAAGCAGCAGCACAAAGAAGGATGGGTAGATCTGATGAATTAGCCGCAGCTTTTCTTTTTTCTCGCCTAAGACGATTGCGAATTCATAACAGGACACTCCTTGATCGTTGATGAACGAACAAGCGTGATATAATAGCAATTGTTTTACTAGTATAACATAATGATATCATTTGCAATAAGATGATAACTATATAGGCCTCATTGGTAATCCCGTTTAAAATTAGTTCACCGCCTCATTTTGACAAACATTTAAACATATGACAAAATGCAATATATTTTTACAGAGTGTCTTTGCTGCCTCTTTTTAGGATATGTTCAAAGTAAGAGTAGAGGAAGTTCCACTGGCAGTAATAAAATAGCAATTTAAAATAAGTAAAGGAGACTCAAAATGGCACTGAGAGATCCAAAACAATTTATGGAGGACCTGCAATCGCAAAAAACAACCTTTTTCGTCGACGGAGAGAAGCTCGAAAAACCCTATGAAGATCCCAGGATATTACCATATGGAAGGGGGATGGCTGGATTGCAAGCCGAACTTCAGAGCCCTCCATATAGGGAAATGGGATCGGTAGTAACCTCTAAACTTATAAATGAGGAGGTCAACCTGTTTGCCGATATACATGATGGGCCTGAAAAATGGATCAACAGGACCAGGATTCAGAGAAGAATTAACCGAAGAAGAATATGTGTTTTTAGGTGCTTACAGGAAGATATCTCAAATGGGTATTGGGCTTTTACCTATGAAGTAGATCAGAAGCACAACACAGAGTACCATAAGCGATTTGCCGAATGGGTGAAGCATATGCAGAAGACAGATAGGCTAACTGCGGGAGCGGCAATATGTGCCAGAGGAGACAGAACAAAGCCACCTCATGAGCAGCCAGATGCGTATGTACGTGTTGTAGAACGAAAAAAGGATGGGGTGATAATAAGAGGATGTAAGACTTCGGTGTCAATGGCTTGTTGCGTCAATGAGCTACTTGTTATTCCTCCTCCAATTCATGGCAGATTTACCCCTACGGCTGAGGACAAAGATTTTGCTATTGCCTGTGCTATACCTATAGATACCAAAGGTGTTATATTGATTGGTAGATTGCCCACAAAAAGAAAGCAAACTACTGATCTCCGAATGGATTATCCCTTCGGTCGAGCTGGGGTTGGTGATGCGGTATTCATGACTGTCTTTGATGATGTTTTTGTCCCTTGGGAAAGAGTGTTCTTATGTGGCGAATGGGATATGCTGGAGATGGGTGCGGATCTGGGTATGGGCACTCATTTCGGAGCCAAGGGCGGGTGCAAAGCAGGACTTTTTGACCTTCTGATCGGAACCGCAGCTTTGGCTGCCGACGTTAACGGCACCCAAAATACACCGCACACAAGGCAGAAGTTGAGTATTCTCATGTCGTGGGCTGAAGAAGCTTATGCCGCCTCAATTGGAGCAGCAGTTGAGGGGAAAAAACATCCTTCAGGCACATTTCTTCCTGACTTGTTGATTGCCAGTTCAAATAAATGGCTCTGCAGCGAACATGGTGGTGATGACGTTGATATACTTCTAGATTTGGCTGGTGGCTTAACAACCAATGCGCCACAAGAATTGCAATGGAATTCCCCGGCAGTTAGACCATATCTAGATAAATATTTGGTAGGCAACAAAAAATATACCGCAGAAGAAAGAGTTAGAGCTATGAAGTTGGTTGAGGATATGGCAGCTAGTGATTACGCGGCCTTTTTACATCAATCGTCGACAAATATTGGGGGTGACTTGATGGCCGCGCGTAGCCTTGTCTTCAAGTATTTTGACATTGAGGATAGAAAGCTGACAGCCAAAGTCATTGCTGGTTTAGCAGAGAAGGATAACACAGGTTTTACATGGCCGCGCTAGAAGTGCAGTCTTGCGTCAGCAGTGCCGACAAAAGACAACGTTTTTCATGTGGCTTTAGTCCGCACTGGTAGGAATACACTGATCCTCAGTATGTACTGATAATTGTAGCACATACTGAGGCCCAACTTTATATAGCACATTTGGGCCGACTTCTTGAAGAAGCGTCATAACCTGGTATTGCTCTAGGCATAGTAGCGACGGAGTCGATATCAGCAAGAAGATTGCAGCCCCCAATAAAATTATACGGCTCTTGTCAAGTCACCTGTTCTAAGTTACTTACCCCAGCACGATTTGATAAGGGATGTAGCAAGTAGCTTGGACAAATTTGTACCAAAATTAGCTACGATTTGTAAACTTTTGCAAACAGTGGTAGCCCAAGTTGTTCAATATATAGAACTCACAGAGTAACCTTTGCCTTTGCCTGATTTGATTCTAACCTCCTAAAGTGGAGCCGGGGAATAAAAAAGAAGGTATTACCCCTTTGATTTAGTTTTACCCTTGGCTACCAGCCAATCCCCTAGTGCGAAAATACCACCAAATACAACGAATGCTATGATGATCTTCAAAATATATATACCTATATCGGAAGGCAAACGGTGGTTGACAATGTAGATTGCTAAACATGCGTAGAGACTACCAAATATAATCAGAGCACCGATTAGAACACTTAAGACCTTTATTACCCAGCCAAGCACTATGTATGCTTTACCCAATTTAATTTCCTTTCTCTTTGTTTTATTAATTAGTTCTTTTTGTTCACTCATCCTTATCCTTCAGTTTGATCACCGATGAGGAAGAATTATCAGATTGCGTACAACATTTCATTATATGAAAAGGCGGTTGAACTTATGATATTGGTTCAAAGCAGTAGTCTTCGTGTCAATGGGCCAAACTTGGTATACGAGGCTGTGTGATATATCTATCAAATATGCAGCGTCTATATTGCACGAGTCATCGTGCGATGCACAAGCTAATGCTCGTCGAATATCCTCTATTTGCCAATCATCGGCATTAAGCAGCAGAAAGCCTGAGCTGGCTCCCCTAGCCTTAGCTACTCCCAGTTGATGGTTTGGCCGTACCCTGCCACTTTTCGGTTTGAAAAGCTCTACGGCGGCTTTTTGTTCTTCATCTGCAGTCCCTGATGATGAGGATATCGCTATACCTACATAGCTTCCTTCATCTGAATGTTTACGCAGATAGAGGGAGGCCTTCGAAACCTTGCCGGGGATTAATGATGTGTTCAAATTGGTGAAAAAATTACTTGCCCAATTCTGTGAATATTTATTTTGTAAATACTTAATGATATCAGGCCAAATATCGATGGGTGCCGAACTTGAAGTAATTTGTGTACTCTTCTCCAATATGACTTGGCTGATTGCTTTGACTAGCTCATTACGTTTCTTTAGGTCGACATTTAAATCAGGATGCCCAAATATAGAAAAAGTACCCTTCAGCCTGCCCTTGACCTCTCTATTTACCCCACTGAAGACACTGCTCCAAAATGCATGTCCAATATGCTCTCCGGGAACTGTTACCTCCTTAACTTCAATCGCAATCCAATCACTGCAGTTCTCTTGCTCTGCTACAAAGTCCCACCTGTCCCTTCCTGTCAGATCAGGGAATTTTTCTTCAGCTTTTCTAGTTCTATAGGTAATTCCGGTAGTACGATACAGCCAATCCACGAATATATCGGCACATTTTTTCTCCCAATATTCTTTTTCCGCTTGTATATCCATCTGTTCCATAGTTCATAAATCCACAAAAGGCTCAATGCCTAGTCTTTCCATTAATGTATTTATCAACTCAAAAGCCTCTCTCTGAATTCGTGCTCTTTCCTCTTGATCTTTTAGTTCGCTAAAATCTGCTACGGCAACCGGTCCTATAGAATTAATATCAATAAATTTAGCACGTATTTTCCCAAGTCCTTCTTTTGCTAGTCTATTTCTTACTAGAGGTTGTATATCTTCTATTAAGGCTGATAGACCACCTGGATAATAGCGGCAGCAGAAATAAATATCCAGGGCGTCTTTCTCATTCATTCTGTCCCAAAGTGCCATTCCTTTTGTTGCGAGATAAGGCCCAATAGAAGGTATATTTACGGTTACCTCGTTTACCGCCCCATTTGGTAAAGTGCCCATCAGCTTAACTTTCACGGGCTTGTCAAAAACGAGGTCATACCCTCTGGCTTTTCTGGCTTTAGCATCTTGGACATTCTGGTGCCGATGCCTCCTTCCTGTACCACCATATTCTCCAGCTAAAAGGTCAATTTGCACAGTGATTTTCTTCCCAGATTCGCTCTCTATATCTCGGTAAAAAATATAGGGCTGCTCTCCATCTTTCTGATAATAATCCCTCGATTTCAAAGTTTTTATGATTGTCTTGTAGGTATCGTCAGTGATGCGTTTATAGTCTATAGCGAGGTCTATGTCTAAAGTGCCAGGGTGTTTTTCTTTAGCGGATGGAATAAGAAGAGGCGGAACATTCCCTCCAACAATAACAATATTATCCCGGAATTCTCCTAAAACTGTCATAACTTCCACCAACACAGAAATACAGGCTTGGACTTCCGGTTGGCGATAATCGCTCTGTTTTACCATTGTGACTTTATTCTCTGCTCTAATAGGAATTTAGCGGATTCTTCTCCACGCCCTTTATATCCAATAAGGTCAAGATAGAGCTGTACATCACAAGTAACTTTCATATTGTCAATTTCCCTACTCCCATAGAAAACGCCTTCATCATAGGGTTCAAGTATGCTAAAGTTGGGTCCTGACGACACCTCCTTCAGCCCTAACGAGGCCGCAACCTCTCGAATATTTCTATAGATGTAAACAAAGCCTCTCGTATATCTCGCGAAAGGTGCTACCAATGCGGCACCAGAAAAAAGTGTCAATGCATAAAGGATAGCCCTCTGTTGACAATACTGCGCAACCCTTCGCTCTAATTCCTTAGGTTCGTCCAAACTAAAATAATCATATACCCTGTTCTTTCGAAAAGAGTAGTTACTTACCCATTGTTCTAGTAGGTCGCCCGGACGATTAAGAATTATGCCTTTATCTTTCTCGGCAGCATATTCCAAATCAAGGAGACGGTCCTTTATTCTAGAAGTTAAACCAAGACTCACATTTGCTTCTTTTGCCAATTCCTGTACTTGCCATGACCGTTTAGGACTATTGAACAGCACTCTCAGAATACGGCTTGACTTCGGGCTAAAGATAGAACGAACTCGGCGTTTTTCCACGACGGGATTAGGGTAGTTTTTTCTTTCTATATACACCTTGTCAAAGTTGAGAAAGCAATTTCCAGCCAGATCTATATAGCCCACATTATTCTGCTTGCAAAGACGTGCTGTATCATAACTAATGTAAGGTGCTGCAACTACTGCGTAAGCATCCTTAACTTGCCCCACATATTCCTTGAGTTGCTGAATTGCTGACCGTATAAGTCTTGGTTCCCCTAAAGACTTCACCTCCACTAGCACTTTGAGGAGACTATTTTCCACTTTAACGTCGACCAGGAGGTCAACCCGGACACCAGCAAAAGACGCCTCGAGGACAGGCTGGCCGATCTCTATAAATGGAACGCTACGCAGAGTCTGCTCAAGCTCATCATTTATTCTGGTTAAAACTTCTTTCTCTTTCATCATATTTCACCGTTTCAGATAGTTTCACCATACGGTGAAATTATACCTTCTAGTGAAATGTTTTGTCAAGATTTTTCGTTAGATAATATTATTTCACCAAACGGTGAAACGCGGCTTTGAAGTTAAAGGCCGTGGGAACAAACCGCTAAAAGGTGTATCAGGTAGCTTGGACAAATTTGTGCCAAAATTAGCTACGATTTGTAAACTTTTGCAAGCAGCTGGTAGGCCATGCTGGATTTGAACCAGCAACCTTCGGTTCATGACCCGATGAGACATTCTTGATGAAGGACTCTCAACGCACGCTGACGAAGTGCTACTCCATCGGGTGTTCTTTAAAGAATTGCCAGATTATCTCGCTGGCGTTGAATTCCCGGGACGTCCTGCCGATAATCGATTCGGGCAGGTACGGTAAGCCGCCGGGCCAGGTGTGCCCGCCGCCTTCTATGGCGTAAAGAACCACTTCAACGCCACCTTCACAGCCTCCGTAGACTTCCGTTCGCACCGTGGTGCCATCGGCAGGGTCTTTGTCCGGCAAATGTGTGATAACCGGCGGTGAGGAGCACCGGTTCTTCTCAACCCAGAATTCGACCGTGTCGGCTACGGACAGGACTACCCCATATGTGTTTCTTCCCAGGCGGATTTCGCCGCCTTCCCAGCGCTCCAGCGGGTCGTCGGTTCCGTTGATTATCAAAACCGATACCGGACGTGACGGCGACCATACCGATGCCATGCTTACCGGTATATTGCTGGCAACAGGTGAAATAGCCGCTATTTTCTGGGATAGCTCGCAGCCGAGGCGATGCGACATCATGCCGCCGTTGGATATGCCGGTTACATAAACTCTCCTGGCATCTATGTTTAGCTCATCTGAAAGACGGTCTATCAGGGCGGATATGAAACCGACGTCATCAGTGTTTTCAACGTGGGACTGCCATTGTACCCCCCTGTCATCGTTCCAGTGCTTTTCGAAGCCGTCGGGGTAAACGACGATGAAATTCTCCCTGTCGGCAACGGTATTGAAGCCTGAGAGTTTGACCATGCCTTTGCCGGTGCCCCCGCCGCCGTGCAGCGCGATGACCAGGGGGGTCGGGTTGTCCTGGTCATAGGAACTGCTGATATGTACCCTGTAGGTGCGTTCCAGCCCGCCGGAAATGATTGATGCTGAGTAGTCATTGTCGGTGCCGGGCGTACGGTTACAACCCTGCAAGGTAGAGAGCAGTACCAGAATCAGGAGAACCAGGCGATATAGTTTTTTCTTGTTCAAGGTTCTCAATTTAGATAATTTCCTTTGATGGTTCAGACCCTTGGCTGTCGCTCAGGGTGACAGTCGGGTCTCAATTAAACTTGTTCATGGCGGCGGTTATGCCTTCGGTCAGGATACAGTCAACAGTTTCGGCTACCGTGGCGATAGCTGGCTTGATTGCCCTGTCTTCTTCGGGGGTGAAATCGCTGAGGACATAGCCGACAATGACGTCCTCGTCGCTGAGTGGATTGCCGTCTTCATCGGTCGGTCGGCCGATGCCTACCTTGATTCGGCAGAAGTCCTTGCTGCCCAGAGCCGAGATTATAGATTTTATTCCCTTGTGCCCTCCGGCACTGCCGCCGGGACGGAGGCGCAGCTTGCCCAGGGGTAAGTCGAGGTCGTCATAGATAACAATCAGGTCGCTTACCGGGATTTTGTATTTGCGCATCAGGCTTCCAACTGCCTCGCCGCTGAGGTTGACGAAGGTCTTGGGCTTAGCCAGAAGCACTTCGGCGCTGGCTATTCTGCCAACGCCGACCTGGGACTGGCATTGGTGTTTTTTTACCTGTATGGAATGGAGCTTTGCCAGGTGGTTCAGGCAGCGGAAGCCGATATTGTGGCGGTTGCGGGCATAGGCTTTGCCCGGGTTACCCAATCCTACTATTAGTTTCAATTTTGTGCACCCCTCACCCTGCCCTCTCCCCTTGTCAAGGGGAGAGGGGAAGAGTTATTTGTGAAAGGGGCGAAGCCCCTTTCAATCCCCGTTTAGTCGTGGGGATATTATAGAGTATTTGCTGTACCCGTTGTGCGACTTTCAATAGCCGTTATTTTGTTCGTCGCCCTCACCCTGGCCCTCTCCCTCAAGGGAGAGGGGATAACTATTATGCTTCTTACTCTCATGCTCTTTTGTCAAGGGAGATGAGGAAAGATTCATGTCGCTCATCCTCCCCTAATCAATCAAGGAAGAGGGTAAAATCGGTTGTTGCTCTCCTATTTCAACGCCTGTTATTATGGCCATCACCATCACCCTGGCCCTCTCCCTCAAGGTAGAGGGGAGAAAGAACGTTTGTCATCGCGAGGAGCGCAAGCGACGTGGCGATCTTGGCACGGGGCCAACGTTGCTGCCAAGTGGAGATTGCCACGCTCCGCTCGCAATGACAGTCAAGGAAACATTTTCACCTGTCATTTTAGTTTATCTTCTGCTTGTTTTAAAAGCTCGAGGAACTCGGATTCGGTGCGTATCTTGGTGCCCAACGTCCGGGCTCGTGCCAGCTTGGAGCCGGGGTCTTCGCCGACTACCAGATAGGTGGTCTTTCTGGTGACGTCGGAGCCGGCTTTGCCACCCAGCGCCTTTATTCTGGCTTCGGCTGCCGGGCGAGTTGAAGATTTCAACGTGCCGGTGATGACGAACTCGACTCCTGCCAGCGGCAAGTCCTTAGCCTCGACCTTTTCTTTTTCCAGCCTGACGCCGGCTTTGCTCAATTTTTCGATTATTTTCCGGTTCTGTTTCTGGCGGAAAAAGGCTACTATGCTATCGGCAATCTTGGGACCGATAGACGGTATTTCCTGAAGCTTTTCCGGTGCCGCCCGGCTCAATTCGTAGAGGCTGGCGTAGTGCTCGGTCAGCAGCTCTGCCGTCTCATCTCCGACGCCGGGTATACCCAGGGCGAAAATCACCCGGGACAGAGGACGGTTTTTGCTCTTTTCAATGGAGTTTAGTATGTTGGCGACGCTTTTCTCCGCTAGCTTTTCCATGTTTAGCAACTGTTCCTTTTTGTCCTTGAGACTATAGATGTCGCTGGCATCTTTAATCAGTCCGGCTTCGAACAGCGACTGGGACATCTTCTCGCCGATGCCTTCGATGTCCATGGCGCCGCGGCTGACGAAGTGCTTGATTCTCTCCAGTGCCTGTGCCGGGCAGGCGGCATTGGTGCAGCGGTGCATAGCCTCGTCTTCCGGCTTTATCACCTCGGCGCCGCATACCGGACAGGTAGAGGGCATGTGGAATATTTTCTCTTTGCCGGTGCGGCGGCTGACGATGGGCTCGACTATCTCAGGTATCACCTCGCCGGCTCGCTGTATGACCACCCAATCGCCGATGCGGATATCCTTGCGGTGTATGTCCTCTTCATTATGGAGTGCCGCGTGCTTGATGGTTACACCGCCCACCTGTACCGGCTCAAGTATGGCATAGGGGTTAAGGCTGCCGGTACGCCCCACGTTGATGCCGATTTCCAGCAGTCGGGTGGTGCCCTGTACGGCGGGGAACTTGTAGGCAATCGCCCATCTCGGCTCGCGCCCCACGAAACCAAGCTCGAGTTGAAAAGGAATGGAGTTGATTTTGACCACCACGCCGTCAGCCTCGTAAGGTATTGTCTCCTCATCCTTAACCCACTTTGCGTAGTAGCTTTTCACCTCGTCGATGGTATGGCAGAGGGCAATGTTGGGGTTTATTTTGAAGCCCAGCGACTTCAGGTATTGCATGATTTTCCAGTGAGTTTCCGGCACCGCCTTGCCTTCAGCCCAGCCCAGTCCATAGATGAATATATCCAGCGGTCGCTGGGCGGTAATCTTTGAGTCTAACTGCCTTACCGAGCCGGCAGCGGCGTTCCTGGGGTTGGCGAAAAGCGGCAGACCCTCCTTAGCCCGCTCCTCGTTCAGCTTCTTGAAGCCGGTCTTGGGTAGATAGACCTCGCCCCTGACCTCGAACCGTGGTGGCGCCTCCTTGGGCACGGAAAGCGGTATGCTTTTTACCGTCCTCAAGTTTTGGGTGATGTTCTCGCCGCGGTAGCCGTCGCCACGGGTGGCGCCGACCTCTAGAAAGCCGTTGATGTAGGTCAGGGCTACCGCCAGGCCGTCGATTTTAAGCTCGCAGACAAAGTCGGTCTGGCGACCGCCCAAAAGGTTGGAGGCACGCCGGTACCAGGCATCAAGCTCTTCGTCGGAGAAGGCATTTGCCAGGCTGAGCAAAGGCTGTGGGTGCTCCACGACGCCGAAGGCTTCAACCGGTGCCGCGCCTACGCGCTGAGTAGGCGAATCAGGGGTGACGAGCTCAGGGTTTGTTTCCTCCAGGCGCGTGAGTTCACGCATAAGCTCATCGTACTCGGAGTCGCTGATTTCCGGGCTGTCCAGCACGTAGTAGCGGTAGTTGTGGTGGTTAATCAGCTCCCGTAGCTTGCTTATCCTCTGCTTTGCCTCAGCCGTGCCAGCCATAAAAGCCTCATTCATAGTATAGCACGTTTTTTTGTGTTATTATTCTCTCCCGTAAAGGGATAGGGAACATTGCGATGGCAAAGTCAAACGTCCCCACCACTGTAG
>Ga0163209_1000070_pt1 | contig 38958 bp, 31 predicted proteins | sample Kivu_160m_FD_113538 | JGI IMG/M metagenome (GOLD analysis project Ga0163209, IMG submission 113538) | Freshwater microbial communities from Lake Kivu, Western Province, Rwanda to study Microbial Dark Matter (Phase II) - Kivu_160m | ecosystem: Environmental > Aquatic > Freshwater > Lake ...
AGAGTTTCCTTATGTCCGGGGTAATGAACCGGCCGGAAATCCCTGGCTGATCCGCCAGGATGTGGTGGTCGAGGATTTCTCCCAAGCAAGGGAGGATGCTCTTTTCCGCCTGACTAAAGGAGTGGAATCGATTAATTTCCAGATCAATAATGAGCATACCCGTGAACAGGTGATCACCCTGTTGACAGGATTGTCCCTTGAAGCGGCCGAATACAATTTCGAGGGATTTGACCCGGAGATCGTCCTGGAAGTGATGGATGGCCTGGTTTCAGCAGGAAAAATGGATGCGGCGTCTTTCAGAGGCAGCCTTCAGGTTGATCCGGTAGGTGATTTTAACCTGACCGGCCGGTTTGACCGGGAGGAGGAATTATACGAAAAGTGCGCCGGATGGATCCGGCGGTCGGAAAAATATCCGGGGCTGAAGGTCTTGGCGGCCAATGGAAGGTTCTTTCACAATGCCGGATCGACAATCATTCAGGAGCTGGGATTTACGCTGGCCCAGGCCAACGAATACCTGGTTGAGATGACCGAACGGGATCTTCAGGCCGATCTGATTGCGGGCAAGATGACTTTCCACCTCTCCGTAGGATCGAACTATTTCTTTGAGATTGCCAAGTTCCGTGCAGCCCGGATGCTCTGGGCCCGGATACTGGAAGAATACGGCATAGAAAAAGATGAATCGGCGAGGATGTCCATCCACGCGGAAACCTCCTTCTGGAACAAGACCGTTTATGATCCGTATGTCAATATCCTTCGCACAGCAACGGAAGCCATGTCGGCGGTGCTGGGCGGCATTCATTCGCTTACGGTTCTGCCTTTTGACCTGACGTATGAAGATCCGGTTCCGTTTGCCGAAAGGATAGCCCGCAACCAGCAGGTCCTGCTGAAGGGCGAATCGAACCTTGACAAGGTGGCGGACCCGGCAGCCGGATCCTATTATATCGAGCATCTGACCCAATCCATCGCGGCTGAGTCCTGGAAACTCTTTCAGAAGGTAGAGGAAAAGGGCGGCTATACCGAAGCCTTTTATTCCGGCTGGATCCAGGATGCCATCGTGACCGCCGCCCGGCTTCGTGACCAGAATTATGCTCAGCGAAGGGAGATACAGGTGGGTACAAACCAGTATCCGGATGCTATGGAAGAGATGTTCGGCAAAGCGGATCCGGAAATCATCGCTTCTTCCTGTGCTGACGTGTCGGAAGCAGACGCACAACCCTTGAACCTCTACCGGGTGGCTGAGCCTTTCGAGCAGCTCAGGCTGGAAACGGAGAGGTCAGGCCGGAAGCCGGTCGCCTTTCTGCTGACCATAGGAAACCTGGCCATGCGCAGGGCGCGTGCCGGTTTTTCATTTAATTTTTTCGCCTGCGCCGGTTATCAGGTTCTGGACAATAACGGTTTCGGATCGGTGGAAGAAGGAGTGGAAGCTGCCTGCAAGTCCGGAGCGGACCTGATCATTCTTTGTTCTTCCGATGATGATTATGCTACTTTCGGTCCGCAGTTTGGCAGGCTGGCCAAAGGAAAAGCCATTCCCGTCATAGCCGGGTATCCTAAAGAAATCCTCGAAGAGCTGAAATCGGCCGGTATCACGCAGTTCATCCACATCCGGAGCAATGTTCTCCAAACCTTGCAGTCATTCAACAAGCTGATCTTCCAGAACTGACAGATTATGAAACCCGATTTTACCAGTATATCTTTTGAAACCGCCCGGAAGGCCGGTAAACAGGTGATTCAGAAATCCAGGAACTGGATGACCCCGGAACAGATCCTCGTGAAACCGTTATACAGCTCACAGGACCTGGCCGGGATGGAGCATCTCGAATATGCGGCCGGTTTGCCTCCGTACCTGAGGGGCCCATATGCGACCATGTACGTGATGAAACCTTGGACGATCAGGCAATATGCAGGATTTTCCACGGCCGAGGAATCGAACGCGTTCTACCGAAGGAACCTGGCTGCAGGGCAGATGGGCCTGTCGGTGGCATTCGATTTGGCCACTCACCGGGGTTATGACTCGGACCATGAACGGGTGGTAGGGGACGTCGGCATGGCGGGTGTCGCCATTGACTCGATCCTGGACATGAAAGTTCTTTTCGATGAGATCCCGCTGAACAAAATGTCGGTTTCCATGACCATGAACGGGGCCGTTCTGCCGGTCATGGCTTTCTATATCGTCGCTGCGCTTGAACAGGGTGTGAAGCTTGAGGAGCTGGCAGGAACCATCCAGAATGATATCCTGAAAGAGTTCATGGTCCGCAACACTTATATCTATCCGCCTGGTTTCAGCATGAGGATCATCGCTGATATTTTCAGGTATACATCGGAGAAGATGCCCAAGTTCAATTCGATCTCCATATCAGGTTATCATATGCAGGAAGCCGGCGCCACGGCTGACATTGAGCTTGCTTATACCCTGGCCGACGGGCTGGAATATCTCCGCACCGGGGTCAATGCGGGCCTGGATATCGATGCCTTTGCTCCCAGGCTCTCCTTTTTCTGGGGCATCGGGATGAATCATTTCATGGAGATCGCAAAGATGCGGGCCGCCCGGATGCTGTGGGCCAAGCTGGTCAGGCAGTTCAATCCGAAGAATCCCAAATCCCTGGCCTTAAGAACCCATTGCCAGACTTCGGGCTGGAGCCTTACCGAACAGGATCCTTACAACAACGTGACCCGCACCTGTGTGGAGGCCCTGGCTGCAGCCCTTGGGCATACCCAAAGCCTACATACCAATGCCCTCGACGAGGCTATTGCCCTTCCGACGGATTTTTCGGCCCGGATAGCCCGCAACACGCAAATCTATCTGCAGGAAGAGACCGGTATCTGCCGGTCAGTGGATCCCTGGGCCGGTTCCTATTATGTGGAAACTCTCACCGATGAGCTCGCCCGGAAGGCCTGGGCCCTGATCGAGGAGGTGGAGCAGCTCGGAGGGATGTCAAAGGCCGTGGAAACAGGCATTCCCAAAATGCGCATCGAGGAAGCTGCGGCTCGCAAGCAGGCCCGTATTGACAGCGGCCAGGAAATGATCCTGGGAGTCAATAAATTCAGGCTCGATAAGGAAGATCCTATCGATACGCTCGACGTGGACAATACCCAGGTCCGCCTGGCACAGATCAAGCGCCTGAAGAAACTTCGCACCGAAAGGAACGAGTCTGAATGCCAGGCCTCCCTCGATGCTATCACCCGCTGCGTGGAAACCGGTGAAGGCAATCTCCTCGAATTGGCCGTGGAAGCTGCAAAAAAACGTGCATCTTTGGGTGAAATTTCGTATGCTTGTGAAAAAATCGTAGGGAGATATAAAGCCGTGATCCGTTCAATATCAGGAGTTTATTCATCAGAATATGAAGGTGCTGATGACCTTGCCAATGCCCGGAAACTGGCTGACGCTTTCGCTGAGATGGAAGGCCGCCGCCCCCGGATCATGGTCGCTAAAATGGGGCAGGATGGCCACGACCGGGGGGCCAAGGTGGTCTCTTCGGGTTACGCCGATATAGGATTCGACGTGGATATAGGACCCCTGTTCCAGACTCCGGCGGAAGCAGCCCGCGATGCTGTTGAGAACGACGTTCACGTACTGGGGATCTCCAGCCTTGCGGCCGGGCATAAAACCCTCGTACCCCAGGTGATGGACGAACTGAAAAAACTCGGAAGGGAAGATATCATGGTCATAGTCGGGGGCGTCATCCCCCCGCAGGATTATCAATTCCTTTACGATCATGGCGTGGTGGGAATATTCGGCCCCGGCACATCAATACCGCAGGCGGCCATGCAGATTCTGGAGATCCTGATCGAAAGCCATAAACCATAGAGTTGTCAACTTTCAAAAAGTTGACAACTCTAAAAGCTAAGTACAATGAACTTTGACTTCTGGGGGATCCTGGTTGTCCCGGCCCTTATCTTCCTGGCCCGGATCTGCGATGTGTCCATCGGCACCATCCGGATCATTTTCGTATCGAAAGGATTCCGCTACCTGGCGCCGCTCCTGGGCTTTTTCGAGGTATTCATCTGGTTGATGGCCATGACCAGGATCATGCAGAACCTCGACCGCTGGTACTATTACCTGGCCTACTGCGCGGGATTTGCCACGGGAAACTATGTCGGGATCATGCTTGAGGAAAAAATTGCCATCGGCTATGCATCCATACGCCTGATCACAAAAAAACCGGCCGATGAACTGATCGCCGCTTTACAGGCACAGGGCCACGGGCTCACTTTCCACACGGCGGAAGGAAGCACCGGGCAAGTGTATGTTCTCTATACCATTGTCAAACGGTCGGAACTCACCTCGGTTATCTCCATTATCAACAGTTTCAATCCCAGGGCCTTTTATACCGTTGAAGAGGTAAAGGTGGTCAGGGAAGGGATCCACCGGATAACCCACTACCAGAAAAACGTCCTCTTCCGGAGGGGAAGGAAAGGGAAATAGCTCGCTATTCGCGAGCGATAGCGAGCTTTTCACGAGCGTCAGCGAGCCTTCCCTGTCACCAATCCTGCCTGTTCCAGTATCCCGATATAGTCAATAATCGCTTGCAATCCGGATTCCCGCCTCTCTTGGGTGTCAAGCATCTGCTTGATCTGCAGGGCATTGTGTTTTCCATTACAAAGGCGCATCAACTCATCGGTATCGGCGATATCCCGGTAGGAAGCCATCATCTGTTCCCGGGTCATCCGGGGCATCAGCTGCCGGTACCCCCCGTAACCGGCCTCCTTGACCTTGGGGGTCTCAACAGGAACAACCGACAGCGCTTTCTTCTCCAGTTCATCCGGTTTAAGGCTGACAGGGGGTACACCCAGGAGCGAGGAGAGCTGTTTCATTTGCTGATCCAGGATGGCCAATTGGGCTTCGGCCACCTTTTTCAGCTGGACTGATTTTAAGACTACCGAAGCTGCCAGCTCCTGGTTTGCCGGATCGAGTTCCAGAACGGTCTCCAGTGTTTCGATCTCATTCAGGACCGTACCTTCCGTGTAGCCCCGGATTTTCTTGTAAAGGGATGCCAGGTTGTCGGCAGTTGCGCCTGACAGCTCATCGGCCGACCGGGCAAGCTGGTACCCCAGCCGCCGTATGCCGTTTGAAGCGGCCTCTGCGGTGATCTTCTCAGCCATCTGCGCGTTGGCGGCAGCGATGGTATAGGCTGAAGCGGCGCCGATCACGCAGCAGCGTTTCAGCTGGGTCGGATCGAGCTTGTCGGAAAGGTCCTGCGATGTGTGATAGTACAAGTCGGGCCAGGTGATCATCATCACTCCAGGAACCCCGACACCCCAGTCGTTGAACACTTCATGGTCCGACGCGCCGTAATGGTTTTCAATGGCATAGTAGAAGGGCTCGTCCGATCCCGACGGTGCCACGATCCGGTTGATATAACCTTCCCGGCCTGACAAGACCAGGCTAGTCCGGTTAGTTTCCCCGACATACCGGTAATAATTCTCCATGACATCATTGATGTAATGCGGATTTCCGAAAGTGGTCCTCTCCAGGTTAAAGAAGGACTGGCTTTCGCTTAAGAGTATGCCGACCATATCGAGATTGATGTTGCACAGGGTTTTTTTCATGATATCCTTATGGGCATTGACCCAGGGTATCGTCCCTGAGAATTCCGGAACCCAGATGAACCGGATATTCCTGGCCGGCCGGGGCAGGCTGCCATCATTAAACATTGTGTTAAGCATCCGGGCCATCTCCAGCAGGCAGGCTCCTCCACTCATGTCGTCATTCGCACCCTGCTTGACCAGCCCTTCGAAGATATGGGCCGAAAAGATCACCTCACCTGCATCCGGATTTGTACCGGGAATCATGCAGGTGGGAACCTGAAGATCAACATTTTCCATAGCAACCTCAACCTTGGCGTGAACCCGGATCACTTCTCCGCTGAGCAGACGGTCGCGGATAAAGTATCCTTCCCGCGGTGGCATCTGGAAAGCAAAGCCCTTGCTGTCCCTCGCTCCCCTTCCACCGAGGCCGGCATAGGGCATCTGGAGCGGATCCTTGAGCGGATTGGAAGAATAGAAGGAGAGAATGCCGGCTGCGCCGTAACGGGTGACCAGAGGCTGCACCTGACCGGGATAGGCATTGGTGACCACGATCTTTCCCGATACAGCAAGTGTGTCGTATTCCCCCTTCCTGCCGTTTCCCACCCAGATCAGCTCGGCTTCCACATCGGCATTCTGGCTTCCGGAGACCAGCATTGCCGCCTGGTCCTTGTAATCAGCCAGTTTTTTAAGCCCGGGTGATACCTCCCAGAGTTCGCCGCTGATGCCGTCCCAGGTCGGCTGAGCTTCACCGAAACGTTCGAGTTGAGCGTTGGGGATCGAGTACTCTTTCAGCTTGTCCATGATGTACCTTGTCTCCCACAGAAGGGATGAGTATTCAGCCGGTAGCCGGTTCCGGGTATACCCGGCCATCTCTATGTCGTGAGCGAGTGCGGTTTCGCCGGATGCTTCGCCGATGATCCGGTCCATTATGTTCTTATCCAGAAGTGTCCATTGATAAAACGGTGTGATCTGGGCAGGTGCGCAGTAGCTTGACAGGACAAGCAGGCTGCCGGTCCAAAAAAGGTAGCGGAGAATTTTCATGGTGTTTTCAGATTAGGGTCAAAAATCAGGTGAAGTTAGGTCATACCGGCATCACGAAGATATTCTTTTAACTTTTTTTAAGAATTGGATCGGGGTAGGGTATGGGTTCCGTTTTTTTTATTTTTGAAGTTTTAAAGGTCCGTTATGAAACCGTTCCAGCTTTGTTTGATCAGTTCTGTGCTGATTATTGGGGGATGCGCGGAGAAAATCAGCCAGGAAGTCACTGCCAACTGGCCGGACGGAAGCCCCCAGAAAGTCGCCTATTATCAGGTGAAAGGCGAAAATCGCCTCAAGATCAAGGAGATACGATATTACCAGGGGGGAAAGAAGGAAATGGAAGGTGAATTCCGGGGCGACAAGAGGGAAGGCCACTGGATCACCTGGTTTGAAAACGGCCGTAAACAGAGCGAAGGTTTTTTCCGGAACGATGTCCGGGATGGTAAGTCAGTTGTCTGGCGCGACAACGGATTCAAGTTTTATGAAGGCAGTTATTCTTCCGGCAAACTTCATGGGACCTGGATCATGTATGATACCGACGGAAGCAGGCTGAAGGAGGTCTTGTACGAATATGGCAAGAAGATCAGGGAGATAGACTTCAGACAGGGTATTCCTAACGTGCAATAAACTGTTCCAGGGTAATTGGCAGGTCCATCCGGAAGGCGCCCTTTTCCGTTTTCTTGATCGTGCAGCACTCGTAAAACATATCGTGCTGAAACATCAGGACATAATTATTTGCCATGATCTCTTCCATGAATCCCTCTTTTTCTCTCATGGTTCTTACCACATCCAGGTCATAGGCCATGTTGTATTTTATCGGGATATGGCCATGGGTGGGAATCAGGTCTGCTCCGAAAACCAGCGTTTTTTCTCCGTACCGTATGACCGGCACGATCTGGCCCGGCGTATGGCCGTTGACGATGCGCAGCTCCACCCCTTCACAAAAGGTGCCCGGGCGGTGGATGAAATCGAGCAGCCCGAGGTCTTCCATGGGTAACAGGTTCTCGGCGAGATAGGAATCGGCTTCGCGGGGATTGGGATCGACGGCATTTTCCCACTGGCGTTCGGTGGTCCAATAGGTTGCCTCCGGGAAAACGGCAACAGGTTCGCGGTTCCAGTTGTAGGTAATCCCGCCGCCGCAATGATCGAAATGGAGATGGGTCAGGATCACATCAGTTACCTCCTCCGGCCGGATGCCGTGCTTCGCCAGGCCGGATACAAGGCCCTCGCGTTCCTCAACATAATAGAACTGAAGGTGATCTTCGTCCTGCTTGTCACCGATACCGTTGTCGATCACAATGATCCTGCCATCATCCGACTTGATGACCAGGGACCTCAGCATCATCGGGATCAGGTTGTGCTCATCAGCCGGGAAGAACTTCGTCCAGATGGCTTTGGGCACCACACCGAACATCGCTCCGCCATCCGATTTGAAAGAGGCAATATCTATTTTGAACAGTTCCATCAGACAGAGGGTTTCGCCAAATATAACAATAGAAATCAGATATCATGATGGTGTAACAAAAGGTAAGGGTCGCAGTCAAATAAACAGTATCTTTATAAAATAACCAAGTAACAAGTATTATACATTATGGAACTCTATTGGTATTTTGTCATCGGCGGAGCAGTCCTGATTTTCCTGTTGGCAGGTATCCGCATCGTCCGCCCGACCCACAGGGCCCTGACTGAAAGATTCGGTAAATACAACAGGTTTGCCAATCCCGGATTTCACTGGATCATCCCCATTATTGAAAAAATGTACCAGGTTAACACCACGGAACAGATGGTTGACGCAGAACCACAGGAGATCATCACGAATGATAACCTGAACGCGCGCGTGGATGCCCAGGTTTATTTCAAGGTGAAAGCCGATGAAGAAAGTGTAAAAAGCTCCCAATATCAGGTTTTCAACTATAGATGGCAGATCGTCAGCCTGGCCCGTACAACCCTGCGTAACATTATCGGTACCATGACCCTGAAATCCGCCAACAGCGAGAGGGGCAAGATCAATTCAGAACTGCATCAGACCTTGAAGGAGGAGACTGCCAACTGGGGACTCCAGATTGTTCGCACCGAGCTCAAGGAGATCGATCCTCCGAAAGATGTTCAGGAAACAATGAACAAGGTTGTCAAGGCTGAAAATGAAAAGATTGCTGCCATTGACTTTGCTACGGCAAGGGAAACTGTGGCCGATGGTGAGAAGAGGGCGAAAATCAAGGAAGCGGAAGGGGTCAAGCAAGCCAAGATCCTGCAGGCTGAAGGGGAAGCCGAAGCCATCCGGCTGGTGAACGAAGCTGCCAACAAGTACTTCATCGGCAATGCGCAGTTGCTGCGTAAGTTGGAAGCCATGGAATCATCCCTGAAAGAAAACGCAAAAATTGTCATTCCGGAAGGATCCGAACTGATCAACGTGATCGGTGACCTGGCCGGGGTGCTGCCGCTGATTCAGAAAAAAGAAGAAACCAAAAGCAGGTCCTAAGGGAATCAGATCGCGTTATTAATAATGGATTCGATCAGTTCCTGCTTGCCCGACTGAAGTTCGGACTCTCCCTTGTTTATGGCCATTTCCCTCAGGTCTTCAAGGGTGAGCAAACCGGTTTCAAAGGACTGGGCATCGGATTCATGAAAGGACAGGTAGCGGTTGTCGCGGAAATCGGTTATCCGGTTTTCATTCAGCAGTTTATCAGCGATCAGCAGGGCCCGGGCGAAGGTATCCATGCCGGCGATATGCCCTATAAAAAGGTCTTCCAGATCGGTTGAGTTTCTTCTGAGCTTGGCGTCAAAGTTAAATCCTCCGGATCCCAGCCCGCCGGTTTCCAGGACAACAAGCATGGCTTGGATCGCATCATAGAGGTTGCTCGGGAAATTGTCTGTATCCCATCCATTCTGCGCCTCCCCGTAGTTGGCATCAATCCCGCCAAGCATCCCCGCATCGGCGGCAAACCGGAGCTCATGGGCGAAACTATGGCCTGCCAGGGTGGCATGATTGGCCTCGATGTTCAGCTTGAAATCCTTTTCCAGTCCGTATTTGGTCAGGAAACCGATCACCGTCGCGGCATCGAAATCATATTGATGGGTTGAGGGCTCCATCGGCTTGGGCTCGATCAGGTAAGTGCCCCTGAACCCGATCTTCCGTCCGTAATCCCTGGCCATCTGCAGGAAACGGCCCATGTGCTCCAGTTCCTTTTTGGTGTTCGTATTGAGCAGGTAGGAATAGCCTTCACGGCCACCCCAGAACACATAGTTTTCGCCTCCCAGGGCAACGGTGGCATCCAGGGCGGCCTTGACCTGGGCGCCGGCATGGCACACCACGTTAAAATCCGGGTTGGTCGCAGCGCCATTCATGAACCTCGGGTGGCCAAACAGGTTGGCCGTTCCCCATAAAAGCCTGATCCCCGTTTCCTGCTGTTTTTTCAGTGCCAGGTCAACCATTTTTTTCAGGTTATACTCCGATTCCTCGATCGAATTGCCCTGAGGGGCCAGGTCACGGTCATGGAAACAATAATAGGCTAAACCCATCTTGGCCATGAACTCAAAGGCCGCATGAAGGCGGGCTTCCGCATTGACCATCGGATCGCTGGAGATGTTCCAGGGGAACTTCCGTGTTCCCGATCCGAAGGGATCATCGCCCGAATTGCACATGCTGTGCCAGTATGCCATGGCAAAACGGAAATGTTCTTTGATCGTCTTTCCGGCCACCACGAAGTTCTCGTCGTAATATTTGAAGGAAAGATGATTTTCACTGTCGGGCCCTTCATACCGGATGGGCTCGATGCCGGGGAAGAATTCTGATGCCATCATGGAAGGTTGAAATGGTTATTGATAATTCATTTTATGTCAGGATAGAGCTTTCAGCATTTCGGATTTCCAAAGTTGGTAAAACTGCCGGTATTTACCTTGCGTTTGAGGATCGGGTTTGATTTGCTCGACAACAGCCAGGGATTTAAAGGCTTCAGCCGGATTTGCGTAAAGCCCTGCACCGAGGCCGGCTCCGCGGGCGGCGCCGGTTGCACCGTCGGTGTTGAATAATTGGACCGAAGTGCCGGTAACGTCTGCAAATATCTGGCGGAAAACGGGACTGAGAAACAGGTTGGCATAGCCGGCCCTGACGGTTTCCGTCCTGACGCCCATCTCCTGCATGGCTTCAAATCCGTACATCAGTGCATAGACAATGCCTTCCTGGGCTGAGCGAACCAGGTGGGCCCTGCCGTGGCGGTTCAGGTCGAGGTTGATGATCCTGCCGCCAAAGGGCCGGTTCTGATGGATCCGTTCCACACCGTTTCCGAAAGGGAAAATCATCAGCCCGTCAGATCCCGGTTCCACGCCGGCTGCCATCTGGTTCAGTGAATCATACTCCAGCCCGGTGCCGGCCAGAAGTTTTTTGATCCATGAATAGAGTATGCCGGTTCCGTTAATGCAAAGCAGCACCCCAAGCCTTGTATCGGGCTGGCGGTGATTGACGTGGGCGAATACATTGACCCGGGACTGCGGATCATGGTTTACGTGGTCAAGAATCCCGTAAATGACCCCGGATGTACCTGCGGTGGCGGCTACCTCCCCGGGTTCGAGCACATTCAGGCTCAGTGCATTGTTGGGCTGATCGCCGGCACGGTAAGTGACCGGGATGCCTTCACGGAGTCCCGTGATGCGTGACGCTTGATGCGTGACGCGACCCTGGTGGCCGAAGACCGGAACTATGTCCGGGAAACAATCAGGATTGAATCCGAAGGCTGAGATCAATTCCTCTGATTGCCTCTCCTGTTGGAAGTCCCAGAGGATCCCTTCGGAATAACCGGTCAGCGTGGAGACCACTTCCCCGGTCAGTTTCATGCCGATATAATCACCGGGAAGCATCATTTTATGGATCCGCCCGTACACGTCAGGCTGGTTTTCCTTTACCCAGGCGAGCTTCGAAGCCGTGAAATTCCCGGGGCTGTTCAACAGGTGTTCCTGGCAGAATCCTGAACCCAGAATACCGAAGGCCCGTTCTCCGTATGAGGCCGCCCGGCTGTCACACCAGATGATGGAGGAGCGCAGCGGGTTCAGATCCCGGTCAACTACGACCAGGCCGTGCATCTGATAAGATATTCCTATGGCCTCGACGGCTCCGAGGCTGACTTTTTTCGCCTGCAGGGTTTTCAGGGCTTCAATGACATGATGCCACCAGGTCTCCGGATCCTGCTCCGCCCATCCGGGCCTGGGAGCCAGGATCTCCAGTTCATGGGCCGGGGATTGGGCTGTAACTATAATGTCACCGGTCGAAACTTCAACCAGGGAAGCCTTGACGGAAGAAGAGCCGATATCAAGTCCGAGCAGATACATGGTTTTGTCAGGATTAAAGTTTAAAGAATTATTATTGAAATGCGGTGCGGGTTGTCGGAATGTTGTCCCATTGTTCCTGGTTTTCAGGCAGGTAGGTAACCGTCGCAACTGAATTGATGGCGAAACCGCGAAGAATTTCGAGAGAGGTTATTCCAAAGTGGCAGGAGATCTGCATCAGGATGTTCCCCAGCGCTGTCGCCTCGGCTGGCCCTGCAATGACCGGCAGGCCGGTAGCATCGGCAGTCAGCTGGCATAGGAACGGATTCAGGCTTCCGCCGCCGATCATGTGGATCTTTTCGATCGGATGGGGACTTACCTGCTTCAACTGGCCGAGGACCACCCGGTATTTAAAAGCCAGGCTTTCAAAAATGCAACGGGTGATCTCCGGAATAGTCACCGGCTCGGGCTGGGCACTCTTCCTGCAGCACTCGCGTATGGCTTCCGGCATGTTCCCGGGATTCAGGAACGAAGGATCATCAGGATCAACCAGTGAACGGAACGGAACCGCATTTTGGCACCCCCTGATCAGATCATCATAAGACAGGACCTTTTCCGTATCCCATATTTTCTTGCACTCCTGTAAAAGCCAGAGGCCGGTAATGTTTTTGAGGAACCGGATCTTGCCTCCAACACCCCCTTCGTTTGTAAAGAGAAATTGAAAACTATCCTTGCTGATGACCGGCCGGTCAGTTTCAATGCCCATCAGGGACCAGGTCCCAGAGCTTATAAAAGCCCAGTTTTTACCTTCGGCGGGGATGGCGGCAATGGCTGAGGCGGTATCGTGTGCGCCGACCGCAACTACCGAAACCCGGGGTATTCCCAGTTCGCTGAGAATTTCGGGCCTGACAGTTCCCACTTGGGTGCCCGGTTCAATGATATCCTCCAGGATATGGACCGGCAAACCTAACCGGAGCATCAGCTCAGGCAGCCAATTCCTTTTGTGGGGATCCAGGATCTGTGACGTTGAGGCGATGGTATATTCAGAGTAACTGGTTCCGGTAAATAGATAATTCAACAGATCGGGCATGAAAAGAAGCTTGTCGGCCTGGATCAGCAGGGCGGGAAACTTTTTTTTCAATGCCCAGAGCTGGAAGATCGAATTGAAGCACAGGAACTGAATACCTGTCCGGGCATAAAGGTCTTTCGGGTCGATAAGGGTAAACACCTCATCCATAGCATTTTCAGTCAGGCTGTCCCGATAGGCGAAAGGCAATCCTATCAGTTCACCGTTCCCGTCAAGCAGTCCGAAATCAACACCCCAGGTATCCGTTCCGATGGAAAGCGGGACGGCATTGCGCCTCGATACGGAAAGGTTCAGGGCGGTTTTCAGTTCCTTGAACAGACGGTGGACATCCCAGTGGTAATGGCCGTTGAGATAAACCATTTCATTCGGGAACCGGTGGATCTCGGTCAGGTTGATCCTGCAACCGTCAAAAGTTCCCAGGATGGCCCTGCCACTGCCGGCACCGATATCAAAGGCCAGAAATAGTGTTTGATCCATTCAGGGCTGTGTTTCGGATTGCCCTAAAGTACAAGTTTTTCAGTTATGCTCAATCAGAGGTTTCTGGTCAGTGAACCTGACAAGGCCTTCCTGATCTCATCCATTTCCTGATTATATCCGGACATCCTGAGGGAGGTGACAAACTCCTCATGTTTCCGCCCGGCACGATAATCCGGTTCCCGGGAGGGATGTTTCAGGTACCGGCTGATCCGTTCGGGCGATTCAGCCACATTCAGGACAGCATGATAGAACACCAGCGTTTTTTTTCGGTAAATGGAGGAACCCAGGATTTTTTTATCCCGCAAGGCGATATCGGAAATGCCTTTTTCAGAAAGGCCTGTTATGCCCAAACCCTCCAATGCCGAAATGATCAGCCGGTTGATTTTCCGGAAATAGGTTCTGGGATTATCCTGAGTCCCGGAGAAGAAACGAATGGATATCACCAGTGTCGACGGAGTGAGAATAACGGATTGGCCTCCTGACGGCCTCTTGTAAACCGGCCATCCGTCGGCCCGGGCGCACTCCTCATGAATGGCGGTTTCCGCCCGGTTACTGGAACCCATCACAATGCAGGATTCCTCGGGCTGCCAGATCATGATAGCAGTGCCGGTAGCTTCCGGATCGATCAGGACCGAATCCGGCAGGGGGTATGTTAGCTCGTGACTCGTGACTAGTGACTCGTGACTGGTGACTGGTGACTGGTGACTGGTGACTGGTGACTGGTGACTGGTGACTCGTGACTGGTGACTCGTGACTGGTGATGGTGATGCGAAAGTCCCCAAACTGGAGTCTGGGGTTAGTCATAAACTTTTTCCTTTTTCCTTTTTCCTTTCCTTTTTCCTTTCCTTTTGCCTTCTGCCTTCTGCCTTCTGCCTTCACTTGTGTATCGGCTTGTCCGCCGCATCCATGCCTGCTTCCAGGAAGACTTCGGCAACCGTCGGATGGGCATGGACGGTACGGGCGACATCATATACAGTGGCTTCCACGGACATGAAGGCAGCCGCTTCGGCAATCAGGTCGGTGGCATTGGCTGCAATGATCTGGACACCCAGGACTTCCCCGGTTTTCTTGCCCGACAGGATCCGGATCATGCCTTCAGCGGCATCTTCCGCCAGGGCTTTGCCATTGGCCGACATTGGAAACTCGCCGATCCTGTACCCGATTTCCTTTTCCCGGATCTCAGCCTCCGTAAGGCCGATCTGCGCGATTTCCGGAACAGTGTAGATATTGATCGGGTACTGTTTGATGTTCATGCTTCCTTCCACACCCTGGATATGGTTGACTACAAAAACACCCTGTGCGGAAGCGGCATGTGCCAGGTAGGAGAGGCCGTTGACATCCCCTGCGGCAAAAATACCGGGAATCCCCGTATGCATGAACTCGTCTACGGGTATGAAATTCTGCCCGTCAGGCCTCAGATCCAAGTCGGAAGGAGGGACGATTCCCCTTCTCCAGGAACAATTGATGACCAGGTCATAACCCACTTCGGTGTCATTGATCCGGATATGATCTTCCGTGACATTCGTGATCCTGGCGTTCTCCAGGATCCGGATTCCCTGGCTCCGGGCTTTTTTCAGGATGTACTGCCTCAGGTATTCATCCACGCCGGGGATCACGTTATCCGCCGGACAGACAACGGTAAGCTCCTTGTCAATCAGGCTGAAAAACTGGGCCAGCTCCAGGGTTGCCGGGCCGTGCCCTACGAGGATGATCCGGGAAGGCAATTCTTTGATGTTCAGCAGGTGTTCCACCTGGGCCAGTTTTCCTTCGGGTACTTCGAAATCCAGCGGGGCGGGATAGGAACCGGTTGCGATCAGGATATTCCGGGTTTCCAGAAGCCGGTTGCCCACTGTGACGGTGCGGCCCGTGTTGATGCGGGCTTCCCCCCTGATCACCTCGACGCTGTTTTTCCTGAGCAGGTAGTTGATCCCGGCAGTCAGCTTCTGGACGATATGATCGGAACGTTTCTTGGCCTTGGTCCAGTTAAAGCTGATCTTTTCCGGGTCGATCCCGTCGATACCCAGGTTGCCGGCTGTCTGGATCCGCTTGTAGAATTTTGCGCTTTCAATGAGGGCCTTGGTTGGTATGCAACCCCAGTTCAGGCACATTCCACCGACCTCCTTCTTTTCGATCAGGGCTGTTTTCATTCCGAGCTGCCCGGCCCTTATAGCTGCGACATAGCCTGCAGGTCCGGCGCCGATGATGATCAAGTCATATAACATAGGTAACAGGTTTTCAGTGAGACAAAGTTAACCGATAATCAATGAAACAGGATTGCCGAGGTATTCCATCAGGTGGTTCAGGAAGCGGGTCACCTTCCCGCCGATATTGTTCATGTTCTTACCGGGCTGCCAATCTGAGGAGATTGACGATCATGCTGACGGCCTTTTCCATTGATTGCAGGGGGATGAATTCAAACCGTCCGTGATAGTTATGCCCGCCGGAGAAAAGATTGGGAGTGGGCAGGCCGGCAAAGGAAAGTTTAGCCCCGTCGGTTCCGCCTCTGATAGGGATGAAACGCGGTTCTATCCCGGTCATCCTGTAAGCTTCTGATGCCAGGTCGATAATATGCATGACCGGTTCGATTTTTTCCCGCATGTTAAAATACTGGTTCCGGACCGCCACCTCCACGGATCCTGAAGGATGTCCAAGGTTCAGGTCGGAGGCAATGGCGGCCATGAGCTTTTTTCGGCTCTCGAACCGTTCCCGGTCATGATCCCTGATGATATAATCCATCCGGGCTGATTCCACTGTGCCATCCAGCCGGGTCAGGTGAAAGAAACCTTCATACCCTTCAGTATGTTCAGGCCGTTCCGTTCCGGGAAGCCGCGAATGAAAATCGATGGCCAGTTGCAGGGCATTGACCATCTTGCCTTTGGCGGTTCCGGGATGTACGTTGCGGCCCTGGATCCTCACCTGGACCGCTGCCGCATTGAAGTTTTCATACTCCAGCTCTCCCAGGGGTCCGCCGTCCAGGGTGTAGGCAAAGTTGGCTCCGAAACCGGGCACATCAAACCGGTCAGCACCCCTTCCGATCTCCTCATCGGGGGTAAAAGCGATGCGGACCTTGCCGTGAACTATTTCAGGATGCTGCGTGAGGTGGTTTGCGGCTTCAATGATTTCAGCGATTCCCGCCTTGTCATCGGCACCCAGCAACGTGGCCCCGTCGGTCACGATAAGGTCCTGGCCCAGGTATTCGTTGAGTTCCGGAAAAAGGTCCGGATCCAGTACGAACCGTCCTTCAGGATCGAGCCTGATGGGTTGGCCATTGTATTTCGGGACCAGGCGGGGCCTGACATCATCGCCCGCAAAATCCGGACTGGTATCCATATGGGCCAGGAAACCGATCGTGGGAACGGCCTTATCGGTATTTGACGGAAGCGTGGCCGTCACATACCCGTTTGAATCCATCTTCACTTCCGTACATCCCGCTTCCAGGAGCTCTTTGACCAGGATTTTGGCCAGTGAAGCCTGCCCGGGAGTGCTGGGGCATAAAGCTGAAGCTGAATCCGAACGGGTATCGATTGCAGCGTACCGCAGGAATCTTGGGTATAGACCCGGATAGTTGTCCATATCATCAAGCCTCTTCTTCCACGGCCAGATCCGGTTCGGATATTTCAGGCAGATAGGCGGTGGTTTCACCGGCCGGCAGGGATTCGACGTTTTTAAGTTTCCTCTGGATGGCCTTGGTGCGCTTGCCAACCAATTCATCCAGCTGGGTACTGGCGGTATGCAGGTTTTTCTGGGCTTTGTCAAGCATTTCACCAAACTTCCCGAATTCGGTCTTGACCGCTCCGAGGATCTGCCAGACCTCGCTGCTTCTTTTCTCGATCGCCAGGGTCTTGAATCCCATCTGAAGGCTGTTCAGTATGGCTGCCAGTGTGGTCGGACCGGTGACAATGATCCGGTAATCCCTCTGCAGGGTTTCAACCAGGGCGGGACGCCTCACAACCTCGGCATAGATCCCTTCAAACGGAAGGAACAGGATTCCGAATTCAGTGGTATTGGGAGGGTCGAGGTACTTGTCCCGGATATCCCTGGCCATTTTCTTGATGGTGGTTTCCAGGTTCCTGACGGCCGCCTCTATCGGTTCAGGATCGCCCTTGTCGTAAGCATCCAGGAGCTGATGATAATATTCTTCCGGAAACTTGGCGTCAACAGGCAGGTAAACCACACTGTCATCGTCGTCTTTCCCCGGCAGCCGTATGGCAAACTCAACCTGATCGGCAGAGCCTTTCCTGGTCCTTACGTTCGCTTCGTATTGGCCCGGGGCCAGCATCTGTTCCAGGAGCATTTCGAGGCGAACTTCACCCATCCCCCCGCGCAACTTGACACTCCCGAGAACCTTCTTGAGGCCTCCGACATCCTGTGCAAGCGAATGCATTTCCCCAAGCCCTTTCTGAACATTTTCCAACTGCCGGCTGACCATCTCGAACGATTGCCCCAGTCGTTCGTTCAGTGTCTTCTGGAGCTTTTCATCTACGGTCACGCGGATCGTTTCGAGCTTCTTCTCGGTGTCCTGGTTCAGTTCCCTGAGTTTGTCCTCCACTTTCGTACTGATCTTGTCAAGCTGGAGGACCATATTGTCCGAAAACTCCTTCAGGCTGCGTGAAAGCTCTTCCCGGTTCGATTTCTGGGATTCCGAGAAATTCGCCTGGAAAGTGCTCAGGTACTGGTTGAGCTCTTGCCGGTTAACCCGTATTTCTTCCCTGACGGCCGCCTCCGTGCGGTTCAGGTTTTTTTCGAAAGTCTCAAGAGTCTTGGGAATGGATCCAGCTGCCGGATCGGGCTTTTTCCTGAACTGAAGGATAATCAGCACGATTGCCAACACAATGATGATGCCCAGAGAGATGTCCGTAAACATGATACACGGGATTAATGGAACAGGGATAAAGGTAATAAATAGAAATCGCCTGAGGGAATCCGGAAAGCTGATTTGTTTCGGTTAGCGCATGATCTTGGCCGTGAACCGCTCCTTGCCGCTCGTTACAGCTATCAGGTACAGTCCATTTCCTGCAGGAATATGCAATTCACCTGAAAAGCCTGCCGGGATGACTCTTGTGAGAATCCTTCGTCCGACGGCATCGGTCAGGGTCAGCAATCCCTGCCGGGGCAAGGATTGATCCACCCTGATCACGATATCGTCACCCCGGCTCCAGGCTCTGGTTTCCTGTGTCCAATCCCGTGCCTCTTCGCTGATCACGTCCAGCCCGATGTCTTTGACCAACAAGGGGAAGACCGCTATCCTTGACTTGGCTCCACATGAGAAGGTCTGTACGAACAAGGTATCGCGGCCCGGATTCCTGAACATGACCTCGATGCTGTTCTCGCCGGCAATGTTAATGCTGCTGACCCCTACCGAGGCGAGCATCCATCGTATCTGGTCAGCATCCTTGGGAACCGGGATGCTGTACTGATGAGGGTACATGACTTCAGGGAACCCGGGTCCGTCAACCGGTCCGGGAGTATTCAGAATAAAAGGTACGGGCGGCATTCCGGTATATTTAAACCACTGATAACCTTCTAGTTGAATATTTTTTTTGATGCTCGCGTCGGTTTCTGCCCAAAATCCCGCGTAATAATTCGTCCAGGGCTGGCAAACGGTGTGGCCGCTGATCAGCCAGGGATAAAGATCGGGATCCGAAGAGGTGCGGTCACCGTTAAATATCGGTACGACCTTGACAGGTCCTCCGGCAGCAATGTCCCTGAGGCGTTGCCGTTGTTCGGCAGGATTGTATAGATTGATGGTTCCGTCGGTTGCCGCTGCCAGGTACACTGCAGGCAGGATCCTGTCGACCAGCGCCGGCAGCTGGGCCGCATGCTCGGGCTTGATCCATCCGATATAAATCTCCGTTTCCAAACCGGGAAGATCCTGCTTCAGCGTTTTCAGGTCCAGGAGGGTCTGCCTGACGTAACTGAAGGCTCCTTCCTCGGTGCAGGGGAAACCGGCAGCCTGAAGATAATCCGCGCAGTAATATCGCGCAATGGACGTTTCCGACCAGAATTCAAATTCCAGGTCATAGATATCAAAACGCTCCTCGGGCTGGGTTTTCGAATCGAGGTTGTAAGGATGGATTTCCTTTTTAAAGAAATCATAGTTTTCACCGACCGCTCCAATCCTGATGACCCCGCACTCGTTGCGAAACCGGCGGAATAGCGACCTTAAGCGGGTCCGGGTTTTCTGGTTGCCCATGTTCAGATCGTTCAGCGAATAGATCAGCAAATGATTAAAGCTGCATTCTCTAATATAGGAGCAGAGGCTGTCTTCCTGGGTGGCCCTTCCCAATATCCGGTTAATATCATTAATATATAAGCCCCTGATTTCCTGTGCGTTGGAAATCAAGGAAACAGTCGAAAGAACCAGGAATAAAACCCATTTTTTCACGCGCCAAAGATAGTCTTACTTTTCTGAATATGTAGATATCTGCCTCAAATTGCGTATCCGAATATTTTGTATTTTTCCTTCCATGTAAGATATATGATTGCCAGCATTTTCAATAATCTTTTCGGGCAAGGACCCTTCTGGATCATCCTCGACCTGGTACTCCTGATCACGATCATCGTGATGGTCGTGGTGATCGTCATGGAGAACCAGGATCCTATCAAAACCATCTCCTGGATCCTTGTACTGTTCCTCCTGCCGGTTGTGGGGATTATCCTGTACATCTACCTGGGTGTCAATCCCAAGAAAAGGAAGATGATCCGGTTCAAGGAACTGTCGGACCGGATGTCCCTCGATCGCCTCATCCAGGATCAGCTGATCCGTTTAAAGAACAAGGTTTTTCTTACGGATGAGCGCCTGTTTCCGAAAAGGCAGCTGATGAAACTGCTGCTGAACAATTCCAAGGCAATCATCACGGAGTACAACCATGTCCGGGTTCTGAACAACGGCAGGCAAACTTTCGGGTCAATCATTTATGAGCTTGAGAGTGCCCGCGATCATATCCATTTCGAGTTTTATATCATTGAGGATGACCAGATCGGGAATAAGATAAAGGACATCCTCATCCGGAAAGCCCGTGAAGGAGTCGATGTAAAAGTCCTGTATGACGATCTCGGGAGCTGGTCCCTTTCGAGGAAGTTCATCCGCGAGCTGACCACAGCCGGGGTGGGGGTGATGAGCTTCCTGCCGGTCAGGACCTATGCGTTTGCCAACAAGGTCAATTACCGGCTGCACCGCAAGATCATCGTCGTTGACGGGAAGGTGGGTTTTGTGGGGGGCATCAATGTTGCAGACCGCTATCTGAGGGGGCTTGGCAGGAATACCCGCTGGCGCGACATCCATCTGCGGCTGGAGGGTGAATCAGTGAGAAGCCTGCAGGCCATTTTCCTGCTCGACTGGAATTACGCAAACCGGACGGACGATTATGATCCCCGGTATTTTCCGGCCAACCGGGTGACAGAGAAGAAGCTGGTCCAGATTGTTGCCAGTGGGCCGGATTCCGACTGGCAAAGCATCATGCAGGCTTATTTTGCAGCGATGTCAACCGCTTTGCAGTATGTTTATATCTCCACACCCTATTTTCTGCCGAATGAAAGTATCATGACCGCGATGAAAACGGCTGCACTGGCGGGCGTGGATGTCAGGCTGCTGCTACCCGAAAAGAATGATTCATGGATCGTCGGCAAAAGCAGCCGGTCCTACCTGAGAGAGCTGCTTGAAGCCGGTGTCAGGGTCTATTTTTACCTGAAAGGCTTCACGCACAGCAAGCTCATGATCGTGGACGATGTATTTTCATCGGTGGGGACCGCCAATATGGATATCCGCAGTTTCAACCAGGACTTCGAGGCCAATGCCCTCATTTATGATGAGTCCACCACACTGGAGCTAAAGCAGGATTTCATGGATGACATCGGTAATTCAAAGGAGATCCTTGCTTCCGACTGGGACCAGAGACCCTGGTGGGAGAAAGGGCAGGAATCGCTGGCCCGCATTTTCAGTCCGCTCCTCTGAAATCAATACATTTTCTGTCTTTTGATCAGGAAGGGCAGGAGCACTTCGCGGAAATCCATCCTCACATCCGCTTCTACAAAATCGATGTCATACTGTCCGCAGCGCAACCGGATTTCGGCGTAATAATCCTCTGTTTTCTTCCGGTAGAGGCTTCGGATCTCAGAAGGATTGATCCGGATGGACCGCCCCGTTTCCATGTCCACAAACCGGTGAGGCCTGGATGGATAATCGAATTGCATCTCCAGGCGCGCGTCCCTGACATGAAAAAGGATCACCTCGTGCTTGTTGTACCTGAAATGCTGAAGGGCGGAAAAAAGGTCTTCCGGGTCCCCCTCGTCCAACATATCGGTAAAAAGCACCACCAGGCTTCGCTTGGGGTACAGGTCGGCAAGCTGATGCAACACTTCAGGTGAATGGCTGGGCCGGTTCAATCCTTTTTTAAGATTTGACGATTCACTGCGTTCCATCAGGCGGGTCAACTCATGGAAGAGGTTTTGGGAATGAACTTCATTCAGCCGGGAGGGCGTGGCCAGTTCAATGTCTGACGAGAAGAGGGTCAACCCTACGGCATCCCTTTGCCTTCTCAGAAGCTTGATAATGGCTGCCGCCGAGTAAATGGAAAAATAGAGTTTGGAAAGTGTTTTCCGTTCCGGATTGGGGAAAAGCATTGAAGAGGAAGTATCCAGGATCATTTGCGCCCTGAGGTTGGTCTCTTCCTCATACCGCTTAATGAAAAGCCTGTCGGTCCGGCCATAAAGCTTCCAGTCGATATGCCTCGTGGATTCACCCGGATTATAATGACGGTGTTCGGCAAATTCAACTGAAAACCCATGAAAAGGGCTGCGGTGGAGGCCGGTGATAAAGCCTTCCACCACCTGACGGGCAATAAAGTCGAGCTGGTACAGGCTGCCCCATTCTTCGATCTCAGCCAGGTTTTTCGTAAGGGAATGAAGCCCTATTTCAGGAGGGATTCGATTTTAACCACCAGGGAACCTTTGGGTACAACGCCCACCTGCTTATCCACAACCTTTCCGTCCTTGAAGAAGAGGAGCGTGGGAATATTCCGGATGCCGAACCGGCTGGATATCTCAGGGTTGCTGTCAACATCCACTTTACCGACAATCACCCGGCCTTCGTATTCCTGGGATAGCTCCTTGACCACCGGCGTGAGCATTCGGCAGGGGCCGCACCACTGAGCCCAGAAATCAATAACAGCGGGTTGCCCTGCATTAAGGACAACTTCCTGGAAGTTAGCATCGGTTATTTCGATCGTCATGACAATTAGTTTTAGAATAAGCCTGAATTCGGACAAAACAAATATAGAAAAACGAAAACTCTCTTGATAACTAATCTATCTTAAACTCAATTTCAGAATGATTGTTCAGGAATTGCAGCACTTCCCGGTTCAATTCAACCCGGAATCCCCTGCTGAACAGGTCAATGCTGACTTTTTCCGCAGGTTCATAGATTTTAAATCTTAATGCTGTCTGGCCTTTGTTCCGGTTGAGGATGCTGACGATTTCCGTCACCAGCGGCTTGCTGATGGAATGCAGGGAAATGGACAGGGTAACGGACCGGATCATCTTCTCCCTGACATCTGCCAGCAGGTTGATCTCCTTTACCTTGAACTCCAGTTCACCCTCATTGAACTGGTGTGATTCGATCTTGCCCGACAAGAGGATGGAGTATCCCGGTTGCATGAAATTCTTGAAATTCAGGTAATCCTGGCTGAAAAAGGTGAATGTGTGGTTGTCGCTGAAATCCTCCACCGTCATCCGGCCGAAAGGTTTTCCTTTTTTTGTGATCTTATGCTCGATTGAGGTCACGATCCCGGCAACCCGTAACTCCTTGCCTTTCAGTGTGTCAATGGTTTGCAGGTCAGCCAGGCTGGCCGAGCAAAAATGATCGATTTCAAACCTGAATTCATCCAGCGGATGGGCTGAGAGGTAGATGCCGACGTGTTCCTTCTCGAGGTTTAGCTGCTGCAGGGTGCTCCACGGTTCCGACGGGCGGGGTTCGGGCCTTACCGGTTTTACCTCTGAAGTTCCCCCGAAAAGGCTGATCTGGAACCCTCCCTGCTCATCCTGGACTTTCGCCCCATATCGCAGAAGCTGCTCGATGAAGTTCTGCCCTTTCTCATCCTCGGCGAAGAACTGGTATCGATGGAATTTCGTGACAGAATCGAGGGCCCCGCTGACAGCCAGGGATTCGATCACTTTTTTGTTGATGGTTTTCAGGCTCATTCTTTCCACCAGATCATAGATGTCAGTGAACAGCCCGTTTGATTCACGCTCTTTTACCAGGCCTTCCACAACTCCTTCTCCGATGCCTTTCACCGCCGCCAGGCCAAAACGGATATTCCCAACCTTGTTGACTGTGAATTTCAGATAGCTTTCATTTACGTCCGGCCCCAGGACCTGTAATCCCATCCGCCTGCATTCATCCATCATGAAAGTGATCTTCTTCAGGTCTGAGAGGTTCCGGCTCAGCACGGCTGCCATGTATTCAGCCGGGTAATGGGCCTTGAGGTAGGCGGTTTGGAACGCGACGACCGCATAACCCGCGGAATGTGAACGGTTGAAGCCGTATTTGGCAAATTCCTGCATGGTATCGAAAATCTCGATGGCCTTTTCCTTTATTACGCCGTTCCTGGAAGCACCTTCGACAAAATGGGTCTGTTGTTCCTCCATCACATCCATCTGTTTTTTGCCCATGGCACGGCGCAGGAGATCCGCGTTTGCCAGGGAGAATCCCCCGATCACCTGGGCAGCCTGCATGATCTGCTCCTGGTAGACCATGATCCCGTAGGTGTCCCTCAGGATATCTTCAAGCCAGGGGTGAGGATAAACCACGGGCTCCAGTCCGAGTTTTCGCCGGATGAACACGGGGATATACTCCATCGGCCCCGGACGGTACAGGGCATTCATGGCAATCAGGTCTTCCAGTGAGGTGGGTTTCAGGTCCTTCAGATACTGCCTCATGCCCGGTGACTCAAACTGGAAGGTTCCGATGGTTTCGCCTTTCTGATAAAGTTCGAAAGTCCTGGCATCTTCGAAGGAGATGGTGTCCATATCCAGATCGATACCCCGTGAGAGCCGTATGTTTTCCAGGGCGTCCCGGATAATGGACAGGGTTTTCAGGCCCAGGAAGTCCATTTTCAGCATTCCGACATTCTCCAGAAAATGACCATCATATTGAGTGATCATCAGGTCGGTTTCCTTGGAGGTGGCCAGTGGAATATGCTCAATGAGCGGATCCCGGCCGATGATCACGCCGCAGGCATGAATCCCGGTTTGACGGATCGATCCTTCGAGAATCTCAGCCATTTCAAGGGTTTTCTTAACCTGATCATCACCTGATGCCCGTTCCTCCCGGAGTTCAGGGATATCCTCATAAGCTTTTGTCAGGCTGACCTGGGGTCCGTCAGGTACCAGCTTGGCCAGGCGGTTAGCCTCGGTCAGGGGCAGGTTGATGACACGGGCCACATCGCGTATAGCCATCTTGGCCCCCATGGATCCAAAAGTGATCACCTGTGCCACATGGTCCCTGCCGTATTTATCAACCACATATTTCATGACCTCTTCACGGCCATCGTCATCGAAATCAATATCGATGTCGGGCATGGAAATCCTTTCCTGGTTCAGGAACCGTTCAAAAAGGAGCTTGTATTTAATCGGGTCTATGTCGGTGATCCCGATGCAGTATGCCACGGCCGAGCCCGCTGCAGAGCCCCGGCCGGGTCCCACTGAAACTTTCCTTTCGCGGGCGGCCCGGATGAAATCCTGCACTATCAGGAAATACCCGGCGAATCCCATCCCGGCTATGACCGACAATTCGTTTTTCAACCGCTCCCGGATGCCGTCGCTCAGGTCCGTGTAGCGTCTCCTCGCCCCTTCAAAAGCAAGATGTTCCAGGTAGGCATCCTGGTTTGTGAAAGCTTCGGGAATAGTGAATTCGGGCAACAGGACAGGCCGGTCGAGTTCATAGCTTTCAACCGATTCAGCTACTTTCAGCGTGTTGCTGAGGGCTTCCGGGAGGTCGCTGAACAGGACCCTCATTTCCTGTTCGGTCTTGAAATATTCCTGCCCCGTAAATTTCATCCGGTTGGCATCATTGATGTCTTTTCCGTAACTCAGGCACAGCAGGATATTCTGGGCTTCGGCATCCTTCGCGTTGATGTAGTGCACGTCATTTGTCGCGATCAACCCGATCCCGTGCTTTCTGGCCAGCTTGATCAGCAGCGGATTGATCTGCCTCTGCTCGGGGTGTCCGTGATCCTGCAATTCGATATAATAATCCGCACCGAAAACCTGTTGATATTTCAGGAGTATCTCCTCTCCGGCTGCCTCCGAACCCAGGAGCGCCCGCGGAAGCTCACCGGCCAGGCAGGAGGAACAGGCGATCAACCCTTCATGGTATTTTTCGACCAATTCCCAGTCGATCCGGGGCTTGTAATAGAATCCTTCAATATAGGACAAAGAAGTCAACCTGAGTAGGTTGTGATACCCGGTCTTGTTTTTGGCCAGCAGGATCAAGTGAAAGCGGTGGCGGTCCTCAAAGTCCGATTTGTCTTTCCTGCCTTTGGGCGCGAGGTACATCTCGCACCCCAGGATCGGCTTGATCTTCGACGCCCGTGCGGCATTGTAGAAGTGCTTGGCCCCGTACATGTTCCCATGATCGGTGATGGCTACGGCAGGCATACCCAGGGATTCCGCACGATTAATGATTCCTTCAACCGGAGCCGCTCCGTCCAGAATTGAATATTGGGTATGAAGGTGCAGATGAACAAAGCCACTCATGGGGTCAAATTTAAACAGGATTGTTCCGCCCGATGGGTCTGTTTAAAACTCTTTTAAAAGTTTAAACACTTTTGGATAACCCGAATTTAATGGTATCTTTGCACCCACAAAATTTTCTACAGTATTAATTATCAGTAAGCATGCCAGCAAAAATCAGGTTAACCAGACACGGGAAAAAATCCCGTCCGTATTACTACATTGTAGTTGCGGATAGCAGGGCACCACGGGATGGTAAGTTCATTGAGCGGGTTGGCTCTTATAATCCGGTCACGAATCCTGCTACCATTGAATTGGACTTTGACAAAGCCTTATCATGGTTGCAAAAGGGTGCGCTGCCGACTGATACCGTACGTTCCCTGCTTCGTCAGAAGGGGGTCCTGTACAAGAACCATCTGCTCAAGGGAGTGGCCAAGGGTGCGCTCACCGCAGAGCAGGCGGAACAAAAACACCAGGAATGGATTGAACAGGCCGAAGCCAAAGTGAAAAACATGGCCAGCCGGCTTGAAACCGAAAAACATAACAAAGACCAGAAGCAACTGGCCGATGAAACCAAGGTCAGGGAAACCCGTGCTGCCGCCCTGGCGAAGAAAAACGCCAAAGAAGCTGCCGCTGCCCATGCGGCTGAAGAGGCACAGGTTGAAGCTCCTGCCGAAGTACCTGCCGAAGTACCTCCCGAAACACCCGAAGCCACCGGTGAGTAGGGACGCAATATTTTGCGTCCCTACATGCGTCCCTACGTGTTTTTCACCGTTTTGCCCTGATGTAGGGACGCAATATTTTGCGTCCCTGCGTGCGTCCCTACATGTTTATGACAGGTAATTGGTAATTTCATGCCATAATTCCAGTTTTTGATGTTCGGATGAAACCCATTTTCTTGTTCGGAATCACCCTTCTGATCTTTCCGGAGCAAGTTTGGCCTCAGGATTCCGTGTCAAAACCACCCCTGATCCATTCGGTTTGCATACAGCCCGGCTATCGTTTCGCAGGCAATAACAGATCATTGGCCGGTTTTCGCCCGGAGGCGGAAGTGTCCCACCATTACCGGATTACAGATTACGGTTACCTGTCGGCCTGCATAAACCTCGTGCCCGTCAGGAAAATGACAGTTACTCTTGCGGCCCAGGTATCCAGTTTCAAGGCAACCGAACAGTATCTTTTCAGTTTTATCGATCCGCTGAACTTCGAGGTTTCCTTTGATCAGCTGGCTTTTTATCTCTCGGCCGATTACCTCTTCAGCCATGGATGGAAGTTCTTGATGGCAGGACAGATCCTATCGGGTGTCCAGCCTCTCATGGTCTGGCAGGAGCAACCCTTGGGCGGTGAATTTGTAGCGGCCCCGAATCCCTACCGCGACTGGCTGTTTTACGGGGCTGCCTCGAAACGGGCCGGCCGGTTGAATTTGGAAGTTTCAGCAGGATACGCGAAATTCCAGGCTAAACCGGCCGGTCAGGCCGGTCTGCGACTCCAGGCTGACCTGTCACGGAAAGGGACTACGCTTGTGGAAGGCTCCGCCACCTGGGTGGCAGATACGCTGGATCCAAAAGGCAGGCTTGTCTTTATGGCCGGTGCTGAACAAAAACTGTTCGGACCCATACGGATGGGAATATATTTTTCCGAAGGCCTGATGCAGAATATGAGCGTTAACTCCGGACTGACCGTTTACAACCTTTTCGACCCGGTCAGGCGAAGGGCCGGTATCACATTGTCAACCAGTAAACTGACCCGGAACCTCGACCTTTCGCTGACCTACGAATGGTCGCAGCGTACGGCAAACTGGTATCTTTACCAATCAGGAGACTTCTCCGGGACGGCAAAGAAGGATTATTCCTTTCACAGCCTGACTGGAGGAATTTTCTGGAAGTTCTGATTTTTTAACCTTTCAAGAGCTTGGTTGATGGAACCTGTCATTGAGCGGATCAATAAGAAGACCTTCGAAGCCGGGCAACTGGTAAAGCTTCATGGCATCAGCGGCAGGCTGGTGCTCAGGCTCAGCATGCCTGCTGAAGAAATCAGGAATGTTCCCGGCTGGTTGTTCATTAGGATATGGGGACAGCCTGTCCCGTTCAAGGTCGTTGATGAATCAGTTTATCAGAAGGACAACCGGCATCTTGTCATCGGTCTTGAAGGGATCGACAGCCAGGAAAGCGCCCGCCGGCTCGTAGGCTATACTTGCTGTCTCGAGGGGCAATGGTCCGATTGGTTCTATGTGGAAGGCGGTTCTGCAAATCCCTGGATTGGTAAAGAAGTGACGGACGCGACCACCGGAAAAACAGGGACGGTCATCAGCTACAATGACATTCCCGGCAATCCCCTGATTGAAATCCAGATCTCGGGAAAAACCATCCTGCTCCCATTCAACGACGACTATATCCTGGAATCCGATAAAAATGCGAGAAAAATACGCGTCAGAATCCCTTTGGAAATGTGGAATCTCTAATTTCCTACGGTTGCACCGGCTGCGCCGGATGCACCGGAGGCTACTGTCTCCTCCGGTCGCACCGGCTAGGCCGGATGCACCGGAGGCTACTGTTCCCCTCCTTTTTCCTTTTTCCTTTTTCCTTTTTCCTTGTTTCAGGGCCTTATCATCTCCATTTCCCCGTTTTCGTTCAATTTGACGACGGTCGAGGGCTTGCACGGACGGATGTCATCCTGGCGCCACCTGACCACGTAATCAACTTCTTCAATGAATGATTGGGGAATATCACGGAATGATTTCGGAGGAGGTTCACTGGAAAGGTTGGCCGAGGAGGAAACGAGGGGATGGCCGACTTGCCGGATCAGCTCGACGCAAAAAGGATCCTGGGGAATGCGTATTCCAATGGATCCATCCGGAGCCGGAAGGTTGGGGGCCAGGTTGCGGGCATGCGGAAAAATGAGGGTAAGGGGATCCAGCGTTTTTTTCATTACCTGCCAGATCAGATCCGGTGTATCGAAAGTATACTCCTCCGCCATATGGCTGTCAGCGGCCAGTATAAGCATGCTCCTGAACTCGGGCCGTTCCTTTATCCTGTAAACCTTCTGTACAGCTGCAGCAAGGGTGGCATCGCACCCGATGCCCCAGATCGTGTCGGTGGGGTACAGGATGACTCCTCCTTGCCTGAGGATCTTGGCTGCCTGGTTTAGATCATAGCTGTCCCAGCCAGTTTTAGTGCTGACTTTCATACAGTTGACGAAGATAACAATATTTTTTCCAAGCGTAAAGTGCTGAAAAGCGGGCAATTTGCCATCCGGCTTGCCCTTCCAGAAAACCCAGGTGAATGCAATATTCTCTGAACCAGCGCCATACACAATGTCCGAGAGCAGAAGTCCGGCGCGATTTTATTCCACGGTCAAAATAGGATCGTGCCGATATTCTGGCGAACTGGTCGGTTTTTTCCTGTTGCTCCTGCAGGGTGTGGATGGCCCAATGAAGTAGATCTCCATGAACTCTGGAGATCTTTGATCCCGGATCCATCCTGACAAAATCATGTGGATCAAGGCCGCACCACCGGGCCTTCCGGCGATCGAACAACCTGAGCTTTTTATCGGGATACAGTGTTGTGAACTTCATCCACCGGCCGCACCAGCTATTCCTTCTGTTGAAAATATATCCGTCATGGGTCCACTCTTCCTTGAGCCTTGAGACTTGAGCCTTGAGACTTTCCGACAATGCCTCGTCAGCATCCAGCGACAGGATATAGTCAAAAGACGCCCGCCCTGTTGCACGGTTCTTCTGGGCGACATAACCGTCGAAAACATGCTGCTCAAACCGGACATCAAGCTCCCGGCAAATTGCCTCCGTTTTGTCGGTGCTGAATGAATCGAGCACGTAGATCTCATCGGCGACACCCAGCAGCGACTCGAGGCACCGCCTGATATCCCGCTCCTCGTTAAACGAAATGATTACCGCCGATATCTTAACTCTCATACCTCACAATACCTCACCATACCTAACCATACCTCACCATTCCTCACAATACCTCACCATTCCTCACAATACCTCACCATACCTCACCATACCTCACAATACCTCACCATTCCTCACTATATCCCTACGCAGACACATTAAACTCCCTCAGCGCCTCGTTCAGGGCTGTCTTCAGGTCGGTCGATCCTTTCCTTTGCCCGATGATCAGGGCGCAGGGGACCTGATATTCGCCTGCCGGGAATTTCTTGGCAAAAGTTCCGGGTACAACTACCGAACGTGGAGGCACGAAGCCTTTGTATTCGACCGTTTCAGGACCCGTGACATCCAGGATCCGGGTTGATCCAGTGATCACGGTATTGGCCCCCAGAACCGCCTCGCGCCCGATCCGGGCACCTTCCACCACGATACAGCGTGATCCGACGAACACATCGTCCTCGATGATGACCGGGGCGGCCTGAACCGGTTCCAGAACCCCTCCGATTCCCGCACCTCCGCTGAGATGAACATTTTTTCCAATCTGGGCGCAGGAACCGACAGTGGCCCAGGTATCAACCATTGTCCCCTCATCCACGTAAGCGCCGATATTCACGTACGAGGGCATCAGGATCACCCCGGGTGCCAGAAAAGAGCCATACCGGGCCACTGCATGGGGCACCACCCGGACTCCCTGGCTGGCGTAATCCTTTTTCAGGGGTATCTTGTCATAAAACTCCATCGGCCCGGCTTCCGTGACCTCCATCTGCATGAAAGGAAAATAGAGGATGACAGCTTTCTTGATCCAGTCGTTCACTATCCATGAACCATCCTTCGGCTGGGCAACACGCAGCCGGCCCTTGTCGAGCTCCTCCAATACCGTCAAGATCGCTTCCCGGTACCGGGATTCCTGCAACAACTGCCGTTCGTCCCACACTCTCTCGATTAAAACCTGCAAAGCATCCATACTGATCTGGTTATTGACCCAAAGATAATCGGATATGCCGATTTTAGTAAATTTGATACAGAAAGCAAGGGCATAAGGGTTTTGGCTCTCAGGAGCCCGGAAATTGACTGATTCCCTTTAGCCCACAAGCTCTCAAGCCCTTAATCCCTTGGATGATGAACATACCCGCACTCTCCGATATCCTTGCCGCCCATGAGCGCATCCGTCCTTTCATTCACCGGACCCCGGTAATGACCAGCACGAGTATCAACAGGATACTGGGGGCGGAACTCTATTTTAAATGTGAGAACTTCCAAAAGGTCGGGGCTTTCAAATACAGGGGCGCCACCAATGCCGTCTTATCCCTTGCTTCGGATGAACTGTCTCACGGGGTAGGCACCCATTCTTCAGGCAACCATGCGGCTGCCCTGGCCCTGGCAGCCCGGACGGCCGGCGTACCGGCCTATGTCGTAATGCCCCGGACAGCTCCTGAAATCAAGAAAGCAGCAGTTTCGGGATACGGGGGTATCATCACCTACTGCGAGCCCACCCTTGAAGCCCGCGAGTCCACTATGGAGAAGGTACAAAGCGAGACAGGCTGCACCTTCATACACCCTTATAACCGGTTCGAGATCATAGCCGGCCAGGGAACTGCGGCCTTGGAGTTGCTGGAGGATATTCCCGGCCTCGATATCATCATGGCTCCCGTCGGCGGCGGAGGATTGCTCAGCGGAACCGCCGTTGCTTCCAAGGGCCTTAACCCGAGAATCACGGTCTGGGCCGGGGAACCGAAGAACGCGGATGATGCCTGGAGATCTTTCTACTCCGGGGAAATTCATCCATCGGTCAATCCTCAGACCATCGCCGACGGATTGCTGACCTCACTGGGAACCCTGACATTCGAGGTGATCCGCAAATACGCCGATGCCATCCTCCTCTGTCCTGAAAACCTCATCCGTGAGGCGCAAAGGCTGATCATGGAGAGAATGAAGATCATTATCGAGCCGAGCTCTGCCGTACCCCTCGGGGCCCTCATGGCTGAACCCGGCAGGCACTGGAAAGGGAAAAAGATCGGCATCATCCTGAGCGGCGGAAACGCCTCTCTGTGGTAATACCGTCACCTGCCACTTGTCACTCGTATCTGACAGCTCACCGGCCGGTGGTCTGAGTAATTGACCTTGCCGGTTTTAAAGCCGGCCGACTCCATTTCCTTGCTGTGCAGGATGTAGTCTATCCGCACGGGCCCTTTGATATCAGGATAGGTGATACCCAGCCAGCGTCCGCCTGAAAGAAAGCTGTCGGTCAAGCCTTTCCGGATCGTGGTTGTCGCGTAGCTGACCGGAGTGTCGTTGAAATCCCCGCACACGATCACGGGGTAAGGCGATTGGCTGATGTCCTTCCTGATCTGCCTGGCTTGCTCTGAGCGTCGGACATAAGCCGATTTCATCCTGTAAATGATCCGGGTGATCTTGTCACCCGATAGGGAGGTGGTATCCGATTTATCGTCTATCCATTGGAATTCGTCGCGGTTGAAATGGAGGGATTCCAGGTGGGTGTTATAGACCCTGACGGTATCGGTGCCGATGACCAGATCGGCATAGATGCCCATATTGAGTGTACCGGAAAAATGCTCATGGCCGGAACCGATCACGGGGAACCGGCTGTATATCGCCAGACCGTGTTTTCGGTTCTGGACGGTGTAGTTATACTCAATGTAGCTGTTCGGAAGGAAGGCCAGTTCCGATCCTATCCTGGCCGGTGAGAGTTTTCCCTGGTCCTGGGTCAGGAATTCCTGCAGGCAAAGTATATCAGGCTTGTTTTCAGTAATATAATCAAATATTCCCCGGCTTGCATCCGGCTGGCCTGACCATTGATAAAAGTCGAACAGCCTGACATTATAGCTGATGACCTTAACCTGTGCAGCAGGCTTATTTTCCGGGCTTTTCTTCCCGGGTATCTGGAAGGTGTGCACAAAAGGGGTCCAGGTTGCCAGGATCATGAGAAGGGGAAGAAAGGCTGCCTTGCTTCTCAGGATAGCCATCAGGATCAGGAAAATGAACTGGAGCAGGATGAGAATGGGAAATGTCAGTCCGAAAAATGCCAGGGGCCAAAAGGCCGCGGGGCTGATCCACTGGCTCAGGATGGCACACGCCATGGGCAAGATCGTTACCAGATACAGATAGAATACTATGCGCCTGAGGATCTTCTTCATGCTTATTTTTTATTGCTCCGGAACAGGATCTCCTTTTCTTCCTTTGACAACCCATTATATCCGCTCTTCGAGATCTTGTCAAGGATCCGGTCAATTTGTTGCTGTTCCTCTGTTTTGCGGGCATTGTATTCCCTGTCTGTTTCAGGCCGGCCGGGGGATTTCCTGTACCTGACACGCATTGTCCCGGGTCTTTTCCTGAAGAGACTTGCCAGGTTATCCATGAACCGGCTGAATCCCCCGGTCATATCCCGTCCTCCCTTAAGCTGAAGGGCATACAGGACACCAAAGAGGGCTCCTCCCAAATGGGCAAGGTGCCCACCTGCATTTTCCGAACGGATGCTCAGAATATCGATCAGTATGGTTATCCAGGCTATATGCTTGAGCTTGATTTGCCCGATGAACATAAGGTGGATGGAGTAATTGGGCACATAAAAGGCGATGGACATCACCACGGCCAGGATGGCGGCTGAGGCCCCCAGTGCCACGGCGTTCGGCAGGCTCTCACGGAAAGCTGGGAAAATATTGTAGGACAATACGTAGACCACCCCTCCGGCCAAACCTCCCAGCAGGTACACGGACAATAGCTTCCTGGCATTCAGATGTTCCAGGAAGATCTTCCCGAACCAATAGAGCCACAGCATGTTGAATAAAACATGGAAAAAACCGTAATGAAGGAACATGTAGGTGACAATTGTCCACGGCCTTAACAGGATTCGCCCCGGATCCGCCGGTAACGCCAGGAAACCAAGGACCACTTGTTCCAGGTTTTCCTGACGGAACAGGAAAAACCCCACTCCCAGGATTTTAAGTACCAGGAAAATCCCCACGTTGATCAGGATCAGCTGGGTCAGTGCACCACCCCGGCGGAAAAACCTTTTCAGCTCTTCAAAAGCATTCATCTGCTAATAGAAATGTTTCCGGTTTGTCCGGTTCCAGTACTTGATCAGGATGAAACCAAAGATCATGCCACCCAGATGTGCGAAATGAGCAACATTGTCACCCGGCTGGTTCAGGACTGCCGACCAGAGTTCAATGGCGCCGTAGCCCAGCACGAACCATTTGGCCTTGATCGGGATCGGGGGGAAAAGAAGCATGAGCTGGGTGTTCGGGAAAAGCATCCCGAAAGCCAGAAGTACGCCGAAGACGGCTCCGGATGCCCCTACAGTGGGGACATTGATCCGTGCGTCAGTTATCTGGTTAATGAATCCGGTAGCTTCGGTTACATAGGATGGATTGCTGGGATCGCTGATCCAACCGGTCACAAATTCGGAGACCCGGTTCATGTATTCCGGAACATGGTCCTTCACATATACGGCAAATGCATCCGGGGAAATGGAGGAAATCACAGCCTGTGCATCACGCATCATGCCGTGAATCGACAAATAGTTGACAAAAAGGTGCAGTCCGGCAGCACCCAGACCGGTAACAAAATAGTAGATGAAAAAGCGTTTCGGACCCCAGACCGATTCAAGGACCCTGCCAAACATCCAGAGGGCAAACATATTGAAAAACAGGTGCGTAAGCCCACTGTGCATGAACATGTGGGTGATCAGCTGATAGGGCTGGAAATATTCGGAACCCGGATAATAAAGGGCCAGGTAACGGGTCAGGTCTAATCCGTACCTTTCTCCCACCACAGTGATCAGGTAAAGCAGAACATTGATCGCGATGATGTTCGTAACCACCGGCGGCAGGTTGCCGCCCCTTCCCCCGAACTTTTCAAACATTTTGGTGACTGGTTATTCGTGACTCGTGACTCGTGACTCGTGACTCGTGACTCGTGACTCGTGACTCGTGACTCGTGACTCGTGACTCGTGACTCGTGACTCGTGACTAATTATTAGTAACTTATTGAACTTTTTCTTTTTTCCTTTTTCCTTTAATTGTGCTCTTTTCAGCCCATTCTCTTTTCTATCTCCTCTGTCCTCATGATCGTCAGCACCGCTTTGCCACCCGGGGTGAACTGGGGTTCCTTGCAGGCAAAAAGCCGGCCAATGAGAGCCTGAACCTCTTCCTCCCTCATGGCCCGTGCAAATGACCGGGCCGAAAGCCGGGCCACCTTTTGAACGATGCTTTCTTTCAACAGGCCGACAATATCCGGAGTCTCGTTTTTAATTTCTTCCAGCAAACTTTCAATCAGTTCCTTCGGATCGGCGATTTCAGCCGATGCAGGGATTGTTCTTAAAATAACGCTTTGCCCTCCGAAAGGTTTTATGTCGAAACCGATCGATTCAAGTTCACCGGCAATCCCGGTCAGGAGGTTCAGGTCGGCCGGATTCAGCTCGAAGGTCAGGGGATAAAGCAACTGCTGCCCCGGCAGGTTCGCTTCGCGTCCGGCATTCAGATACTCCTCGAACAGGATCCTTTCAAAAGCGCGCACCTGGTGGATGACCATTACACCTGATTTGACCGGCATAAGAATATATTTATTCCTGATCTGAAGGAATGAACGGGATTCGGGCAAGGCGGATTCTGGGGCCGGTCCGTTTTGGGGCTTCAGCCCGGCGTACAATTGTTCCCATCCGGTAACCGGCTGGCGTCTGGGAAAATCGTTGAAATCCGGTGACCGGAATTCTGTAACCGGTTGTGATTCAAATGGATTGTAATTCAGATCCACACGAATGACAGGCTCGATGACCGGCTGACCTGCGCGAAAATAAGGTATTTCCAGGGCGCCGTCCTGGTTGAAATCGAGGGAAGGTGTCAGGTTGAATTTACCCAGCGCTTCCCTGACGGAAGCCTGAAGGATCTGGTAAATGGCTTTTTCGTCCTCGAACTTGACCTCGGTCTTGGTGGGATGAATGTTGACATCGATCCGGGAAGGATCAATGTCCAGGAAAATAAAATACGCCGGAACCACATCCAGCGTCAGCAGGTTCTCATAGCAGCTCATGACCGCGCGGTGAAGGTAAGGGTGTTTCATGAAGCGGTTGTTGACGAAAAAGAACTGCTCACCAAAGGTTTTCCTGGCAAATTCGGGTTTTCCGACGTAGCCTGATACCTTAACGATGGTGGTTTCGGTTTTTAGGCTGACCAGGATCTGGGCCATCGATTTTCCGAAAAGGTGCTGTACCCGTTCGTGCGGGCGTGCAGCGGAAAGGTTGTACACTTCCGAATCGTTATGAAGCAGGGTGAAGGTCAGGTCATGCGCCGGCAGCGCGATCCGCTGGAATTCTGTGATGATGTGTTTCAGCTCCGTGGAGGGAGCTTTCAGGAACTTGCGCCTGGCCGGGACGTTGAAAAACAGGTTTCTGACCATGATGTTGGTTCCGTCGGAACAGGCAACCGGCTCCTGTGATTCCAGTTCCGAGGCCTTGATCAGGATGCGTGTGCCCATGGTGGCGTCCATCGTTTTTGTTTTCAATTCCACCTGCGCGACAGATGCAACCGAAGCGAGGGCTTCACCTCTAAAGCCCATGGTCCTGATGGAGAAAAGGTCATCTGCTTTCCTGATCTTGGAAGTGGCATGACGTTCAAAACAGAGCCGTGCATCGGATTCCGACATTCCACAGCCGTTATCGGTCACCTGGACGAGAGTCCTGCCCGCATCCCGGATAATCACGCTTATGCGATCGGCTCCTGAGTCAATGGCATTTTCCATCAACTCCTTGACAACTGAAGAGGGGCGCTGGATAACTTCACCAGCCGCGATCTGGTTTGCTACCGAATCGGGTAAAACCTGGATTAAATCAGCCATTCAGTCAAAGGGATTATTTGGCCATGGCCAGCATCCGGATAATATAATAAATAATCACCAGCACCAGTCCGATATAAACCAGCGTCACCAGCCTTTGGCTGATCAGTTTTTTCCTGGGCTTGGCAGACTGACCATGAAGCAGGTCGTGCCGGGCGCGCATCTGGCCTTTGATATGGGGAACATAACCGCCAGGGCCGGTTGGCTGGTTCTCCTTTTCTATTGCTTCAATCCGGTTTTTCAACTCTTCCTTTCGCTCGTCATAGAACCTGGGGATGAAGGTAAACTGTTTGGGTTTTTCAGTTCTGAACAAGGGCATGGCGCTTGTGTTTTTGATAACTCGTGAACAAAAATACGAAAATGATTTTCCATTAAGGCCGTTTGCCTGCATCTATATCATTATAAATAAACCGATATGCTGGTCAAGACGTACACATGCGCGGTCTTTGGCCTCACCGCGACAGTCATCCGGGTGGAGGTCCAGGTAAGTGAGGGAATCGGCTATTTCATCAGCGGTTTGCCCGACAATGCGGTTAAGGAGAGTCAGCAGCGCATCGTGGCGGCCCTGATGACTCTGGATTATCGCTGGCCGGGTCACCGGGTGGTCATTAACCTGGCTCCTGCCGATCTCCGGAAGGAGGGCTCGGGGTATGACCTCCCGCTGGCAGTGGGGGTCCTGGGGGCCAACGAAATGGTCCCGTCAATCGCTTTCGAACAATACATGATGATGGGAGAACTCTCGCTCGACGGTGGACTTCAGCCGGTCACCGGAGTGCTCCCCATGGCTCTCAAGGCCCGGCAGGAAGGGTTCAGGGGCATCATCGTGCCTGCAGCCAATGCCCGGGAGGCAGCTGTGGTGACCGGACTAGATGTGTACGGTATGAGTACAATGCGGGAGGTGATCTCTTTTTTTACCGGAGAGAGCCGGCCTGAGCCGGTCAGAATCGATATCGAGGCTGAATTTGCCAGGAAGAACGGTGTTTTCGAGCCCGATTTCGCGGACGTCAGGGGCCAGGAGAACGTCAAGCGGGCTCTCGAAGTGGCTGTCGGGGGTGGCCATAATCTCCTGATGGTGGGCCCCCCGGGAGCCGGCAAGACCATGCTGGCCCAGCGGATCCCGGGCATCATGCCTCCCCTGTCGGTGGATGAAGCCCTGGATACCACCCGCATCCACTCGGTTGCCGGCAAGCTGGAAGCACATGCTTCCCTGATCACCCGCAGACCTTTTCGATCACCCCACCATACGATCTCCGATATTGCCCTGGTCGGAGGCGGCTCCTCCCCCAGGCCCGGAGAGATCTCGCTCGCCCACCACGGGGTCCTCTTCCTCGACGAGCTGCCCGAGTTCAAGCGCAGTGTGCTCGAAGTGCTCCGTCAACCGCTGGAAGACCGGGTCATCCATATTTCCAGAGCCAAATTTGCCATCCAGTATCCGGCCAGTTTCATGTTGGTCGCTTCCATGAATCCCTGCCCGTGCGGGTTCTTTAACCATCCGGAGAAAAAATGCACCTGCGCACCCGGCATGGTCCGGAAATACCTGAGCCGCATATCCGGCCCGCTGCTCGACCGGATCGACCTGCATATTGAAGTGGTCCCGGTGAGCTTTGAAAAACTCTCCGACCTGCCGCCGGCCGAAAGCAGCAGCCAGATCCGGGAGAGGATCGTTCAGGCCCGGGAGATCCAAACAGTGCGATTCCGTGATGTCCCCGGAATCTACTGCAACGCCCAGATGAATGCCCGTCTGATGAGAAAGCTGATCCGGATAGACGAGGCAGGACGGCAGATACTCAAACAGGCTATCACGCGACTGGGACTATCAGCACGGGCGTACGACCGGATTCTTAAAACCTCCAGGACCATCGCCGACCTGGACGGCGGCTCAGAGATCCGCCCGCATCACCTGGCTGAAGCTGTCAACTACCGGACCCTCGACCGGGACATGTGGGGCTGCTGACCGGCTGGAAAACAGAAAGGGCAGCCCGAAGGCCGCCCTAACCTGTTTTGAAAAACAAACACTTACTCCTTGCAGCTATTTTCTTGTTAGTTTGACAGATATCCAGCATCCAGCATCCAGGGCTCCAGGGAA
>Ga0163209_1000071_pt1 | contig 38956 bp, 36 predicted proteins | sample Kivu_160m_FD_113538 | JGI IMG/M metagenome (GOLD analysis project Ga0163209, IMG submission 113538) | Freshwater microbial communities from Lake Kivu, Western Province, Rwanda to study Microbial Dark Matter (Phase II) - Kivu_160m | ecosystem: Environmental > Aquatic > Freshwater > Lake ...
AATTTACACTCTTTACTGCTTTCGGGTCTTTGTTTTAGTATTTACTTTCTTCATTATTTTTCCAAGATTATCCTTTGGTCAAATATTTGAGTTCCGCAACATTGCAGCCGGAGCAGACACTTCAGAGATTTATATTAATTCTTACTGGTTTGATGATGATACAACAAAATGGGGCGGTCTTTTCCGCTCCACAGATAATGGTAAAACGCTTTCTGTTCAATATAAAAACGTATACCCCGGAACAATTGTATATGCAAATATCTATGGCGATTCTCTTTCCGGATCACTCTATAATATGTTTGGATTGAACTTTAGCCATGATTTCGGTATTACATGGGAATACAAAGCCACTCCAATAACCAACTACTTTGAAGGAATAGCAGGATGTTTATTGGGTGAAATTTATATCCAAGGGAACATAAACACCGGAGAAAAGGCTTTGTATCATGGCACCCATTTTGGAGACAGTTTGTATTTAATGAACACACAAATGGCCGGAATGCTTTGCCTGGAAGCAGGTTCCTTACCTGGGGAACTCTATGCAATACAATGGCCCTATTATGGTTATTACCAGGATACGCTTGGCTTGGCCTTCAGTAATGATTATGGGCAAACCTTTTCTGTTAACTATCTAACCTCATCCCTGGTCACTCATCTTTACCAGTATACCCTGGCACACGGCCACGATACCGGGGAATTATACTTGACCGGATTGGATGGCAGCGATCGGTATCATATACTTCATTCGGTAGATTACGGGCAAACCTTCACCTTGCAATATCTGACCGATCCGATCTATTATGGATGGGATCATTTTTCATTTGTCGCCGGAAGAAAGCCGGGGATATTTTATATCCTGAAGCACTATTTAGCTCCCACGGTCCCGCTGCATACAATTATGGAGATCCATTACAGCCAGGATTACGGGGAAACCTATACTATATATTATCACGAACTCGACAGCACCTACACAGGAATTCCCTCAGCCTCCATCACGTCAAATCCGATAAGAATCTATCCCAATCCTGTATCGGATCTCCTTACTGTTGAGCTGCCGGGGAATTTCGGGGATGCGACAGTCAGCCTGTTCGATATCACCGGCAGGCTGCAGCTAACCCGACAGATTCCCGCAGGCCGAAAGAAAGAGCAGATTGATTTATCTTCCCTGAAGCAGGGGATATACTTACTGAATGTGATCGTTCAGGGCCGGATCATCGGTGCGGAGAAGGTGGTGGTGGGGCAATGGTAATCAGGCCTTCCAGGTTTTAAAAAGCTGGAAGGTCTAAACAGAAAATTTCAAAACCCAAAATTTATTTCTTAAACCCCTTTGTCTTTACCCGGGCGATAAGGCCGGAGAGCCGGCAGGCGGCTCCCCACAGGAGTTTCCATCTTCCGAATCCTCTTCGTACATCGAGATAGGTTCTTTCTCCCTTGAGGATTTTTCCGAAAGCTCTCCATACCCTGTCGTGATCGCGCACTGCCCTGTGGATCGTATGGGGAACTGCATTGAAGATGGCTTTTACACGTTGTGCTTCCATAATCTCCGGCATCAGGGTATAGTTGATCTCCTCGGAATAGGTTTGCAGAGCCGCGGAATTTCCCTTAAGATAGCTGAAAACATGTCGGCCGGCCATTGTTCCGCTTCGGATGGCGTAGGAGATCCCCTCCCCTGTGAGCGGATCGGTAAGTCCGGCAGCATCCCCTGCAACTACGATAACTCCCCGGTGGAAATCGCCCTTTTTCATCTTTACCGGAATAGGCCAGGATTTCATAGAGCGCGTGCCGGTGAACCGGATACCGGATGAAGCGATGAAACGCTCGTTGTACGTTTTTAAAAATCCGGAGAGGGTTGCCGGTCCGCCTACCCCCACCGAGAAATGGTTCCGTTTCGGGAAGATCCATCCATACCCTCCTGGGAAGGTACCCCAGTCTAAAAAAACCGTCTGGCCAAATTGCTCCAGCGCACCGGATTCCGCATCCATTTCGGCTTCCCAGGCCATCCCGGGCATCAGCTTTTGCTGTAATCCGCTTTGAAGCGCTACCACGGAAGAGGCACCGTCGGCACCGATTAGCGTCCGGGCATAAAACATACCTGTCCGTGTTTTGATGGTCACTCCTTCGGTTTCCCAGGAGAGTTCCACAACATGTTCATTGTGTCTGACCCGTGCTCCGGCCATGACTGCCTGATCTAGGAAATAGCGATCCAGGTTCTCCCTCATGGTACAAAATATCAGGGCATCGGGTGAAGTCCGGGTGAACTGCTCCTTAAACTGACAGGAGAAGCGAACGGAAAAGATCTCCCGCTCGGTCACCGGAGTGAGATCGAACGGGATTTCCTCAACGATTTTTCGGGTAAGTCCTCCGCCACAGACTTTGTAACGCGGAAATCCGGCTTTTTCCAGGATCAGAACATCAGCGCCCTGCTGCGCCAGCACGCGGGCTGCCGAGGTTCCGGCAGGCCCGGCTCCGGCAACGATCACATCGGCATCATACTTCATGATGTCTATAAAAGGGTCAGAACCTCTTTCAGCAATTTCTCCTTGTTGACTGGAACCACGCCAACCTCCTCACAAACAAGGCCACCGGCAAGGTTTGAGATGAAGGCAATCTCATAAGGGGAACAGCCGGCTGCCAGGCAGGCAGACGCAACGCTGATCACCGTGTCGCCGGCGCCTGATACATCGGCCACGGAGCGCGTATGGGCCGGAACAAAGATATTCTTCTCTGTGATCGGATCAGCCAGGCTCACCATCACTCCCTTCTCGGAGAGGGTGGTCATAACATAATCACATTGCAGCGTCTTGCGCAGGGACTGGGCTGCTTCAATGATGCCGTTCTGGTCATTGGGCTGGATTTCCAGTTTCAGTCCCTCTATCAACTCTTTGAGGTTGGGCTTGAAAAGGGTGACTCCGTTAAAGGCATTGAAGTTTCGTTGTTTCGGGTCAACGGTCACCGCGATCTTATGACTTTGAGCCATTGCCACCACCTTTTTGATCACGCCATCAGAGATGACCCCTTTGTCGTAGTCCTGGAAGATGATGCATTGGATTCTCTCCTTTTCAATCAGCTCTCCGATCTTGCTGATCAGTTCCTGCTGGTCGGTAAGGGAGAGTGAGTGATCCACCTCCTCATCCACACGGAGCATCTGGTGCTGATTGCCAAAGATCCTGAATTTGGTGGTGGTGACCCGTTCCGTGCTCCTGATGATGCCATCCTGCCTGATTGATTCATTTGCCAACAGTTCAAGGAACTGGCTCCCTTTGTCGTCGTAACCGATCACCGAGCAAAGAATCGGTTCGCTTCCTAAGGCTTTCACATTGAGCGCCACATTGGCTGCGCCTCCCATCCTGTTCTCGCGTCGTTTCAGGGCGACGATCGGAATGGGCGCTTCGGGGGAGATCCGGTCGACTTTTCCCCAGAGATAGGAGTCAATCATCACATCTCCGATGATCAGGATTTTCAACCGATCGAAATCACGGAAAAGCTGCGTATACTTCCCTTCTTTCGTCATGAATCGGGATGTTAATTACATCTTGTAATCGGCAATGGTCTTGATGTTCGGGTTCAACTCGTCGGAGGAGATCTCCCCGTCCATCAGCCGGATGATCCGGTGGGCATGTTGCGCGATATCCTCCTCATGCGTAACCACAATCACGGTGTTTCCCATCCGGTGAATCTCCTCCAGTAGGCCCAGGATCTCGATGGAGGTCTTGGAGTCGAGGTTGCCGGTGGGCTCATCCGCCAGGATGATCGCCGGGTTATTGACCAGGGCCCGGGCCATGGCAACCCGCTGACGCTGACCCCCCGAAAGCTCGTTGGGCTTATGGGTCATCCTGTCAGATAGTTTGACCTCTTCCAGGACACGCGAGGCCCGTTCGATGCGCTTGGATTTGGAGACTCCCGAGTAGATCAGGGGCAGCATGACATTCTCCAGCGCCGTGGATCTCGGAAGCAGGTTAAAGGTCTGGAATACAAACCCGATCTCCCGGTTACGGATTTCCGCCAGGTGGTTGTCATCAAGACGGGAAACATCCTGCCCGTTCAGGAAATAGTTGCCGCTGGTGGGGGTGTCAAGGCATCCGAGGATATTCATCATGGTTGATTTCCCGGATCCTGAGGGCCCCATGATCGCAACAAACTCATTCTTGTGAAGCACCAGGGATACGGAGCGAAGGGCCTCGACGATGACCGTGCCTATTTTATAGTTCTTGACAATGTTCTCAAGACGAATGATCTCTTTTTCCATTAATTAAGCAATTCAGATTTGTACTTTCCGGATATGAACAAAGGTAATAAATTCTTAAAAACGCAGGATAAAATCTTCTTTGCTGAGTTCATCCCTGAAAAAGACAATCCCCAGGAGAAACAGATCGATGCTGACCTTCACGCTGGGATGTTGCCGGATATTTTCCCAGGCCGATCTCATTCCCCTTGACCAGTGGATATCGTCAAAGACAAATATCGTATTGTTCTGGATATGGGAAAGACACGCTTCGAAATAGGTGAGCGTGGCCTCTTTCTTATGGTTCCCGTCAAAGAACACCAGGTCGACCGTCTCATGCTCCTCCAGAAGATCAGGAAGCAGTTCGTCAAAATTGCCACAGACCTCATGGATATTCCCAAGCCCCAGCCGGGAAAAGTTATGGGAGGCAATATGAATGGTATCATTGCATCCTTCCACCGTGTATATGGCGGAGTTCCGGTAACCCAACGCCATATACATGGAACTGATGCCAAAAGCCGTACCCAATTCAATGATGCAGCGGGGTTTGTAGTGCTTCACCAGTTTATAAAGGAGTTGTCCCTTTTTCGCACTCACAGAGGATTTCTTGGCAATGTCGCGAACCCTGACAAAACGCTGCGAATAGGGGAATTCAACCGACCGTGCACCCAGATCCACCCGTTTGATAAACCTGGCCCTTGACAACAGGTCTTTTCTGACATTCTCTACCTGTGCATAATCAGGATAGGGTGTACGGTCATTTAATACATATTTGTAAAAATTATAGACAAAAGGCGAATGGATCTGATACTTTGAACGCACCTTCAGAAAATGGAAAAGGTACTGAAAGAGGTATTTCAGTTTTTCAATCATTCAGCTATTTGCCTTATTTTTGGTACAAATTTAGGAAATGTCGGGTATTAAAGACTATTTCTCCCTGGTGAAGATCAGCCATACGATCTTCTCGATGCCGTTTGCGTTGATCGGCTTCTTTTTAGGCGTAAAAGAGACTAACGGAGAATTTGATTACATGATCCTGTTCCTGGTGATTTTATCTGTTCTTTTCGCCCGTAACGCCGCGATGGGATTTAACCGGTACATCGACAGGGAGTTTGACCGGAAGAACCCGAGAACCGCTATCCGTGAGATTCCCCGCGCGATCATCTCCCCGCGCTCTGCGATGCTCTTTGTGATCCTGAATTCCATTCTCTTCATTCTTACCACCGCGCTTATCAACTCCCTCTGCCTCCTCCTCTCCCCTGTCGCCCTGCTGGTTGTTTTAGGCTACAGCTTCACCAAACAGTTCACTTACCTGAGCCATGTGTTTCTCGGGCTCGGGCTGGCTCTGGCACCAATCGGAGCCTACCTGGCCGTGACGGGTCACTTTGACCTTCTTCCGTTGCTCTTTTCATTCTGCGTTCTTTTCTGGGTGGCAGGATTCGATATCATCTATTCCTTGCAGGATATTGAGTTTGATATGCTGGAGCGTCTGAAGTCGATCCCTGTTTCGATGGGCCCGCGCAACTCCCTGATCCTTTCGGCGTTTTTTCATCTGGTGGCCCTTGCCCTGCTGGTTGTAGCCGGCATCACCGGTCCGTTTGACCTGCTCTACTGGACAGGGCTCGGTATTTTTACCCTCTTGCTGGTCTACCAGCACCTGATCGTCAAGCCCACCGATTTTTCCCGTGTCAACCTGGCTTTTGCCACCCTTAATGGCTTTGCCAGCATTTTGTTTGCCGTGTTTGTGATTGGGGACCTATATGTAAGTTGGTGAGATCTTCATCCCCCCCAACTCTCCCTATCAAGGCTCCGGTACTGGATCGCCTCGGCCAGATGTTCGGGCCGGATGTCAGGAGCGGCATCGAGGTCGGCAATCGTACGGGAGACTTTCAGGATCCGGTTGAAAGCCCTGGCAGACAGGCCCAGCTTCTCCATTGCGTGTTTCAGCAGCAGGTTTCCGGCTTCGTCAAGCGGGCAGAAAGATTCCAGCTGTCTGGCGGGGATCTGGGCGTTACAGAAGATCTTCGGAAAATCCCTGAACCTGTTTCCCTGGATCTCCCTGGCGGCAATCACGCGTTCCCTGATCCGCTGGCTTGGTTCCGATCGCTTCTGATCCTGCAGATCGCGAAAGGGCACCGGGATCACCTCCACATGAATATCGATCCGGTCGAACAAGGGGCCCGAGATCCTGTTCAGGTATTTCTGGACTGCTCCGGTCCCGCACCGGCAGTCGATCTGGGGATGGTTGTAATACCCGCAAGGGCAGGGATTCATGGCAGCCACCAGCATGAAACTGGCCGGATACTCCACACTCAAACGGGCTCTTGAAATGTTGACGACACGGTCTTCAAGAGGCTGTCTCAGCACCTCCAGCACGGTGCGCTTGAATTCGGGCAACTCATCCAGGAACAACACCCCGTTGTGTGCCAGGGAGATCTCCCCGGGCTGCGGGATCCCTCCCCCTCCAACCAGGGCGACATCCGAAATGGTATGATGCGGCGAACGGAAAGGCCTTACGGAGACCAAGGCATGATGCCCGCCCATCTTTCCGGCGACAGAATGGATCTTGGTCGTCTCCAGAGCCTCCTGCAATGTCAGCGGGGGAAGGATGGAGGGGAGCCGTTTGGCTAACATGGTCTTTCCCGCTCCCGGTGGACCGATCAGAAGCAGGTTATGCCCTCCGGCAGCAGCGATTTCCATCGCCCGCTTGATGTTCTCCTGTCCCTTGACATCAGAAAAATCATAATCGTAATCGGCTGAACGGTTCAGAAACTCCTCCTTGCAATTGACGGTGGTGGGAGTGAGTTCTCCTTTGCCATCCAGAAATTCAATCACCTCCCGGATGTGGGATACCCCATAGACCTTGAGATCATCCACCACCGCCGCCTCGGTGGCATTCTGCGATGGCAGGATCAGCCCGCTGAATTTCCGCTTCAGCGCTTCAATGGCAATGGGCAATGCTCCTTTGATGGGGCGGATGGTTCCGTCAAGCGACAACTCCCCCATCATCATAAAGGACCCTATCCGCTCGGCACTGATGTTTTCATTGGCTGCAAGGATCGCCATGGCAATGGAAAGATCGTAGGAGGAGCCCTCCTTCCGGATATCCGCCGGAGCCAGATTGATCACGATCTTCTTTCCCGGGATCTTGAACCCAATGCTGCGCAGGGCTGAATCGATCCGCTGCTGGCTTTCCTTCACCGCATTATCAGGCAATCCCACGATGGAGAAATTGATCCCGATCTCGATACTCACCTCAATGGTGATGGTAATGGCATAGATGCCGTAAAGGGCGCACCCGAATGTTTTGACAAGCATGACCTGTGGTTTCCCATTAATCGGGTTTCATGGCCAAAGGTTATCCATGCGGTTGAAAAAAAATCAGATTATTTGTTTGGCTTGTACTTCGATTTGGAAAGGATCTTCTGGGCGTCGCTTTCCAGAATCAGCTCCAGAAGGGAAACATCCTGGTTCTCTTGCATATACGCTTTAACCATGCGCCATCCAAGATACTCTCCCAGCCGGGGAGGGGATTCGGGGGAAAAATCAGCGGTGAAGGGACCGTCGGCCAGGAAGGTGCGGATGGTTCCTCCCTGGGATGTATACAGCAACTGGTTCTCTATGATCGCTGCCCAAACCTGGGCTTCATTGGCCGTGACCCACTCCATCTGCTTTTGGGTATACCCAATTTTAAACCGGTCAGGATACCCCGGGATCAAAGCATCAATGAAATAGATCCGCTTCCCTGCATCAATCATCTGGTCAAGCAATGTATTGCCGGGATAGGTAACCGGGAAATAAGCCTCCTCCATGGCCCTGATCCCGTCGGGCAGGATAAATTCGGGCTCCATCCTGGCTACCCTGTATAACGGAAGACCGTCAGCTCCATAAGGAGTGAAGCCTGTCCCCAGGAAAGCATCCAGGGCGATCAACAGCACACTGTCGACGAACTGAATTGGATGTTCATATTCCCCCCCGGAAATATAGGTATAGACCCGCGGGATGGGTGCATCGGGAAAATAGTAACGCAGGTGGCGAAAGGCATCGGTGAGGTCGCCTTCAAGCTGGCTAAGATCGTTGAACCGATTCTCAGAAGCTTGATAAAACTCGATGGTCCGGATATTGGTGAGGTACTCTTTCAGGTTGCTGATCTTTGCAGTGTCGCTGAGATCCGTGTTCAGAAAAAAGGGAAACTGCGGCCTGATCCTCACCAACCCCTGCTCCAGACTATCCATGGGTATGGCAAATAAAGCCTGGTCATACCGGTGGATATGGATCTCTTCAAGGGGAATACCCGAAACGTCAACCTGTAACCTCGAAGAGGAAAATCTGCAGGATCCCAGAAACAACATGGAGATCATCAGGAAGATAAAATATCGTGTGGCCGGGATGTGTTTCATCAAACTGTGAACGTGAATAACTTTATTATATTTCATGAAATGCGTCGGACAAAACTACCCTCAAATATCCTATTTTTGTTTTTATCAAGTGATCAATCTGAAACAAACACCATGAAACAGGTCATTATCCTTCTCTTCCTCCTTTGCTTCGGGTGGGTGCAGTCCAATCCAGTCCAAGCGCAAAACCAGTCCATCAGGCTTGGCCTGAAGGCTTCCCCCAACATCGCCTGGATGGCGCCCGAAACAAAAAATTACAGCTATGACGGAACTTCCGGAGGCGCTACCATCGGACTGGTGACCGATTTCTATTTTGCAAAGAACTATGCCTTCTCCACGGGGTTTAATTTTTCTTTTCTGAACGGAAAACTTAGCTATTCTGACCTGTACATCCAGGATCCGGATACCATCCCGGTCCAGATGAACCGGAAATACAAGTTTGTTTACCTGGACATCCCCTACATGATCAAACTGCAGACCAACACCTTCGGCAAGTTTTCCTTTTTCGGACAGATTGGCTTTTCAACAGGGTTCCGGATCAGTGCCAAAGCACGGGATGAACTAATCCCGGATTCGGGGGGAGCCACAGTGAATGAGAACAACAACATCACCTTCAGCACCTCGCTGATCAGGCAGGCCGTGATCTTCGGGGCAGGATTTGAATTCCACCTGGATGAAAACACCAGGATATTTTTAGGGGTCAACTACAGCAACAGCCTGAACAACGTGCTGACAGGCCATAATGCAGCCTCCGGGTTCAACGAGAAAGCCCAGCTAAATTTCGTTGAACTGAACCTCGGCGTCTTATTTTAATGATTTCATGAAGATTGCCCTCGCACAGCTGAATTACATCGTCGGGAGCTTCGACTACAATACAGGCCGGATCCTCGATGCCATAACATCCGCCCGCCGGTCGGGAGCCGATCTCGTCGTTTTCTCTGAGCTTTCGGTCTGTGGTTATCCTCCCCGGGATTTCCTTGAGTTTGCCGACTTCATCTCCTCCAGCACCGAAGCCGTTGGTAAGATTGCCGCGGAGTGCCGGGGAATTGCCGCCATTGTCGGGGCCCCCTCGATGAATCCTGGGAGGAAAGGGAAGCCCCTGTACAATACCGCCTACTTCCTCTCTGAAGGAAAGATCACCGGGATGGCCCATAAAACCCTCCTGCCCACCTATGATGTGTTTGATGAATACCGCTATTTCGAACCCAACCGGATGCCCTACCAGGTGATGGAGTACGGAGGAAACCGGTTCTCCCTTACGATCTGTGAGGATCTCTGGAATGTTGACGACTATCCGCTGTATGTCAGGAATCCGATGGAAGAGCTCATCTCCCTCCGCCCCGACGTGATCGTCAACATCGCAGCTTCTCCGTTCAATTACAACCAGCCTGAAATAAGAAAGCGCATCCTTTCACAGAATTCCGCGAAGTATCACCTTCCGCTCTTTTATGTAAACCAGGTAGGCGGACAAACAGAATTGCTCTTCGACGGCGGTTCGATGGCACTGGATAAAGAGGGAAACCTGATTGGAGAGCTTACACGGTTTGAGGAGGAGATAAAGGTGTTCGATCTGGAGGCGACCAGTGATATGCGATACGCGATGCGCGATTCTCGAAAAGCGAGAATTGAACCGCAAAAGGCGAAAGGTGATGGTACATCCGAAATCCGCCTGATCCACGATGCCCTGGTCATGGGCATACGTGACTATTTCTCCAAAGTGGGTTTTTCCAAAGCCATCCTCGGGCTTAGCGGCGGGATCGATTCGGCTGTGACATTGGTCCTGGCGGCGGAAGCCTTGGGCAGTGACCATGTCAAAGCATTGCTGATGCCCTCCAGGTTTTCATCAGAGCACAGCATCACCGATGCCCGCCAACTGGCAGAGACCCTTCAGGTCGCTTACGACATCATCCCCATAGATACTTCCTTCTCCGCTTTGCTTGCATCATTGAATCCCCTCTTCGAAGATCTTGAGTTCAATGTGACGGAAGAGAACATCCAGGCCAGAATCAGGGCGGTCATCCTCATGGCGGTTGCCAATAAATTCGGTTATATCCTATTGAATACCAGCAATAAAAGCGAAGCCGCCGTTGGTTACGGCACCTTATACGGCGATATGTGCGGAGGTATTTCCATCCTGGGCGATCTGTACAAAACACAGGTCTATGAATTGGCCCGGCACCTCAACAGGGAGAAAGAGGTTATTCCGTTCAGCACCATGGAGAAACCTCCTTCTGCTGAACTCCGGCCCGATCAGAAAGACTCCGATTCCCTTCCCGACTATGCTTTGCTTGACCAGATCCTCTTTCACTACATCGAAGAGCGTCATGGCCCCGACGAGATCTCAACCATGGGTTTTGATGAAACCATCGTAAGGAGAGTGCTGAAGATGGTCAACGAAAATGAATGGAAACGGCATCAGACCCCGCCCATTTTGCGTGTCTCCCCCAAAGCATTTGGTGTGGGAAGGAGAATGCCGATCGTTGGGAAATACTTATAACCCTTACTCAATCACAGATTCCACTGATGTAATCTCAGGAATGGCACGGATCATGGCCGTCTCGATGCCATTCTTCAGGGTCATCTGGCTATGGGGGCAACCCCCGCACATGCCGGTCAGCCTGACACTGACGATATTTTCTGGGGAAAGGTTGACAAACTCCACATCCCCTCCATCTGCCTGGAGGTAAGGCCGGATTTGCTCTAGGACGTTTTTGACTTTTTGTTCAAGTTCTGTGTTCTCAGACATCTTTTTGGTTAAATTTAGAGACAAAGGTAATCAAAAAAGCGATTAGGGATCAGCGATTAGCGATTAGGGAAAATATTAACCGGATATATGCCATCTGCCATCCGGCATCTCGAAGCGTAGCGGAGATCACGCCTTGGCGTGACGGCATCATTTCTTGGAGAAGGTCTCCCGTATCGCATTGCTGATGGCGATCTGCTGGGCAACATGCTGGGCTGCCTGGTCGAAAGCGGCTGTAACCGCCCCCCCGGGTTTGGAAGCTACCGGGACGCCGGAATCGCCTGATTCAGTGATTTCAGGTACGATCGGGATCTCTCCGAGCAGGGGGATGTTCAATTCTTCAGAAAATTTCCTCGCTCCTCCTTCACCGAAAATATAGTACCTCTTTGCCGGATGTTCCGGAGGGATGAAATAGGACATATTTTCCACGATCCCGAGTATCGGGATGGAGATCTGGTCGTTCCTGAACATGTCGGCCGCTTTCCTGACATCCGCCAGCGCCAGTTGCTGAGGAGTGGTCACAATGATGGCGCCGGTGAGCGGAAAGTCCTGCACCAGGGTCAGCGGGATATCGCCGGTTCCCGGGGGAAGGTCGATCACCATGTAGTCCAGTTCTCCCCAATCCACATCGGTAAAGAGCTGGCGCAAGGCATTCGAGGCCATCGGCCCTCTCCAGATCAGCGCTTTTTTCTGGTCAACAAAAAAGCCGATGGAGATCAGCTTCAAGCCGAATTTCTCCACGGGATGGATCATCATCTTTCCATTCCGCTCTTCTCCCGTCGGACGGTGGTTCAGAAGTCCAAACATCATGGGGATCGATGGCCCGTAGATATCGGCATCCACCAGGCCCACACGGGCTCCGGTACGGGCCAGGGAAACCGCCAGGTTGACAGCTACGGTGGATTTTCCCACTCCTCCTTTCCCTGATCCGACGGCGATGATGTTCTTTACTTCCTTCAGCATCTCATCGGTCTCTTTCCGTCTGGTGGTCACTCTGGATGTGAGTTCCACCTTAACGTCAATCTCCTTTCCAATATGCCGGTGAATGGCATCCTTGCAAGCCTGCGAAAGTTCATCCTTAAGCGGACAGGCTGGCGTGGTCAGAACCAGTTGAAAGGAGACCTTTGTTCCTTCGATCTGAATATTGTCAATCATGTTCAATGTCACGAGGTCCTTCCCCAGATCCGGGTCCATGACGTGGCTCAACGCCGCCAGGATCTTATCTTTTGTGATCGTCATATGTTGTTTTTTGTTGTCATTTGTTGGCTGTTGGTCTTAACTTTTTTACCAGATTTTACATTCAACTTTCGCGCATCCCGTATCGCGCATCGCGCCTCATTCTTCAATCCTCATTCCTCATTCCCAATTCTTTACCAGGGTTCCAGAAAAGCTTTTCGAACTCCACAACCCGGTCATTTTCCACTTTGATTCCTTCGCTTCTCAACAACTGTTCCATGGTGCCCGGTGCGCCAAAATGTCGCTTACCGGTCAGCATCCCGTTTCGGTTTACGACCCGGTGGGCAGGCACATTGGTTGTTTCGGTATGGGAGGCGTTCATCGCCCAGCCCACCAAGCGGGCCGAGCCCCTGGTCCCCAGGAACTCCGCGATGGCCCCGTAAGAGGTCACCCGGCCGAAAGGGATCAGCCTGGCTACTTCATAGACAGATTGAAAAAATGATGGGTCCAATTCAATTACAGATCTTTCTTCAGTTCCAGCAGGAACTCCTTCAGCCGGTTCAATGTATCGGTGATCTCGACGTTACGGGCAACATCGTCGAGGTTCTGGCGGATCTTCTCTTTCGCTCCACTCAATGTATACCCCCTTTCCTTGACAAGATGGTAGATGATCCTCAACTGGTTCAGGTCCTCTTTGGTATAGATGCGGTCACCCTTCCTGTTCTTCCTTGGTTTCAGGTTCGCAAATTCTTTTTCCCAGTAACGGATCAACGAAGGATTCACCTCAAACAACTCGGCCACCTCCCCAATGGAGTAATAAAGTTTTTCAATGCGCTTGCGGGTATTCAACATGGGATAATAGCTTTGCTAATCCATGGATTGCGATGGGCGGGCGGAGAGTTCGAGCATCAGTTCAAACTCTTCCGGTGTTATATCGCTGTAGAAAAAATAGATCGGATTGACGGCCCTCCCGTTTTTTCTAACTTCATAGTGCAAATGCGGGGCAGTGGATTTACCGGTATTGCCAACCAGTCCGATCACCTGTCCGCGTTTTACCTTTTCTCCCTGTCGCACCAGGATCTTCGACAAATGGGCATAACGGGTTGAGTAAGTGAAACCATGATCAATGATCACCTCGTTCCCATACCCCCCTGAATTCCTGCCGGCGATGGTGACCACACCATTTCCGGAAGCATAGATCTCTGTGCCGACGGGAGCCGTAAAATCAACCCCTTCATGAAATTTCTGCACTTTATAGAAGGGGTCCATACGGTAACCGAAGTAGGAACCGATCCGCTTAAGATCCTTGTTGTTTACCGGCTGAATAGCGGGGATACTCGCCAGCATCTCCTCTTTGTTCTTTGCCATCGAAAAGACCTCGTCCAGCGATTTGGACTGAACATACAACTGCCCTCTGATCTTGTCCATCTTCTTGTAGGTATCGATGATGATGTCTGAATTCGAGTATCCCTTCAGGTTCCCATACCGGTCAATTCCTCCGATACCCGCTTCACGGATGGAAGAAGGGATTGGTTCGGATTCGAAGATCACCCTGTAGATATTGTCATCCCTGTCCTGGAGATCCTTCAGGATGGTGGTAAATTTGTCCAGCTGGTCATTCAGGATATCGTACTGTAATTGTAATTGGGCAATCTCCCGTTTCTGGGCCTTTTCTTTTGGAGAATCCACGAAATTGTAGACCAAAACCAGGATGACGGCAGCGAAAACCACCCCTGTGCTGATATGGGAAACAAAAACCAGTAACCGCTTTTTCAGCGTGATCTGGACCTTGTCAAATGTTAACGAATGCTTATTGAAACGATATTTTACCCTACTCACTGGTGATTATTTGAGAAATCCACTGAAACCAAGGAGTTATCCCATGCAAAATTAAGTAAATAATTAACTTTGCTCCCGGTTTTAAACCGGTTTTTTGACTATATACGTTAAATCTTTGTTAATCCCTCAGATAAATGGATTCATCTCTCGTTCGGCAAACCTTTCTTGATTTTTTCAGATCCAAGCAACATGACATCGTGCCCAGCGCACCGATGGTGATCAGGGGGGATCCCACCCTCATGTTCACCAACGCAGGCATGAATCAGTTCAAGGATGTTTTTTTAGGGAACCGGAAGGCCGCTGACAAACGGGTTGCCGACACCCAGAAATGCCTACGCGTATCTGGGAAACACAACGACCTGGAAGAGGTTGGTTACGACACCTACCACCATACCATGTTCGAGATGCTTGGGAACTGGTCTTTCGGCGACTATTTCAAGAAGGAGGCCATTGAGTGGGCATGGGAACTCCTGACTGACGTGTACAACATCGACAAGGACCGCCTTTATGTCACCGTTTTTAAAGGAGATGAGAAGGATTCCCTGACCATGGATTCCGAGGCCCTTGCCTATTGGAAAGACTTTGTTCCTGAGGATCATATCCTCTATGGTTCCAAAAAAGATAATTTCTGGGAAATGGGTGAGACCGGTCCCTGCGGCCCATGCTCAGAGATCCATATCGACCTGCGGCCCGAATCCGAAAGAAAGCGTGTAGCGGGGAGTGAGCTGGTCAACCAGAACCATCCTCTCGTTATCGAGATCTGGAATTTGGTATTTATTGAGTTCAACCGTCAGGCGAACGGAAAACTGGTTCACCTTCCGGCCAAACATGTGGATACCGGGATGGGGTTTGAACGTCTCTGCATGGTCTTGCAGGGGAAGATCTCCAATTACGACACCGATGTCTTCCAGCCCCTGATCAATGAAATTGCCGGTGTTGCCGGGATCCCTTATGGCGCTGATCCGAAAGCCGATATCGCCATGCGGGTGGTGGCCGATCATCTTCGTGCCATCTCCTTTGCGATCGCCGACGGACAATTGCCCTCCAATGTAAAAGCCGGTTATGTGATCCGCCGGATCCTGCGACGGGCAGTTCGTTTTGGCTATGTCTTCCTGAATTTCAGGAAACCCTTCCTGTGTGACCTGGTTCCGGTGCTGTCCAGACAAATGGGGAGTGTATTCCCGGAGCTGGTCTCGCAGCAGCAGTTGATCCAGAATGTCATCCAGGAAGAGGAGGGATCGTTCCTGAGAAAACTGGAGCAGGGGATCCAGAAGTTTCAACAGTACATTGATGCCAGATCCCGTCCCACTGTAGCTGGATCTCTGCTTCGCTCCGAGATTCAGGATTCCGGCAAAGCGAATCAAGCATCGGGTATCGGGCATCAGACATCAGGCATCATCGACGGTGATTTTGCTTTTGAACTCTATGACACCTATGGGTTTCCGGTCGACCTTACCGAACTGATGGCCCGGGAAATCGGATGGCATGTCGATATGGAGGGGTTCAGGAAAGGGATGGAGAAGCAGAAAGAACGTTCGCGCCAGGCTGCAACCACAGACACCTCTGATTGGGTGATCCTGGATGAGGAGGCCGGCTTGTCATTATTTGTCGGTTACGACCGGCTTCAGGGGCCAACTTCTGTCACACGCTACCGGAAAGTCAAAGAAAAAGGGGAAGAACTTTACCAGATCGTTTTGAAAAACACTCCCTTCTATGCTGAGTCGGGCGGCCAGGCAGGCGACCAGGGATGGTTACGCAAGGAGGGCGAAACGCTTGAGATCAGGGATACGATCAAGGAGCATGACACAATCATACATCTCTCATCCACTATCTTTGAAGATCCTTCCGGGGAGGTCGTGGCAGAGGTGGATGCCGCCAAACGGTTGCTGACGGCCAACAACCACACGGCCACGCACCTGATGCATGCAGCGTTACGGAAAATCCTCGGAACGCATGTTGAACAAAAAGGCTCCCTGGTGGAAAGCACACGGCTTCGTTTTGATTTCACGCACTTTGCAAAGATGACACCCGGCGAGATCCGTCAGGTGGAAAAGCTGGTGAATGCCCGGATCCGTGAAAACATCCTCCGGGAGGAGAAAAGGGCTGTTCCGATGGCCCAGGCTAAGGAGATGGGAGCCATCGCCCTTTTTGGAGAGAAATACGGAGAGGAGGTGCGGGTGATCCGGTTCGGGGAGGATTTCTCCACTGAACTGTGCGGGGGAACGCATGCCACTTCAACGGGACAGATCGGGCTTTTCAGGATCATCTCTGAAGGGGCCATCGCCTCAGGGATCCGTCGGATCGAAGCGGTGACAGGCGCTGCCGCCGAAGCGTTCAGCTACGGGAAAGAGGATCTCCTGGAAGAGGTCAGTGACGCCCTGAAACATCCCAAAGACCTGATCCATGGGATTGAACATCTGCTGAAGGAACACCAGGAACTGAAAAAAATGGCCGGGGAGTATCAGAAGCTGAAACAGGCTGAGATCCAGGAATCATTGAAGCAACAGGTTGAACTCCTCAATGGGATGCGCTATCTTGGCATACAGGTTGATCTGGATGCGGAATCCATGAAGACTATTGCTTCCGGGCTCAGGGCACAAACCCCGGATCTCTTCCTGATCCTGGCGACCGTATCGGAAGGCAAAGCCCATCTGGTGCTCGCCCTCTCTGATTCTCTTGTGAAAGGGAAAGGACTGGATGCCGGAAAGATCATCCGGGAGCTGGCAAAAGAGATCCGTGGAGGCGGGGGTGGCCAGCCTCATATTGCCACGGCAGGCGGCAGCTATCCGGAGGGGGTTCCGGCACTGCTGGAGAAAGCCAGGAACTACTTGGTTTAATTGTCTTTACATGTGACAAGGTAGGTTGAGTAAAGTTGTCTGAAATCCTGTTCAAACTGGTTCAGCGAAGTGGAGGCATCGGAACCGGCCACACATTGTTTTTCCACTGCAATCTCATAACCATCCCAGGATGTGGCGGTACATTCACGGCATTTCCGACAGGAGGAAAAAAGAAGGAGCAGCAGGATACCCGCGATGGATAGGCCTGTCATGAGTCTTTTTGAAAAGGGTGCCATCCTGCCTGTTTTGCCTGTAAAAATATAAAAAAATCCTTTCTTTACAACTGTCCGAGTTCCTCTTTTATTCCCTCAATCGCCTCTTTCACCGGGGGTCGTTCCTGGCTGAGAGAGAGCTGAAGGATGGCCCCGGCGAGATCACGTGCCATCGCCTCTTTTTTCAAGTTTGCTGCGGCGGCATTGATCTCCCTGATCATCTCCTCCTTGGCGTGGCGTATCCGCTCCCACACTCCGGAAGAGAGGTAGAGCTGCTGAGATAAATTGTATTCAAATTCCTCCCGGATGGTACGGATCAGGGCTGCCTGAAGCTGCAGGGCGGTCATATCGGGTGTGCTTACCCGAAGGATCAGGTTGTTCGGACTGATCCGCTCAAGGAACAGGATCAGCCGCTCATAGGCCTGAAGCCGCAAGGCAATAACGGTTCCATCTTCCCGTTTTTGTTCAGAAGGGAGGGGTAAACGATCTGCCTGCGGTTTCCCGCGCAACCTGAAATAAAACCATATGACGATCAGCGCAGCTCCGGCTAAGAGAATCATCTGGATGATCTGCTGCACCAGGTCGGAAAGAAAAGAGTCCATAAAGTAAATTTTACCACAAAGCTACAAAAGAAATGAAACTAGCCCACATTGCCCTGTCGGTATCTGACTCCCGGGAAATCACTGACTTCTATATGAATATCCTTGGATTTACGCAAATTAAAACATTTACCCTATCCCCAACCCTTGCTGAAAAGCTTTTCAATCTTTCACTTGAGACCTCCGTTGTTCATCTTCAGAAAGAGGATTTGATTTTGGAGATATTTATTGATCCCGAATCCTTATGGCAAAGGTTTAACCACATCTGTTTATACATCTCCGACAGGGAAACCCTGATGATCAATGCCAAAAATTATCACTATCCAACTACCCGCGTCCAACGTGAAGGATATGATTTACTCTTTATTTCCGATCATAGTGGGAATCGTTTCGAACTGAAAGCCTGTTAAGGACCATCCTCTCTCTCTTTTTTGTGAAAAACTTAACAAGTTATTTATTCACAAAGGTGTTTTCTTAAAATTTCTCTATCTTTGCCCTCTTTCAAAAAAAAGACCTGAGTTGTTGTAGTATATCTATCACTTAAAGCTAAAATATTATGAGTTTCAGTATTATCGGAAGGTCCATTGCAGAATCTGTCACGCTTAAGCTCAACGAAACGGCCGCGATACTCAGAGCCAAAGGAGAGCCGGTGATTCACCTGGGAATTGGCGAGCCCAAGAGCAAAGCGCCGATCGATGCGATTCTGGCTGCCGCCAGCCTGTTGAATTCGGGAGATATCCGTTATACCCCTGCCGACGGAATCCCGGCGCTCAAGCAAGCCATTATCCGTTATACCGTCGACCAGTACGGACGGGTGGTTGCCCCCGAGAATGTCATCGCTTCAGGCGGTGCAAAGCAATCGATCATGGTTGCCCTGCAGGCGATCCTTGACCCTCAGGACGAGGTCATTTTCCCGGCCCCTTACTGGGTGAGCTATCCGGAGATGGTCAAACTATGCGGCGCCGTTCCGGTTCCCGTATATCCGGAAGACGGGACCTTTTATCCCCGGATGAAGGATATTGAGCAGGTGGTTGGACCTTACACCAAAGCCATCATGATCAACAGCCCGAATAACCCGACCGGCGTCATCTACTCAGAGCAATTCATTGCGGAGATCGTGGAATTCTGCCAGAGCCGCGGGATTTATCTGATCATGGACGACATTTACCACAAGCTGGTGTTCGGCGACAAGAAAGTGCCCAACTGCTACAAGTACCTCAAAGGGGGGATCGATGATACCAAACTCATCCTCATCAACGGGGTATCCAAACAATACGCCATGACCGGCTTCAGGATCGGCTGGACGGTTGCCAGCAAACGACTGGTGGAGATCATGACCAACATCCAGAGTCATCAGACTTCCGGTCCTTCGGTGCTGCTTCAGGTAGCTGCCGTCGGCGCCCTCAACGGGATCCAGTCGAGTGTGGAAAGCCTTCGGCTGACCCTCGAAAACAACACCAAAGTGATGATGGAGCAGCTGAATGCATTCACCGGGCTCCGGGTGACCAAACCCGATGGCACCTTTTACTGCTTCGTTGATTTCAGCAACTACAACAAGAATTCCAACCAACTTGCACACTTTCTCCTCGACAAAGTCAGGGTGATCACGGTGCCGGGCAAAGAGTTCGGGATGGAAGGCTTCCTGAGGCTCTCCACCTGCGGTTCGATCAAAGAGATCTTACAGGGGGTTGAACGTATCAAGTGGGCCATTGACCCCAACTCACCGAATGAGTTGTATATCGGAGAGCGGAAACTGACCCGGGATTGGTTATAATTTAGTCACAGAAAAAAACAGCATACGATGTCAAAATACCTGAAATTTGAAACGCCGGCACAAAAACAGGCAGCTGACCTGAAAAGTGCTTACGGACTGCAGAATCACGGACTTGTCCATCTCGACAGAGTCTACTGGAACCTCCCGGAGGCCTCTTTGTATGAAGAGGCGATCTTCCGGAATGAAGGCAAAGTCGTTCATGGGGGCCCGCTGTTGGTAAATACCGGAAAATGGACAGCCAGGGCGGCCAATGACAAGTATTTCGTCAAGGAACCAAGTACGGAGGATAAGATTGACTGGGGTGAATACAACCGCCCGATGAGTCCTGAGAAATTTGACGGGATCTTCAGCCGGCTTCAGGCATTTCTGCAGGGTGAAGAGCTTTTTGTGCAGGATGTCTATGCCGGGGCCGACCCGAATTTCCAGATGCCCATCCGTGTCATCACCGACACCGCCTGGCAAAGCCTCTTTGCCCGGAACATGTTCCTGACATTACAGACGCTGGAGAAGTACAAGACCCATGTGCCTGATTTTACTTTGATCGCATCCCCCTCCTTCAAACTGGATCCGAGAGTGGACGGGACCAACAGTGAAACAGGCATTGTGGTCGATTTCTCCAAGCGCCTTGCCATTGTAGCCAACAGTTCCTATGGCGGCGAGGTAAAGAAAACGATCTTCACCATCATGAATTACCTGATGCCGATCCAGGATATCATGTCGATGCACTGCTCTGCCAACGTTGGAAAAGAGGGTGACGTGGCGCTCTTCTTCGGATTGAGCGGAACAGGGAAAACGACCCTCTCGGCCGATCCCAACCGGAAGCTGATCGGAGACGACGAGCATGGCTGGAGCGACAACAGCGTTTTCAACTACGAAGGAGGCTGCTACGCCAAGGTGATCCGTCTCTCTTTAGAGAATGAACCTGAGATCTACGGCTGTACACGCCGCTTTGGCACCATCCTGGAGAATGTGGTGTACGATCCCACTTCCCGCCGGATTGACCTCGACGATGAGCAGATAACGGAAAACACCAGGGCCTCCTACCCGCTGGATTTCATCCCGAACTCGATCCCGGAAAAAATGGTCATCACCCATCCTAAGAATGTCATCTTCCTCACCTGCGATGCACAGGGTGTGATGCCTCCCATCGCCCGCCTCGACATGAACCAGGCGATCTACCATTTCATCAGCGGGTATACATCGAAAATCGCCGGCACGGAGCTGGGATTGGGGATCGAGCCGGAGATTACCTTTAGCGCCTGTTTCGGAGCTCCTTTCATGGTGCATCACCCCTACCTTTATGCCGACCTGCTGAGAAGCAAAATTGAAAAGCACGGAGCCAAGGTATGGCTGGTGAACACCGGTTGGGTTGGCGGCAAATTCGGTGTAGGGAAGCGGATCAGCATCCGCCATACGCGGAATATGCTTAACGCGGTGCTGAACGGAGAACTCGACAATGTTGAATACAGGAAAGACAAGCTCTTCAACTTTGAGATTCCGCTCACCTGTCCCAATGTGCCACCCGATGTTCTGGATCCTGAAAACGCCTGGGGGAACAAAGCGGAATACTGGATGAAATACGATGCCCTGGTTTCACGTTACATTGAAAACTTCAAAGTGTTTGCCGAAGGCTGTCCGGAAGAGATCCTGAAGGCCGGTCCGAAACGACTTAAGAAATAAGCGTCAGGCAACTGAATGGGGAAAATCTATACAAAAGGGGGTGACTACGGGGAGACCTCTCTCCTGAACGGAACCCGCGTGTTAAAAAGCCATCGCCGGGTGGAGGCCTATGGTACGCTCGATGAACTGAACGCCTTCATCGGCCTGCTGAGAGATCACCTTGACCAGGAGTGCTACCGGGCGCCGCTTCTTCGTATCCAGGAAAACCTCTTCATTGCTGAAGCCCTGATTGCCGTCGATCCTGAAAAAGAGGTCCCCGGACTGCCGGAGTTGACGGAAGAGGAGATCCTGTTTTTGGAAGGTGAGATTGACCGGATGACCGCTGAACTGCCTGTATTGAAATCGTTCATTCTTCCCGGCGGCAATCCCCATGTTTCACGTTGCCATATAGCAAGAACCGTTTGCCGGCGGGCCGAAAGAACCGTGATCCGCTTGCACAGGGAGTCGGAGGTGCCTCTGGTCATTCTCCGGTACCTGAACCGGCTCTCTGATTATCTCTTTGTGCTCGCCAGAAGGCTTGGAATGGAGTTCAACGCAGGAGAGATCACATGGCCCCGAAAAAAACCTGGTGAAAATTTGGTTTGATTAATTGAATTATTTTCTTTTCTTTTGCACAATTTTTAAAGCAGACCTACATGTACTGGACGTTAGAACTCGCCTCAAAGCTGGAAGATGCTCCCTGGCCTGCTACCAAAGATGAACTCATCGATTGGTCAATCAGAACAGGAGCTCCCCAGGAAGTGATTGAAAATTTGAAAGAGATTGAAGACGAAGGCGAAACTTACGAGCGAATAGAAGACATCTGGCCTGACTATCCCACCAAAGACGATTTCTTCTTTCATGAAGATGAATACTGAAGGTCTCAATCAGCCGGCTCTTCCCTGAAAATTGTAAAACAGACCTTCCCATACTCCCTCAACTGATCGAATGCAGGGTCGGTGGTGAACGAGTACCTTGATGAATGCTCCAGAACCAATATCCCCGAGGGTTTCAGTATGCCTGACGAGAAGATCTGCCGGGGGAGCTTGTCAATTCCCTCCATCGAGTAGGGGGGATCGGCAAACACCAGGTCGGTGGATTGATAACCGGTTTTCAACAGCACCAGCACATTCATCCGGACCGCCCGCACCTCCCTGATCCCGAATTTCTCAGCCGATTGGTTGATGAAATCCACGCAGCGACGTTCGATGTCAACTGCCAGTACAGAGGGAGCTCCCCTGGAGGCAAACTCAAAAGCGATATTTCCTGTACCGGCAAAGAGGTCGAGCACGGTTGTCTCGGAAAAATCGATCAGGTTGGTCAATACATTGAAGATCCCCTCCTTGGCATAATCGGTGGTGGGTCTCACCGGGAGGCTGGCAGGGGGATGCAGCCGGCGTCCCTTGTAAGTTCCGCTTATAATCCGCACTGGTTCAGGTTTAGTAGGGGAAAATAGGACTGGGCAGGGATCTCATTGAAGACGAAACTGTATTCGTAACCCGGGCTTCTCCTGGCGAACTCAACCCGCCGCAGGTACTTGAATATCAGATTGTACAAAGGAGTATTCCGGGCAACCTTCCCCATCAATACCACCTCCACCTGTTCCTGGCTAAAGCCGAGTTGCTCGAGGGAAAAGATCGTAAAATAGAGGAGATCCTCGGGCCGGTGATAAGTAAACGTGTTGCAAAAGAAAAGTTTTGCGTGGTCCATGATCAGCAGGTCAAAATGGGTTTCCCTGACATGAATGAAAGCCCGCGGCCTTGCCAGTTCGGCCCGGTAGTTCTGATAGATGCTCTCGATCAGAACACTGGAGAGATGCGTCATCTGATCCACCCTGAAAAGGCGGTGGATGATCTCCCTCTCCTTCCTGGGAATGGAATATACATTGACTATTTGTAATCCGGGGACCAAGTCGTGGAACGTCATCTCCCGGGGGTCTTTCGGAACATTGAAAGAGAGGAGGTCATCCCTGGCGGTTTCCTCAAAAAGCCCTGCTGGCACCAGGGTATATTTCGGCCCTTCCCAGATCACCTTAGTGGATTTGAATTTATGCTTCAAAACGGGAAGGGCGGCCATCACTTTGGCAAGAAAGGCGTCAAACGGCAACTTGATCTCCGTCTCGCCGGCAGTTTTGGTCACCGGCAGGCGCATCTCCCCTATACCGATGTACTTGTTGCTAACACTATCAAGGATGCAAAAAGCAAAACTCTTCTCTCCAACCTGCAGGGAGAGGTAGTAGTTGCCCAGGTCGCTCTCCCTGAAGAGGGCATCAATCCGGTTGATCGCCGGCAGGAGGTGATCGGTTGGCGTTGTCATCGGAGTAGAAAAATGATCAGGAGGTTGACTGCCACAATGAACAGGAATCCCGAAAGGAGGTAAAGATACGTCTTTTTATGGCCAAACGCCATGGCATAGATCATTTTCATGAGGTTGTTGCTGATGATCGCCTGGAAACTTGCGATGGTCATTGCCATGATTGAAATGGAGAATTTCCCTTCAAACAGGCTCAGGAGAAAGGGGTCAATATCCACCATCCCCACCAGAAATGAGAGCACATTGAGCCCCATGGTCCCAAACCGGTTCAGCACGGCATAGGTGATGAAGGAAAGCAACACAAACAGCGCGGTGAAGATCAGCGCTGTATGGAATTCCAATGGGTTCTTGTCAGGGATTCCCAGTGTTCCTGTCCCATCGATTTCCCTCTTCCTGAAGAGATAGATGAAAAGAGCTGTCATGGCCGAACAGGCGATCAGGATCAGAAACCAGGGCCAGGAGTAAAGGAAAAGCGCTGAATTAAAGATCAGAATGAGAATCAGCACCCGCAGGTACATCATCGATGTAGCCAGCAGAATGGCACTTACATATTGCTTCAGCCTGTCGGGATCCTCCTTGCACTTCTTTGCCAGAATGATTGTGGTAGCCGTACTGGAATAGAGCCCCCCAAGCAAGCCTGACACGAGGATGCCGGAACGTTTCAGCAGATACTTCTTCAAGAGGTAGCTGGCATAGGAGATCCCGGAGACGACCACCACAGCAAGCCATATCTTGTATGGTGTCAGACTGAGACCCTCCATAAAAGGTTGATCGGGCACGATGGGGAGGATCACTCCGGCGATGATCAGGAACTTGGCCAGGGTGACGAACTCATCCTTGCCGATCTTCTCCGACAGGGTGATGAAGGAGTCCTTGAGTTCGGCGAAGATCAGCACCGCTACCACCACGATCAGCACCAGCCACAGGGGCTGCAGTTCGATCAGCGGGCCGAGGCAGTAGGTGATCAGGGCGATCAGCACCGATGTGATCCCGTAATCCCTGTCCTTTCGGAGATGGTAGAGGTAATAAACGATGAGGAACGAGGCCAGGATGACCGCGCCGATGATGAAAAGGAGCATGTTCTCGGGATGAAGGATATAGAGAATATAGCCAAAAATTCCGATGAAGGTAAAGGTCCTGTCGGTACCGAAGATATGCTGATCCTGGTGGTCGACGACATGGATCTTTCTCTGGGAGAGCCCTATCAGTAAGGCAAACACCGTTACAAGGATAAAATGGATCAGCTGGCTGGGAATGGTGTTAAGGATTTCCATGACTAGGAACAAATTTGGTTGAAATCGGGGATCTCGGGGAGGTAGGTCCAGGAGGATTCATCGCTGCTCAAACGGCAGGTGTAGTGCATCAGTCCGTTCGACACCAACAGGTATTTTCCTGTCAATGCCCGGTTGTACATCGCGATCTGGTAGAACACTTCAGGGGTCAGCGTGACGGAAGGGGCTTTGCATTCGGCCACAAGGAGGGGGCCTCCATCCCTGTCGTAGGCCACAATGTCGCTTCGTTTCCGGAGGGTGTTGTAGTTCAGGAGAACTTCGACCCCCAAGAGGCCCTGGGGGAAATGGCGGTATACGATCAGGTAATTCAGCAGGTGTTGTCTGACCCACTCCTCGGGGGTGAGCCGGACAAATTTCTTCCTGACCGGATCAAAGATTTCCGGCTTTTTGCCCTGGCTTTCCCTTCTCCGAAGGTCAAACGACGGTAAATTGAGCGCATGCATCCTTGTAACAAACTTACGTAAAAATAAGACAAATCAAGTAAATTTGCACGGAACGCATCAGCCGATGAAAACAAAGCAGGATATCATTGAGAACTGGCTTCCAAGGTACACAGGAACGGAGCTGGAGGCCTTCGGCGAATACATCCTTCTGACCAATTTCAGCGATTACCTTGAAAAATTTGCCGAATGGAACAACGTGCCCGTGATGGGAGAAAAAAAGCCTATGCCAAGTGCCACGGCAGGAAACATCACCATCATCAAGTTCGGCATGGGAAGCGCCAATGCCGCCACCATCATGGATCTCCTGGGAGCCACCGGCCCCAAGGCCTGTCTGTTCCTTGGAAAGTGCGGAGGGCTGAAGAAAAAGAACAATGTGGGGGACCTCATCCTCCCGATTGCAGCGATCCGGGGCGATGGAACCTCCAACGATTACTTCCCTCCTGAAGTGCCTGCGTTACCGGCATTCAACCTTCAGAAAGCGATTTCCACAACCATCCGCGACCACGGGAGGGATTACTGGACCGGGACGATCTATACCACCAACCGCAGGGTATGGGAATATGACGAACAGTTTAAAGAGTATCTTCGCAGGACCCGTGCCATGGCCATCGATCTCGAAACCGCGACGATCTTCACGGTGGGGTTTGCCAATGAGATCCCCTCCGGTGCGCTGCTGCTCGTATCGGATCAACCAATGATCAGCTCGGGTGTCAAGACCCATCAGAGCGACAAAGATGTGACCTCTTCCTTCATGGAAGAACATCTTCAGATCGGGATCGATGCGCTGAATATGATCATGAACAAGGGGGAGACGGTCAAGCACCTCTATTTCGATTACCAAAAATAGGTGGAATGACATTTGAGCAACTGATCCAGAACCTGAAAAACCAGATCTATCATCCGGTTTACCTCTTTCATGGCGAGGAGGCCTATTACATTGACTTCCTCTCCGATTATATCGAAGAGCATGTGCTCACCGACACGGAAAAGGAGTTCAACCAAACGGTGCTGTATGGCAAGGATGTGGATGCGCCAACGATCATCTCCTACGCCAAAAGGTATCCGATGATGGCCAACTACCAGGTTCTGATCGTCAAGGAGGCCCAGGAGATCAATGATCTGGAGTCGCTGGCGCCCTATGTGCTGGAACCGCTCTCTTCCACCCTGCTGGTGATCTGTTACAAATACGGGAAACTTGACAAGCGGAAAAGCCTGGCAAAAAATATCGAGAAGAGCGGTGTGGTCTTCGAGTCTCCCCGGATCTATGACAATAAGGTCCCCGCATGGATTGAGGCCTACGTAAGACAACAAGGCTATTCCATCACAACGAAAGCCGGTTACATGCTGACCGAATTTCTTGGGAATGACCTGTCGAAGATCACCAATGAGATCCGGAAACTGATCATCAACATTCCAACGGGCGCAGCGATTGACGAAGGGTTGGTGGAGAAATACATCGGGATCAGCAAAGACTTCAACGTGTTTGAACTCCAGAAAGCCCTGGGGTCGAAAGACTTTTTCAAAGCGAACCAGATCATCACTGTGTTCGGTTCCAATCCGAGGGAGAACCCTCTGGTGAAGGTCATTCCGATTCTCTATTCCTATTTCTCAAAAGTGCTCCTCTACCAGCATCTTCAGGACAAATCGCGTAACAATGCGGCGGCGGCGCTGGCGGTCAATCCCTTTTTCCTCAAGGATTACGAGGCCACGGCACGGAACTATTCCCCGGCAAAAGTAAAATTGATCATCGGCATCCTCAGCGAATATGACCTGAAATCGAAAGGGGTGGACAATGTCTCAGCCACTGACGGAGAGCTGATGAAAGAGATGATCTTCCGGATCCTTCACTGAAATTCTTTTACCAGAAAAGGATGCCGTTCCAATGGGATTGTTTCCTTTTGCCCTAATCCGGGAGTTCTTCCTTGTAATTGAACTCCGGGGATCTGTAGGTCTCTTCAATTTCCCTGAAATACTTCCCCTGGATGAATTTTCTCCTCAGCTTCATGGTAGGGGATAACTCGCCGGATGCAACCGTCCATTCATCGGCTAACAGCCTGAATTTCTTGATCTTTTCTGTTTGGCCGAGCTCCTCGTTGATCTGGTTCACCTCCTGGTGCATCCGGCGAATGACATACCGGTCAGTGATCGCTTTCTGACATGAGATGAAAGGGATCCCTTTCACTTTACACCAGCTTCTCAGGTGGTCAAAGTTTGGCACGATCAGGGCGGCAGCATATTTTCGGTCTTCTCCCAGCACCAGGATGTAATCGATGAATGGCGACTCCACAAACCGTTGCTCAATGGGTTGTGGAGCGATGTATTTCCCTGTTGACGTCTTGAAAATCTCCTTTTTCCTGTCGGTGATCTGCAGGTACTTCCCATCGATCATCACTCCGATATCCCCGGTATGGAACCATCCATCCTCATCAATCACCTCCCGTGTTTTTTCAGGCCTGTTCACATAGCCCTTCATCAGATTCGGCCCCTTGCAGAGGATCTCCCCGTCGGAGGCAAAAGAGACCTCCACTCCCGGGAGCACCGGCCCCACCGTACCGAACCTGACTCCTCCGGGTTTCAGATTCTGGACAGCGATCACGGGTGAGGTCTCCGTCAGGCCGTACCCTTCAAGAACTTTCAGCCCGGCTGCCCAATAAATTCTGGCCAGCATGGGATGAAGGGAAGCGCCCCCTGAGGCAATCAGCCGAACGTGGCCACCCAGCGCTTTTCGCCATTTGTTAAAGACAAGAAGATTGGCTATACAAAGCTTTATCTCATAATACCAGCCTCTTGCATGATTCATTTCAAACTTGTGCCCCTGCCGGATCGCCCAGAAGAATACCCGTCTTCTGATCCCGTGAAGGCTTCTTCCTTCTGCGACAAGTTTGTTGTAGATCTTCTCCAACACCCTTGGAACGGCTGCAAACGTATTGGGCCTGACCTCTTTCAGGTATTGGGGCACCAGTTCCAGGGCGGTGGCATAGTAGACTGACATTCCAAGATATTGATACACATAGTTCAGCATCCGTTCGTAAACATGGCAAAGCGGAAGGAAACTCAGGGCCTTTTCCCGTGAGGTGAAATCGGAGATTCTGGCGCACTCCATGAAGTTTGAGACAAAGTTCCGATGGGTCAGCATCACTCCTTTCGGACGTCCGGTGGTTCCGGAAGTGTAAATGATGGACGCGACATCATCCGGCCCGATCGCTGCTTTCACCGTTTCAAGCATTCCGCTCCTGGAAGAGCGTCGTCCCATGTCGGCAAGATTTGTCCATAAAGGGACACCTCGAACCCTCCCGATGGAAAAGATCCCTTTCATCCGGGGCAGCTCGTTCAGAAGATGCCTGATCCGGCTGTAGATCTCCTGATTATAGATGATCAGGTATTCAACCTCGGCATCCTGAAAGATATAGTGATAATTCTCTTCACTGATGGTCGGAAAGATCGGCACCTGAACAGCGCCAACCTGACTGATGGCCATATCGAACAGGTTCCATTCGGGACAGTTGGCCATGATGGTGGCGATCCGGGTGCCGGGAGTGACACCCAATTCAAGCAGGCCCAGGCTGAGTTCATGACTTAACCTGACGTAATCGAATGAGGAGAGTGCCCGCCAGCCATCTGCCTCTCTTGAAAGAAAAAGCTCCTGCTTATGGCTGTACTCATCCCTGAACAGATCAAGCAAATCAAAAAGCCGAGTCACCGGTTTCATCCACTCTGTCGGTCAAATAGTTTCTTGATCTTATCTTCGTATTTCTTGCAGATGAATGCTCTCTTCAGCTTGATCGTAGGGGTGATCTCACCACCCTCAAGTGTCCATTCCTGATCCATCAGATCCCATGATTTGATCTTCTCGGTATCCCCGAACATCTTGTTGTATTTGTCGACCTCTTTCTGGAACCGTTTTCTGATCACAGGATTCATGACAACTTCCGCGTTGGATCCAAAGGGGATCTCTTTCCGCTCGCAGTAGGATTTCAGGAAAGTAAAATCAGGGACGATCAGCGCTCCCGCAAATTTCTGATGTTCCCCCACCACGATCAGCTGGTCGATGAAGAGGGATTCTTTGAATTTATCCTCGATGAGTTGGGGGCTGACATATTTTCCCATGGAAGTTTTGAAAAGTTCCTTCTTCCTGCCCGTAATTTTCAGTTGCCCTTCCGGTTCAATCCGGCCAAGATCGCCTGTATGGAACCATCCCTCTGCATCAATCGCTTCAGCCGTCATTTGCGGCTCTTTATAATAGCCCTTCATCACGTTGGGGCCTTTTACACAGATCTCGTTATCGTCGGATATCTTTACCTGAACTCCCTTCAGCACCAGGCCCACCGTTCCGAACTTCACCCCGTGCTCACTGAAATCGCTGACCGCAATTACGGGGGAGGTCTCGGTCAATCCATATCCCTCCAGGATATTGATCCCCGCGCAGGTGAACATCCTTCCCAACCTTGGCTGAAGCGCAGCTCCGCCCGACACAATGATATTGATATCCCCTCCCAACGCCTCTCTCCATTTCACATAGACGAGCTTATCGTATAATTTTCTTTTCCATTCGTAAAACCATCCATTGGCTCCGTGCACTTCATAGCGGAGGGAAAGATGGAATGCCCACCAGAAGATCCAGCTTTTCACCCCTTTCAGTTTTCTTCCCGAGGCCACCAGCTTGTCGTAAACCTTTTCAAGAAGACGGGGAACCGTGGTCATGATCTCCGGTCCGACCTCCTTCATGTTGTCGGTGATGGTTCCCATGTTTTCCGCGTAGTAGATGGAGATCCCCAGGTACTGGTAAACGTAGTTCAACATCCTTTCATAGACGTGGCATAACGGAAGGTAACTGAGCGCCCGGTCCTTTTCCCCGAAAGGCGGAATATAGGAGACCGCTTTGAAATTGGAGATGATGTTGTCATGTGTCAGCATCACTCCTTTTTGATTGCCTGTCGTTCCTGATGTATAGATGATCGTCGCCACATCGTGGGGACCGACGGCCTCTTTCCTGGCCAACAATGCTTCCGGATCAGGATGTTGTTTCCCCAGTTCAACCAGCTCATTCAGGTGCTTGTATTCATGCAGGTCCTTGTAGGTGTACACCCCTTCAACCGTGGGAAGGTCGGGCAGGATGTGCTGGATCTTTCGAAGGAGTTCCATCCCGGAGATGAATATAAATTTCGCTTCACAATGCCCCAGAATGTACTTGTAGTCCGATTCGCTGATGGTCGGGTAGATGGGAACATGAATGGCCCCGATCTGTGAAACAGCCATATCCACAAAATTCCATTCCACCCTGTTCGGGCTGATCTGTGCAATCCGGTCTCCCGGCTGAACACCCAGGGAAAGGAAACCGTAACTGATATTGTCAACGATCTCACGGTACTCCTGGAGAGAGACCTTTCTCCATTTCCTTTCCTCTTTTGATGCAATGACATCCTCTTTGGGTTGAAATTTCTCCGCGTAATAGGGGAGCAGATCAAAAATGCGTGTCACTTCCATGATAAACAGTTTATTGGGTGGTTAGCCCACGGTTGCTTGTGCAATAATAAAGAAAATGGTGATATGGTGATATGGTGAAATGGTGAAAAAGTTGACAGCAGCCCCTTCACGTCTTACGGAATAGAGTGGTGGCATTCGCCTGAGCGGTGGGCATGATCACGAGGTCGTTGATGTTGACGTGATCGGGAAGGGTGGTTACGTAATGGGCAACTTCAGCGATATCCTCGGCTGACAGAGGGGTAAATCCATTGTAGACATGGGAGGCCCGATCCTGATCTCCTTTGAAGCGAACCAGGGAGAACTCTGTTTCGGCTGCCCCCGGGGCTATCTGGGTCACCCTGATCCCGAAAGGAAGCAGGTCGATGCGTATGCCTTTGGTGATGGCATCCACAGCAGCCTTTGAACCGCAGTAGACGTTCCCGTTGGGGTAAGCCTCTTTGCCTGCGATTGATCCGATATTGATGATATGCCCTTTTTTTCTGGCAACCATCAAGGGCGAGACATACCGTGTCATGTAGAGAAGTCCCTTGACATTCGTATCGATCATTCGTTCCCAGTCATCGACCATCCCTTCGTGGATGGGGTTAAGTCCAACGGCCAGCCCTGCATTATTGACCAGTACATCAATGTCCTTCCAGCTGTCAGGGAGCGATTTCACTGCTTTTTCAACCGCCTCCTCGATCCTGACATCAAATTCGAGAGCCAGGGTCTCGGTATTGAATGTCTGCCGGAGCTCATCTTCAAGCTCCTGAAGCAATGTTTTCCTGCGTCCTGTGATGATGCAGCGGTATCCGTTTTCGGCAAATTTGATCGCTGTAGCCCGCCCGAAGCCGGCTGTGGCGCCTGTGATAAGAACGGTTTTGTTCATACTCCTACTGTTTTCAAATGAAATATGGCTTTTCGCTATTCGCTTTTCGCTATTAGCTGTTGGCTTTTGTTAACTTGCTTGATCCATTCCCTCGCATTCACAAAGGCTTCAATCCAGGGGGTCACCTGGTCGTTTTTCCGGTTACCGGGATAGTAGGCCCATTGCCAGGGCAGCACCGAATCTTCGAGGTGAGGCATGATCGCCAGGTGGCGGCCATCTTCCGAACAGATCGCGGCTGCATCGAACATGGAGCCATTGGGATTTCCGGGATAATCTGAATAGCTGAACTTCACCGGGATCCGGTAGTTCTCCTCCTCCATTGGAAAGTTGAATTTTCCCTCCCCATGGGCTACCCAGATCCCCAGGCGGGACCCTGCAAGCGAACGAAGCATCACAGCGTTGTTCTCTATGATGGATACATTGACAAAGCTGCATTCGTACTTATGGGAATCATTCCACGACATGTAAGGCTGAGCCTCATGTGCAGGGCAGATCAGCCCCAATTCGACAAGCAGCTGGCATCCGTTGCAAACGCCCAGACTCAGGGTGTCCGCACGGGCATAGAATCGTTGAAGTGTTTCGTTTGCTTTCTGATTGTAACGAAATGCCCCGGCCCATCCTTTGGCGGAGCCCAGGACATCGCTGTTTGAGAACCCTCCGACAAAAGCGATAAAATGCACGTCATCGAGTGTCTCGCGGCCCGAGATCAGGTCGGTCATGTGGATGTCCTTCACATCGAACCCGGCCAGGTACATCGCCCAGGCCATATCGCGGTCGCGGTTCACCCCCTTCTCCCGTATGATCGCTCCCCGGATACCCGTTGAACCTCTTCGTTTCGGGTCGATGCCGTATTGACTGAACAATCCGGTGAATGATCCGGGAAAGACAAACTTCAACGGCTGACTTTTAAAATTCGTGAAGCGGCATAAGGCAAGCTCTTCTCCGCACTGATGCCTGTCGAGCAGGTAGGAAGTTTTAAACCAGGTGTCTCTCAGGCTGTTGACATCAAGCCGTAGCGATTCGTCTCCCAGTTGGATGGTCAGTTCCGGCTTATGGATCGGTTTCCCGATCACCTGATGCCGGATGCCGGAAGTGATCAGCAATTGCTCAACTGCTGCCAGATCCTTTATCTGGATCACCACGGCAGGGGATTCGCTGAACAGCAACCGGAACGGATCAGGTTCTCCCAGGTGGTTGAGGTCGAGATCCATGCCCCATCCATCCAGTGGAAAGACCATCTCCAGCAGGGAGGTGATCAGCCCGCCGGAGGAGATGTCGTGGCCGGCCAGGAGGAGGTTGTTTTCAATCAGGTTCTGGATGGCTTCAAAGACCCGGATAAAATAGTCCGGATCGGATATATCCGGAACTTCATCTCCGATGCGGTTCATCACCTGTGCCAGGCTGCTTCCTCCAAGGGGGAACCCGGAGAGGCTGAAAGGAATGTACAGCAAGCCGCTTGCATTGTCAGGAGAGATGTTTGTTCCCACTACCCTCTGCACATCCGCCACCTCGGCAACGGCTGAGATGATGACTGTTCCGGGGGAGACAACCACCGATCCGTCGGGGTACTTCTGGGTCATCGAGAGGGAATCCTTGCCAGTGGGGATGTTGATCCCTAATGCGATGGCAAAGTCGCTGACCGCTTTCACCGCTTCATATAGGCGAACATTCTCTCCGGGCGTTTTTGCGGGCCACATCCAGTTGGCTGACAAGGAGACCCCTTCCAGACTGTGGGTCAGGGGAGCCCAAACCAGATTGGTCAGCGCCTCGGCGATGGAGAGCCTTGAACCGACTGCAGGATTCACCAGGGCTGCCACGGGGGCATGTCCGAGAGAGGTGGCGATCCCTTTTTCGCCCTGGTAATCCAGGGCGGTGACACCCAGGTTGTTCAAAGGTAACTGGATCGGCCCACAAGTCTGTTGTTTGGCGATTTTTCCAGACACAGCCCGGTCCACTTTATTGGTGAGCCAGTCTTTGCAGGCCACCGCCTCAAGTTGGAGAACCTGGTTAAGCAGATCGTGGATATCGGATGCCGGATACCGGATGCCGGATAGCGGCTGTTCGCTGTTCGCCGTTCGCTGTTCGCCGTTCGCGTATCCCGCATCGCGTATCTCGTATCGCGTATCCATCACTGGTTTAAACTGCTCCTTTTGCGTTTGATCGGATAGGATCGTCTTTGGCGGCTTGCCAAAGAAATCGTTCAAGTTGAGGTCGATCGGCCGGATGCCGGAACTTTCGTCAGTGAAAACCAGTTCATGATCGGTACGGGTCTCTCCCACCTGGTAGAGGGGCGCCCGTTCTCGATCAGCCACCTCTTTCAGGTAGGCAACATCATTCTCGCGGATCAGCAACCCCATCCGCTCCTGGGATTCGTTACTCAGGATCTCCCTGTCGGAGAGCGTCGGATCCCCAATGGGCAGCGCGTTGATCCGGATCGTTCCGCCGGTGGTTTCCACCAGCTCGGAGATAGAGTTGAGGTGTCCGCCGGCGCCATGGTCGTGGATCGAAACGATCGGGTTCTTTCCCCATTCCGCCATGGCCCGGATGGCATTGAACACCCGTTTCTGCATCTCCGGGTTGGAACGCTGAACCGCGTTCAGCTCAATGGCATTGCCATATTCCCCGGTGGCTACCGACGAAACAGCGCCACCACCCATGCCGATGCGGTAGTTATCCCCGCCAAGCACCACGATCTTCTCTCCTCCTTCCGGAAGTTCCTTCAGGCTGTCCTCTTTCCTGGCGAATCCAATCCCTCCGGCTAACATGATCACCTTGTCATATCCGTAGGTTTTTCCGTTTTCGGTATGCTCAAAGGTCAGTACGCTTCCGCAGATGAGAGGTTGTCCGAATTTATTTCCGAAATCGCTGGCGCCATTCGAAGCTTTGATCAGGATCTCTTCCGGATTTTTATAGAGCCATTTTCTTGGCTCTGTCGCTCTTTCCCAAGGGCGTGCTCCTTCCAGCCGCGGATAGGAGGTCATATAGACCGCGGTCCCTGCAAGCGGGATACTCCCCTTTCCCCCGGCCATCCGGTCGCGGATCTCTCCTCCCGACCCGGTGGCAGCTCCGTTGAATGGCTCCACGGTTGTCGGGAAATTATGGGTCTCGGCTTTCAGCGAGATGACCGAATCGATATCGAGGATCACGAAATAATCGGCAACATTCTGTCTTTCCGGGGCAAATTGCTCAATGGCGGGACCATCGATGAAGGCCACATTATCCTTATAGGCAGAAACCAGGTAGTTGGGATGTTCAAGGGATGTCTTTCTGATCAGGTCAAACAGCGAGGCTGTCATCTCTTTCCCGTCGATGATGAAGGTCCCATTGAAGATCTTATGGCGGCAATGCTCCGAATTCACCTGGGAAAATCCAAACACCTCGCTGTCGGTCAGTTTCCTTCCAATCTTCCGGCTCAAATCGTCCAGGTAGGTGATCTCTTCCTCGCTTAAAGCCAACCCTTCATTCCTGTTGTAAGAGGCAATATCCTTCACTTCGATCACCGGTTCAGGTTTCCTGTGGATGGTGAACAGCTCCTGATCGAGGCTCCGGTATTTCTGCTGAAGCATGGGATCGAAAGAGGTGATGTGAGATACGGGATGTCGGAATGGAGCAGAGACCACGCCGGGGCGTGGCGCGATGTGCGATGTCTTATCCGGCATCAGGCTTCCAGCATCAGGCATCTCGGAGCGAAGCGGAGATCCCGCTAAAGCGGGACGGTTTCCGGTTTCCGTAAACTCCTCGATCCTGGTAATCCCTCTGATCCCCATGTTCTGGGTGATCTCCACTGCGTTGGTGCTCCACGGAGTGACCATCTCCTTCCTCGGCCCGATAAACTCTCCTTTAATTTGCGGCTGATCCAACGGCTTTGCATTCCCGTAAAGCCAGATCAGTTTTTGCCGGTCGGTCACAGAGAGCTCATGATCGGCCTCAACCGCGTACCAGGTATCCTTACCTTGAAAGAAGAGAATCATGGGAGAAAGGGCATTGGTTATATGTTATCAGTTGTCGGTTGTTAGTTGTTTTCGCTTTTGGCTGTTCGCTATTGGCTATTGGCTTTTTATCTTACGTCCTACATTCTTCGTATTTCCGTATTTTTTTTCATCCCCCATCCCCTATCTCACATCGCGTATCGCATATCTCATATCGCGCCACGCCCCGGCGTGGTCTCCGCTTCACTCCGACATCCCACATCTAACTTGACAGGAACCTCTCAGCCTCAATGGCAGCCATACAGCCGGATCCGGCAGCGGTGATGGCCTGGCGGTAGTGGTGGTCCTGTACATCTCCGCAGGCAAAAACCCCTTCCACATTGGTCCTGGGAGTGCCCGGAACGGTCTTGATGTAATTGGTCTCATCGAGTTCAACCTGGCCCTGAAAGATTTCGGTGTTCGGTTTGTGACCGATGGCGACAAAGAATCCCCAGAGATCCAGTATGCGGATCTCTCCTGTTTTGACATTCTTCACCTTTAGTCCGGTCACACCGGCATCATCCCCCAGCACCTCTTCGGGAACGGAATTCCAGAGCATCTCGATGTTCGGAGTGTTCAACACCTTATGCTGCATGGCTTTGGAGGCGCGCAGTTCATCGCGGCGATGGATCATGTAAACCTTTTTACAAAGCTTGGCCAGGTAGGTGGCCTCTTCAGCAGCGGTATCTCCCCCGCCGACGATCGCCACATCCTTTCCCCGGTAGAAAAATCCGTCGCAGGTGGCGCATCCCGACACCCCCATTCCCATGTATTTTTGTTCGGAAGGCAATCCCAACCATCTGGCGGAGGCTCCGGTAGCAATAATGACGGTTTCGGCAATGATCGTTTTTCCGTCATCCGCTTCCGCTTTGAAGGGACGGCTGGAAAAATCAACCTTGGTCACGATTCCGAAGCGGATATCCGCGCCAAACCGTTCAGCCTGCCGTTTAAACTGTTCCATCATCTCAGGGCCATCAATACCTTCGGGGTAGCCGGGGAAATTTTCCACTTCGGTGGTAATAGTCAATTGTCCTCCGGGTTGAATTCCCTGGTAGAGGATTGGTTTCAGGTCGGCGCGCGAGGCATAGATCGCTGCCGTGTAGCCGGCCGGACCTGATCCGATGATCAGACAACGCACCTTTTCAACATTCTCACTCATGATTCAGTTATTTTTTTGGGTTATTTTTCGCAAGGCAAAAGTACAAAATTAATGGATGCCGGATGTCGTAGCGCAGCGGAGATCCCGGGCATCGGGACCGGATGTCGTAGCGAAGCGGAGACCACGCCCTGACGTGGCCAGATACCGGATACCGGATACCGGATACCGGAAAAGAGAAAGCCCAGGCGAATCTGAAGAAAGAACGTAGGATGAACGAACGAAAGACGAATGAATGACGAATGAAAGACGAATCTATGATGAATGAACGATATGGTAATCTTAGCCGGGAATCACAGAAAAATCTCTCAGAGATTAGGGATCAGGGAGAATTCAAGAAACAGGATGAAGGTCAGTGCAGGACAGTAATTTTGCGAATGACCGTATGCCCGGCGGTTACCATCTTTATCAGGTAGATCCCTGAAGGCCAGTCGGAAACATCCAGGACAAGGCTCCCCTTTTCAGGGATGGAACTGTTCAGCACAGGTTGTCCGATATAATTCACGACAGAGATGTCAGCTCCCGCTTGAACATCTTTAACGGTGATCTGCTCATATGCCGGATTGGGAAAGATGGACGGTTCGGGGGACAGCTGAAGGGAAATGTTTTGAACCGGTGTATAGGCTACTGTATCTCCACTGGCACCACATAAAAAATAATTTAGATTATGTTCCGCCATGATATAATAGTGAAAATGTCCTGTCAATTGGCTTGGATCCAGAAGATCGACAAAGAATGTGTCAAAAATGAATCCAGAGATATCTGCATATGGGGGAAGACCGGAAGAGTCAGTTCGCATAATTCTATATGTGAAATAAGCGGAATCGGCCTTCGACAAATCACATGGTGCTTCCCAGTTCAGGGTCACTCTGTTTTCTCCCGAAAAGGAGAGGGTGGTGTTTAGCGGTGGATGGCAAACCGCGTAAAAGATGATGTTGTCAATCAGCCAGGCTTCGAAATTTTCAGAATTTTCTCCGGTGGCCCGGAACCCGATCCGGCAGGGATGAGTGATCATCTCTGAGAGATCGACCGATTGATGGATCCAACCGGTGGAACCCTGGTTGGTCAACGCTAACACAGGATGCCACACGCTGTCGTAATATACCTCTATGATCAGAGAATCCGTTGATCCGGCAGCCAGGTCTTCCAGTTTGTAATCAAAATCGAGATAGAGTGAAGCACAGAAATAAATATATTGACAATGAAAAATGGATTCCAGCCGAAAGGAATAGTTCAGCTGTTGCGGATTACCTTTGAAGATGGCAGCAGGCATCGGGTTGCCCTCTGTAACCGTGATATCCCAGTTCCCCTGTGAGGGTTCAAAATCCCAATCATTATATAGAAACGAAGCAAGATCCCAATCCTCAACAAAGGGGAGGATACTAAAACAGGAAATATTAATTGTATCCGAAACGGATTCCGATTCTCCGAACTGCCCCGGCAGGCCGTAGGGGGTAAGGTCGTAGTAGGCTGTCACGGAATAGACATACTCTCCAGGTTCTACATTTTGAAAATCATAATACCAAGTGGTATCCTGACCTGAAATGTACAATAGGTACTAGCCCTGCCGGTACACCCGGTATCCGATCAGACCCGGAGGCACGCCGCCACCGGGAAGTTCAGGTTGCTGCCAGGTAAGATAACGTCCAACTTCGACCCAATCCACAGTGAAATTGGTTACCGGGTAGAGCGTATAGGAGGGATTTCGCGGCCCGTCAGGGGGGCCAGGCGAGGCTTGCGCCTCCGCTGATATACTCCCGAGGGTCATCAGCAGTAAAATGATACTGGAAAGGAGATATGATTTCATGGGTATGTTGATATGGATGCAACCTAACAAGATATTTAAGGTAGAAAGATACGACAAGATATTCATTAAATCAAGTTATTTTTCTTAATTTTTTCTTATTTTTGCAATCCTTTTCGGGGCGTGATCCCGATTGCCATCGGGATAGACTTCGTTGGCTAGCGTATGGC